>Ga0207422_1001518_pt1 | contig 44111 bp, 45 predicted proteins | sample MarCyaLeptolynsp_FD_187757 | JGI IMG/M metagenome (GOLD analysis project Ga0207422, IMG submission 187757) | Marine cyanobacterial communities from Panama - species 1 Leptolyngbya sp. (SPAdes) | ecosystem: Environmental > Aquatic > Marine > Unclassified | place: Panama: Panama City | collected... | reverse complement strand
ACGGTGGGTAATCGAAAGAACCAATTCGTGGATGGAAAGATGCAAAAGTTTGGTTAAGAATTTTGAAAGAACACTTGACCATGCTAATACCAAGATTAGTCTGTGTTTTGTTCGACTGATGCTCATCAGGCTAGTGCAAGAAGGCAGAAGGCAGAGGGCAGAAGGCAGAAGGGAAGAAAGGTTGTGTAGTGAGCTTTTTCACCTTTTTTAACTGACGGGTTATTTTCGCCGCGCTGCGCTAGGGCGTGTCTTCAAAGTCAAGCACTTGATGTAGGGGCTCTCGCATTTAGGCGATAATTTATCTGTGAAACCCAAAGTATACAGTCCAAATGCGAGAGCCCTTCGATAGTTTGAAAACTAATGATTTTTTCGATACTTAGCTAGAAATTTCACCTCACCCTTTTTACGTCTAGCTGCCTTATGCGCTAGTTTAGCTACAGATAAGTTTATTATTTTTGTTCGAGGCTCCGCCGTGTCCAAGCGTATTCCTTTAGTTTCCCTCCTTGTTCTCCTAGGCTTTTTAGCCGTACCAGCACCAGTTTCTGGACAGGCACTCCTACCCTATACCCTACAGCTAGATTCAGAGGAACTAGAGCAGCAAGGCTTGAATCTGGCTCAGGATGCAGTTCAGTTGGTACGCTTTCAGCAATATGACCTAGCATTGCCTAGGGCTCAATTAGCGACGCAACTGGCTCCTAAGCGCTATCAAACCTGGTTTATTTTAGGTACTTTATATGTACAAAATAAAGAATTAGATAAAGGTCTGGCTGCCCTACAACAAGCGCTCTCTCTAGAATCTAATGAATCAGGCATTTTCTTTAGTTTAGGCTCAGCCTATTTCCAAAAAGGTGAGTATGGTAAAGCCGTCAGCGAACTTGAAACAGGGTTGAAGCTCAAACCTGATGTTCCAGAAGCTTTGTTTGACTTGGGTAATGCTCACTACCAACTTAAGCAATATCCTAAAGCTGTCGCTGCTTACGAGAAAGCTGTGGCTCAGGAAAAAAACTTCTGGCCTGCTATCAACAACATTGGGCTGGTAAGGTATGAACAGGGTGATGTAAGTGGGGCAATTGAAAAATGGCAAGCTGCGATCGCAATTGATGAGTTGGCAGCCGAACCTCAGCTAGCAGTAGCCGTGGCTTTATATGCTAGAGGAGAAACGGAAAAAGGGATAGCTATGGGAGCAGCTGCACTTCGCCTAGACAGTCGCTATGCTGATTTGGATTTTCTTAAGGAAAATCTCTGGGGTGAACGTCTGCTAGCCGAAACTCAAAAGTTTCTGGCAATCCCTAGGATAGAGGCTGTAATTCCATGACGGAAGACTAAAGTCCCCAGTTAGGCTGTAACTAGTGCAAGAAGGCAGAAGGCAGTCCCGATGAAAAAATTTTTTTTCACCACCAGGTTATGAAAGTTGCACTTTCAAGTCAGGAGGCTCCAAGGGAAGAAAGCTTTCTCTCTAGGGAGGATTGCCAAAATTGTCTTCGTATAGTACATATGTACGTATGAAGATGAACCCATGAGGAGAAATCGTCGTGGGTCTGTTATTCAATTATGCCTATTGCGGAAGAAGGGTAAGGGAACTCCAACAAGTAAACTATTTAATTGACAACTGCAATGCAGCAAATCGTGTTTCCCCAGCCCCCTTAGCTTTCCCTTGCCCTCTCCAAACTCAACGTAATAGCTTGGGGAATCACCCACTCACGTTGAGAGGATTGACACTACTACAAAAAAGTTATAGTTATCATCTTGGGAAAGAGGTTTCATGTATCTTTTGGTAGTAAGGCCATAATTTGATCTACAAACTGCTGATGATCAACAACTGGTTTAGAGATGTAGCCATCAGCACCACTTTGCTTGAGGAACTTTTCGCGATCGCCCTCCATTGCGTGAGCCGTGACTAGAATAATTGGCAGATTGGAAGTTTGAGTATCAGCCTTAAGCATCTGTGTAATTTTGATGCCGTCTACTGATTTACCCTGGTAAACACTATGAGCCAGAGAAACATCCATCAAGACGATGTCAGCTCCCCCAGCTTGGGCTATTTGCATCACCTCTTCCACATCTTCAGTATGTTTGACATTTAAGCCCCCCCGCTTGGTAAGAATCTTGGAAAAAACGCGAGCATTAATTGGATCGTCTTCTACAATCAAAACGGTTTTCATGGGCGTTGTCTCAAGAAATTCGTCCTTTTCATTAGTGCGATTTGATATTAAGTCTGACAGGGACTTGGTAATCTTGCCATCCGTATCTCAATACTTCATAAAATTTTGGTCAGAAATAGGGAAATTTAACTCATGGCAAAACAGCTAAACTTGCTAGAGACTAGTCAGGTTGTACCCACAGCCCTCCATACGGAGATGCAAAGGTCTTATCTGGAATACGCCATGAGTGTCATCGTTGGGCGTGCTTTACCCGATGTTCGGGATGGACTCAAGCCTGTCCATCGGCGTATTTTATATGCCATGTACGAATTAGGTCTAACACCAGATCGACCTTACCGCAAGTGTGCTCGTGTGGTTGGGGATGTTTTAGGTAAATATCATCCTCATGGTGACCAAGCAGTTTACGATGCTCTGGTAAGACTTGTACAAGACTTTTCGAGTCGTTACCCTCTGCTAGCTGGTCATGGCAACTTTGGTTCGGTGGATAATGACCCACCGGCTGCCATGCGTTACACTGAAACACGACTGGCTCCCATCGGTGCTCAAGCCCTACTTTCAGAAATTGGTGAGGCAACTGTTGATTTTATCAACAATTTTGATAGTTCCGGTGCAGAGCCAGTAGTGTTACCTGCCCAACTACCTGTATTATTACTCAACGGTTGCTCTGGTATTGCAGTGGGGATGGCAACGAATATCCCCCCTCACAATCTCTCAGAGGTGGTAGATGGTTTAATCGCCCTGATTGACCGTCCCAATCTATCAGACAAGAAGTTGTGGCAACTCATTCCTGGGCCAGATTTTCCCACAGGGGGGGAAATTGTTGATACTTTTGGTATTCAGGAAGCTTATCTTAAAGGTCGTGGTAGTATCCCATTACAGGGAATCACAAGAGTAGAGGAAATTCAAGGGAGTCGAGGACGTCGCCGTCGGAGAGCAATTATTGTCAGCGAGTTGCCTTACCAAGTAAATAAGGCAGGCTGGATTGAAAAGCTAGCAGCTCTAGTTAACCAAGGAAGAATCGAAGGCATTGCTGATATCCGAGATGAGAGCGATCGCTCGGGGATGCGGGTGGTGGTGGAACTCAAACGAGAAACTAAGGCTCAAGACGTTCTCAAGCAACTATACAAGCAAACTGCTCTCCAAACAAACTTTGGGGCAATTATGCTAGCTTTAGTGGACGGACAACCCCGCCAGCTCAGCCTGAGGCAATTATTAGAAGAGTTCTTGAAGTTCCGAGAGCAAACTCTGACCAGGCAATATACCTATGAACTAGAGCAAAAACAGAGACGCCTGCACCTAGTTGAAGGTTTATTGGCTTCCTTAGCCAAGCTAGATACTCTTATTGATATCCTCAGAAATGCTCCCGATGGTACAACAGCAAAACTAGCTCTACAGGAGCAGTTAAACCTGAGTGAGATTCAAGCAGATGCAATTCTGGCAATGCCCTTACGACGCATCACTGGTTTGGAACAGCAAAAACTACAGACGGAGTATGATGAGCTCAGGGAGCGTCTTGAGGAGTTAGAGCAATTACTTGGAAGTCGGCAAGAGTTGCTCAAAGCTCTCAAAAAAGATTTGCGATCGCTCAAACGTAAGTTCGCTGATTCCCGTCGTACAAAGATCCGTTCTGTTTCTCCCAAGACAGGCGATAGTAAGCAGGTAAAGGAACCAAACAAACAGAATAAAAAGCAGAAAAATCCTTCTTCCTCTTCCTCCTTGCCTCTCTCCCTATCCGCAGATCAATCAGAGCCCAGCCTTCGGGAAGAAGAAGAGACTATTCTAGAATTTACTTACCAAGGGTACGTGCAACGACAGCGTCCTACTCAAGATACAAAATCTGGGCGAAGTCGATCCGGTGTTGCTACAACATCCAAGAATGGGGAAGACTTTGTTGTTCAGACTCAGGTAGCGCTCACTCAACAAGAATTAGTAGTCATCACTAGCGGTGGTAAAGCCTACCCAGTCAAAGTAAGGGATATTCCTCCTGCTGCCGGACGTAGGCAGGGAACTGCTTTGGTGAAGTTGTTACCTAAGGCAATGCAATCAGAAGCAGTTGTGACCCATTTTATTCTGAGTGAGGGGATAGAAAACCTCAATCTGATTTTGCTCACCCAGCAGGGACGCATTAAGCGTTTAGGGGTTTCTGAGTTGACACATTTGACAACCCGTGGACTGACTTTGCTCAAATTGAAGGATGATGATCAGTTAAAGTATGTCCGTCTTGCTCAAACAACGGAACAAGTAGTTTTAGCTACTAGCAATGGGCGATTATTACGCTTTGAAATTAATGACCAACAGTTGCCGTTGATGGGACGTACTGCTCAAGGAAATCAAGCCTCTAGATTGCGACGTCGAGAGCGATTGGTTGGTTGTGTGACAATTAAAACTGATGACAATCTCCTCTTGGTTTCTGAGCAGGGGTACGGAAAGCGTCTACCAGTAAGTGCAGTTAGGCTAGTCAATCGGGGAGAAATTGGCACCCAAGCACTACAGTTTAAAACAGCTAAGGATATGTTGGTGGGAATTTTAGCAGCATCATTAGCTTCAGAAGTTACCTTGGTTACTAATAGTGAGAGGATGATACCTTTACGGGTAGAAAAGGTGAAGTTGTTGGGCAAAGATGGCAGTGGTGAGCTTGTTGCAAAACTCAAGCAAGGGGAGACTATCGTCAATGCTTTTTGAAGTGATAGGCAATAGAGAATAGTAGGGGCGAATGGCCATTCGCCCCTACAGAATGAGTTAAATCGGTTTTTTTAATCCCGATTTGGTATGATTTCTAGCTAAGTATCCAAAAAATCAATATATAGTTTTAAAATTCTGCACTCAAGGGTGTTCGAGGGAAGGGAATCACATCACGAATATTGTTCATTCCCGTCATAAACTGTACTAGCCGCTCAAATCCTAAGCCAAATCCAGCGTGAGGGACACTGCCATAACGGCGCAAGTCTAAATACCACCACAAGTCTTCTGGGGGTATATCCTGACTGGCAATGCGCTTTTCTAGAACTTCCAGGCGTTCTTCCCGCTGGGAACCACCGATAATTTCGCCGATTTTGGGAGCTAGAACATCCATCGCTCTGACAGTTTTTTCATCGTCGCTCAGACGCATATAGAAAGCTTTGATTTCCACTGGGTAATCAGTAACAATTACAGGCTTCTTAAATAGTTCTTCAGCCAGGTAGCGTTCGTGTTCTGATTGTAAATCTAAGCCCCAGCTTACAGGATACTCAAATTTACACTTAGCTTTTTCTAGCAGAGTGATCGCATCTGTGTAGGTAATCCGCTCAAACTCATTATTGATGATATTGTCAGCAGTTGCCAGTACGGAATCATCAATCCGCTTGTTGAAAAATTCCATATCCTCTGGACAACTTTCCAGCACTGACTTAAACAGGTACTTGAGAAAGGCTTCTGCTAAATCCATGTCCCCAGTTAAGTCGCAGAATGCTATCTCCGGTTCCACCATCCAAAACTCGGCTAGATGGCGGGATGTATTAGAATTTTCCGCTCGGAATGTCGGACCAAAAGTATAGACATCTCGGAATGCCATTGCCATTATTTCAGCTTGCAGTTGCCCACTAACGGTAAGATAGGCACGCCGTCCAAAGAAGTCCTGATTATAGTCAACCTCCTCAGTATCGGTTTTAGGAAGGTCTTTTAAGTCTAGATTAGTGACAGTGAACAACTCCCCTGCTCCTTCACAGTCACTAGCCGTGATAATCGGGCTGTGAATCCACAAGAAACCTTGCTCTTGAAAGAATTGATGAATCGCTCTGGCGCAAGCATTACGTACTCGGAATACTGCCCCTAGGGTATTAGTGCGCGATCGCAAATGTCCAATGGTGCGCAAAAACTCAAAGGAATGGCGTTTCTTCTGAAGGGGATAGGTTTGAGGATCAGCCTCTCCGTACACTCGCACTGTCGAAGCTTGTAATTCAATCCGCTGTCCTTTCCCAGGAGAAGGTACTAATGTACCAGTAACTTCTACGGATGCTCCCGTGTTGAGTTGGTTGAGGATATCTTCATAGTCTGGTAAATCTGGATTGAGTATTACTTGCAAATTTGCCAGGAACGAACCATCGTTAACTTCTATAAAAGCAAATTCCTTCAATTCCCGTTTTGTGCGTACCCAACCTTGAATCGTTACCGAATCATCAGGCTGACCATTTCTTAAAATTTCGGCAATCCGTCGAGTTACCATATTTTTTGTTAATCAATGACTAGGAAGGCAAGGGCAGAAGGCTATAAAGTTTATGGTATCTGCTTTTTCGTCTATTGTTAAGCAGACGGGTTATCGCCACTGCACTGCCCTAGGAAAACTTCGAGAAATAAATTATCCAATTGATCAAACAAATAACCTATACTAAGGAATTAGCTTCCCACCGCTTTTTGTAAAGGGTATCTCTTTGCTGGTAAGGTCTTCCTAAGGAACTGATAGCATCTTGCAAAGTTTCTACTTCCATACAGGTACCGCCAATAGCCCCTGCCATTGTAGTAATGTGCTCTTCCATCAAAGTGCCACCAATATCGTTACAGCCCCATCTTAGGGCTTCTGTGGCACCATCAAGACCGAGTTTCACCCAGCTGGGTTGATGATTAGGAATCCAGTTACCAAGGAAAATGCGAGCTACTGCCGTCAGAAGTAAGGCATCTGATAAGACTGGTTGGTCTCTTCCTACTCGACGTCTTAAAGGTTTGGGAGCTTCTTGACCAACAAAGGGCAGTAAGATAAATTCAGTAATGGAGCTTGGGTGTCTGCGATCGCAGGCAGTTCGTTGGAGCGATCGCAATTTTTCTAAGTGCCCTATCTGCTGTTGGGGAGTTTCAATATGACCAGAGAGCATGGTACTAGTAGTAGGCATTCCCAATTGATGTGCTGTGCTGACAATTTCTAGCCAAGCAGCAGTATTCGTTTTTTCAGGACAGAGGATACGCCGCACCTGATCATCTAAAATCTCCGCTGCTGTTCCTGGCATAGAACCTAATCCAGCAGCTTGTAGTGCGCCAATCACTTGGGCATAATTGAGTCCATCTTGCTGAGCAATAAACTGTATTTCTTGGGGAGAAAAGGCATGTAGATGTAATTGAGGAAACTCCTTTTTAATCGTCTCTACCAACTGCAAATAATAGGGCAAGGAAGCACCATTAATCTTAGCCTGGGGGTTGAGTCCCCCTTGCATACAAATTTCCGTAGCCCCTCTGTATACTGCATCTGCTGTCTTTTCCAGAATTTGTCCCCACTCCAACCAATAGGCTCCATCTGCTCCACTATCCCTACGAAAGGCACAGAAACTACAATGTTGTTCACAGATATTGGTGAAGTTGATATTGCGATTAACTATATAGGTAACCACATCGCCAGCCTGTCGTTGGCGTAACTGATTAGCTGTTTCCTGAATCGCAGTAATTGCGCCAGGTTCAGTTTGCTGGAGAAGCACAATTCCTTCATCCAAGGATAAATCTTCTCCAGCTAAAGCACGGTTTAGAATAGCATCAACAATTTTGGTAATCACCAATGACTAATGACTAATGACCAATAACAAATAACAAATTATCAAAATGTGTACTCCATCAACTGAATGACTGGTCCTTGTTGAGGTATATTTTGTGGCTTAATAGCGAAGGTATCACTGTTGACACGGCGCACTGTCGTTCCAGTCATTAAATCCAAAAACTCATCCACTGGTACAATCGAATAGTCTCCATTGCAGGTATCCCCATCAGCTGCCTGGGTACGGAAATGGGTAGGTACGACCAATTTAGGATTAAGTTTCTCAATTGCCGTCTTAGCTTCTTGGGGATTGTAGGCTTTAGCTCCACCTCCCACTGGCACGAATACTATATCAGGACTCCCCATAAGAATTTTCTGCTCAATATTAATCGGTGCGGCTGCTCCTCCCAAATGTAGAATCTGGACCCCACCTTGAGTCCATCGCCAAGCTACATTGATGCCAAATCGCTTGCCGCCAACACGATCATGAGGACTGCGAAATCCCTCAATTTTGATGTCACCTATTTGATAAGCACTTGGTTGATAAAGAATTTTGGGATTTCCTGGTAATCCGTCAACTTCCCCTTCATCCAAAAGTTGGCTACTAATGAGTACCAAATCTGCTGGCACTTTAGGTGGACGGTATCCAGCCGTACAACCAACTGTCCGAAAAGGATTCACCAAAATTCGTGATCCACCCCCAGTGAACAAAAAGCACGTATGTCCAAGCCATTTCACCGTAACTCCGCCACCGGATGTCTGCGCCTGAGAAGATTTAAATCCAGACGTTATACCTGTTGCTAATGTAGTGAGTAAACCAGCACTTGTATAGCGGATTAACTGTCGCCGTTTCATCTTTTGCCTAATTAAATTTTACCTTTGAAGAATATGATATTAGCTCGTTGGGAATTGGGCATTGGGCATTGGTGAGTGAAAATTTCTCTTCATCTCCCCCAGCTCCCCCAGCTTTCTCCAAACACCAGGTAACTACCCGGATTTGTATGAGCTGTTGCCTGCGTCGTCAAACGCTTATTAGCTGACAGGAGAAAGGATTTGGAGGAAGTTACGCAGTAGCTGTTTACCACAAGATGTCAAAATACTCTCTGGATGAAATTGGACGCCCTCCATGTGGGGATAGTTCCGGTGTCTGACACCCATAATTGTGCCATCTTCAACCCAAGCGGTTATTTCTAGTACATCTGGACAACTTTGGCGATCAATTACCAAACTGTGATATCGCGTAGCAGTAAAAGGATTGGTTAATCCTTGGAAAACTCCGACACCAGTATGATAAATCTCAGAAGTTTTACCGTGCATCAAGACTGGTGCTGAGACAACTTTACCGCCGAATACCTGACCAAGACATTGATGACCGAGGCAAACCCCTAAAATAGGTACAGTTGAACCTATTTCTCTGTATAGGCTTCCCGATATGCCACCATCTTCTGGACGCCCTGGTCCTGGAGAAATCACTACTCCATCAGGTTGAAGCTGGCGTATTTCTTCAACGGTAATTTTATCATTGCGGTAGACCTGAATTTCAGAGGCTACGGGCAATTGTTTACCCAGTTCTCCTAGATACTGCACCAGGTTATAGGTAAAACTGTCATAGTTATCAATAACGATGATCAAAACTTTTACTCCTCCCTGACTTCAAAATAGACGTGGGGATGGAGAGACGCGGGGACGCGGGGATGGAGAGACGTAAAGAAATTAATTTTCATTTAATTTTTTTTCATTGGGACTGCTTTCTTGCACTAGGCAAATTGCTATTATCTCAGCTCAATAGCTGTAGTCTAGTGAGTAGAGATGGTAGTAGCAGGGAAATCGCGACAAACAGGGCAGTGAGTGCTGAAATGAGAACTGCAGCCGCAGCACAGTCTTTAGCAATTTTGGCGAGTTCGTGGTAGGAGTTTTTAACCGTTAAGTCAACTACTGATTCAAGAGCTGTATTTAATAACTCCAGTGCCAAAACCAACCCAATTGTCAAGGCAATTACAGCAAGTTCTACCAGTTGTATTCCTAACCAGACACCTAAGCTGATTGCCACAGTTCCAATGATGGTGTGGATACGAAAATTCCTTTGGGTGATAAATGCATAACGGACTCCAGCCCAAGCATACTTAAAACTAATTAGTAAATTGGGGGCAATTTGCCAAGCTAAGTCTCGATTTTTTTTAACAACCGGATCAGATTGGTTCGGTTTAGGCATTGATAGGTCTTGAGTAGTAGACAGAGAACCTGCAGCAAGAAACTGGGTAGTAGAAGACCTAGAGTCAGGAAACATCATTGCTCTTTCATTCCATTTCAGAAGTAAAACGCCAGAATCCGGAATTGACTATTTTTACACAACAAGCTTTACAAGCCTAAGCAAAATTTCTTGCTGATTCAGCATTGTTGTTAGACTTTCTTCATCAGGATGATCCCATCCTAGAAGATGAAGTAAGCCGTGAGATGCCAACCAGGCTAGTTCCATTTGTAAAGAATGTCGTTGTTGTTGAGCTTGCCGATAGGCTGTATCAACTGAAATCACCATATCCCCAAGATACAACGGCAAAGACTGCTGCATTTGAATTGGTAACTTTGGAGAGTTTACCTCCAATGCGGCAAATGCTAGTACATCTGTTGGCTGATTTTGAGCGCGGTACTGAGCATTGAGTAACTGAATCCCAGAATCATCGGTGAAGCGAAGGGTGAGTTCGTAACTGGTAGCAGGCGGTAGCTGTGGTTCGAGCAACTCTAGCCATTGGTAGAACCAACTTTCCCAGGTTGAAGTCGAAATTGGGTAGAGGAACTTCTCAGCATTAGTAGTTAGTGAGGGAATAGTCGAAACAAAACAATCCTGCACAATTACTTCAACCGACACCATCAGCTTTTCCTCAGGACTTTACGGCATTCAGTTTAACGGGTTAGGAAAGCAAGACCAACTAGCACAGCCAACAAACCAAAAGTAGTCAAAAAAAAGTGGGTAAGGGATTTGCCTCCCTTACGCACCATATTGCGCATGGCTAATTTCACGTAACTGGGTTGAGACTCAGTTGAAGCTGATGTCTGGGAGGTTGTTGCTTCGTCGAGAATCTTTGCTGAAGCTTTAGGTGTTGAAGATGGGCTGTTCATAAATAAATATTTTTTAGTAGATCTCAAATGCTATGCTAATTTAAAAACGGACGCGCTAGAACCAAGCTGCAAATTGATTTAGCATCTACTGGTTCACCCGATAAGATGGCTTGTTCTAATTCTTGGGGAGTCATCAACACGACTTCCATATCTTCGTCGTCGTCTTGCTGGGGGGGGATTTCTAGTTTTTCTAAATCCTGGGCAAGAAAACTGTAAATATACTCATCAGAATAGCCAGGAGCAATGGGGAATTGACCTAGGAATTGCCAACTATGGGCTGTATAACCGGTTTCTTCTTCAATTTCTCGCTGGATGGTTTCTAAAGGTTCTTCATGAGGCTCAACTGTGCCAGCAGGGAACTCTAAAAGACGTCCTTGAACAGTAAAGCGGTATTGTTTGACTAAGACAAGTTGACCTTCTGAAGTTACTGGTATAGCGAGAGCACCGCCAGGGTGACGAATGCACTCCCATTCGCCTTCTGACTTGTTGGGTAAACGTAGAGAGTTGACTTCAAAGTTAAATCTGCGACCCTGATAGAGTAGGTGTTGCTTGAGGAGTTGGGGTGGCTCTTGACCAAATGGCATAAGAAGTTATAATCCCAAAGATTTTTTAATAGTCTATCTATCTTTTAAACAAGTTGTGCGATCGCTTCTTCTTAATCTGGCTATACTCAATCAAGCCCTAATTACCTTCTGGATAACAGCTAAAGGCTTTCTCCCTCATCTAGAGCATCACTTAAGAAACCGAGTTTAAAGAGAATACTTAACAGAGAAATTGGCTCACCCACAAGGAGGACATATTACTCCTTCACCGCAATCTTCATCTAAGTGTTTGGTGGGAGTCCAGTGGCAGGTTGGCTCATCATAGCCAGGATCCTCATCCTCACTCTCGGAGTCGGTATTTTCTTCTGGTACAGTAGCCAGTAATTGACTGGGTAAGGGTTCTTCAGGAGTAGTTGGTGTTGTTATTGATGATTTGCTTGAAGTATTAGGAAGCATATCTGTATTTTCTGTAGAAATTGGCAATTGTCAGGTAACCCTGACTTTATTTTTTAATTCTACAGTGCTCTGAAGAAACAAGGCAGACGGCAGAAGGCACCAAGGGAAGAAAAAATTTCTTTTCCTACTCCCAATTCCCGATTCCCAATTCCCAATTCCCAATTCCCTTATTTCTTCAGACTCCCTTTAACCAAAGTGTTTGATAATTGCTTGGGCAAACTCAGAACATTTTAAAGGTGGCTCTACTGGTGGGGTCATCAACCGAGCCAAATCATAAGTAACTTCCCGATTAGCGATCGCTTTACCTATTCCTTGCTTAATTAACTCAGCAGCTTCTTGCCAACCCATAAACTCTAACATCATTACCCCTGATAGAATAACTGAACCAGGGTTAATCCGGTCTAAACCAGCATGTTTAGGTGCTGTACCATGAGTTGCTTCAAAAATTGCACAAGTGTCACCAATATTCGCTCCTGGACCCATTCCTAAGCCACCTACGATTGCTGCAGCGGCATCGGAGATATAATCCCCATTCAAGTTCATCGTAGCGAGAATCGAATATTCTGCCGGTCTTGTCTGAATTTGTTGGAAAATACTGTCAGCAATCCGGTCATTGACCATTACCTTATCTTGCCACTGACCATTGCCGTGAGTATCCCAGATAGCTTTAAAAGTATCTTCTACTTCATGGGTAATTACTGCCTGTTTCTCTAGTGTTAAGGCATCGTAACCTGGTTCAATCTTACGGGCATTCTCTTCTAAGGTAATATCTGGATTTTGCTCCTTGTTACTAAGAATCCAAGATTCTCGTTCCGTCACACATTCATGCCGAAATTCTGTCACTGCTAGCTCATAGCCCCAGTCTCGGAAGGCTCCTTCAGTGTATTTCATGATATTGCCTTTATGCACCAAAGTCACTTTTTGCTTCCCTTTTGGTAACCGAAGAGCGTGCTGGATTGCACGGCGTACCAAGCGCTGGGAACCAGTTTTACTGATGGGTTTAATACCAATCCCAGCATCTAGAGGAATCTGCTTTTTCCCATGTTCTGGGGTTGCTGGAATTAGTTCTTTATTTAGTAGAGTAATAAGTTTATTACCAATTTCATTACCTTGAGCCCACTCAATTCCTAAGTAGATATCCTCTGTATTCTCCCGGTAGATTATGACATCAAGTTGCTCGGGGGTTTTGTGGGGAGAGGGAGTTCCTGCGTAGTATTTACAAGGACGCACGCAGGCATAGAGGTCATTAATTTGCCGCAAAGCGACATTCAAAGAACGAATACCGCCCCCGACCGGCGTTGTCAAGGGTCCTTTGATGGCAATACCGTATTCTTTAATGGCTTGGAGAGTATCTTCGGGTAAATATTGGTAAGTGCCGTATTTCTCACAGGCTTCGTCACCAGCATAGATTTTAAACCAGCTGATTTGACGTTGGTCACCATAGGCAGTGTTAACAGCAGCATCAATTACCTTCTGGGCAGCGGGCCAAATATCGACACCAGTACCATCTCCGCGAATGAAGGGAATAATCGGGTTATCGGGAACAACAGGTTCACCATCTTTGAAGTTAATGGTGGATCCGGTATTTGGAGGTGTAATTTTCTCGTACATAAATTAAGAATGTAGAATTAAGAATGTAGAATTAAGAATCAATCTTTAGCTAAAATCCTTGCATAGCAAAGATTGTAGAATTTATGTTTAGCGAAAAAACAACACCTAATCTACAAGAGCCATTTTTCTGGTAAATTTTGGCTTCTAAATTCTACATTCTACATTCTTAATTGGGCATTTGCTTAGCTTCAGGGTGCAGAATGTCGGCTACTGTTACCTCTTGCCTCTCCAGAAGGGAGTTGAGGTTGAGGTAGGTTCAATTCCCTTAAGGTTGTTGTTGACATTGGTTCTATTTGCTCTTGAGCAATATCCCCAAGCTCAACAGCACTCAAAAGTTTTTCCCAATCAGCTGCCAATTCTAAATCTGTGGGATTGTCACGGCGCAGCTGAACCAGGGTTGATAAAGCATCGTGCCAAATTCCTGCCTCTGCATAAAGCTCAACTTGCTCTTGTTGTGATACTACCATTAGCTGCTCTTGGAGTTGAGAATCAAGCTCTACACGTCTAACCACCCCTCCCACAACTATATCCTGCGATCGCTCATCTTCGTTGCAAATCACAGAGAAACGCCAATGATAATCCTGATCTATCTCCAAAGGTGATATACCGGCTCTGGGGGGGATGCCGAGCCCCATAATACCTGGAATTGCACTTGTATTGAAAGTCGCTTTATATATCTCTTCCCCATCTGAAGCCTCCAAAATAAACTCCACTGGCATTGATGATGCCTCAGCCCCAAAAGCAGGCATATAAACAAACATTGTCGGATATTCTGAGGTTGTTACCCCAAGTTGATTCTGGGGGACCAAGGCTGTTAGGGATTTACCGCTAGTTTGACAACTACGGTTAAGAGAGCGAGTTCCCGCTTTCCTGATACGTCCAGGTGCACCAATACCAGAAGGTGCCTGATATTTCTCAAATTCCCAACGTTCTGGTATTCCTTGGGCAAGCAGGACTCTGGGCATCTGGAACAGGGTTAAACAACCTGCACTCAGAGCCAGTGGCAGGGAGAGTGCTAGGGCAAATTTACCAAAATTGAACTGTGTATATGACATGGCAGTGATTGGTTGTTAGTTGTTGTTAACCGTTCTTGATGCCTAGTTCTGGGAACGTGAAAGACGGGGTTTCAGTCCTATTTTTTTTGATGAGACTACTTTTTCAAATTGGTATTATCTACCTACCGATTGAAGTAGTTTATCCCAGGCAGATGCTAATTCTTGATTGTTAGGATTTTTCTGCAGTAGATCTAGCATCGTATTTAATGTCTCGTACCACACATCAGCTTCTTGATATAGGGCAAAACGTTCTTTAAGACTTGCTTGCTGGATACGAGCTTCCAAAGTTGGGTCAATAGCCACTCGCTTGAGAGGTATTGCCTTGGATTCATATATTGCAGAGGAGTCGTATTGGCGACAAATTACCTTGAGCTTCCAACTATATTCCTTACCAACCTCTAAAGGAGGAATGTTAGCAAAGGGGGGAATAGTTAAGCTCATAATGCCCGGTTCCACAAAGCCTTCATCAGATTGTGCCAAAGCATAACTAGTGGAGTAAATTGCCTGACCCCTTTCATCGTTGAGTTCAAACTCTAACGCTTCGGCCGTTGTTTTGGGTAGATACCAAGAAATTGTCGGATACTCAGCCACTGTTGTTTGTCCCATCCTGGAAGCCGGAATCAAGGGGATTGGTAAACCATCTTCCTTGCGTATGCATGTACCTCGTCTACCACCACTGAGGGTACTCAAAGGAGAAGGACCTCCTGGGGGACGTGGTGGTGTATAGGAACTGCTAACCAGAATTTCTGCCGAAGGGGTTTGGCGAGTGTTTTCTCCTAGCTCTGGCAGCTGAGTGCTAGAGCTAGGGGAGTTTAACTTAGCTTGCACCCTTCCTGGGAAATTAACTGCAACACCTAAAGTTAAAGCGGTAGCCAAGATGAGGAAGCGTGATGAGCGTTTGAACCAAATCATGATATAGACAAAGCGATAATGCAGATACTACAGTTGTTGTGAAAGTTTATCTACCTAACGATTCAAGTAGTTTATCCCAGGCAGATGCTAATTTTTGATCGTCAGAATTTTATTGAAGTAGTTCATCCCAGGCAGATGCTAATTCTTGATCGTTGGGATTTTTCTGTAGTAGATCTAGCATCGTATTCAATGTCTCGTACCATACATCAGCTTCTTGATATAGGGCAAAACGTTCTTCAAGACTTGCCTGATCGATACGAGCTTCCAAAGCTGGGTCAATAGCAACTCGCTTGAGAGGTATTTCCTCGGATTCATATTTGACGGCTGACGAGTCAAACCTGGAACACATTACCTTGAGCTTCCAGCTATATTGCTTACCAACCTCCAAAGGAGGGATTTTTGCAAATGAGGGAATAGTTAAGCTCATAATGCCCGGTTTCACGGAACCGTCCTCAGATTGTGCCAAAGCATAACTGGTGGAATAAATTTTTTGCCCACTTTCATCTTTGAGTACAAACTCTACTGCTTGAGCCGTTGTTTTGGGCAGATACCAAGAAATTGTCGGATACTCAGCAACTGTTGCTTGTTCTATCTTGGAAGCTGGAACCAAGAGAATAGGTAGACCCTCATTCTCTATGCATGGAGGACCTGAGCGGGTTCCTCCAGCAACAGTATTGACAGGAGAACCACTTCCTGGGGGAGGTGGTAAAGGAAAGGAGCTGCTAACCAGAATTTCTGGCGAAGGTGTTATCTGGCGAGTACTTTCTCCTAGCTCTGGCAGTTGATTGCTGGGGGATGGAGAGGTTAACTTAGCTTGTACCCGTTCTGGGACATTGACTGCAAGACCTAAAGTTAGAGCAGTTGCCAAGGTAAGGAAGTGTGATGAGCGTTTGAACCAAATCATGATATAAACACAGCCATAATGCAGGTACTACAGTTGTTGTGAAATAGTAAGAAAATTAGTCAATAGACCAAACAGTAGAGTTAACTCAATATCTCTTGTGCTCCTATCTAGCAGAATGCTTATACTTATTATTTCGCAACACTTATACTATTTGGTAGAGCAAAGTTCTTCTATATATACAGATGACATAGCAGCAGTCTAGGTTCCAGGAAAGGGATTACAAATACATGATAATCAAGTTGGTAACACAATAGCTGCCTAAGTTTTAATCTTAATAGAAGAAATCGAGGCATCAGCACCCAGGTTAGCAATCTTATCTAAATCTTTATTTAGACTTCACATGATTCTTAAGTCAGCTCCTTCTATTTTAGCCAAACAAAATCCTTGGTTACGCACAATTAGACCGATTGCTGCCTCAGCTTTGCAGGGTATAGCATCTTGGGGAGAAAAATTACTTGCGATCGATGCGACTAGTGGCTATCTTCTAAAAATTGATCCCCTCAGTGATAATACAACTATTTTAAATCCTGCTCGCGAGTTAGATTTTGCCGACGCTTCCGGTTTGGCAATCACAGGAAATACCCTTTGGCTAACTCAGCAAGAGGAAGTTTATTTTTGCCAGCTAGATGGTAATTTAGAGCTTCAGCACTTTATTAGTCTCCCTTACACAGCTAACGGGATTGCTGTTAAGGAATCCACTATCTATGTCACCTGCAAAAAAGCTGGATATATTTTCATCTACAGCCGGGATACAGGTCGTGAGATTACCCGGTTGTATGCTCCGGGGGTTGGAGTTGAAAATATTACGGTGCGTGATGAAGAGCTTTGGGTTTCAGATATTGTTGAACAAACAGTTTACTGTCTAGACCGGGGAACTGGTGAAATTAAATTCAGTGTCCTGACACCTTTTGAAAAACCTACAGGTTTAACGTTTTACCGTCATCCTGAGACTGGTCAAGATATCCTCTATGTTGCCTATGCCACTGAAGAGCCTTACATCCGAGATAACCCAAACGCTAATCCCAATTATGAATTACAGTACCGCGATCGCAGTTTTATTCATCCCCTCTATTTTCACTATGATGTTGAGGAGCGGTATGCTCTCTCCAATGGTTATTTAATCGAAATGTCCTATGTCGAGGAACTTGCTCCCCTTGATGATGTGGAGTTAAAAGAGGTGGAATGGCGCATTGCCCTACCAGCGGAAACTGACCGACAAAAGGTGAAAAGCATTGAATCAGTAGGAATACCTTTTACTGAAGAGGTTGAGAATGGTCAGCGAGTAGCAGTATTTAAATTTGATACCCTCAAACCAGGAGAACGTCATTTGTTTGGTTGGAGAGCAATTCTAGAGGTTTGGAGCATCAAATACCGCTGGACACCAAGGGATGCGGAAAAGCTACCTGAACTTCCACCAGAATTTGATAGTCGCTATCTGGTAGATAATGACAATTTAGCCATGGACAAGGAGATTATTCGCTGTGCAGCCAAGGAAGCAATTGGTCGCGAAACAAATCTGTTGCGTAAGATTTACAGTATTCGTAACTACGTCTACGATAAACTCTCCTATGGGATTAGACCACATATAGATACGCCGGATGTAGTTTTAGAGCGAGGAATTGGCTCTTGTGGAGAGTATCTAGGACTATTACTGGCTTTGTGTCGTCTCAATGGTATTGCTTGCCGTACTGTAGGTCGCTACAAGTGTCCTGCCCATGCCGACCAATTGGGTATTCCTTTAGTACCAGACTTTAATCATGTTTGGATGGAATTTTATTTGCCAGGAGTAGGTTGGTTGCCAATGGAGTCCAATCCCGACGATATTGTCGAAGGAGGACCTTACCCTAACCGCTTTTTTATGGGTCTTGCTTGGTACCACGTAGAGATGGGTAAAGGTATTAAGTTTGAAGTCCTTAAGAGTCAAGGCGCTCCTGTGAGAAAAGAAGAGGTTTCTATTGGTGAATTGGCAATTAATCATGTAAGATTCAGAATTTTGCAGGAACTGGAGATGGGGTGATCGGGAAGAGAGACACGGAGACGCGGAGATATGTACACTCACCGATTCCCAAACAACAAACAACAAACAACAAATAACAATTTATGGAAATTATCCCAGCAATTGATTTACTTGAAGGTCGGTGTGTACGTTTGTACCAGGGAGACTATGCGCGATCGCAAGTTTTTAATGATAACCCTATTGAAGTTGCTCACCAGTGGGTTGAGCAGGGAGCAACACGGTTGCATGTAGTTGATCTCGATGGTGCTAAGCAGGGACACCCAGTCAATACCAAGACAATTGCAGCCATTGTCCAAGCAGTACCAGTGCCAGTACAAGTAGGGGGAGGATTACGCGATCGCAATGGTGTTACTCAGTTATTGGATCTAGGGGTTGAGCGAGTAATTTTGGGTACGGCAGCGGTGGAAGATAAGCCATTTGTAGAGCAACTTTGCCAAGAGTTTCCTAGGAAAATTGTTGTTGGTATCGATGCTCGTCAGGGTAAGGTTGCCACTCGCGGCTGGTTAGAAACTTCAGAAGTTGCCGCAACCGAACTGGCTCAGCAGATGAGTAACTTAGGTGTCGCAGCTATTATTTATACCGATATTCACCGCGATGGTACTCTCGTCGGTCCCAATTTGGATACTCTAAGAGAACTTGCCAGTAAAGTTTCTATTCCTGTGATTGCTTCTGGTGGTGTCAGTTCCATTACTGATCTGTTGAGTCTGCTTGCTCTGGAACCTTTGGATGTAACTGGTGTGATTATTGGTCGTGCTCTCTATACTGGGGATGTTTCCCTAAAAGAAGCTATCCAAGCAGTTGGTTCAGGAAGGCTACAAGATGTTCCTCCAGATTTGGGTTTTTCAACCTTTGCTTGAGCGAAGATACCGCTACCGAATGGAGGGTATGATACGAAATCCGAGTTAGATAACCCCGTTTGGACAAAGCTGGGGAAGCTGGTGGACAAGATAACGGAGGGAGCTAACCCAGATTTGGTATTGTACCCCCTAATCAGTAGCAGTATCCTCTAAGAAGTCCGGGATCTTAGTCAGGTTCTTCCAAAACTATAGATCTTTTGGGTGGTCAATTTATCGCAAATAGAGGAAGGTAGCATCTTCAAGGGAAAAGTTTGTCGGTCTAGCTGAACCTGTAAGTTGGCTAAAGGATCACTACCTGAAGATACGATAAATTCTAGACATTCTACTTGAGGCAATTCACTCAAGGCATCCAGAATTTTAGCGATCGCTTGTACGTAGGGATGAGTGTTGGACTTGTACCAATCCGATGTTGCCAGATGTGCTTGATCAAAGCCGATATTAATCGTTAAAGACGGTTGGCTAAAAAGTGCGATCGCTAAAGGTCGTGCTTCCTCCTGCAATAATAAGTTTTGGCTGTGAACCAAATACCTTAACTTTTCTAAACGCTCATACCGCTCAGCAACTTCCTCGGGGGCATCTTGCCAGTGAATCCCCAAGGTGATCAAATAAGTCTGTAACAGCATATGACCTAGCTTTTGAGCCTTGGTTGCCAAATAGCTGCAATTGTAGTCATTAGCTTCAATCAACAGGGGAACCCGATCAACTATCTCCAAGCCGTAACCTTTTAATCCAGCAATTTTGCGAGGATTGTTGGTAATCAAGCGGATTTTTTTGACACCTAAGTCATTGAGCATTTGCGCTCCCATGCCATAGTCTCGCAAGTCCGCAGGAAATCCCAAGCGCTCGTTGGCTTCTACTGTATCAAGTCCCATATCCTGTAATGAATAAGCTTTCAACTTATTCACTAGACCAATTCCACGTCCTTCTTGTCGCAAATAAACTACCACTCCTTGACCAGCATTCTCAATCATTTTCAGTGCCGCCTGTAGCTGCATTTGACAGTCACAGCGCAGTGAACCCAAGGCATCTCCTGTCAAACATTCTGAGTGCATCCTTACCATTACTGGGTTATCAGGAAACTGTTCTGGGTCTCCTTTGATGATCGCAACATGTTCTGAGTTATCTAAGGTATTGCGGTAGCCGTAAATTTGAAAGGTGCCAAACTGACTGGGCAAATTAGCGATACTTTCTCGGTAAACAAAACGGTCGTACTTGAGGCGATAGCTGATTAAATTGGCAATGCTGATTATTTTCAGATTGTGCTCCTTAGCATACTTCATTAATTCTGGCAAACGTGCCATTGAACCATCAGGATTTTGAATCTCACAGATAACTCCTCCCAGGTATAGACCTGCGAGTCGGGCAAGGTCAATAGCTGCTTCTGTATGACCTGCTCGTTTCAATACCCCTCCTTCTTTAGCACGGATGGGGAAAATATGTCCAGGACGCCGTAATTCTCTCGGTTTAGTGGCTGGGTCGATGGCAACCTGAATTGTCTTGGCCCGGTCTTCAGCGGAGATGCCAGTAGTGACCCCCAAATGTGTTGCTGCATCAATGCTAATAGTAAAGGCTGTTTGGTTAGTGTCAGTATTTTGAGTAACCATCAGAGGCACATCCAAGGCGTCTAAGCGATCGCCTGTTAAGGACAGACAAATAAGACCCCGTGCCTTTACCGCCATAAAATTAATCATGTTGGGGGTGGCAAATTCGGCAGCGCAGATTAAGTCCCCTTCATTCTCTCGGTTTTCATCATCAACCACGACTACAGCACGACCAGCCTTGAAGTCTGCCAACGCTGCATCAATCGAGTCAAATTCAAACGAATCAGTTCCAGGCAATTTCACTTTAAAAGTGTGAGCTAGATGCCCCTAACGTGTACTACCACTTGATTGTATCCCGTTTGTTTAAATACGGGAGTTTATCAGCAAGAGAGTAAATCTAAAATCTCAATTAAATTCCCAGATAGCTTTATCATCAAAGAGCGGTTTTGATACTAAAATGCAGCAAATGTTAAACATTTACGGTTTGAGCTCTCTTAGGAAAGAAATATTATGGGGGATTTCGGACGCCTATCTGTAGGTATTATTGGGGCTTCAGGTTATGGTGGTGTACAACTTGTACGGCTTTTAATGGAGCATCCTGGAGTCGAGGTGGTTTATTTGGGGGGAAATAGCAGTGCTGGTAAAAAGTTTTCTGATCTATACCCTCATTTAGGTAATCTGGTTGAGCTCACAATTGAGCCAATTGATTTAGAGGCAATAGCCAGTCGCTGTCAAATCGTCTTTCTCTCACTGCCCAATGGCTTAGCCTATACCATGGCACCAGCCCTACTATCAAAAGGATGTAAAGTTATTGACCTGTCTGCTGACTATCGGTTTAAAAATTTAGAGACTTACAAAAATTGGTATGGTGGGGAGCGGCAGGACCAGGAAATAGCGGCAACTGCAATTTATGGTCTACCAGAACTATATCGCGATCGCATTGCCAAGGCTCAGTTGGTAGGTTGTCCTGGTTGCTACGTCACTACTAGTTTATTAGCTCTTGCACCATTGTTGAGGCAAGGTCTCATTGAACCAGACACTGCAATCATTGATGCTAAATCTGGAACCTCTGGTGCTGGACGTGCGGCTAAAACTAACCTCCTTTTGGCAGAAGCTGACAACTCAGTTACTCCCTATGGGGTTGCTCGTCATCGGCATACTCCAGAAATCGAGCAAACTTGCCACGATTTGGCTGGTCATGAAGTTATGGTACAGTTTACTCCCCACCTGATACCGATGGTGCGGGGTCTACTGGCAAATGTTTATGCTACGCTCCGAGATCCAGGGCTAGTGAGGGAAGACTTAGTAACAATTTATACTGCTTTTTACCGAGCATCTCCTTTCGTGAATGTTTTACCTGCTGGTACTTATCCTCAAACTAAATGGGCTTGTGGCACTAATCTTTGTTATATCGGTGTCGAAGTTGATATTCGTACCAATCGAGTGATTGTGATGTCGGTTACTGATAACTTAATTAAAGGTCAAGCTGGTCAAGCAATCCAGTGTTTAAATCTGATGATGGGTTGGGAAGAAACTCTGGGGTTACCTCGGTTGAGTTTTTACCCTTAATAGAATCGAGGGATAATTACTCTCGAGAAACAAGGGAACAGAGGGTAGGGAGTAGGGAAGAGGAAAAGAAATTGTTTTTTCAAACCCTACTTAATTTTCCTGTATTGGCTGCTCAGATTTTGTATTTGCAACCGTGGGCACTTTTAAACTATTTAAATAGATGCTACCAACAGTAAACAAAAAGAATAAGTAAGCTACAGCTTGTACCCAATAAATCTTTGCCCTATAGCCAAATAAAGCTTTGAATACTAAACCAGGAAACTGGTTATCAGGTAAAATATTGCTGGTATTCCAAGCCATTGGTCCAAGCAGGCAAGAAGGGTCTTGGGCCATCTGGTCGTAGTAGAAACACAACATTTCTAACTGAGGGTTAATCTGTCCTAAAACCGTAGCAGTTTGATCAAAATGTTTGAGAGCTCCCACTACCAAACCAGCCACAATTAGAAGCAAGAAGATGCCCATTACCTGGAAAAACTGGCGGATATTAATCTTGATACCTCCTTTGAATAGGAGAAAGCCGATTAATACTGCTGCAACTAAACCTGCGATCGCACCAATAGCTGGTACAATTCCTTGTTGAAACTTGGCAACAATAAATACCACAGTTTCAAAGCCTTCTCGCAAGACAGCGATAAAAATTAAAGCGAATACTCCCCAACTAGCAGCATCTCCTTGTTGCATAGCAGAAGTTACATTGTCTTCAATTTCTGCTTTCAGGAATCGTGCCTGTTGTGTCATCCAAATTAGCATCCAACTGAGCAAAGCGATCGCAATTACCCCAAATACTGCCTCCATTAAAGGCTCAATTACCGATGCATATTCTGGATATTGGATACTCAAAGCTTGAATACCCGCAATGAATAAGACTCCAACCAGCGCACTAGCAACAATCCCAGTTACAACCCCTCCATATACCCATGGGTTTAGCTGTTGAGCTTTGGCTTTTTCCAGGCAAGCGAGCACAATTCCCACCACCAAGGCAGCTTCAACACCTTCTCGGAGGGTAATCACAAAAGTTGGTAAAGCAGCACTAAAGTCCATTTATTGTTTATTAAAAAATACCTAATAACTAAAACTTAACACCTAATTAACTAAAATCTCGCAACATTTTTTTGATTTCTATATTGTGCATCTCTTCCTGACCAATTTGACCACGGGCAAATTCTTCCAGATACACGCTCGCATCTTCTACTATATTAAGTAACTGTTTATACAGTTCTAGTGCCTTTTTTTCATGGTTGAGACTTTCTGCCAGAATATCCTTGACTGAATGTCTATAGGTTTCTTCAATAGGTGCAATCCGCAGACTAGGATGCCCTTCTAAACCAGTGAGAATCTCTCCTACCTGTTGAGCATGAAGCAAAGACTCAGTTGCCTGTGCCTTGAAAAAATCAACAATGGGGATTCGGTTGGGACCTATCACCATCAGGGAATAGTGAGTGTATCGCACGACACCAGCAAGCTCAAATTCCATAATGGTATTTAATAGTTCAATGGTCTTTTCCTGGTCAAGCTCTTTCATCTGTTGTTAGTTTTGATTTAGTAGATGTACTTAAGGTTTATGCACTTTTGTTATAGTAGATTAATTTCTGTGTCAAAGCGTATAAAAGACCAATAGCTAATGACCAATAACCAATAACCAATTTTGTCAGATGCCTACTAGGGGCATTGCAAATTTTAGGGAAAACTTGTCTTATGGATATTAGTATGTAAATTTTTGTAAAGGCAAGTGCAACTATAATGAGCACACAGCTGCTAACTTTAGCCAATCTGACCTTTGTGGCAACTGGCATGCTATTTGGCTGTTCCCAAGGGGCAAATCAGAGCGAACCCCCAGCAACACAAGAGCAGGGAAAGCTGGAAATTCATGCTAATGGAGAGGATTTTGTCAGAGAAGGCTTTGTTTCCAAAGATAATTGGCAAATTTCTTTTAACCATGTTTACGTTAATCTCATAGAGGTTACTGCTTACCAAAGTGACCCTCCTTTTCATGCTGAGGCTAACAGCGATATCAAGGCAAAAGAGAAAGTCAGTCTAGACCAAGCAAAAACTGTAGACTTAGCAGAAGGCGATGAGAGTGCCGAACCAGTCCTCATCCAAAAGTTTGCAGAGGTTCCTGCTGGTAAATATAATGCCCTTTCCTGGAAGATGGTTAAAGGGGAGGACGAAGCAACTGAGGCTCAGACAATAGTTATGGACGGTACGGCTGAAAAAGATGGGCAGACTATTGACTTTACAATCAAAATCGATAAGGAATACGAATACATTTGTGGGGAGTTTGTTGGCGGTGAGCGCAAAGGCATTCTTAAACCAGGAGGTAGTACTGATTTGGAGTTAACCTTCCACTTAGATCATATTTTTGGTGATGCTGATGCCTCAGCAGAGAATGACATTAATACTAATGCTCTAGGTTTTGAACCTCTCGTTACTTTAGCAAAGGATGGAAAACTAGAGGTGGAAATGTCTCAACTGGAGTCAGAACTCCCAGCCAATGACTATGAAACCCTTGAAAAAGCACTGGTTGGAATCGGTCATGTTGGTGAAAGTCACTGTCAAGCATCTACCATAACTGACACTAAGAAGTAATATCATTTTTCTTTCAACGATGACTGACCTAATTGCTAGGGAAAAGGTTAAAGGTAAAAGGGGAAAGGAAGTAATAATCAAACCTTTTTCCCTTAACCAACAATTATTGGAATGATTTGAGCTATAAGCAGCAATTTCTTTAAAGGAGAGACTTTACCCTCCTTTACCAATCAATCTGGACAATGGTGAATATGAAGTGGAAAGTTTTAGTCCCAATTTTTATTGTTTCAGTCTTCGGTTGGTCCCCCAGAGCTGGTGCTCATGGTGTCAAGATTGAATACCAAGCAACTCAAGCGATCGAGATTCAAGCTAAATATGACACTGGCAAGCCTATGTCCAATGCCCAAGTTACAGTTTACGCCCCTGAGCAACCTTCTATCCCCTGGTTGACGGGTACTACTGACAAAAATGGTAACTTTGCTTTTGCACCTACTTCTTCAAAACCAGGGACTTGGACAGTGAAGGTGCGCCAAGTCAGTCACGGTGACATTATTAATATTGCTGTTGTTGAAGCTAAAGATCAAGTGCCGACAGATGTTACTCCAGAAGTAGAAGACAACAATCCTAAAAACCAGCAACTGATAATTCAATCAACTACTCGCGCCTTCACTCCTCTCCAGACAATCCTTATGGGAGTTTCTGGTGTGTGGGGATTTATTGGTACAGCACTGTTTTTCCGGCGAGGTTGACGTAAGGTAAGAGTCTCTTCCCCAATTCGCAATTCCCAATTCCCAATTCCTAATTCTCCTGAATATATTCAATGCACATTTCTGATGGTATCCTCCCAGCATCTACCTGTATCCTTGGTTATGCTACTACTGGGGGTCTCACCTGGTACTCTCTGCGTCAAATTCATCGAGCTGACAATCCTCAAGAGAATATTCCCAAGGCATCTTTACTAACTGCTGCTTTTTTTGTTGCTTCCTGGATTCACATCCCGGTACCACCGAGTAGTGTTCATTTAATTCTTAATGGACTATTAGGGACACTTTTAGGTTACCATGCCTTCCCAGCCATTCTTATCGGTTTATTCTTTCAAGCGGTGTTTTTCCAACACGGTGGTTTATCGACTTTGGGGGTGAATGCAGTGATGATCGGGCTGCCAGCCATTTTGGCTTATTACCTGTTCCGGTTGCACTATCTTATCAGTAAAGATAATCGCTTGGTGATTGGTATCTCGGCTTTTCTTGCTGGTGCTGGTGGTTTGGGGATGGCAACTTTGATATATGTTGCCTTGAGCATAACCAGTATTTTTACAAATATTGGTGCTGAAGTTCAGCAGACAGCGATTTACGGTGCGTTTCTTGCCTATATTCCACTTATGGTGATTGAAGGGTGGTTTACAGCAGTAGTGGTACTCTTTTTACGGCGAGTTAAGCCAGAATTACTCGAGAGTAAGAATTGAAAATTAAGAATTACGCCTAATGTGAATTAAGAGGTCGCGATCGCATTGCCTCTAACTAAAACCGCGATCATGAAAGGAATAGAGTAGAATAATTAGGTCTTTTTCTACCTCTCTTTATGTCACCCTCAGCTTATTACTCACCTAATGTGACTTCAAAAACATCATTAGCTCTCTCATCTAGTCATCTTCGCTTGGAAGCCTTAAAAAAAGAACAACAATGGCTCCTGAAACAGACTAAGAGAAAACGAACAGAGCTGAATAACTTTGTTGAACAAATGCGTTCCTTAGCAACGGATATCTTTGAGAGAGGTACTCCTCACGTTAAGAAACTAGAAGCCCTTGATAGGGAAATTCATCGCTTATTCGAGGAAATCTTCCGCACCAGAAAATTTGGTAAAAAAACCAAGAAGAATATTGAAGGAATTTACCAAAGCTTACAGTTAGGAGGAATAATTAGTCATCAGTTCAACAACGAAGAAGAAGAAACAGACCTAGACGAACTTTTTGAAAATCACGAACCTGAGGCAAATTTTTCTTTTGAACAGGAAGACGATTGTGAGCCAGGTAGAGGAGAAAGACAGCAATTTCCACAACAACAAGAAACTAAAACTAAGGAATCAAGAAAGATTCGTCAAACTTTTTTGAGGTTAGCCGAAATCTTTCACCCCGATAAGGTGGTGGATAGTGAGAACCATGTGCGCCATACCGAGATCATGAAAGAAATCAATAGAGCCTATCAAGAAGGTGATTTGGCGCGATTACTGGAAATTGAGCAGCAGCATCAAGCAGGTAAATCGATTGAAAACGAAACAGAAGATGAGTTAACCCAAAACTGTGCTCGCCTTGAACAGGAAAATCAGTTCCTCAAAAGCCAATATGAGAACTTGAAACGGGAACTGCGCCTGGTGAAGAAAACCCCGGAAGGAATGATGGTTTCTGATTACCGAAAAGCCAAGCGAGAAGGAATTGATCCAATTGTCGAGATAATGGAGGAAATGGAATCGCAACTTCAAGCAATTGAGGAGCTTCGAGATTTTATCAGGGATTTTCGAGAGCAGAAAATGACGATCAAGGAATTTATCACCGGACCAACCTTTTGGCGTCAGACACCTGAGGAAGAGATGGAGGACCTCTTGGAGGAGATGTTTGGAGATTTGCTTGAGGTGATCCGGTTTTAGAGAAAGGAATGAATTAAGAATTGAGAATAATGAGTCAATATATTTCATTCACTAGGAATCAGCTCTTAAAGCTGAGCTGCAACAATTGAGGTACACTGACAAATGTGTAGCCGCGATCGCTTAATTGCTCAATTATTTGTGGTAAAGCCTGTCTTCAAAAACAGTCGATTTTCCTGTGCCATTGGCTCCCAGAAATAGATTAATTGAGTCAACATTAAGTTCAAAATTTACTAGACAACGAAAGTTATCGATATATATTCGTTTGATCATTGCTATGGTAATCTTCAAAGATCGTGCAGCTGTAACAACTGAGCTACACTGACAAATGTATAGCCGCGATCGCTATGATTATAATAGACCTACCTCCCACCTGTAAGCGATCGCACTTGCCAAGCAATTATAACTGGAGGAAACATATGGACAATCATCTATTACAGCGTATCACTCATAATCCTGATATTTGTCATGGCAAACCTTGTATTCGAGGATTACGTTACCCTGTTGAATTGGTTCTTGAATTACTCAGCTCAGGTATGACTATTGAGGAAATCTTAGCTGACTATGATGATTTAGAACAAGAAGATGTTTATGCAGCTTTACTCTTTGCTGCTAGACTTACTCAGGTGAAAACTGTTCATAAAATTGCATCATGACTATATTAAAATGAGCCGCGATCGCTTAGTTCCTCAATTGAGGTATACTGAAAAGTCTATAGCCGCGATCGCTTAATTGATCAAGAGGAAAGTAATTACAGATATAACAACAGCACTTGCGTCAGATTGAGGAGCTTTACTATGTATCAAGCTTCAGATATAGCTAAATATTTTATTCACTATGCCAATCTTGAAGAGGATGGCATGATGACAAATTTAAAATTGCAAAAATTACTATATTACGCCCAAGGTTTTAATTTGGCGTTGTTTAATCAGCCCCTTTTTCAAGAAGAGATTAAGGCATGGCAATATGGTCCAGTCGTAGAAGAGATTTATCACACTTATAAGGAATATTTGCGTAATCCAATACCTGAACCTGAAGACTTTAATTCTGAAGTCATTACGTTAGAAGATCGAGAGTTAGTTGATGAAGTTTATAGCGTATTCGGGAAATATACTGGCACGATTTTAGTAAATTTCACTCATCAAGAAAAACCTTGGATGAGCACAGAGATAAATCAAACCATTACTCATGAATTAATGAGTGACTATTTTAAGAGTCAGATTCTTAAGGATTGATGGGTAAAGGTAAAAGAAACAGAATCAAACCCCCTTCTCTAAATCAGTCTCAAGGAAAAGGCAGGATTGCAGAACCTTCATCGGACAAAATTTTAAATTACGATGACTGTTATCCTGTTTTTTGTCTTCGGTATCCTAGGCATAAATTAGGTGCAGAAAAGATTGCGAGAAATAGCATAAAAGCTCGAATTCCTCAGCATATTACGGAAGATATCAATTTCTTTATTTCACTACGCTTTTCTGGAAAAGCTCCAATGGTAGGTTATCGCATTAAGGATATTTTTCGGATTATTTGGTTAGATGCTAAATTCACCTTGTATAAGCATTAAAGCTGAGCTGCAACAACTGAGGTACACTGACAAATATGTAGCCGCGATCGCTTAATTGCTCAATTATTTGTGGCAAAGCCTGTACTATCTTGTTATCATCCCCTCCACTATCGTGCATCAAGACAATTGCTCCAGGCTCAGCCTGTGTAACTACTTGTTCAACTAATTCTTCTACAGATATATCTTGACCCCGCCAATCCTCAGAATCAATGGACCACAATACAACTACATCTTTTCGCTTACGGGCATAATCTACTAAGCCATTATACCGATGACCGTAGGGAGGGCGAAATAGATTGGTTCTCACTCCACCAGTAATTTCAGAGATCAGCTTGGCGGTACTTTCAATTTCACGAGCAGCGATAAACTCCCTCATTTGATGATGCCAGTGATGCCAGGTATGGTTACCTAGGGTATGACCATCTGCTAGTATTTGTTGTCCAAGTTGAGGGAATTTTTTGAGATGCCGTCCAAGTATAAAGAAAGTTGCCGGAATGTTTTTGTCTTTGAGGATACTCAGTACTTGGGGAGTAATATCTGGAGAAGGACCATCATCGAAGGTGAGAGCAATTGCTTTGTTGGGGCTACTCAACTGAACTTGCCTAATAATTTTGCCTCGAAACCTATCAGGCACTGCCAAATAGTTCTGCTGGCTTACTGCTTTAACTGGAATCAGCAGATTAATTAGCACGACAGTAACAGCAGCAATAATGATGAACAATATTCTACGTCGCCACCATACTTTCCCCATTCAACTCCCAATTCCCAAACAACAAATGACAAATGACAAATGACAAATGACAATTCTCAAATATCAATCCTCAATCTGATTAATCCAACCCAAATATCGTTGTTGGCTTCATTATGTTCTGGATCAAGAATTACGAAAGCTCCAGAAGTAATCGAGATGCGGTCAGTGATGGGATAGCGATAGGAAAGCTCAATATGATAGGATGTATCCCGGTCTTCTCGCTCGGAAATATCGTTACTAGTTGCCTTTGGAGGCAGACCGAAGATAAAACTCAAATTGCTACCCAGTTTAAGCAAATCATTGTAGGAAGCGGTAAAAGCCCAAGTCCAAATATCTGCATCTGAACCTTCAGGAATATTCACACCATTGACTAAGGCAGAAGACTCAGCATTAGCATTGTAATAGCCAACCCAACCTCCTACTTGTAAGCGATCGCTAATTTGATAGGAGCCTGCAACGTTAAAATTGTCGCTAGAAGTAGCAGTAGTGCCCCCGAAAGGGGCTTGAGCGAATTCAGAGCCAATAAAGCTAGTAATATTGTTGGTGTTATTAGGATCAGGAGAGTAGTAATGAGAATAGGTTAGAGAAATACCCAAGCGGTCCGATGGTGTCAAGGTTATTTGACTCAAAGCGTTAAAATGACCGTTAAATAACCCATTACCTGGATTGGGATTGTTAGTGCTACTAGTAGTAGTATAATAAGATACACCAGCTCCGATTAAATCGTTAAATTGATAGTATACTCCTCCACCAGTACCAAAACCGACATCGTAGAGAGGATTGTAAAAACCAAACAGAGCAATGGTTGAGGCAGGATTGAGTGCTGGGACAAAATCGCTAGCAGATTGGCCTACTGCTCCTAGATAAACCGAACCACGATCTCCTATAGGGAAGCGGTAAAACAGTTTTCCTAGTCTCACATCATTGCCAGTATTAATATTCCCAGCAATGTTGGTCATTGCTGTCCCAGTTACACCAGCAGCCAAGCTATTAGCATTCCCTGCTTGAATTCTAGTACGCAACAGGTCTCTACCGGTAAAACTGGTATCGAAGTCCAATCGTACTCCACCGCCAAAGGAAGGAACAGAATCCAAGTCTTCTGTAGGAATTTCCCCAGAGGGAACCGCTTTGCGATCGCCAAAGACATTTGTCAGAAAAAAGTTTGCTTGTCCCCGTAGAATAGTGGTGGTGGAAAAGTTGTGATTTTCTAAAAAATCTGTCCGCTCTTCTTGATCGGTGACTTTGCTTTTGACAATCGCAAGCTCTGCCTCAAATTCTTCTATAAGTCGTTCTATACTGATTAAGTCTTCTTCGGTCGCTAAGTTAAATTGATTTTTAATTATTGTTTCAACTCTCTGTAGACACCTCCTTAAAGCCGCTGCAAATTCATAACGAGTGAGATTATTATTGCCTCTAAAAGTATCGTCACCATAACCAGCCAGACAACGATAGTTATCCATTAAGGTACGCAGTGCATCATAAGCCCAATCTTGAGGGGTAACATCCCGTAGATCCTCAACCCGAGGAAATGAACGGACTCTACGAGGTCGTTCACTATATAGTTCTATTTGGGATAAAAGCTCATTTTCAGGTAATGCTTGGACTGCAACAGCTGCTTCAGTGCCACTATATTGTTCTATCTCAGATAAAAGGTCATTTTCCGCAAATTCTTGGACGGCAGGAGATGGTTGACTATATTGCTCTATTTGGGATAAAAACTCACTATCTTGATTTGTCTCAACTTGAGGCTGATTAGTTAAAGAGACTGAAGATTGACCAACTTCATTGCTGATTAACCATTGATCAATTTCTGGAGGCTTAGTATCTAGAACATTCTCTGAAGGATTGAGAGTTGCTTGAGTATCTGTGAGAGTATTAATAACAGGATCTACTTGCGCCCAAGCTGGAGAGAATACCCCAAAATTACAACCTATTATCGCTGAACCAAGGAGCAATCGTACATCAACTACACCCAATTTACTCATAATTTTCTTTTGATCTTCCTCAGCTAAATAGCGAAATAATTACATTAATAGGGACGAACCTTCAGTTTGTTATTGATAATCTCGATAGCTCTTTTGGCTATATCCGCTGGAATTTTGGTGTACCCTTCTTCTTCATTAAACTCTTGTCCATCAGTCAAAATCCAGCAGACAAGATTTTGAGTTGATTGGAGGAGTTCTTCGGTAGCATACTTTTCATAAATCAGTAGCCAAGTCAAACTAACGAGGGGATAGCCTTCATTTGGATCATCAATACTGTTAGTAGTCAGATCCTCGTTAAACTCGATATTGGCTAAGGCTTTTTGGGTTTCTTCTACATTAGGGCGAACAAAATCACCTGCTTGATTTTCCAAGCGAGCAATAGCTAAGCCACTTTGGGCAGCAAAACTAGTTTGAACATAACCAATTGCACCATCAATTCGCCTAACTTCAGCAGCAACCCCACTATCTTGGGCACGAGCTGCAAAAACATCGGCACCCCAATTAGGCTTCCTACTTGCGATTACCTCTCCTCCAGTAATCTCATGCAAGTACTTAGTGAGAATAAGACTCGTACCACTCTCGTCAGAACGCACTACCACTTGAATCTCGATATTTGGTAGGCGGGGACTAACCTGACTCCAGTTACTAATTTCCCCCGTGAAGATTTTCGCTAGTTTCTCACGAGATATCTTAATGTCATTAGTGACGTTTTGTAAGTTGTAAACAATAGCGACTGAGCCTCCAGCTGTCGGTATCATTAACAAACCTTCTTCCATCTGATTCCTTTCTATAGGAGTTGGAATCAGTGTACTAGAGCCAACATTAATAGATTCATTCGTAAACAGTCTAATACCGCCACCACTACCGACGGAAGTATAATTAAAATCTACTCCTTTGTCGCTCTCATATTCTGTACGGTAACGCTGATAGAGAATCTGGGGAAAGGAAGCACCAGCACCTTTAATGGCTGTATCCTCAGAGGACAAGATGCTCCCATTGCTATGATTTTTGCAACTTTGGGATACTGCTTCTTCAATTACTTGCCCTTCAATTTCTTGAGCATCAGCTCCATTGATACCAAAAACAATACTAGTCGCCATTACTATAGCGGCTATAATTTGCTTGTACTGGTTTCTCCAAAAAGTTGCCATGAGCATATTATCTAATTCAAAACTTTTTTAATTTTGGTGAATTGTTAAGGTTCTGCCATCAGCATCGATTTCAAACCAGAATTCTTCAATAACTATTTCATAGACGAATTTTCCTAGACGAGTACTCCGCCAAGTGCTAGCAATTTGAGCCCCTGGTGCCCAACGATTTAGAGCTTTATAAACAACCTCAGGGACGGCACTGCGGTCTATTTCTTCATCAACTTCAATTATTTGTCCTTCGGAGGTAGTATCGACTACAAATTGAAACCCTTGTTGATTTTGACCTGCCAGTTCGTAAACTAAAGATCCATCTGGTTGAAGTTCTACGTTAGCTTTATTAGGTACTGCTCCTGCAACAGCAGTAGCTGATGATAGAGCTGGATTTGGAACTTCTGAAAGGGGGATATCTCGTTCTATTCCACCTAAGGTTTGAGCTATCAATAAATTCTCTGTATCAGAAACAGACTGAGCTTTGGCATCAGATAGATAGAAAGAGCAGGAAAAAATAGCAATTCCTAGAGTTGTTAAAAGTCGTTTCCCAGGGGTTGTCAAGAAAACCATATTGATCTACACGCAGAAGTTTTGGCGTAATTTATGTAGGGATAATACCTTACTCTTGCTTTTCTGACAAGAATAAAATAAGCTCTCCATTCTGCTAGTTGCCATGACTAAACTGTACGAATGTAGGTTGAAGTTTAACTGGTACCTAACACCTAACACCTAACACGTATCCCAACCAAGAATTATGACTTTTTCTGCAAGCTCTAATTACACCCAACTGTTGCAACAACTAATGCAACAGGTAGATATCCCTAGTTTTAAGCAACTAAGTCGCACTGCTGGGGTTTCTGAACGACAACTGAGACGCTTGCGGCAAGGGCAAGTTTCGCAAATGCGGGTAGAAACATTGCTCAAACTCTCCAAAATACTCAAAGTACAGGTGAGTAAGTTGCTAGAGATGTTTGCCCCAGAACTGATTGCCCCGGAAGTAGATTCACCATCAGAAACACTGATAACCTTACAGCAAGAGTACCAGCGTTTGCAACAGCAGCTGGAGCAGCAGCGAGAAACTTTAAAACAGGAGTTTCAGTTATCCAGCTTACAAGTGCTTGAGTCTTGGTTAATACAATGGCCAACTGCTGCTTATCTAGCACAGCAGAATGAGCAACTACCTGCAGTGGGATTACTGCCCTTAATGCGACCAGTAGAAAGTTTAGTGCAACAATGGGGAGTTGAAGCGATCGCTCCTGTTGGTGCAGAAGTTCCCTATAATCCCCAATATCAGCAACTTATGTCAGGAATTGCTCAACCAGGAGACAAGGTTAGGGTACGCTACACTGGCTATCGACAGGGTGACAAGCTGCTCCATCGTGCCAAAGTTAGTCCGGTTTAGTTATTTGTCATTTGTCATTTGTCATTTGTCATTTGTCATTTGTTGTTTGGGAATTGGAAATATTTCTCTTGTCTCCCTTGTCCCCCCATCTCCCCATCCCTCCATTTCCCTATCTTCCTCTGCTCCCTTAAACTCCAGCGTGACCTAATGCTAAACCAGCAACTAGCATTCCCAACACCAAAAAGGGTTGAGCACTGGCTTGATATTTCACGTCATTTTTCAGGGGATCCCGCAGAAAGTACATATCTTGGAAAGTAATTTGGGGAATGATCAACAGCAGTAAGATAGTGGCATAAAGGTTTTGGTGGATGCTGATTAAGTAACCAGCGATTCCTGCTTGAAACACATCAATCATCAGTACGCAAATCCAAGCTGCTGTGCCAACACCAAACATAACTGGCAGTGATTTTAGACCAAGTTGGCGATCGCCTTCCACACTTTTGAAGTCGTTAACTACAGCAATTCCTAACCCCGCTAGACTATAAAATAGGGTAAGAATGACAATTGTCCAGTTGAGATGACCAAACAAAGCATGACCTGCCCACCAGGGCAAAGCAATGTAGCTGGAACCAAGGGCATAATTACCTAGCCAACCATTCTGTTTCAGCTTAAGGGGAGGAGCTGAGTAGATATAAGCCAGGAAACCACCTCCTAGGGTAAGACAGATCATCGAGGGAAATTCATGACCTGCCCAGAAATCTAACAAACCCGCAACGGCAATACCAGCCAATAGTAGCACCACAATCTGAGTTACCACTTGGGGAATAGAAATAGCACCAGAAGGAATAGGACGATAAGGTTCATTGATGGCATCAATTTCGCGATCGTAAAAATCATTCATGGTTTGGGTATAACCAGCCATCAGGGGACCAGAAAGTAACATGCAGGTTGCTGCCATCAGAATACCTTCTAACGTCCATTGAAACCCACCAGAAGAAGCTGCACCACAGACAACTCCCCAAATAAGAGGAATCCAGGTAATCGGCTTCATCAACTGGAGGCGGATTTTCCAAATTGAGGTTTCACCAGCAGCGGCACCTTTCATGCCTAAGATTTGCCTGGTTTTAGCACTGCGTTCAGTTGTGTTCTCATTAGTCATAAGTTGTTATACCAATCCTCCTGTGCTAACCTCTCCTCCCTTTACCCTTTATTTGATTAGTATTCCTTGTCGTCTCAGGACTTTAGGGAAACTTCCATGTAATTAATTTATTTAACTACATACTCTCAGTTAGGGATCATCTCAATCAAATATGCATTTGCATTGGGATGATGACCGACTCTTGGTTATAGATAGATTTGACAGAGCTATCATAGAGAGGGGCTCCCACTTCTGAGAAACCATACCTTTTAAACAAGGGAAGATTGCGAGGGAGAATCGCAACGAGTAAAATGGAGGCATTATGCTGTTTTGCGACCCTACAAGCAGAGGAGAAAATCTTACTAAAAGGGATTCTACCACGCTTTTCTTTGAGCAGGACAAGACGCGACATTTCACAGACCTTCTTCTGATGAAACTGTTTGAGGTCAAACCCACTTTCTTCTATTGGCAGTCCAATAGAGGTGTTAGGGAGAACAATGCGGTAGGTTCCGACAACAACATTGGCATCAAGAATTTGCATATAGACTGAGCAGTGATCATAGTCATCAGGTATTTGCATCCCGAACAACTGTAGTTCGTCGTGAAAAATAGCCACTTGCATTTGATGGCAGAGGCTTAATTTGTCAGAGATATCAACCGGCTGAATGGAAATGGTCATGGATAATCTTTGAGGATTAGTGTGTAAGTCTGGAAAAATTTTCCCGACACTAGTATCATGTGCTTTCGAGAATGGCTAATATTCTGCGATCACATTATCTACCTCATTACTTGCATCCATTTCCTATACCGTCATCGAATATTACCGCTTTTTGTAAACTGCAAAGCGATCGCTCTTGTTGGTGCCTTGGAAATCAAATCCTGCTTCACTTAGTAGTTGACGAGAAGTTTCCGGCTTAAAAACGGTAATCGTTATTTGTTCTGTCGCTAAAATTTCTCCATCTTTCTTAAAGAAATAGCTTTTTTCGAGGGTATAGTAGTCTTCCATATCTTGCCCTTCCTCAATAAACTGGGAATAGACAATGCCCCCTGCCAAATCTTGTTCAAAATTCTGATGTGGTTTTTGCAGGTGTAGCAATAATAATCCTCCTTCGTGTAAATGGCGAGCTACATTTTCTAACCCTTGGCGGTTGGCTTCAACACCGGGAACGTGACCCCCAAATTGCCATTGAGTACCCTGATCAAGAATTCCCCAAACTCCTCCATTGGATATTGCCACATCGAACTTGGCATTTAAGTCCATTGTTACTGCATCAGCTTCAATCAATTTAACCCCATTTCCCAACCGTTTCTTCGCAATTTCAAGCAGAGATGAGGTAAAGTCAACTCCCGTAAACTCGCAGGTTGGATCGAGCTCAAGGTACTTTTCTACTAGTAATCCCGTTCCTACACCTAACTCAAGAATCTGACGACCATCACCCACGATCGAGTATGCTGCCTTCGCTAGGGTCTGATAGTCGTAGTAATCAGCCGTGACCCACAAATCATAATACTCTGTAATCCCTGTATATTGATTGCTCATTTTTCTGTCTACAAATCGAACGCATGAAGAACTAAAACTGATATTCTGGGTTTGCGCATTAAAAGCTGACGATCAGATACTGGTCTTGAAATTTTGCTCCTTTAACCGGTTGACCACTCAGTTGCGGGGGCAGTAAAATATTACGTCGTTGGTCACCGGCTTCAACGGTAACTTCTGGACCATACTGAGTAAGTTTTACCTGCTTTTTGTTGAAACCGGGCAAGAACAAACGTACTTGACGAGCAGCAATATCTATATTAATCGGTCTAGGTGCTTTGGCTGCCTGTTTAAAATCTGGCAGAGCTGACTTCAGTGTTTCCCAGTCATCTGCTGATGAGTGTATTGGCAGAGCACTTACCTTAAGAGGTGCAAATTCTGCTGCTAAGGCGTCTGTGGCACTACTCTGGTTAAGCAGGACACCCCCAACAGTGAGACCAACTTGCTGAGCACCACCCCAGAAGTATTTAGCAGTGGCAATAGCAGCAAGATCAGAACTAGTTACCAGATAAGATGCCACGCGGTTGGGGTCAGCAACAGCAGATTTCCCCTGTTCCAGCATTTGGGTTGACTGATTGGTAGGTTGTTGAGTCAACTCATCAGCAGTCCAAGAGACATTGAGAATAGCGGTAGTTATCGGTTGGATAAAGGGAGAGAGAGCCTTCCCCAGGTCAGAATCTGCCATTACCTGGCGAAACCGACGAAAATACCAGCTCAAGATTTCTGGCATCCCCAACATGCGCAGAGTTTCCTGACTACTGTTGCCGTCATAGATGATCACATCATACTTATTGCTCTTGTCATACTCCCGAATTGAATTGAGTGCCAGAGCGCTGTCCATCCCCGGTAAAACACTCAGTTCTTGACCGTAGACATTTTTTAGAGTAGGCGATCGCAAATATTGTGCTTCTAGCTGTTTAACCTCTTCCCAGCTTCGTTCCAGTAGCACTGTAGTCTCTAGTTGTACTGCCTGGAAATTAGGTTCAATGTCTTGAGGGTCGCCACCAAGGGAGGCCCCCAGCAGTATACTGAGGGCTGGTCCTGGATCTTGTCCTACTAGTAGAACTCGTTGACCGAGACTTGACAGCTTTTTGGCTGCCGCGATCGCCACGGTAGTACGACCGGTGCCGCCTTTGCCTAAAAAAGTAATAATAAAGGCCATATTTTTGTCTGTTGCCTCGATGCTCTTAGTTCTACTCTGCAAGTTTTAGTTCGTCTTCAAAAAACCAAGTGTTAGAGTTGTCCTCAAATTGGACAACAACACCAACCCCACTACCATCAGTCATTTTGTAGTCTTTGATTGTGCCTACTTTCCCTAGCTTGCTAGCAAGATCAGAGGAGACTCGGTCTCTGAGACGCAAGACTTTTACTTTTTGCCCGATTTCCATTCCAACTTAATAATTCGATAAACCATCCCTCAGTTTACCGGAATCAGCGACTCACTGGGAATTGAGAATTGAGAATTGAGAATTGGGAATTGGGAATTGTCATTTGGGAATTGGTAAATATCTCTCCATCTCCTCTGCTCCCTTGTCTTCCTTATCTCCCCAGCTCCCCCAACTCCTCCATCCTCCCCCACTCCCCATACTCTGGTGCACCTTGACCAAGGGTAGTATGGTAGTAAGTTTATTCAGTTGCCTTATTAATAGGTAAGCTGGTGCAAACTGTGTGAGTGAGTGTGTGTAAATCAATGATTGAAGTTGTCAGTAAAGCTGGCAAAGTCAGACGCTGGCTACCGCTTGATGAGCAGTGGTGGACCAAGTTTGATTTGCTGAGAACTCTGGTGCGACGTGATTTGGAAGCCCGATATAAGGGTTCAGTGTTGGGGAATTTGTGGCCGCTAGTGAATCAGCTTTCCCAGTTGCTGATTTACACTTATGTTTTCTCAATTGTACTGAAGGTAAAACTGAGTTTGAAAGGCATTCCGTCGGATGACAGCATTACCTTTGGACTATGGTTGTTTGCTGGATTGCTTCCCTGGATTGCTTTTACTGGGGGATTAACAAGAGCTGCTGGTTCCGTGGTGACTCAACCGAATTTGGTGAAGAAGGTGGTTTTTCCCTTAGTACTGTTACCCCTAGTACCGGTGTTATCAACTTTTATTGAAAGTGCATTTGGTTTAGGAGCACTGATCGTTTTGGTGGTAGTATCGGCAGGAAAGTTTCATACGACCTTAGCGTTATTGCCCTTCATTTGGTTAACACAATTGTTGTTAACTGCTGGATTAGGGTATTTAGCAGCAGGGTTGACGGTGTTTTTGCGAGATGTTCCCCAAACGTTAGGTGTAGCTCTAAATCTGGGGTTTTATTTGACACCAATTGTTTATCCAGCTTCTGTAATTCCAGAGCGATTTCGGGATTTGGTGTTTTGGCTCAATCCCCTAGCTGCGATCGCAGAAATATATCGCGATTTAGTTTTAGTAGGAACAGTAGGACATTGGGCAGAATGGGGGATAGCTTCAGCTATTTCTGTAGCAGTATTTTGTCTAGGACTCTGGTGCTATCAGCGTTTGCGTCCAGCGTTTGCTGATTTGCTTTAGAGCACCCTATGATAACAGGGGTAGAATAGGCAGATTTAGTATTATCAATGGAAGAAACAATTTTCCTGCTTCCTACTCCCTGTTGCCTTGTTTCCTGAAAGTTGCTCCAATGGAGGGTTGAGCATATCTGGAACCCTATAGTAGGAACAATACCAATCGACAAAACAAGGAATTCCTTTTTCAATGGGGATGCTTGGCTTAAAGCCTACATCTGTTGTCAACTCTTCAATATCAGCATAGGTCTCCAATACTTCCCCTAGCTGAAGAGGAAGCAGATTTTTCTTAGCTTTCATACCTAAGCAATCTTCTAAAACTTCAATAAAATTGATTAATTTTACAGGTTGATTATTACCAATATTGTAAATTTTGTAAGGGGCAATATTTTCCCAATTAACTTGTTCTTTAACAGAGTTATTATTCTTTTGCGGCGGTCGTTCTAAAACCTTAATTACCCCATCAATAACATCATCAATATAGGTAAAGTTTCTACACATTTTTCCATGATTATACACATCAATTGATTGTCCTTCTAGAATAGCTTTAGTGAAGAGAAACATTGCCATATCAGGACGTCCCCAAGGACCGTAAACAGTGAAAAAGCGTAAACCTGTAGTAGGTATACTATACAAATGACTGTAGGCATGTGCCATTAGTTCATTAGCTTTTTTTGTTGCTCCGTATAAACTTATGGGGTGATCCACCTTATCTTGAGTTGAAGAAAGAATGTTTTTGTTGGCTCCGTAAACTGAACTCGATGAAGCATAAACTAAATGACTAACTTTCTCCTGCCGACAACCTTCTAAAATGTTCATAAATCCAACTAGGTTGCCATCTACATAAGTATGGGGATTTTCCAGGGAATAACGTGCTCCTGGTTGACCTGCTAAGTTAATCACTTGTTCTGGCTGATAGTAGGAAAATAATTCAGCTATAACCAAGCGGTCAGCTATATCTAGCTTATGAAAATGGAAATTGGCATGATTTTGCAGTTGAGCCAAGCGGTTTTTTTTCAGGCTGACATCATAGTAACTATTCAGATTATCGATACCAATAAGCGTTTTTCCTTGATTAAGTAGTCGTTGGCAAAGGTGAAAGCCAATAAAACCAGCTGCGCCAGTAACTAAAATATTGTTCATCTTAGCACGTCCTTTGATTTGTCATTAAAATTACCAACCAGTATCGCTTAGAGGAGCCCAATAGCAGCGAGTAAAGTAACGATTCAGTTGCCGTTCTGCTGATAAGAGCATTTGCTCAAGCCAATGGTTGCGTTGACCAAAGGAAAGATTGTGGACAAAAGGTTGAAGAAATACTTGATGGCGTCGCTTTCCTATGCTTTTGTACAACTGTGTAATGTATCCTTGGTCTTGCTTAAGGTTCCATTTTGCTGTGAAATGTTTCAGACTAGAAATTTCCCAGGCATCACTCCATCGAACCATAAAATAAGGGATGTCTGACAACTCAAACGGAGGTCCGGCTACATAGGTAACAACAGCAGTTGGCTCAAAGTAAATAGTGCCTCCAACTTCAGCTACGCTCAGAGAAAAATCGATATCCTCCCGCGTACTCAACAATCCTTCATCTAGAAAACCAGTTTTATCAAAGATGCTGGTACTGACTAACATGCAGTGAAACTGCGCCAACCTAGATTGCTGCCGTTTGAGTTGAGTTTGCACTTCAGCAATGGGATAGTTGAGGAAATGGAGCTTTTCATGCAACTTGCGTTGAATTTTGTCTCCCTTAACTTGCAAATAAATCCAGGTTTCACCACTAGCTAGATGTATTGTTTGCTCCAAGTTCTTATCAATGTAGGTAAGGGGAGAGACAACGGTTGCTTCTGTCTGTTGCGCACATTGCATCAATTTTTCTAACCAACCGGGAGCAACATGAATATCGTTATCAATGAAGACAACATACTCAGTTTTAACTTTATTTAAGCCAAGGTTTCTTGCCTGATTAGAACAGAGATAGTAATCAGTTCTAATCAGCTCAAATCCTTTCTCTTGTGCTTGTGCTTCCAGGTATTGTTTAATATTCGATGGAGAGCCACCATCTACATAGATAAGTGAGAATGGGTAGGTAGTGTGTTCATAAATTCTTTCTAGGGATTGACGAGTATAGCTAAAACGTTCATGGGGTGAGACAACAAGAGTAACTTGTGGTTTGGTCATAATTGTTGTTATTTGCTTGATTCACTGTTAATCAATTTTTGGCTAATATTTGATGCTGATTAAATAAACAATAACGTCGTTCAGAATGTAATAAAATCAATAATAAAATTAAAATTTGAGAGGCAGATACAACATGTTGACAAACACTTTTTTACATCCCTATGGTTGAGAACTCTTATGGGCAAATTGTGTTTCTTTTAAGTTGGAGTCACTCAGCCAGAGTTGATGTCTTTTACTGCTTTGAATTTGGGGTGAATAGCTCGGAACAATGCGCTGTAGAAGCTTTGCTAATAAGGTACTTGCAGCAGTCGGTGGACCAGTGCTGATATAGTAGAAGCCAGCCTCAGTCAGAATTTCTGGGTCGAGGAAATTGCGACCATCTACTAGTACAGCTGTATTCATCAGTTTAGCTAGTTTGGCGTAGTTTAGGTTGTAAAACTGTAGCCAGTCCGTCACTAACACCAAAGCATCACAATCTTGAGCCAGTTTTTCTGGCTCTGTCATGATGGTTACATTGACTGGCATAGGATTCTTACTGGCGTAGGCAACAATCGGATCATAGGCTTTGATGTTGGCACCAAGCTGACTCAGTTGCTCAATCAAGTCGAGAATCGAAGCATCAGACATATTGTCGGTGTATGGATTGAAAGTTAGACCTAGTAAACCAATTTTTTTGTCCTTGAGGGTTTCGAGAGCTTGTTGAAGTTTTTCGACAACTAACAGGCATTGGTGCTGGTTGTTAGCAACAGTAGTTTGCAGCCGCCGCGCATCATAGCCATAGTCATCAGCTATATGAACAAGAGCAGAGAGATCTTTAGGAAAATAGGAACTACCCCAACCCATACCAGCTTGTACAAGTTTGTTGCTAATCCAGGAATCAAGTCCAATGCCTTGGGCAACATGGTTAACGTTAGCACCAACGCGATCGCAGATATTGGCTATTTCATTGATAAAGCTGATTTTCATTGCTAGGAAGGCATTAGCGGCATAATGAATCACTTCTGCTGAATTGAGGTCAGTGACGAGTAAGCTGACTGGGGATAAGGTAGGATCAACAGCAATTTGCCGCTTAATAATTGGGGCATACAGTTCTTGCATAATCGCGATCGCTTGCTTGCTGTTGCTGCCTAGAATAATCCTGTCTGGATTGAAGGTATCGTAAACGGCTAAGCCTTCCCGCAAGAATTCTGGATTACTGACGATATCAAACTTAGTAGTAACTGGCTTCTGATCTTGGGTCAAATTATCTAAGATCAGCTGGTGTATCCAATCTCCTGAACCAATAGGTAAAGTTGATTTATTCACAATCACTTTATATTCGCTATTGAGGTGAGCGCCAATTTTACAAGCAACAACTTCAATATCATGAGTGTCATTCTCCCCCTGAGGTAAGGGTGGGGTATCCACAGCAATGAATAATACTTGACCATGATTGACACTAGCCTGAAAGTCTTGGGTAAACTCAAGTTTCCCAGCCTGCATTGCTGATTGCATAATTGCTGAGAGTCCTGGCTCATAAATAGGAGACTTTCCAGACTGCATCAAAGCAATTTTGGCTTCGTTATTATCTACGCAGATAACGTGATGTCCAATATATGCCAAACAAGCGCTGGTTACTAGACCAACATATCCAGTACCTATAACACAAACGCGCATTGAGATAGTTCTCCAGTAATTAATAAAAATTAATAATTGATTTACTATAAGCAATTGCTCACAGCAAATTAATGAAAATCTTTCTACCGTTGCTTACTTTGCTTACTCTGTTCCCACTGCCTATTTTTATACAATAGCTGGGAAAAAATTGAGATGAGCTTAATTTAAAATATTGGTAACAGTACTTTTGGTTTCCATATGTAGATTCGCAAGTTGCCATGAACAGTTCATGAAGCTTTGATGAGAAAAGTTTCATAATTGTTATAGCAGCTAATTTTGCTCCCTCTTGAGAAAGAGTGCTTAGAGGGGTAAGCTGTTATGCATTTAAATTGTGAATAGCTCAAATCACAGTATCACTTTCTTCCTCTGTGGAACTGGCATCTTGCCAGTTGCCAAAACTCTAATTTGATTGAAGATCACAGGCTGGAAGCCTGTTCCACAAGAGAGAGATTTTTCTACAGAAGATTTCTAGACAATATCCAGTTGCCAGAAGAAAGGATATTTTTCAGCAATATCAGATAAATTAGCTTTGACAGGATTTTCTCTGATATAGTTCCAGGTTTCTAGCAATTCTCTTTCATCTCGAATAATGCGATCGTATCGCTCGTCTTGCCAAACAATACCGAGATGATTCATTACTTTAGCAACTTGATTAGAAGTATAGCTTTTGATACTGTGGATAATACTAGCTAATGTCCAATATTCCTGGTCTGACTTTGACAAAGGCTGCATTAACCAATGGACATGATCCGGCATAACTACAACAGTATAGGTTTTGTACCTGTGACGTTCTCCCACCGTTAACCCTTGCGGGTATAACGGGGGCTTCTAAAATAGAGAGAGTTGAACCCACTCTCTACTTGTAGCTTCGCGCTTCCCAGGCTGTCTA
>Ga0207422_1001516_pt1 | contig 44444 bp, 29 predicted proteins | sample MarCyaLeptolynsp_FD_187757 | JGI IMG/M metagenome (GOLD analysis project Ga0207422, IMG submission 187757) | Marine cyanobacterial communities from Panama - species 1 Leptolyngbya sp. (SPAdes) | ecosystem: Environmental > Aquatic > Marine > Unclassified | place: Panama: Panama City | collected... | reverse complement strand
GGAATTTCCCTGACTAAAAAGCAGATGCAACCGATTGAAAATCGTCTAGAGCGTCATCCCTTGTTACCCAATTGGGACATCTTAATTCGTCCAGCCTAATTGGTATTTTCTTTCTCAGAAATCACCTTAGTGGAATGCGATTGTTTATAATAAAACAGTCAGCCTCAACGTCTTAGCCTGCAACATTCTTCCCTGACTGCCGTGAAAAGCTTCCATCAACCTGGCGATAGTATTGCCCAACGCTATCGGATTATTGCGCCTTTAGGTCAGGGAGCCTTCAGCACCACCTATCAGGCAGAAGACCTGATAAACCATCAATCCGTGGCCATCAAAGCCCTATCTCTGAAACAGATAAGGGATTGGAAGGTGTTGGAACTGTTCGAACGGGAAGCGAGAGTGCTGGCGTACCTCGACCATCCTGCCATCCCCAAATACTTGGACTACTTTCACGCAGACCTGCCCGACGATTGCCTGTTTTACCTGGTACAGGAACTGGTTGCAGGAACGTCTCTAGCTGAACAGGTGGCACAGGGTTGGCGCGGTGGCGAAGACGAAGTGAAGCAAATCGCCATTCACGGGCTGAACATCCTCCATTACCTGCGCAGTCTCAAACCTCCCGTCATTCATCGGGACATCAAACCGCAAAATCTGATTCAGCGCCCGGACGGACAGTTGTGCTTGGTTGACTTCGGGGCTGTCCAGGACATTTATCGCAATACCCTGACGCGAGGCGGTACCTTCGTCGGGACGCTGGGATATATGGCACCGGAGCAACTCAGGGGACAAGTGTCGTTTGCCTCAGACCTGTATGCCCTAGGTGCAACCTTACTATTCTTGCTAACGCAGCGATCGCCGGATGCCTGGTTGCAGTATGGCACAAAAGCGAACCGCCGCTGGCGACGGCTACCCATTTCCCCAGCATTTTCAACCTGGTTGCAAACAGCACTCGCACCCGCAGCTGAGGATCGGTTTCAGTCTGCGACGGCAGCACTTGCCGCCCTCCCTGATAGGAGCGCGTTGGCTCGAACAATCGCTGCACCTGGTCGTCCTCAACCCCATCGGAGCAGCATCGCTGCAGAGCGTCCCGCTCGCCGGACGCAAATACCCGCATCTTTACAAGGGTGGCGCAAAGGCTTGGACTTCCTGCTGGAGAAGGTGAGAGCATTACATCAACCCGCAGATATTATTGCCCAGCGCTATTGGATTATCGATTGTTTAGGACAGGGCGCATTTGGAACAACGTATCAGGCCAACGATCTGGTGGCGCATCGATCTGTCGCCATCAAGGTGATGTCTCTGCGGCAGTTACAGGAGTGGAAGGTGCTGGAGTTATTCGAACGGGAAGCCAGGGTGCTGGCCTACCTCGATCATCCTGCCATTCCCAAGTATCTGGATTACTTCCACGAAGATACGCCAGAAGACCGCAAGTTCTATCTGGTGCAAGAGTTGGTCGCGGGCAAGTCGCTGGCGGATCTGGTCAAGCAGGGATGGCACTGCACTGAAGCTGAAGTGACGCAGATTGCACTTCAGGTGCTGGGAATCCTCAACTACCTGCACAATTTGAGACCGCCTGTAATCCACCGGGATATCAAACCCCAGAACCTGATTCGACGGACAGATGGGCAGATCTGTCTAGTGGATTTTGGGGCGGTTCAGGATATCTATCGCAGTACTTTGGCACGTAGCGATACCTTTGTCGGAACGGTGGATTACATGCCGCTGGAACAGTTGCGAGGGCAGGCGTATTTCGCCTCAGATTTGTATGCTCTGGGGGCGACGCTGGTGTTTCTGCTGACCCATCGTTCGCCAGCAGAATTGTCGTTAGGACGCATGCAGTCGGATCTTAGCTCGCGCTTGCAGGTTTCGCCGCAGTTTGCTGATTGGTTGGCACAGCTGCTGCAACCAGCGGTGGAGGATCGGTTCAAGTCGGCGGCTGGATCCCTCAAAGAACTACACAGCCAATCGGCAGCAGCGATCCCCCGATTGCTAGATACAAGAGAGGGAATGCCTTCGCCAGTCTCTCAAAGTGCGCTGGGAACTGCTCGATTGCCAGAAGTGGGAGAACAGCAATTGGACATGGGACCGCCACTTCAGACTCGGGTGGTCTTGTTTAAAACTGACGACTATTTATCAATCCATATCCCCTCTGTTCCTTGCACAGTATGGTGCTTCTATATCTGGCTGGTACCTCTGGGTACGTTGAGTCACCGGATTGCGATTCGCTTCTTTACCAAGTCTCTCCTGTTTTGGGCGAGCAGGCTGTTGGTGCTGATTTTTGTGCTGGCGGGATTGGGGCTGCTTTGGTCAATGTTGAAGTTTCTGTGGTTTACGATCGTCTTGATTCCTGAGATCGCTCAGGCAATTCTGGGACCATTGTTTTGTGCATTGTATTTAGGAGTTCTTTCCCATCAATACTTTCTCCCCAGAGGAGAGGCTTATTTTGAAATTAATCGCCATGCTTTCCGGTTACGACAAGGTTTTTTGGGCATGAATCATTACGTTGGGGGAGAAAGCAAAAATATCAACGCTGTACGACTCAGCAGTCTCGACTCTTTAATCTTAGAACCCGCGTGTACGATCTGGGAAGAAAGACACAGGTATGACTTTGGTTACGGTCTGACGCTGCAAGAGAAGCAGTGGTTGGTGGCGGAAATCCAGGATTTTTTGGCCCGGATGGACGATTAGCAGTTGCTTTGCAGACCCGATATTTGATGACATCAACGGGTTGCAGTGGTTTGGGCAACGCGTTGGGATAGTTGTGGCAGGAGGGAGGTGTTCAGGCGGATCTGATATTGGGGGGACTGGGCAAGACGCTCTACTATACTTGCGAGATCGGCGTTGCCTTTCCGGGCACCGAGGCCGTTGATGGAGCATTCGAGCTGTCTGGCACCGCAATGCAGGGCAGCGATGGAATTGGCGGCGGCTAAGCCTAAATCGTCGTGACAATGGACAGAGATGATGGTGCGGTTCTCTCGTGAGGAGGTTTCACCACCGCAGGACACTCGACCGAAAATCAAGTGCATCAGTTGCGAGAATTCTTCAGTAGAGGCTAGACCCAGGCTATCCGCAATGTTGATGGTGGTGGCTCCGGCTGCGATCGCGTTCTCCATCGCCAAACAGAGAAAATCAGGGTCGCTGCGCGTGGCATCAAAAGCCTTCCATTCTACATCGTCACAGTATGTTCGGGCCAGGGCCACAGATTCCTGGATCGTCGCCAGCACCGATTTGCGATCGCGCTTAGCCTGCGCCTTGAGATTGACCGATGCATAAGTGTGAATCCTCGCATTCTGAGCAGGTGCGAGTGCTGCAGCTGCCTTGACAATTTCCGCTTCAGCCGCACCTGCCAGGGCGCAAACCGTCGCAGTTTTCAACTGTGCAGCGATCTCCTGCACAGCCTCAAAATCTTGTTCAATCTGACCTGGATAGCCGACTTCGATCGCATCAACTCCCATTGTTTCCAACAGCACGGCAATTTCAATCTTATCCAGCACCGTCATGCTGACACCGGCCATCAGTTCGCCATCGCGCAGTGTGGTGTCTAGAAAAATGATTGGGTCTTGGATTTGGGGTGACATAAGAGAAATGGGGAATAGGGAACAGGGAACGGGGAATGGGGAATGGAAAGGGGAAATGGGGAATGGGAAAAGCAGAGGGCAGAAAGCAGAGGGCAGAAGGAGAAATGGGCAAGGGGGATGGGAAACGGAAATGGGAAATGGCAGTTAGCTATCAACAACGAACAATGAACAATGAACAATCAACAATGAACAATCAACAATGAACAATCAACAATGAACAATCAACAACAAACAACAAACAACAGTCAGCGCCTTTAACGGACAAATCCTTATAATTTCTTCTCAGCCCGTTCCCTATTCCCTATTGCCTATTCCCCATTCCCTATTGCCTATTCCCTGTTGCCTGTTCCCCGTTCCCGTTCCCCCAAAACGGCACAAATAACGGTCTCTTGTTCGCGTCCTCGCAGTTGCATGGAACCCACCGGGCGAGCGTGATAGAGATCGCTTGCGTGCTCGTAGGTTTCGCTGGTAATTAAAAGATTGTAGGGATTGCCAGTGTCAATGGTCTTGTTCATTGCTTCCAGGCGAGCGGCGACGTTGACCGCATCTCCAATAGCTGAATAATTCAGTCGTTTGGCTCCACCAACGCTACCCGCAACGATGGTACCGGTGTGAATGCCGATGCCGCATTGAATGGTCGGTTGCCCCTCTTCTTGTAACTGTTGATTCAGCAATTTCAGTTGCTGCTGCATGGCCAGACCTGCTGCGATCGCATTAGCGGCATCGGCACGAATCTCCTCTAGTGTTGTACGGGCGATGGGCATGCCAAAGACTGCCATGATGGCATCGCCAATATATTTGTCAATCGTACCGCCATGACTGATAATGCACTCGCCCATCTGGTCTAGATAGAGATTGAGCCAGTTGAGTAATTCGCGGGGAGCGAGTTTCTCTGAAATGGACGTAAACCCTCGGATGTCCGAAAACATCACTGTTGCGACCAATTCTTGGGCTTCCAGTTTCCCTTCCTGGAAAATGTCGCTACGTTGCTGCCAGATCAACCTGGCCATTTCTGGAGAAACGTGTTTGCCAAACAAACTCATCAGCTGTTGCTTTTCGTATTGTTCCCGTAGTTGGATGCCGATGCCTGCGAGCAGCATGGTACCCAGGGGAGCGGCGACCGGAAGCCACCAGCGATAGGCGCTGAATGCGGTGAGCGCGATCGCAAACCAGACCAGCGGCAACATCAGCGCTGCCACCATCCGCCCCTGCAGCTTCCGGCCAAACAATAGCCAACTCGTCAGCGGCCCCACCGCCAACAGCAGCAGCAGCGTCAGCGACTCAGGTAACTTGCGCAACCCTTGTTGATTCAAAACATTGTCCAACAGCGCTGCATGAAGATAAACCCCAGCCGTAGAAGGTCTTTGATTCAAAGGGGTTTTGAGCGGATCGGCACCGACCACATCAATGCCAACCAGCACCAATTTATCAGCCAGTGCTGTCGCCGGTACCTCGCCCTCAGCCACGGCTGCAAAGGAATAGGTCGCGAGCGCTTCTGCTTTTCCAGGCCAATTCACCCAGACGTTCTGCAGTTCCTGTGCAAACTCCGGCGTTGGCAAATCTACCGGATCAGTCTCAGGCACAACATTATACACATCAAGCATCACCAGACTCAGACCTGGGAATCCACCGACAAACGCGGTGGCTTCGCGGCTAATACCATCGCTATCGGGTTGGTGAACAATCTGTCCTACTCCAGCGGCGCTCTGCTGCAATTGCGGGTTGGGCTGCAGCGGCTCGCCAGCCTCATTCCAGGCACTGGCTAGCACGACTCTGCCATTGGCAGCCATAGCAGCAGCAAACTCAGCATCCTCAGGGCTGGGTTCAATGAACAAAATATCAAAGCCAATCGTAGCTGGGGGGGCATCTGACAGGACATCCAATAGCTGAGTATAGCGATCGCGTTTGAGGGGAAATTGCTGATACTGCTGCAAGGTCGCTTCATCAATAACAATCGCTGCAATTCGACTGTCCCAGCCCGATCGGGGAAGGCTCTCGCGGATCTGGAATAAAGCGTTATATATCTGCTGCTCCAGAAATTGCCAGCTCCCAAGCTGCCAGAGTCCCAAAGAGAGAAGAGCGGCGATCGCACCCGGCATAAAAGGCCGATCGATCGAAACATAGTGCAACAGTCTTCTGTACACATTTTTTGCTGCCATTCTTTCCCCCAAACGACATTGAGCGCTGCAAACAGCTGGCAAGCTCGATCAGAAGCCTGACAGTGTCAATTACTCGCTGACTTATTCAATCGAGCAATAGGCTAATTCTAACTACTACATCTTGCACTCCGAATCTTCACAATGCTTGATTCCAGAGATATCAACATCCAGAATGCAACCCATGAACCTTGAATTCGAATCAACCCAAGACTTTGAAGCAGATTCAACAGCCCTGCGAGGCACTGAGCAGATTACCCTACTCCAGGCTATTAACGAAATTCCACAACCAGGATTGGATGCTACCCATCCATTCAAGGACAAACTGCACCCATTCCAGATCGTAATAATTCTTACATGCTGAATTCGCCTTGAGCAAAGCGAATGCTGTTAGCCGTGTTGGCTGTAAACGAACCTGGGACATTAAGGCTAGCATTAGGCCCAAAAACAATACCAGCCGGATTCATCAGCAACAAATTGGGCTATCGCCTATTATCTGAATCAAGCTATCAACGATCGAAGGTTTACTTCCCACGACTCGACCGAGGATGTTGCGAAGATCGGGATGGGCCAGGAAAGTGGCAATTTGGCTTCGATCGAGACCAAATTCCTGGAGACGATAAAACAGGGTAGTGCTATCGCTGGAAAGGGTTCCTCTCCTCACGGGGTAACAACAAGCTTCAAACAGAGGCTGGGTGTGGGGTGTGGGGTGTGAAAAAAATAGAGGCGTGTCTAGTATAATTGTTCTCCTGTTTGCTGGGCAGCATCGCCCCCAACAGGCAGATCGCCAAACGAAAATACAATCGTGACAATTTCATATGCCGAAGGCTGCGCCCTACAAAATCTGGAACAGATTAGATTTAAAACCCGTCTTCTTTTCGGAAGAGAGTGTTTTTCCAGTGAAGGAATCTATAGGGTTCAAAATCGCTGAAGTTTCCTTGACACAATGTTTCTAACAGCAGACAAAATATCAGGATTGGCCAGCCTTGATAGTATTGTAGATAGTATAGAGAGTAATATAGAGACGAGCACATTAGAGAAGCCATCTCCCCAATTAAAATCAAAGACAGTTACACTAACATTGATGGCCTTATTGACAAGCAGCGTCCATATCAAGAGCCATTCCTCCAGATTGTCCTCTATGCCTTTGCGATCGCAGTCTTGTCCATTGCCGAGCGGCATCAACGGCAATAAATTCTCTCCTGAAACTGTCTAGTCAGCTTCCAGGCAAAGATAGAAGTTCTGGTTGGTCAAATCCGTTTAATCATCCCTTACTCAAGTGGTATTGCTATGAATCGGCAGCAGCTTTCTTCTCTCATCGCAGCTTCCTCACTCGCCCTTTCCTTTGGAATTGCCTTTACTGCAAGCTTATCAAATCAGAGTCGACCAGGGTTTGTGCCCCCTGCTTCAGCCCAGGAAGACTTTCCCCACGTCGGCGCTCCGCCCGTCACGATTGGAGCAGGCACGCGGGTGAAATTTGAGTTCCCCGACCGCAGCGCCCCCTCGATTACAAGAGGTGCTGGTAGCCGGGGAGACTGCCTGGAGACCAACCGGGAACTCATGATGGCTGCCCTTCCAGATAGCCAAATTGGGTTGACCACTTCTCCTTATCCCACCATTTTTGTTTACGTGCCTGCCTTAAAAGCATCTGCAGATTCGCTCGAACTCAGCGTGATCCAGAAAGCTGATAATCCCCAAAATTCCAAAGTTTATGAGAAATCATTTCCCATTCCCAATAAGCCTGGAATTGTTGGTTTGAGCCTGGAAAGCCTCTCCGAAGGTGAACCCTCCTTACCTCCGTTACAAGTGGGTCAACAGTATCATTGGTATGTATCTATTGTCTGCGATCCTGTAGAACGGTCGGGGAATGCAATTGTAGACGGCTGGGTTGAACGGGTTGAACCGACAGCAGAAATCGCGAACGTACCTGAATCAGGCCCATCACTGAAAAAAGCCCAGCTTTATGGGGGAGCGGGTATCTGGCATGAGACAATCGAGACCATGGCTTCCCTGCGCTTGGCAGGTGATACTGCAGCGCTGAAGGCAAACTGGAAAGATGTGCTCACTTCAGTCGGATTGAGCGAGATCGCAGATGCAGATTTGATCGATTGTTGCCAACCGGGCGAGGACAACTCTTTTGAAAATGAGCAATAGTAGTCCAACCCCTCTATTATGCGGACAAAACTAAAGCAAGCCGTCCGGCGCTGGCGAGGGGTCTTGATCGCAGCACCGGGCGTTGCATTAGTCGTAGTGTTGTTGCGCCTAACAGGATTGCTCCAAATCCTGGAGTGGTCATTGCTCGATCAATATTTCCGTCTTCGTCCGCTGGAACCTCCCGACTCCCGCATTGTCATTGTCGGCATCAATGAATCCGATCTGAAACAATATGGTTGGCCCATTTCGGATGCCGTGTTAGCCGAAGCCTTGGAACAGTTGAAGCAGCGGCAACCGAGGTCGATCGGCCTGGATATTTATCGCAACTTGCCCGTTGAACCGGGCCATCAAACCTTAGTCGATCTATTTAAGTCAACTCCCAACCTGATTGGCATTACAAAAGTTGTTGGGGATCAGAATGCCTCCTCAGTGCCTCCTCCTCCGACGCTGAAAGAGCTCGGTCAGATTAGTGCTAATGATGCCATTCTGGATGATGATGGCAAACTTCGTCGCGGTTTGCTCTATTTGTCGGATCCGGACGGAAATGCAGTTCTCGGTTTTGCTTTTAAAGCAGCTCTGCAATATCTGGAGGTCGAGGACATAGAAGTTGAGGTCACTGACAATGGCTGGTTGAAGATTGACCACGTTACCTTCGTCCCTTTCCAAGCCAATGATGGGGGGTATATCCGTGCTGATGCTGGTGGATATCAGATCCTGGTCAATTTTCGCGGGCCGGCTAGTTATTTTCCCATGGTATCTCTGCAGGATGTGGTGGAGGGGAAGATATCAGAGGAGTTAATCCGCGATCGCGTTGTTTTGATTGGCTCAACGGCAGAGAGTCTCAAAGATCAGTTTTATACTCCTTATCAGCTTACTCCTGGCGTGGAAATTCATGCCAATCTCACCAGCCAAATCCTCAACTCTGTCCTTTCAAATCGCAACGCAATTCGCACTTGGCCCGATCCGATAGAATGGGTCTGGATCTTGCTCTGGTCTACCATTGGCGCAACCCTGGGTTGGCAACAGCGCTACAGCCGGGATGCTAGCAAGCAAAGCGATCGGAATGCTCCGCTTTCTTCTAGCAATGCTGCACAAATTCAATTTATTAAGACAGGTTTGAGCATTCTGCTAGCAGCGGGTGCCCTAGTTGGAAGCAGTTATCTCATCTTCCTCAGTGGCTGGTGGATTCCTGTCATCCCTCCCATGTTAGGGCTAGTGGGAGCTGCGAGTGCCATTAATGCCTACATTGCCCAAACTGCGGCCCAGATCCGCCGCACCTTCGGTCGTTACTTAAATGATGAAGTCGTGGCCAGCCTGCTCGAAACCCCTGAAGGTTTAAAGCTGGGCGGTGAGAAACGGGAAGTCACTTTTCTGGTTTCCGATCTCAGGGGATTTTCGGCTATTTCAGAACGGTTGCCCCCCGAACAAGTGGTGAAGCTGCTCAATCTCTATTTGGAACGAATGATCGAGGTGATCGATCAATATGGCGGCACATTAAATGAAATTACAGGGGATGGACTGTTCGTTTTCTTTGGAGCACCCCATCAGCAAGAAGACGATGCTCAGAGGGCAGTCGCTTGTGCAGTGGCGATGCAGTTAGCCATGACCAGCGTCAACCAACGTAACCGGGAATTGGACCTGCCGCAGTTAGAGATGGGAATTGGCATCAATACTGGCGTCGTTGTGGTTGGCAATATTGGTTCCCAAAAACACGCTAAATATACAGCCATTGGCAGTCATATTAACCTTACTGCCCGGATTGAGTCTTGTACCGTTGGCGGACAAATTTTGATTTCCGAGTCTACTCGGGAGGAGGTCGGCTCAATTTTGACCATTAACGGGCAAATGCAAGCAACGGTAAAGGGATTTGCAGACGGCATTTCGCTCTATGAAATTGGCGGCATTGAGGGACCCTATCAGCTTTTTCTGCCAATCGTTCGAGATGCTCTGGTCGCGCTAGAAGCTCCTATCCCGTTGAGATATACCCTCCTGGAAGAGAAAAACCTGGTTGGATATTCCTTCCCTGGCAAGTTAATCAAACTTTCAGTGAAAGGGGGTGAAATTCAGTCAGAGCATCCAGCAGTTCTCCTGAGTAACATTAAAATTGACCTGTCCAATGACTCCCTGGCAGGAGAGCCTTTGGGAGACTTGTATGCCCAGGCTGCTACGCCTCTAGGAGATCTATATGCTAAGGTGATGGAAGTCTCACCCCAACACCTCAATTGCTTCTACGTTCGGTTCACTGCCATTCCTCCAGGAGTGGCGGGGATGCTCAGAGATCTGGTTGAGAACGATGGTAAGCGCTGATTATTGTCGCTGATTGAGAGGAACGATGATTGTTTCCAATTTTGCTGACTTGAGATCGCAAGTCTAAGAGGATGTTCCTAAGGACGTTTTGCGATCGCAGCTTCAATCTCTTTCAAGGGGATAGGAGCTGCTGACGCATCCATCACTTCAATCACAATCAAATAACCGCTAATGTCCAGAGTATCATTTGCCTGTTCAGGCAAATGTCTAGCTGTCTTCAAGACATTCAGAATTTTGGGCATGTCTGCCTGTTGCAATTTGCCCGAGTCGTCATAAACTTCCGCAGCAGACAAGCAACCAATGGTAGGGTTCCATCCTGAACTCTCAGGAAAGCGGCGGCTATTACTAAAGAAGGTGGTAGACTCGCCACTACCATGAATGCGGAACAAGCTACGACCAGCCTTTCCAGCCCAGTAACTTTGTTGGATCGGGAAATAATTGCGCCAGGAGGGAGGTAGCAATGTCTTATAGGCAGCCAGACCACCAACCAACCGTCCCGATCGTCCTGGCAGGAACTGTTCAACACCTGCCTCGTAGGGAACGAAGAGTTTTACCAGAGGGAACGACCCAAACGCTCGAAAAAATTTCATCTCTGGTGGATTGGTGCCTTCAATACGATAAATTCCCTGGGGTGTTTCTCCTCGGGTAAAGTTCCAGGCTAGACCCGCATGCAGCGATCGTAATAGCAACGGGACAGACCACAACCGACCGCTCTGTCGCACAAACTCACCTCTGGCATCTTTTAAGATCGTCCGACACAGCATACCTCGATCGGGCTGACAAAGGACATAGAGTTGCGGCTGGCCGGGGGCGATCGTCCAATTCAGCAAATCCTCCAAAGGAGGCATGTTAGGCGGTTTGTTTCGGATGGCAATTTCCCATAGGGTAGGATAAAGATGGGCATCTCTGGTCCAGTTGGGAAAGCGTTGATGAACGCGATCGCGTAACTGCTGCAACTGTTCAGGCACAATTTCCGACTGCACCAACGCCGACAACGCCATAGCCACCCACTTGGGTTGACGACTCTGCTCAATCGTTTGCAGAAACTGCTCCTCCACTGGCGCGTAAAGCGCTGGATTGCTCAGATAGAGTTGGGTTCCCACCTGCATTGCCATTTCCACCACTCGTTGTTGGTCGCTGGACAATTGCGGCTGAACTGTCAAACTCAGAATTCCAGCAAGCGCCTCTGCCACATAAGCTTCCTGGGGTTCGACTAGAGCCGTTGTCCACAAAATATTACGCCATCGATCGGTATTGTCATCGGTCACAGGATAACGGTCGAGGTCGTAAGTTTCAGGGCGGACTTGACGCAACTGCTGCTGCTGCTGTCTGGTTCTTGCCGCAGCTGTCGCCTCAGGGACAATCTTGATTTCAGGTTCAGCGAGCGTCGGCGTTGTAGCCAGCCAACTAACCAGAACCGCTACCCCTGCCAGCAGGAATCGTTTAAGGCGTTCCATGGATCCGGGTAAAAGACGAGACTAACTACTAGCATAACAAGCCGTTAGCAATTGGCAATGAGCGGTTAGCAGTTAGCGATTAGCAGAGAATTGGCAGGATGCAGAGGGCAGAGGGAAAAGTTGACTACCTCTAGTTTTGAGCTTTTTGTTGTGTCCCCCTCTATTCGCGCAATGCTATACGTTACGAAAGCTGTGACTTTTTGACAATCCTGATAATATAAACGATCCAATCACTCTGATAGGATAGCCAGAATGCTTATCTTGCAGGAAAGTCAGACCTTCTGACTGTTAACTGCAATTACGTTACGTTCCTTTACCCTTCATCCTGTTTTCACAATCTTGGAACGCTACTCATACCCAGCCAAACTGTCAAAACTCAATGTTTTTCCTGTTCCCTATTTCCTGTTCCCTATTCCCTATTCCCTATTCCCCATTCTCCGTTCCCTATTCCCCACCCCAAAAATCAATACAATTCATATTTCAGGAATTGACATAGAATGGAGCCGTTGTAAACGGGGATTCGCTGAGATGATTTGAGGCCAATGTGCTTTGCCAAGGCTTTGTTACCGCTGAGAACGAATGCCGTCCACCCTTTGAAACGTTGTTTCAGGACGTCGCCCAGCTGCTTATAAAATCCGCCGAGTTCCTGGTTGTTGCTCAAACGAACGCCATAGGGAGGATTGCAAAGCAAGATGCCGCAATCGGCCGGGGCTTTAAGCTGGGTAAGGTCAGTCTGAATAAATTTCACTTGCTGATGGACACCGCAGTGCCTGGCATTGGTGCGCGCTTGCTGGAGGATGTCGGGATTGCGATCGCACCCCCAAATCGGTGCCGGGAGCTGCTGCTGCTGGTTCATTCTGGCCTCCTGGATCAGTTGAGACCACAACGACCGATCGAAGTTAGGCCAGGTTTCAAAGCCAAAGCGATCGCGAAATAGTCCAGGGGCAATATTCAATGCAGTCAAACTGGCTTCCAGGGGCAGTGTCCCGGAACCACACAGCGGATCGAGGAACGGTAGTTGCGGCTGCCAATCGGAGAGTTGAATGAGAGCCGCCGCCAGGGACTCTTTTAAGGGAGCGCTACCCACTGCAGGACGATAGCCCCGACGATGTAAGCTATTGCCGGAACTGTCGAGGCTGATAATCGCGCGATCGCGATCCACATGCACATCGATCCGCACATCAGGTCGCTGCGTATCGACACTAGAACGTCGCCCAAATTGCTGCTGCTGCCAATCGACGACTGCATTTTTTACCTGCAGCGCTGTGAAATGTGTATGATTAAGCTGACGATTCTTCCCCGTTGCCTTCACTGCCAACGTACGATCGGGTGTCAGATAGAGTCGCCAATCAATAGTCTGAACGCCGCAATAAAGGTCATCTCCATCGCGACAGGGAAACTCTGCCAGTTGCATCAAGATACGAAACGGCAACCGCGCCCACAGATTTGCCCGATAGAGAAGAGCACGATCGCCAACAAAAGCAACACCGCAAAAGCCCGGATCGACCGAAGCAGCACCCAACCGTTCCAGCTCTTGAGCAGCCAGGGATTCCAGCCCGCGAGCAACTGTGGCAAAATAATGATTCACAATCGGGCAATATCCTTACCTTGAGATGCGTTTATTGTATGCGATCGCAGCACTCCTTCAGCACCGCCAAGAGAGTGTCCAACAAGCAAAGCAATTCCGCTATTATAGGCACTAGCCAGATCTTTGTCCGTCCGCTATATTCTTCTAGCAGCAACATCACCAATCCATAGACACCTCTAAAGAGTCGCTCCAAAAGGATTCATACCCAGCTTCCGAATAGAGCCTGTGCTCTGGCCTACTGCAGTAATGCACAAGGCTCGATCGCTGTTATTAACAAGTGCCACGTCGTAGGAATCGCCGACTGCATGACTGAGGAAGACATCGGGTTCCATCAGAAAAAACAACAGCAGCTCATCGTGCGGGTCGCTACCAAGCAATGCCTGCGGATTCCAAAGATCGTAGCTCCATTCCAGATGCGAAAGACCCAACGCTCCGACTTCCAAAGTCAGTTGGTCGCTCCCAAAAGGAAGACCTTCCTCTGGATTAAAAGGCATACTTGACACATCAACTATGACTTCAAACCCAGGGATTGCATCAGGAGAGATTAAGGATCCTCTCTATCATTGCTACTCCTGTTCAAAAGATAGCACCAGCCTCCGCAACAGCAATGTTAACGATTCACGCTCTGATTCCTCTAAAGCACTGACAATTTGATGCACATTCGCAATATAAGCTTCGACTGCTTGCTCAATTAGATCCAGTCCTTCAACATCAAAAATTCCCTTCATTGTGAGACTGAAGTTCTCAATCTCTGGAATTAAAGGCTTGCTAGTCTTAGAGAATGTTTGAACCCTCCTAAGACAGATAGCAAAACACCCCGGCCCCCTCTAAATCCTCCTTAAGAAGGGAGGCTTTTAACTGCAATTCCCCTCTTTTTAAGGGAGACCAGAGGGGATCTAATACTTTTAACAGCCTCTAAAGAAAACACGATTGCCATCAGTTATATCCTAATAGCAATCGTGTTTTTTATGACAATAAAAGTGCATCTTTAATCCGAGTGACAAGTAACAAGTAACAAGACGGTTTTTAAAGATTAAAGCCTAAGTTGACAGACTCACTTCAACATCCATTACTCATTACTTAATATTTGTTACTCGTTTCAACAGCACGCTTGTCTTAATTTCTGGCGAGCAGCTGTGGTTCCGTAAAATCTTTGCCTGTAGAGAAAGAGACAGAAATCCCATTATAACCAAAGCCGATAATATCGGCTTTGCCATCGCCATCCACATCTCTTACAGTTCGGGGATACCGATCGAAAGATGTCCAGCCGCCAGCGTCAGGCCCATAATGGTCGTCGAGTAGGACTTCTGGCTCTGTGAATTCTTCGCCCGTAGAAAAAGAGACCCGCACTCCATTATTTCCAAAGCCAATGATATCGGCTTTGCCGTCGCCATCTACATCTCCTACAGTCCGGGGATACCGATCGAAAGATGTCCAGCCACCCAATTTAGGACTATAACCCAGGGGGAATCTTTTTGCTGATGTGAAGTCTTTGCCTGTAGAAAAAGATACAAAAACTGCATCATTTCCAAAGCCAATGATATCGGCTTTGCCATCGCCATTTACATCTCCCACTGTACGGGGAAACTTATCAAAAGAAGTCCACCGCCCTCGTCTAGGCCTGCGATAGCTATACCCTATGTCGAAAAATTGTTCTTCTGTGAATTCTGTACCTGTAGAGAAAGAGACATAAACTCCACTCTTTCCAAAGCCGATGATATCGGCTTTGCCATCGCCATCCACATCTCCTACAGTCCGAGGATACCGATTGAAAGACGACCAGCCCCCTGACTCAGAGCCATAGCCTATCGGGAAAAATTTGGATTCCGTGAAATCTTCGCCTGTAGAGAAAGAGACATAAACTCCACTCTCTCCAAAGCCAATGATATCTGCTTTACCATCATCATCCACATCGCCCATGGTACGAGGGTACCGATCGAAAGATGTCCAGCCACCTGCTTTCCTCCCATAGTTTCCGACCAAAAACTGTGGATCGCTGAAACCAGACTCTGTAGAGAAGAAAACAAAAACACCAACATTTCCAAAGGCCACAACATCCGCACGACCATCGCCATTTACATCTCCTATTGCACGGGGATACCGATCGAAAGATGTCCCACCAACATTCACTCTATGTCTGAAATTTGCAACTTTACGTGCAGTTTTATTGATGACCCGAGCATTGTTGTATTGCGTCTCCTCTCCAGGAGCAACATCAGAGCAGGTTGTTATGTCAGGGTTTGACCAGAACGGAATAACAGGCGGAAATGTACCGTCGTCAGTGGGATAGGCCATAATGGTCCGAAAGCCATCAGATAGACAACGCAAACCATATCCATAAGAGAAGAACGGATTAATGCCTGTAGGCTCCTCTGGATTGTGCGCACAACCTTGTATATGACCAATTTCATGCCCAAATGCATACATATTAGTAACAAGGTTTTGGTTTAGAACCGCAAAGGCGAGGGGGGCGACAGGATATTGGGTCGCGGGAAAACCACCGAATCCCTCTATATTCGGTTTATTCCCGATGATTAGCATCGCGATATCTGCTCCGTAGTCATTTCGAAGGTCATGGACCTCATCCATGATGCCGTCAAACTTGATTACAAATCTCGCTAGGTCTAAAAGCATGGAATCCGACTGAGCATAGTTTGTCTCATATTTGTGAACTAATCGAAGACGAGAGTTAATGTTGCTATTCTTATAGCTCTCATTGGTTTGATCAATTGCTAATTGAATAGAGGCATCGATATTGCCTGCTGCAACACGTGCGGCTGGAGTGTAAGCAACGATCGCATCAATAATGTCCCCATCATTTTGTTGAGAAAAGGGGAGCAAATCAATCTCTTCTTCCTCTTTCTCCTCTTCCTGGTATTGACGGCGAATCTGATCGAATTGCCTTTGAATTTGCTTAAATTCCGGAGTTTCCTCTGCAGGATAATCCACGGGAAAGGCAGGTTCATCAACCCAAATAAGTGCATGTTGACCATTATCTAAAGGACGAATACTATACACCTTGTCTGCAGTGCGTACTGTCCCCACGATGTCATTGTCTTGGATCACTAAAATAGTGCTGTTGGAAGGATCTGCACTACTTCCAAACAGGCTATAGTCTCGAGGCGTACGCTCCTCAATTCGAGTAGAGTCCAACGGAATGTTCTGTCCGTCCGGAAGATTCAAGTTGATCCCAGTAGCTTGCCTTAAGATCTCAGGATTCATTTCAACAATTCGAATCTCAACGGCTGTAGGATCGGCCTCATATTGTTTTAGTTGGGTTAACGATCTACCAGCCAAATTTTCTTGAACCTCCACATAGGTAAAAGCATTGGGTGAATTTCCTTGCTCTTGAGCATGTGCAGGGGATAGCTGGACAAGAAATAGAGTACCGATCAGGAGAATAGAAAAAATGGCAAGTCGTAATGTTTGTTTAATTTGTGACAACATTCTTAGCCTCCTTACTAGGTTTGCGCTGGGGATTGTCCCACTGGCAAAATTCAAACGTCATCAAAGCAGTTTCTGACTTCTTGAAAAAAGTTTTGAACCTTATGGGAGGGATTAGCCAAAAGATCTCTCGTAGCGTTCTGTATAAACTGCTGTTAGACAATTGCTGGCAATTGTCCAAAATCCAAAGAACATTTCATCTTGAATATCAGTTAACTGCCTACTTCTATGAGAAGGACGATTTTAAGCAGCAATTCCTGAAATGATAATGATAATGATTTGGAAGACTATGTTGAAAGCTTTGCAGAGCAAGGCTTTCAACATAACCTATTTTGAATGTTGGCATTAAGGAATGAGGGTTAGCGCCCCCTTCGGGGGCACTAACCTTCCAAGTCGTGTCTCCATCCTTTTGGTAGAGGATCCGACTTGAAAGGTTAAGCCAGTTGTCGGCTGGATGAAGCGGTTTTGTTGCCAGTCCCGAATCTGGTGAGAAAACCTGAAAACGTAATTCAAAACCCCTGTCCAGATGAGGACATAATTGGGTTGTGCCGGTCGATTAACCCAATAGCAGTTGTCCAGGAAGAGCGATCCACTCAATCTAGTGCTTGAACGCTTTACATTACAGGACTTTCAAAATAACCTTTCAAATTACGTCTAGGAAAGGAGTACAACGGGAAGAATTGGGGATCCGATCTCAACCTGCTAATGCTGATAATGAACAATGCGCAACGAACAATACTGAGTTGATTTCGGAAAATAAGTGCCGGTTTGATTAACTTTTCTAAAGCTGGCGCTAAATTCTATAAACAGGGAACCCCTATTTGCTTAAGATGAGCTTAAGTCTTTTTTAGGAGAATTGCAGATGACAGGTGATTTCGCTGCTTCCTTCCTGCCTTATGTTATGGTGCCGATGATTGGTATGGTTTTTCCTGCAGTCGCGATGGGATTATTGTTCATTTATGTTGAGCAGGACGCCTAGATCGGGCGAATTTGCTTGGGTTTCAAGAGGCAATCGCGACGGTTAGATACAAACAGTCTTTTCGCGTATTGATAACCTCATATCCCTAGAATTAAGGCAAATTAGAGATTTTTTACAATTTTAGAGAGGAGATAAATTCACATGTCGACGGATGTGGTTCAGCCTGGTGGAGATCCCCAAGTTGGTAATCTAGCAACTCCAATTAACGCTTCACCGTTCACTAAAGCTTTTATCAATGGCTTGCCAGCCTATCGTCCAGGGCTGTCGGCTAATCGCCGGGGGTTAGAGGTGGGTATGGCCCACGGTTACTTTTTGTACGGTCCCCTGGCGCTTCTTGGCCCGCTGCGCGATTCAGATATCGCGAGCAGTGCGGGTTTACTAGCAACCATTGGTTTGGTTTCCATTCTCACCATTGCCCTGTCGCTTTATGGTGCGATCAGCTGCAGCAAAGCGACTCCTTCTGTGACCACGCCAAACCCACCAGAGAATTTAGCCAGTAAAGAGGGTTGGAGCGAGTTTGCCAGTGGTTTCTTGCTGGGCGGTTGCGGAGGGGCTTTCTTTGCTTATTTCCTGTGCTCGACCCCTCACCTGGCACCGTTGGTCAAGCTTGCTGCTGGGGTATGGTCATCCTAAGTTAGTCAAGGATTTTCTCAGGCAATTGCTGCCAATTGAGGATGAATGCGATCGCATCTACAAGAGTGCGATCGCTTCGTTATCGCAACAGCCAGACTCCTCATGACAGACCCAATCAAGAGCGTGCTTCTCGCGTTCTTAATTTGGTTCTAAGCGATATAGCGGCTGCTATAAAATAAGGTCATTAGCGGAGAGAGCATAAAGTCCAGCTCGAAGTTTAATCCTGGTACGAGCAACACTTGCTTTGGATCCTATTCTCCTTAACCCTTACCAGCCCTGCCGTTCCGCTTTCATCCAGGAGGGCAAATGGGCGTTCGTATAATCATAATCTCTTTTAGCATGGGTAATATACGCTAGCTGCCGTCCTGAAACTGCCCTCTCTCCTTCCGTTAACGCCAGTCCTCTTGGGCGCAGGGTAAGAATCTGGTTAACTTCTTTTGGGACTGCAACCGCGACCAGTTGCTCAATAAAAGGTTGTCCAAAACTGAACAGAAACTCAACCCGCGTCGATCCAGAAGACAAACCTGACGATCGAATCCAATGGCTGTAGTCCTCAATCAATGCCGCGAGGCGATTGGGAATGGCCTCGACTTTGACTGTTCCATTCTCAACAGCGATCTCCCCCCCCTCAATGCAGTCAAATAGCTGATGACGCCGCTGCCTCGTCCCCTCATCGGCTAAGAATGCCATCAGCGTGCCGATATAGCTCTGGTCCAACTGAATCTTTGGCAGACGAAACATGAAACTCAACGCCAAGTTCCAGCCAGGCATTAAGCACCGGGTGACATCTTCGGCATAGAACTTGGCCACAGCTCGCTTGCCATGTTTCACCGCCAAATCAGCCAGGGCTTTAGTGTTAGCATCAATGCCCTGCAACCACGCTATTTTCTCAGCCGCAGTAGCAGGGGTATCGAGGACGCAGGGGAACATCATCCCTCCCAGCATCTCTCCCACCGCCTCTGCCCTCTCCATCGCGTCCTGCTGGGAGGGGAAATCCCCCTCCAGCAATAATGTTCCTGAGGCGACGGTGAACCCTGCCTGGGCCAGCTGATCCCGAATCGCCTGAGATAAAGGTTCGTCCGCTGGGTAGCCAAGGGTTCTGCGAGGAAGCAGGGGAGGACGTTTGAACGCCATGGTCAGCGGCGGGTAAACAATCCGATCGAAACACAGCAGCTCTGTCAAGTTCTTCAGACAAGGGCCATGGACAAGTATTCGTTCCCTCAATTCTTCATTACAGTCTTCATTCACAATCAATACTGCCTCTGATATCAGGGGTCCAAGCTCGATCGCCTAACCATTCGCTCGCCGATCTTGGGCGACAAGATCGGGCCTGACTTGACTCTCTGGAATGGTCAAGCGGTAGGGTTCGTCAGGCAGGAACTGACGCCATTCCTCAGCAGATAGATTCCGGCTCAGTCGGGTTGATGCCTCGCGGATCAGATCTTCGGGTTGCCAGAGCCAAACCCGCGCCGTGCCATCCCAACTGGCAGTGGCCACCAGCCTACCATTAGGACTGAAGTCTACATCGACGACACTGCGATGCTCGTGGGTCAATCGCGAAACTTCTTCCCCCAGCTCCACATCCCAGATGCGGGCGGTTTCGCGGTCGCTAGCGGTCACGAGATAGCGGCTGTTCGGGCTGAATACTATCCGCCGTACCGCGCGATCGTGAGCGAGGATGCAGGTGGGTTTGCCCTCAATCTCCTTCCCTGCAAGGATTGCAGCACTGCAATAGATCTCAACCCCCGTAGGGTTGGCAGTGGCCACAAGCGCTCCATTGGGACTTTTTACCAGACCGCTGGCAATCTGGTCGCGAGCGTCGAGTAACTTTTGAGCATATTCAGCAGCCTGGATCTCCTGCCCTTCCCCAAGCGGCACGGTCGCAACCCCTTGCCCAGTTGCGAGATCCCACAATAGCGGCACCAGATTCATGTGCCCTCTGCGAGCTTGGGTAGCAAGGAACCTCCCCTCAGGACTAAACGCCACTCCCAGAACAGGCAGGCGATGCTCGAGCAGCATCAGTTCGCAACGTTGCTTCGTATCCCATAGCGTTAGAATCCCCTCTCCACTACGGGTGAGAACGTGCCGACTGCCAGGCAAAAATCGCGCCATCTGCAAATGCTCTGGGTGGACTATGCGGGCGACCTCAGCCCCCGTATCTGCACTCCAGACCCGGGCCACATTGTTTTTCCCTTGGGTGACGAGGAACGAACTATCCCCACTGAAGTCTAGATCCCACACTTCAGCATCATGACGCAGGGTATGCCTCTCCGTAAGTTCAGGCAGCTGCCAGATACGGGCAATGCTTTCTGGGGACGCGATAGCAGCAAAGCGACTATCGGCGCTAAACGCTAGCCTGGCTCCATTTTTGGCCAGCTCGTGACCTTCTCTCGTGTAGAGATCCCATAACACCACATCGTAACCCAAAGGACAAGAGCAGAAACCGAGAAATCGGCCATCTGGACTGTGAAGGATTTGCACTCCGCCTAATAGAGACATTTGGAATTTGTGCCCTATCGTCTTAGACTGCCAATACCAACAGAGGGCTTCTCCTTGAATTGCCTGAGTGACAAGAACCGTTGCATCGGCACTAAAGGTCATGCTGCTGATAGATTTGTCTCCAGGATGTTCGAGGAGCATCGGTTCTGCGGCAGTATGGGTATGCCAGACCCTCACTTGATTGTAGAATGCGACTGCTAAGTAAGTGCTGTCGGGACTAAATGAAACCACTCCCGTGGGCTGGCCGTTGCTCAACGTTTCCAGGCTTCGGATTGCTCGATTCTCTGTATTCAGCAGCAGGCAATTGCCCACTTCGTCCCCAGCCGCCAACCATTGACCATCTGGGCTAAAGGCAATCTGCTGGATAGCGGAGCCCAGGTTGGGGCCGACTTCAATTTGACCTGTGTTCAACCTCCAGAAGCAGATTTGTCCATCCTGTTGTCCCAAGGCGACCGTTGGGGCTGCGGGATGGATGCCCAGACATTGGAGTGAATTGACTTGAATGGGGGGAGCATACCGCCGCGCAGTTAGCTTCAGCCCCTGGCGCAGAGCTTGATCCACCTCCAACGACTGTACTCCAAGTTCAGTGCTACGTCTCATCGCTTCTACCGCTAGCAGGAGGCCGCGATCCGTCAGCTCCGATCCCTCAGTTAAAAATATCACTTGAGACTGGGCAGCAAGTCGACGCATCCGCTCCAATTGACGTCGTTCCTCTTGTTGCCGCTGCAATCTCTCGCTCCAAGCAATACTTGCCTCAATAAATTCATTCACCCCATTGTCTAACTGACCCAATTTCCCCTCTTGCTGCAACTCCTGGACCTGAGCCAATTTCGACCCACCCCAGAGTTCATCTTGAGCTTTTTCCAGTTCCTTTTGAGACAGGCTTTGCCACTGGTTGGCATCAGCAATCAGGCGACGTCGCAAGAGAATGATTTCTTCTTCTCTTCGATATAAATCATCTATGATGCTCCAGGACCGTAACAACGCTTCATGGGCGACTTGAAGAGTTGGCACCCCCTCTCTCTCTTCCTTCCCCTTCACCAACAAACGGTTATCCACCAACGTCTTCAATACTTTTGCTTGGCTGCCGTTATCTTGAAACTTGGATAATGGGACCGGTCGACTTACCCGTTTCTCATCAACAATATCTACTAACTCTACGAAAATCTTTTCGGCAATTTCTTGTTCGTCTTTGGTCAACTCCTGGTAAATTTTGTCGGCTTGTTGTTGCAACGCACCCGCAACGCCGCCGATAGTATCATAAGTTTTTATATTCAAGACTCGGTCAGCTAAGTCATCTAATTCCTTGTCCTTCTCCCATAAAAAGTCCAGGGTGTATTGCAACAGCGGTAAAGAGCCAGCCTGTCCAAGAAAATCATCGATAATTCTTTCCACTAAATGACCTTCAAAGGTAACGTGATTTCTGGCCGCTGGTTCGGCGATCGCTAGCCTCAACTCATCCCGCGTCATCGCTTTAATCAGACGGATGTGACGTTCTAAAACGGTTGCTAATCCTGGATATTGACTCAACCGATCCATAAAGTCCGATCGCATCGTCATGACCAGATAAACAGATGGCTTTTTCTGTTCAATCAGCGACAATAAGCTATTGATAAATAATTGTCGCTTGCTCGCGTCAGCGAGCGTAAATAACTGTTCAAATTGATCGATAAAAATGAGTTGCTGTTGGTAATCTTGCTGCAAGTATGCCGACACCTGAGTCAAGACAGTCTCTGCTAGTTCGGGAGCTGACAACAAGTCGTCAACCCGATCTAAATAGCGATCGGGAATTTTCCTGGATAACGATCTAAAGGGGTCTTTCCCAGGCACCAGGTTGAGGGATAAAAATTTAGAAGTGCCCCATGTATCTTCTAGATGAGGAATCAACCCCGCCAGAATCAAAGAAGATTTGCCGCTACCCGATGCCCCCAATAACAACAACAGCTTATTTTCTTTTAAATCTTCGCTTAAATCCCGAATGTGTCGATCCCGACCAAAGAATTTATCTTTGTCTATCCCCCTAAATTTCCTCAATCCCACATAGGGGGAACCCGGAATGAGCGGTTGGCTGCGAATTTCCACTCCCGATTGTTGAGCGATGATGTATTGATTGACCGTGCCGCCGGTAACGTCACCCAGAATTCCTTTGACATCGCCGCCAATTTCGGAGAAATATGGTGCACTGCGATCGCTCATGTTCTTGTCCTGGAAGGAATTTACTGATGCAATGATGGCTACCCCAAGCGACCAGCGAGACTGCTTCATGCCTTGCCATAGGCTAGATGAGTCAATAGCAACTTGCGTTAATGGATATTCTGGCTGATGGTTCCGCCACTAACATCCCCAACAATTCCTTTAATATCACCGCTCACCTGAAGATTGAACTTTCCGGCAACTGCAGCCTCAGGTTCTAACTGCTTTAGCAGTTCCTCGGCTGCTTTAACAATGTCTGCATCTCTGTCAACCTCTGCTTCAGTTAACTTTTTCTTGAGGGGCGTTTCGTAAGTTTCGGGATCTTTTTCATATTCTTCGAGCACCACCGCCGCTGCAGCATTGCTTTGAAATTTGCGCTTAATTAATGCTTTCAAACCAGTATAAGCATCAGGAATAGCATCGCCAGCCGCTTTTGCCGCACCAGTAGCCAATGCAGCCAGAACGAGAGAAATGGGATCCATAGCTTTAATACACTCCAAACGCAATCATTTGGCTTGTTCTTCTCATAGGGGTAGAGAGTCTGATGATGGCTAAGTTCAGCCAATCGTCTCCTTCCTCAGTATTTTAACTTAAAATCGAACGATCGCAATACATATGAAACGGTTTGTTACACTATAGCACTCAGGCAAGATAGTCTTACCCGAATCAAAGGTATACACACAATCTGGAAGGTTAGCGCCTCCATTGGGGGCGCTAACATCCATTTCTTCGTGCCAGAACGGAAAAATGGGTTAGTTTGAAAGCCTTTCGGAGCAAGGCTTTCAAACTAATCTGCCAAGTCGTGTACTGCAAACTAAATCACTGCGCTGCAAAAATAGCGTAACTCTGGATAGGCACGATCGATTTTCCCAGGCTTCAGAGTTCCATTCAGGGTAATCACCAGATCTCCTTGTAGCGTGCTGTGTTCTCCTTGGGGCATGGGTTTCTGAATGACAGCTCCGTCGATATATTCGCTGGCAGGTTTTGTCTCGGGTAATGCTAAGAATTCCTCCAGTGTCAACTGTTTTGTTGGGACCTGTACCATAGAACTGCTCTTCGCTTGCACTCGCTTAAGTTCACGACTTGGAAGGTTATTTTGAAAGCCTTGCTCCGCAAGGCTTTCAAAATAACCCATTTTTCTGTTCTAGCACGAAAAATGGGGGTTAGCGCCCCCTTAGGGGGCGCTAACCTTCCAAGTCATGTAAGTTGATGCGATCGCCTGCAATGAATCCAAAAAAAAGTCCCCCAACAATAGGTGGGGGACTTTTTTCAGTTAGAGCGTAAGTTTGGTTAGCTTAGCTAGCCAAACTTACTCGATGTTGACGCTATCAGGAAGGCCGCGTAAGTGCCGAAGTAACCAACTGTGAAGTGGGTTAACCCGACCAAACGAGCTTGAACGATAGACAGCGCAACCGGCTTGTCTTTCCAACGCACCAGGTTGGCCAGTGGCGTGCGCTCGTGGGCCCACACCAGGGTTTCGATCAGCTCTTGCCAGTAGCCTCTCCAGGAGATCAGGAACATGAAACCAGTTGCCCAGCATAGGTGAGCTGCTAGGAAGATCCATGACCAGATGGCCAGGTTGTTCATGCCGTAGGGATTGTACCCGTTAATCAGCTGGGAGGAGTTGAGCCAGAGATAATCGCGGAACCAACCCATTAAGTACGTTGAGGACTCATTGAATTGGGCGACATTGCCTTGCCAGATGCAGAGATGCTTCCAGTGCCAGTAGAAGGTGAGCCAACCAATGGTGTTGAGCATCCAGAACATGGCGAGGTAGAAGGAATCCCAAGCGGAGATGTCGCAGGTGCCGCCACGACCGGGGCCGTCGCAGGGGAAGCTGTAGCCGAAGTCTTTTTTGTCCGGCATTAGCTTGGAACCGCGGGCATCCAGGGCACCTTTGACCAGAATCAAGGTGGTGACGTGGAGACCAAGTGCGATCGCATGGTGAACCAGGAAGTCACCAGGGCCAATGGTCAAGAACAGAGAGTTAGCTCCACTGTTAATCGCATCCAACCAACCTGGCAACCAGACATTTCCATGATTAGGGAAAGCAGTATAAGCAAGGCTGTCTGGATTAGAAAGCAAAACATCAAACCCATACAGCGTTTTGCCAGAAGCCGCCTGAATCCATTGAGCAAAGACAGGCTCAATTAAGATTTGCTTTTCTGGCGTCCCAAAAGCAACCATAACGTCATTGTGGACGTAAAGACCCAATGTATGGAAGCCAAGGAACAAAGAGACCCAACTCAGGTGAGAGATAATGGCCTCTTTATGCTCAAGCATGCGAGCCAGCACATTGTTCTTGTTCGTGGCTGGATCGTAGTCCCGCACGAAGAAGATGGCACCGTGCGCGAACGCACCCACCATCAAGAAACCAGCAATGTACTGGTGGTGAGTATAGAGCGCTGCCTGGGTTGTATAGTCCTTTGCAATGAAAGCATAGGAAGGCAACGAATACATATGCTGAGCGACCAGCGAGGTCACAACTCCCAAACAAGCCAGCGCTAAGCCGAGCTGGAAGTGGAGGGAATTGTTGACCGTGTCATACATTCCTGCATGGCCCTCACCTAACTTACCGCTAGGGGGTTTGTGAGCCGCCAGAATCTCCTTAATACTATGGCCAATGCCAAAGTTTGTGCGGTACATATGACCCGCAATCACAAACAACACACCAATCGCTAAATGATGGTGAGCAATGTCGCTGAGCCATAGAGATTCTGTTTGAGGGTGGAATCCACCCAAAAAAGTCAAGATTGCAGTGCCTGCTCCCTGAGCAGTACCAAATACATGATTTGCAGTGTCAGGGTTTTCCGCATAGACGCTCCAGTTACCCGTAAAGAACGGGGCCAGACCGGCGGGGTGGGGCAGGGTAGACAGGAAATTATCCCAGCCAACGTGCTGTCCGCGAGATTCAGGGATTGCAACATGAACCAGGTGACCAGTCCAGGCAATGGAACTAAACCCAAACAATCCCGCCAGATGGTGGTTCAGTCGCGACTCAGCACTCTTGAACCAGGAAAGGCTGGGACGGAACTTGGGCTGCAAGTGCAACCAACCTGCAAATAACAAAACGGAAGCCAGGATCAACAGGAAGACTGCACCCATGTACAGATCGCCATTGGTCCGCATGCCAATGGTGTACCACCAGTGGTAAACACCAGAGTAGGCAATATTAACTGGGCCAGAGGCACCCGCCTGAGTAAAGGCATCGACCGCTGGTTGACCAAAGTGGGGGTCCCAAATCGCGTGAGCAATGGGACGGATATTCAGCGGATCCTGGATCCACTGTTCGAAGTTTCCTTGCCAGGCAACGTGGAACAGGTGGCCGGAGACCCATAAGAAGATGATCGCCAGATGGCCAAAATGAGAGGCAAAAATCTTTTGGTAAAGATTTTCCTCGGTCATGCCATCGTGGCTTTCAAAGTCGTGGGCTGTGGCAATCCCGTACCAGATCCGACGCGTTGTCGGATCTTGAGCGAGGTCCTGGCTAAACTTGGGGAATTTAGTTGCCATAAGTCTTAGCGAATCCTCCTCGCCCTCATCCTACAGAAATTATTCGAGCCAGGAAGAATGCCCATGTAGTAGCAATTCCTCCCAGGAGGTAGTGAGCGACACCAACCGCACGACCCTGAATAATACTCAGAGCGCGGGGCTGAATCGCCGGAGCAACCTTCAGCTTGTTGTGAGCCCAAACAATGGACTCAATCAGTTCTTGCCAGTAGCCGCGGCCACTGAACAGGAACATGAGACTGAAGGCCCAAACGAAGTGGGCAGCCAGGAACATCAGGCCATAGGCCGAGATGGCAGACCCATAAGAGCCAATCACCTGTGAGGCTTGTGCCCAGAGGAAGTCGCGCAACCAACCGTTGATCGTGATGGCGCTCTGAGCAAAGTTACCCGCCGTGATGTGAGAGACCGAGCCATCGCCCGCAACCGTACCCCACACATCTGATTGCATTTTCCAGCTGAAGTGGAAAATCACGATCGACAGAGAGTTATACATCCAGAACAAACCGAGGAAAACGTGATCCCATCCAGAGACCTGGCAGGTACCGCCGCGTCCAGGGCCGTCGCAAGGAAAGCGGAAACCCAGTTCGCTCTTGTCTGGAATCAGACGAGAGTTGCGGGAAAACAGCATCCCTTTCAACAGGATCAAGACTGTAACGTGAATCGTGAAGGCATGGATATGGTGAACCATGAAGTCCGCCGTTCCCAGAGTAATGGGCATCATTGCCACCTTGCCGCCGACTGCAACTACATCGCCGCCGAAGCTGACGCTGGCTGCCTGCAGGGCATTGGGAGCAGTAGTGCCGGGTGCCAGGAAATGCAGGTTCTGCAGCCATTGAGCAAATATCGGCTGCAGCTGAATCCCTGTATCTGAGAACATATCCTGGGGACGCCCTAAAGCCCGCATTGTATCGTTATGGATGTACAAGCCAAAGCTATGGAAGCCCAGGAAAATGCAAACCCAATTCAGGTGCGAGATGATTGCATCCCGGTGGCGAATGACTCGATCCAACAGATTATTTTGATTGGTTGCTGGATTATAGTCGCGCACCATGAAGATAGCCGCGTGAGCGCCAGCCCCCACAATCAAGAAGCCCCCAATCCAGACATGGTGCGTGAATAGGGACAGTTGGGTGGGATAGTCAGTCGCTATATAGGGATAGGGCGGCATGGAATACATGTGATGCGCCACGATGATCGATAGCGATCCCATGAGTGCCAGGTTAACTGCCAACTGGGCGTGCCAGGAGGTTGTCAAAATTTCGTAGAGACCTTTATGACCTTCGCCAGTAAAGGGTCCCTTATGAGCTTCTAGAATCTCCTTCATACTATGTCCAATGCCCCAGTTGGTGCGGTACATGTGACCGGCAACCAGGAACAGGACGGCAAGAGCCAGATGGTGGTGGGCTGTATCCGATAGCCAAAGACCTCCGGTGACGGGGTTGAGTCCGCCTTTAAAGGTAAGGAAGTCAGCGTAAGCTCCCCAATTCAAGGTGAAAAAGGGAATGACGCCTTTGGCAAAGCTGGGATAGAGTTCCGCCATCAAGCTGGAGTTGGTCAAGAACTCGTGGGGCAGGGGAATGTCCTGGGGAGCAACTCCTGCATCCAACAGCTTATTAATAGGCAATGAAACGTGAATCTGGTGACCTGCCCAGCTGAGGCAACCGAGGCCCAATAAACCTGCCAGATGGTGGTTCATCATGGACTCTACATTCTGGAACCATTCCAGTTTGGGAGCCTTTTTGTGATAGTGGAACCAACCACCATGGAGCATGAGCCCGGCCATAACCAGAGCAGCAAGGGCTGTCCAATATAGCTGATCGCCGCTGGTAAACCCGGCAGAACGCCACATCTGGAAGAGACCGGAGGTAATCTGAATGCCATGGAAGCCACCGCCAACATCAGCATTCAAAATCTCTTGGCCGAAGATAGGCCAAACTACCTGGGCACTGGGTTTAATGCCAGTGGGGTCTGTCAACCAAGCTTCGTAATTGGAAAAGCGTGCACCGTGAAAGAAGGCACCACTGAGCCAGATAAAGATAACGGCTAGGTGACCGAAGTGCGCGCTGAAAATCTTACGAGATATATCTTCTAAGTCACTGGTGTGACTGTCAAAATCGTGAGCAGTAGCATGAATGTCCCAAACCCAGGTTGTGGTTTTGGGACCTTTGGCAAGGGCACGGTCGAAATGACCCGGCTGAGACCACTTCTCAAAGGAAGTAGGAACTGGGTCGTTGTCGGCTGTGACCTTCACCGGTGCCTCCCGCTCCCGTGGACTAGTTGTCATTGAGACTCTCCTCTCTTCAGACAAGGAACGAGGAATCCTCCACCCTACGAAGCCTGCAGGCAGTGTGCTCCTCTCAGGTCAGTATTCGTTGGTAGACGGAACGAAACTCCATAGGCCCATAGGGTTAAGCTTTGTAACTACGTTTTAAGTGTAGATTTGGCTTTACCCCTGGAAGAGGATGCTGCGATCGCAAATTAACTGTTAATCCGTAAAGACCAAAAGTCAGATTCTACGAGGCAGACTGCCTGGCGGAGTTCTTCTTGTGCATTATAGGGCTAGCGCTACAACGCATTTAAACAGAGTTAACAATAATTCAAATCCTTCAATGTCAGAAGGTGTCTGCCGTTGAAACTTCAGGCATTGAGAGAAAAGTCAAGTAGTCTTCGATTGGGTTTACAAAAGTTTATCAGATCGATCTGCGAGTCCTCTCTATAGTCTTGTGAGATTTTTACAAATGGGGTAACTGGATGTGGAAAGTAAGGCAAGGCAGTGAGGAAGAGTTGATGGGAGTTGCTGATGGGGTGATGGAAAACTTCAAAAGGTTGCAGAGTTTGGGGTGTGGCGTGTGGTGTGTGGGGGAAAGAGGGGACTGGTTTGAGCGAACCGCTGGCAGGTACAGACGGGTAATAGAGGTGTATCAAATCAATGAATAGAAAATATCAAGAGACTTTATGGATGCGATTCTGAGGCGGATTGGTGGTTTTTAAGCGGGTGCGATCGCAATTTCAAACCTGGTTTTTTCTAACTTGAGCGATCTTCAAATCACGATCGGAGGATTTGTAAAGTTTTGGGTTTCAGAATTTTGATGCTATCTGGAAGTTTGGGATCGGGCAGCAAACAACTCCGGAGATTTTTCAGTCCAAGCTAGAGAATGGCGTTACGTTCGCCGAAATTTCCTGGCTTTGATTTGTTTTTGTTTCTTACACAACTTGGAAGGTTAGCGCCCCTAAGGGGCGCTAACTCCTATTTCTTCGTGCTAGAGCAGAAAAATGGGTTATTTTGAAAGCCTTGCTCAGCAAGGCTTTCAAAATAACCTCCCAAATCGTGTCCTTAGCGCTCTCAACGAGAGCACTACTTTCTGGTTTCCTGGTGCTGGGGTTATAAACTGGGTAATTTTAAAAGCTTTGCTTAGCAAAGCTTTTAAAATCATCGTCCAAATCGTGTTTTGAATGGTTGAGAATGGGCCACGAGCAATCCGGCTTCAGCGAGTTCAATCTTTTCCGGTAGAGTGGATTCAAATAGGATTTGGGAGGGGACTGCGTGTTTGGCAAAGATTGGCAGCGGACTGCTGTAAAAACCTTGATTGCTGCGGCGATCGCCGCATGCCTGCTACTGGGTCTGGTTGCGTGCGGAGGCAAATCAACCCTTCCAGCCTCAGATTCATCTTCGTCGAGGTCAGCGGAACGAAACTTGCCGCCTGAAAATGCGATCGCAGAAGTTTCTCCCCCAGCCGCCATTCAAGAACTGCATCAGGTCCTCGACATTCACCAACCACAAGTTAAGATCCTGAATCCCCAGCCCGGACAGGTTCTTCAGGACGATAGCGCGAGCGTCGAAGTTCAAGTTCAGGACCTCCCCATATTTAAGGATGAAAAACTGGGTTTAGGCCCACATCTCCATATCATCCTGGACAACACCCTCGATCGAGACATTTACGATCTGACACAACCCCTCATCCTTTCAGATCTATCCCCAGGCACTCATACCTTGCGTGTCTTTGCTTCACGTCCCTGGCACGAAAGCTTTAAGAACGAGGGAGCCTATGCCCAAACCACCTTCCACATCTTTACACCCACTCCCAACAATACCCCCAACCCCACCCTGCCCCTATTGACCTACAGCCGTCCCACCGGCACTTACGGGGCTGAGCCCGTGATGCTCGATTTTTACCTGACCAACGCTCCGCTTCACTTTGTAGCCCAAGAGAATGCCGAGGATGACATCATCGACTGGCGCATTCGCTGCACGATCGACGGCCAGAGCTTCGTATTAGATCGCTGGCATCCCCTTTATCTCACTGGGCTGAAGCCAGGGAAAAATTGGGTCAAGCTGGAATTTCTAGATGAATTTGGCAACCCGATCGAAAACGTCTTCAACACGACTGCTCGGACAATTGTCTACGAACCTGGGGGCAATGACACCCTCTCTCAGTTAGTTACGGGCAAACTGTCAGCCACTGCCGCCCGGAGAATTGTCGATCCCAACTTTATTGAATCGCCTGCGCCGGAAGCTGACACAACTCCACCGGAAGAGCAAATACCCTCTGTCCCTGAAACAGTCGATAACACTCAGCCCGCAGAGGAAACCATAACCCCTGAGGCGGAATCTTTACCTGCAGAGGAAGAGGCTGTTCCCGCAGGTGAGCCTACCGAAATCCCGGAAACGGAGTCCTTGCCTGCAGAGGAAGAGACTGTTCCCGCAGGTGAGTCTACCGAAATCCCGGAAACGGAGTCCTTGCCTGCAGAGGTAGAGGCTGTTCCCGCAGGTGAGTCTACCGAAATCCCGGAAACGGAGTCCTTGCCTGCAGAGGAAGAGACTGTTCCCACAGGTGAGTCTACCGAAATCCCGGAAACGGAGTCCTTGCCTGCAGAAGAAGAGACTGTTCCCGCAGGTGAGCCTACCGAAATCCCGGAAACGGAGTCCTTGCCTGCAGGGGCAGAAGCCGTTCCCCCAATTGCGCCTGCTGAAGAGCGAGAGCAACCCAAAACAGCTCCATCAGGAGCAATACCTTTCCCTCTTGACGGAGAAAGCCGCCCTGATAATGAATTCTCTGAACCGGGTGAAGCCGAAGAGAAAGCGATCCCAGAATCAGAGCCTTTGCCAGTGGAGGAAGCGCCCATCCTAATAGATGAATTCCCTCAGTTCACTGCACCGGAGAAAGCGATCCCGGAATCAGAGCCTTTGCCAGTGGAGGAAGCGCCCATCCCAACCGATGAATTCCCTCAGTTCACTGCACCGGAGGAGTCGATCCCGGAATCAGAGCCTTTGCCAGTGGAGGAAGTGCCCATCCCAACCGATGAATTCCCTCAGTTCACTGCACCAGGGGAGTCGATCCCAGAATCAGAGCCTTTGCTAGTGGAGGAAGCGCCCATCCCAACCGATGAATTCCCTCAGTTCACTGCACCGGAGGAGTCGATCCCGGAATCAGAGCCTTTGCCAGTGGAGGAAGCGCCCATCCCAACCGATGAATTCCCTCAGTTCACTGCACCGGAGGAGTCGATCCCGGAATCAGAGCCTTTGCCAGTGGAGGAAGCGCCCATCCTAATAGATGAATTCCCTCAGTTCACTGCACCAGGGGAGTCGATCCCAGAACCAGAGCCTTTGCCAGTGGAGGAAGTACCGATTTCAACCGATGAATTCCCTCAGTTCACTGCACCGGAGGAGTCGATCCCAGAATCAGAGCCTTTGCCAGTGGAGGAAGTACCGATTTCAACCGATGAACTTCCTGAAGCGGTTGAACAAGAGGAAACCGCTGTTCCTGACAAGGAAGCGGCTCCAATTGAAGAAGATGTCGCGGTTCCAGAGTCTGCCCCGATAGAGGCATCGAAAACGGGAGTGATTCAGACGTTGACTCAGGGAGTCCATCAGTTTTTGGGTCGCTTCCTGGGCGGGGGAAAAGACGCAACTGTTGAACAGGAGGAAACTGCTGTTCCTGGAAGGGGAGCGGCTCCGGTTGAAGAAGATGTCGCTACTCCAGAGTCTGCTCTGATAGAGGAAACTGCTGTTCCTGAAAGGGGAGCGGCTCCGATTGAAGAAGATGTCGCTACTCCAGAGTCTGCCCCGATAGAGGCATCGAAAACGGGAGTGATTCAGACGTTGACTCAGGGGGTCCATCAGTTCTTCGGTCGCTTCCTTGGGGAGACGATCGTTCCTGATGCCCCTGCTCCAGACTCTGCTGCTGAATTGGAGACCGAGACGGACGCTGATGGGGAAGATGACAGCGAGGCAGACGTTCTGTAAAACATTCAGTTGGGAGTGAAGCTGGATCGGCTAGCAGCGATCGCAAATTTGCTGACTTGAAAGTTGTTCTGCAAAGGCTGAAGAACAACTTCGATTTTCGCAGACTTTCAACATTCAAGCGTTGAGACTATTAGTCTCTCCACTAGTTGGAAGGTTAGCCCCCCCTTTGGGAGCGCTAACCCAATACTGTTCAGTTTAAGCAGTAGGCTGGGCAAAGCGAAGCGTACACATCTATCTATCTATATCCTGTGATGGGCACGGGCGCTTGCCCTTTGCCCAGCCTACGGGACTGTTAGGACTTTGTTTTCGTCGCTGCGACTCGAGTCGCCATTGTTTAACCGAACAGTATTGGGCGATAACCTTCCATTCTTTTGTACTAGAACGGGAAAATGGATTATTTTGAAAGTCTTGCGGAGCAAGACTTTCAAAATAATCTGCCAGGTGGTGGTCTCCATTAAACTTGCAGTCTCCTAAAAGCGACTAAAAAGCGACAAATGTCTCGTGCGGATCGGGGTAATCGATGGACGTAGATTCATGTATTGCGTTCAGCCTATCCTCTGACTCGGGGCTATTGCCCAGGAACCAGGGTGGCAGGGAAGGCGACAACTGTAACAGAGGATGCGCTTTGGGACTGCTGGGTTAGGGGTTCTGCTGGGAGAGCATTGCATTGTAAAGAAAACATGAAGAGGCCGATGAATCTGAAAAAGCAATGGCTGTTTTTGGTGGTGTTGACGACGTTCAGTGCCAGTTTATGGGTGGGGCGGCCTGCTGCCTTTCCGCAAGCAAGCGGCGAACCGCTAGCGGAAGCGACTCAATGTGCTGAGGCCAGGGACGCGGCGGAGAAGCTGACGGACAAGTATGGAGCGAATCTGGCCGTGGGGAGGGGCTGGTTTGATGCAGCCCATTTTTGCAGCCAGCGGTTTCGCGGTGAGATGAAGATATTGTATGGGGAGCTGACTCAACGTTGCGATCGCGCTTACGCAGACCGGGATGGGACGATGTATTTTGCGTTTCATGGCCTCTGCTATTTTAAGGCATCTGAATATGTGGGCTGGCTGATCGTTGAGTGAGACCATTTTGAGCCTGGCGATTTTGGCTTGGGAGAAGCCTTGTTGGACAGGCGTTCCGTCAGTCTACCGCTCGCGTTTTCCCATTCAATTGGTATGAAGGGCTGCGGGAACTTCACACAGGAATGGCAGTCTTGAAAAATAGCACTCTACTCTAGCAAGGTCAACACCCATGAGACCCGATCGCTGGCTTCTATATGCTCTTGCCGCTTGTACGATCGCGGCCCCTGCGACGATTGCGATCGCACCTGCCCAAAGTGCTCCTCTCCGCTTTGGCAGCGAAGAGCAAACTAACATTGACCTCTATCGTCTGGCCAGTCCTGCTGTCGTTTCGATTCAAGCAGGACGCAGTTCTGGATCCGGGAGTTTGGTCAGTTCGGATGGTTTGGTGCTGACAAACGAACATGTTGTTCGCAGTGCCAGACGCGGGCAAGTCACAGTGACAGCTGCAAACAAGAAGCGCTACAGCGGGCAGGTGATTGCCACCAACCGCCATTACGACCTGGCGCTGGTGCGGCTGCAAACCAGCGATCGTTTCCCCAGTTTAGAACTTGCTAATCGCAATGGCATCCAGGTTGGGCAGCAGGTGTATGCGATCGGCAGCCCATTTGGATTGTCTGGCACGTTGACGACGGGAATTCTCAGCCGCATTGGTGAGGATGGCGATTTGCAAACGGATGCGACACTCAATCCGGGGAACTCTGGCGGCCCGCTGCTGAATTCTCGCGGTGAATTGATTGGGGTCAACAAAGCCATTTTGGTGGGCAATCGGCGGGGCGTTCCAGGCATTGGGTTGGCCACCAGTGCTCTGGTAGCGAGGGATTTTATCGAGCGCAACCGCAATAATACCAGCAGCAATCCGCGCAGCAACTCCGATCGCGATCGCACGATCGCCCGCCGCAATTCACGACCATCGGGATATCGTTTGGGCGTAACGGTAGATGCTCAAACGTTAGTCATTCAGCAAGTGCAGCACGGCTCCCTAGCGCAACGGGTCGGCTTGAGAACAGGCGATCGTTTGCTCGCCATTAACGGTCGGCGGCTACGGAGCGTCCGTCAGGTGCAGACGTTTCTGAACCGGCGCCCAACAACTGCGGTGCTGACGATTGCTCGCAATCGACGGTTGGCGAATGTGAGGGTACGGTTTTAACGGAACATTTCTAGCTGGATGGCGCTGATTTTGCCAGCGCAACAACCCTGGCAACTGCTTCATCCAGACTTTCCAATAAAGGAATATTCAGTACTGCCAGATGCTGTTTTGCCAGCTCTACGTTTTCTCCTACCAGACGAACCACTACTGGAGGAAAGTCATTCAGGGAGGATGAAGGCTGTGTGGCTGTGGAGAGACGATCGGGTCTGATAGGGTGCGACTGCTGGAAATCGACTGAGTGAGAGCGCGATGTCATCGCTGCTTGTCTGACAATGGCGCGGGTCGTGGGTTGTCGGGTTACGCTCCGCAACATCGACCCATTAGATTTGGAGGAATGGGAAAACTGGTAGGAATGCTGCTTCAGATAGTCTGCAATTGCTAAAGCGATGCGATCGCAGGGTACAATGCTGCCCAGGATATTAATTAAGATGGCTTTGATATTCCGATTCTCCAGAGTTCGATCGAACCCCTGCCGAAGGCGATCGCAAAACACATGACTCTGCCATTCTGCATGAAACGAGCCATTCTGCAATACATCAGCCTGTGACACATCAATCTGTGACGCATCAATCTGTGATACATCAGTCCGTGACGCATCAATCTGTGATACATCAGTCCGTGACACATCAGTCCGTGACACATCAGCCCCAAAAGCATTATTTATACTATGAGTCGATCCAACTACAACAGGATCGATTCCATTCAAATCCCCATTCTGAAACTTAATATCATTATCTTCACTTAGATTTAAACAGCAGGCAGGTCTGCCACCTTGCTGGTAAATCAAATCCGCAGTAGCAACCATCAACCCGATACCATTGCAAACCAACCCAATCTTGCCGTCAGGTTCTATACCCTTAAGCAAGTTCAACCCAGTCTTTTTCCCCTGATACCGGAAATCTTTGAGACTCTGCACGAAAGGAAAAGCCGAATTGACCTGTCGTCCAAGGGCGCGATCGTTAATCGTCACCTTGCCATCCAATGCCATCACTTCGCGATCGGCACGAATCCCAAGGGGAGTAATTTCCACCAGATCCAAATCCCAGCGGGAAAAAAGACAATACATTTTTTCGACAATCCCACCGATCGTTCCAATCAACTCACCTTGCAAGCCCATTTTCAGCGCCAGTCGACGCGCATAAAACGGCGAAAAATCCTGATCTACAACAACTTGCTGGATGTTCTCCACCCTCAATCGCACATCTCCTTCTCCTTTCTGAGACCCGAGCAACACTGGACACCGGGCCGCATAATCAAGGACAATCGCCAAATAGAATTCTTTCTCTGTATCGTATTTTGCTTCTGCCAGCAATAACTCAGGATATTTCCCAAAAATGGGCAGGTTAAAAATCGTCTGGGCAGCGGCCACAGCATCAATCGTGTTTTCAACAAACCGGATGCCCCCAGCCCTGCGCCGCCCCCCGATCGGTACCTGTGACTTCAGCACAATGGGATAGGGAATTGCGAGACCCTTGAGATCCTGTAGCCGTGCAATACATTGCGAAGGCAACACAGGAATTCCCACCTGACGAAATAATTCTTTGGCCTGGTATTCTAGCAAGTCCATAGTGACGCGACAATCGCTACTGCAGTTGCCCTGATGACAAAACACGGATACAGCAATTCAAATTGCTGGATTTCCTGGCTGAGATCTTGCACCTCCAAGATCCTGGCGCTTATAGACGCTTTGCAGTTGTCCGCAGGATAACTGCAGCGATCGGAGCAAAACCTGCACAGACAGGTTTCAAAAGTGTTGATTTTTTTTTCAATCCGCACAGGTAGACATTATCTTTGTAACCAAGACTGCTAGTCACTGAGATAAAGTAAATGATTTAAGTTTTTCATACTAGCATCTGTCTCAAGTCTAAAGCTGTCGCCTTCTTAACGAATAGCTCACAATATGGGTTATATTTTATCGGCCACTCTCCTGTACCCGGAATTGAGCAGCCACGCTATCATCTTCACTATCTTGACAAAAGGTTGCATATCAGCTTCTGCTTTTGCGCGATCGCATTCTACCTAGACCTGGCGGCTATCAGTGATTCTTCCTGAGGTTCAGCATTTCTTACTGGCCAGTACTAATCCCGGTTCTCTACTCGGGCATATCTGGCTAGATATTGTCGTTTTGCTCCTCATGCTGCTATTATCTGCCTTCTTCTCTGGCGCTGAAACAGCCATCACTGCCCTCGACAATCTCAAACTCAGAGCGCTCATTCAGGAGCAAGGCCACTCCAAACACATCTTTCAGCGAGTACTCAAAAAACGCACCCGCTTCATCACCACTCTCCTGGTCGGGAACACCCTGATCAATAGCTTCTCCGCCATTTTGACCAGTAACCTATTTGCCATCTGGCTCGGCAATGCAGGCTTAGGCATTGCCACCGGCATCATCACCTTTCTCATCCTCATTTTTGGAGAAATCACACCCAAATCTCTCGCCATTAACAACGTCATTCCATTTTTTATGTTCTCCGTCCGCCCAATTTACTGGCTCTCCAGGGTGCTAACCTATCTAGGCATTATCCCTTTTTTAGAAACAATCGCCCAGGTCGCCATTCGTCTGTTTCAGACTCGGGTCGTGCAAGAAGGAGAATCCTTGAAAGAACTGCAGCTTATGATCGAAGTCTTAGGCGGCAAAGGCAAACTCGACTGGCAAAAACACCGCCTTTTAAACAAGGCTCTAATGCTAGACCAATTGAGCGCCCGAGAAGTAGTCAAACCCCGAATCGAAATGCAGACTATCTCTCATCAAGCCACGTTGCAAGAAATGGTAGACCTGTGTTTAAAAACGGGTTATTCTCGCATCCCAGTCCAGGGAGAGTCAAAAGACGAAATTGTTGGTGTGATTTATTTCAAGCGAGCATTACAGCACCTCTCTCAGCTGCGTCAGAATGGCAAAAATGATGGCTGCGTCATTGACACCATGGATCCGCCAACATTCGTGCCCGAGACCAAACGGGTTTCCAGCTTGTTAAAAGAGATGCTAAAACAACGCCTGCATATGTCTATCATTGTAGATGAATATGGCGGCACGGTAGGATTAGTCACTCTGGAAGACATTCTGGAAGAGCTAGTGGGAGAAATTTATGATGAGAGCGATCTGCCAGCTCGCGCAAATCCATTGCAACCCATTAGACCTGTCCGAGAACTGTAGTGGAAGCCCCCCTCCGGGGGCTTCCACTACAATTTCCGAATGAGTTTATTGCGATTTCAAATAGCATCCATCCAAAATAAACTTGCTCGCAACCCAGACGTCGATCCATTCCGGGATAATTTGCGATCGCAGTCCCAAACCATTCCCAGTTCTAGTCATAAAGGTTTGCAAACAGAAATCAACACTCTCAACAAGGATTTTCATCCCGATCAATCAACAACATCTAAAAATATTTGGGATCTATCTCGCTCTTATGCTACTATCTGTATTCGTGGCTCAGATGGGTCGGTGCCCGAGTGGTTAATGGGGGTGGACTGTAAATCCACTGGTTATCACCTACGTTGGTTCGAATCCAACCCGGCCCACCACAATTAACACAAAATTCAGAATGAGGCATTTTGGATTTTGTGCTCATTCTTTTGAATTCTCTTTGCCCGTGTAGCTCAGTGGTAGAGCACACCCTTGGTAAGGGTGAGGTCACGAGTTCAATCCTCGTCACGGGCTTTCATTCGAACCTTGCTGGAGAGGATGCGTGCAACGGGATGGGTAGACTGTCTGTGCAGATGAGTTTCCAACCCCAAGGGGGAGTGTTGCTTCACAACGCAAATTCACAACCCCGTAAATCATTGATTCTGTTTCAGACTCCGCGACCCAAAATGATAAACAGCGCCTTGCCCAACCCAAATCCTCCAAGGTTGAGCATCGGGATGGCGTTCAAATAGTCGATTGGTCGTAGCGATGACTGTTTCACCGACCTCAAAATCTCCGGTTTCGATGTCGATTGCCGTCGATGGCCACAATCTTGCCTGCATTTCCTGCTTCGACTTGCTGCCGGATAGCAACATCATAGAGTTCTTGCCCGCGTTGGGCTACTCTTCTTTGCGATAACGTCGTTGGCGGACTGCTATTGGTTTGCCCTCAAGTTCAATATTGCTCCTACAGTTTACTCTGAGCAATCGCAGTGGCGATCGCTAGCAGCTATGGATGTGTTGGATCAGAAGCCAACGATTGCCAAACTGTCCGGTGCAGCACCCTGGTCAGACAGGGAGAAAGTTAAGGATAATATGAGGTAATCCTGTGATGCGTTATGCTGTCGCTAACGTATCCTCCTGGACTGGCACAGCTCATTTGGTGCAGTAAGACTCAACTTGGCCGCAGATGAAACCGGATGTAACAGATGTGCACTTTATGAGTCTCAACGGGATAGCCATCCGCTACATCCGTTCAAATCCGTTGCCAACTACTGGCACGGCTAATTTGGTGCATTCAGACTCAAGTCGGCAGCGGATGAAACCGGATGTAACAGATGTGTACTTTATGAGTCTCAACGGGATAGCCATCCGCTACATCCGTTCAAATCCGTTGCCAACTCTTGCACAATTCTAGGCGTGTCATACCACGTCGCTAACGCATCCTACTGAACTACAAGATCGTTCGATCGCTACGGCAATCCTGATGGCACTATACTCAGGAAAAAAACGGTAACCTTTCTGTACAAACCAGAAGTGGATGTTGGGTTGAATGGAACATAGAGCACGAGTTTTGCACTAAAAGGCTTGCGCCACTCAACCCAACCGACAAGATCATTCGATCGCTGCTATTTTTCCGTGATATGTGCAGAAACAAGTACAGCATGGTAACCTCCTGGACCAGGTGCTTCAAGAGAGAAAAGCCATGGTCCAGGAGTTGGATTGTTTACTGTAACCTCCGATTGCAACAGATTGTCGTTTTCATTTTTGTAGCTGTGGCCATCGTCCGTGAAAATTGCGAGTCGACGATATCCTTCTCCATCAGAAGCTCTGGCTGTTAAAACCGAGTAATTCTCGGGTACAGCTATTAAAAGACCGTTGTATGTATCGCCTTCGACAAGGCTATATGGACCGCTACATGGTCCTATAGTCCCAGTTTCCGGTATTTCGGGGTCTGGATCCGGTGTTTCGGGATCGGGATCGGGTATTTCCTCCGGGAAGGATTCCTCCTGGGCTTCAAGGGTGGGTGGCAATGCCCAGTTTTCCATACCGACACTAGCGCAAATATAGTAAAGCGCGCCCTGGCCGCTGTGGCCGAAATACTCGTCGCAAACCAAAACCTGAGATCCCTGATCGGCGAACTCGTTATAGTAGGACTCGTTGAAGGTGAAAGCGCCGATATTGGCGTCGCTGGTAATTGGATCCTCTTCCCGGAGTTGGATGGTTACCGCCCCCCGATCCATCGGGAAACGATAGTAGGGGACATTGTCGCCCTCATTGTCCGAGGTAAAGTAGACTTCATCACCCTTTTCCATTTGGTAATACCCTAGAGATCCCTGGGGCCAGAAGCCCCCTCCCTGAACTTCGTGGGTGTCTTCATCCACGTGTTGCAGGTAAACTTTATCCTTGCCTTCAAGGGTATCCGCCAGCCAGATGACGAAATTGGCAATGTCTTCCATCCTCTCTGATGCCTTCTCGAAGGCTTTAGCGGCACTTCGATCCCGGGGACGGGGGCTTTTTTTGAGTAAATCGCTGGCTTCTTCAGAGGCCTTTTCAGCGACTGCAAAAACCGTTTCCACAGCATCTACGTTACAGCCCTTTGAGTCCTCCTCACAGTAAACGCCGAAGACCCGCAGGGTTTGGATCGGCTTGTCGATGACTCGGTAGTAGAGGCGGTAGTTGGCGTGCTTTTTCTCCTCCTCCAAGTATTTATAGCCTTCAACTTCCGTGTCACCCCGCTCGAAATAAAAACAACCAATATAATCGCTGTCATGACGATCGGCCTCGTACATCTTAACGCGCAGCCTGTCCACATACGTCACATCGATTGAGCCGATAGAGGCAGGGTCGGCACAAGACCGACCCCTAGGGGACACCGCCGAATCCCCTGCCGCCTCCGCCCCCGCCACTCCCCCTGCCCGCCATTCTCCTCATCGACGACGGAACCAGCGGCAAACCTGATAGCGGATTCTTCCCCCCAGTCCCGCTAAGACAGACCACCACCGCAGCAGCAGGAAAAGCAGCAGCAGCGTCATCGCCAGTCGCAGCAGGGGCCAAATGCTGGCGCGGCTGATGGCCTGGTAAAGGGCCTCCACCGTCATCCAGAGCAACCACAGATCGACCACCACCGCCCAAAATAAGCTGGATACCATTGCCTGGGTATGAGGATGGTTCCACCCTGATGTTTTGCATTGGATTCGCAGCGCTTGAATCAGCAGCGGATAAACCTGCAGACGTTTCCAGGGATTGAGGGAGCGAGTGGCGTATAAAGTGGCTAAATTATGCAGACTGAGGACATAGGAGGGATGGCCTGGCCCCAATTGCTGGCGTTTGATCGCGATCGCTTGCTGGCAAAGGGATTCGGCTTCCCCATAGCGCCCCTGGGAATGGTATAACCCCGCTAAATTATTCAGGCTAGTAGCATAGTCGGGATGATCTTCCCCGAGTCGCTGGCGGGTGATGGCGAGGTCTTTCTGGAAGAGGGGTTCGGCTTCCCTATAGCGCCCCTGGAGATTGTATAACCGCCCTAAATGATGCAGGCTGGCGGCATAGTCGGGATGGTCTTCTCCCAATTGCTGCCCCACCGCCTTCACGCACTGCCGATACCAGGGTTCAGCCAGACTGTACAGACCCTGACCTTGATAGAAGTGCCCCAATGCCACAAAGACCCAGAACCACTCTTCTGGTTCCAGCCAGTCCAGGTGGTGCTGGGCCAGCTGCTGCAAGTAGGGAATCCAGGGTTCCACCTGAGCGACTCGATCGCGGGTAATCGTTTGGGGGATCTCTTTAGCCTGGGCGATGAGGGCGGCGGCGAAGGCTTGGCGAATGGTGCTGTCCTGCTCGGACTGGGACAGCTTGCTCTGGAGGAAGGCAAAAATCAACGGGTGCAGGCGAAAGATCTGTCGAACGGGGGTCTGCAGCCAGGACTGGCGAAACAGTTCGTCCCGAGCCGGGTCGATGGCGGCTTCTTCCATACCCGCTCCGGTGGCGATGGCGGCGACCAGTTCCCAAGGGAAGGCTTCGAAGCCGACCAGCCCCAGGATGCAGGCGACGGGCTGGGTGACGGCGGAGAGGGCCTGCCAGCTGACTTCGAAGGCGGCGACGATGCCCCGTTCTGCCGTCATCATCTGGGGTCCCTGGCTCCGTTGCAGGGCTGCGTCTTCCAGGCTGAGGCGTTCCAGCAGGGTGGCGATGGGCAAGAAGGGCTGTGCGGCCAGGTAGCGACCGAGCAGTTCCAGGCCCAGGGGCAGGCCGTCCACCCAGTGGTAGAGTTGGCGGGCGTCGTCGCCTTCTTGGTGGAGGCGGTCGCTGCCGAGTAGTCTCTCTAACAGTTCCAGGCCCTGCTCCAGGGGCAGCTGCTCTAAGCGGATCTTGGCGAAGCTGGGATCCAGGTCCCGGCAGCGGGTGGTCAGGAGGACGCGGAATTGGGGCGGCAGTGTTTGCAGCAGGGTTGGGTAGGGGGGCTGGCGGTTGACGTCGTCGAGGATGAGTAGGGTGGGGCCGCAGGCGTTCCAGTGTTGCAGGCAGTACTGTAGTTGGAAATCGAGAGGCGTTTCGGCGCGCAGGGGTTCGGGGATTTCCAGCAAGTAGGTGTCGGCGAAGCGGATCAGAATTTCGGCGAAGTTGGCCTGACGGGCGTCGAGCCAGAGCATGCCGCCGGGGTAGTCGCGGGCGTAGCGGACGGCGTATTGCAGAGCCAGTTCGCTTTTGCCGATGCCGCCCATGTCGGCGATGGCAGTGATGGCGACGCTGCGGTGGTGTTGCAGCTGCTGGTGCAGGGTGACCAGTTCGGACTGGCGGCCAACAAAGTTCTGGCTGGCGGGGGGAATCTGTTGGGGGCAGATGGGGGGCTGACGGCGGCTGGGGGGAAAGTAGCTGATAATTTGGGTGAGGTCGCCGGTGGTGAGGTCGCCGCCGGTACGAATGTTGTCCAGCAGTGTCTGGATCTGGGCGGGCAGGGGCGGGCGCTCTGGGCGGGCGGCATTGAAGGGGAGGAGGGGGCGGTCGGGCATGGGTCAGGTGTCAGGTGTCAGGTGTCAGGTGTTAGGTGTTAGGTGTCAGGTTGAGGGGGAGCGAGTTCCAGGGTAGTGTTTGGGCTGGTGGGGGTTGAATTGGGTGGTTGGGGGTGTTGTTTCTCTCTCATTTATAAATGGGCGTATCTTTTCTAGCAAGGAAATGGTTTGGGTTGAACTCCTTTTGAACCACGAAGGTACAAAGGGCACAAAGGTGAAGCTGGTCTGTCTTGAAGGGTTTGGGCAATGGGCTATTGCGATCGCGGCTGGAGGTGAGGTCGGGATCGGGGTTGGCTTAAGTATTCTGGCAATTTTGGGCATAGTGGGAAGTGGGGGGAGGGTTTGGCTGTCGTTTTTTGGACGACGCCGTACAGCAAATCCTGCTCAAAAACGTCAACATTCAGGGACGGGCCCAGTTCGGACAGGTGACGCAGATTCGAGAGGGCATCGCCGCCGAGAGCAGCCAGCAGCAAGCCCTGGTGGACGTTGAAGTCGGCGTCCAGGGAAACTTTACCCTGGGCGATGTCGAGCAAAAAAGTTAAGACAGCAACTTCATTGAGGAGGAGAAGAGGCTGTGTAGAAGAAGGCAGAAGGCAGGAGGCAGAAGGCAGGAGGAATAAGGTTACTCAATTTCAATGAGATTGTCCCACTGCAAGCAGTCAGCTGGAAACAATGTCCAACAACGGGATAACAAATATTTCAGTGGCTTCAATCGCAGGCATCCTCATTCAACCCGAGTGGCCAAATTTTGCCAGCAGTTCCTCGCGAGACAGCGCATGAAACTGCAACAGCAAACGGGCATACTCCTCTGAAGGGAGCTGAGCAAAGGGCTGGACAATGGCTGCCAGCTGCTCGTCCAGCGAGCCAAACCGCATTTTCAATACAGTTCGTACTATGTTCATGCAATCCCGCTGAACCTCTTGTTGAAACCCTTGTTGGAAACCTTTTTGAAATTCTCGTTGAAAGATAGTTTCCTACAGCTCTAGATACAATAAACGGGCCTGAGAGAAAGTCATGGCAAATCTTCTGTCCCCGTTCAACCCGAGTGGCCAAATTTTGCTAGCAGCTCCTCGCGAGACAGCGCCTGAAGCTGCAACAGCAAACGGGTATACTCCTCTGAAGGCAGCTGAGCAAAGGGCTGAACAATGGCCGAAAGTTGCTCGTCCAGCGCCCCAAACCGCACTTTCAGCGCAGTTTGTACTGTATCCAGTTGCTTTTGCTGAGCACCTTGTTGAATGCCCTGTTGAACCCCTTTCTGAATACCCTGTTGAACCCCTTTCTGAATGCCGCGTTGTTCAGTTTTCTGTTCCCACTCTAAATAGGCTTGCGATAAGGTCATGGCAAATTTTCGTT
>Ga0207422_1001513_pt1 | contig 44648 bp, 39 predicted proteins | sample MarCyaLeptolynsp_FD_187757 | JGI IMG/M metagenome (GOLD analysis project Ga0207422, IMG submission 187757) | Marine cyanobacterial communities from Panama - species 1 Leptolyngbya sp. (SPAdes) | ecosystem: Environmental > Aquatic > Marine > Unclassified | place: Panama: Panama City | collected... | reverse complement strand
CACAGGCAACGGCCTCGACGGCTCCAGCCGCGCCAAGCAGATGTCCGAACATGGATTTGGACGAAGAGACCGCCAGGTCCTTGCCCCTTCCCTCAAAGAGCGTCGTGAGTGCGGCGATCTCGGCGGCATCTCCAACCGGCGTCGATGTCGAGTGTGCATTGACATAGCCGATGTCGCCCGGGGTCAGACCTGCAGATGCGAGGGCAAGACGCATGGCCCGCAGTCCGCCCTCGCCATCTGGCGACGATGCGGTGACATGGAAGGCATCGGCTGTGGTGCCGTAGCCCTTCAGTTCCACAAGAATGTTGGCGCCTCGCGCCTTGGCATGCTCCAGTTCTTCTAGAACCAGTATCCCGGAACCCTCGCCCATGATGAAACCATCCCTATCCTGATCAAAGGGGCGGGACGCATGGGACGGGTCGTCGTTGCGCTTCGATGACATCGCCTTGGCCGCGCAGAAACCGGCATAGGACACCTTGTCGATGCAAGCTTCGGTTCCGCCGGCCACCATGACGTCTGCTTCGCCGGCGCGGATCAGCCGGGCGGCGTCACCAAGGGCCTGGAGGCTGGCCGCGCAGGCGGTGACAGGTGCACCGATGGGACCTTTCAGGCCATAACGGATCGACACCTGTCCAGCGGCAAGATTGGCAAGGAAAGACGGGACGAGGAACGGAGACGCCCGGCGCGGCCCCTTTTCATCGACCAGCCGGGTGCCGGCGGTCATGGCCGGAAATCCACCGACACCGGTGGCAATGATCGTGCCGGTGCGCTCTTTTTCGGTGTCCGATTTCGGTTCCCAGCCTGAGTTCGCCATGGCTTCCTGTGCCGCTCCCATGGCGAAGTGAATGAACCGGTCGGAACGTCTCTGTTCGCGGGGCTCGAGAACCGCGTCGACATCGAAACCGAATTCGTCCTCTGCCTTTGTGGGAACTTCGCCTGCGATCTGGCAAGCAAGATCGCCAGCGTCGAAATGACTGATCCTGCGAATACCGTTTTCACCAGCCGTCACCCGGCTCCAGAAAGCCTCCAGTCCGGTTCCGACCGGAGACACGATCCCCATTCCCGTTACCACCACCCGACGCATTTTTACCTCGCTATGCTCATGTCCTGTCGCGCCCTGTCACGTGTATCGCGTTCAAGCGCTTTTCAAGGGTCTTCAGAAAGTGATTCAAAGAGCCCGTTTCAAAGATGCGAAAGTCTCTGCAACGCATTGATTGTTTTTAAAAACTCTTCCCTGCCCAGGAGTGTCTCCACGTCCTTTTGCGCCTTGCGCCACAGTGGAAGCGCTTCCTGCAGCAATGCCTCACCCCTGTCCGTGACGCTGTAACACTTGGCCTTACCGTCCTTGGCGAGGGCGGAAACGACCAGTCCGTCCCGCTCCAGCAGCGCGACGTTCCGGACCAGGGTCGTTCGTTCCATGGACAACCTGTCCGCCAGCTCTGCTGTGGTTCGCTCCCGCATTTGCCTGATGGCCACAAGCACCGAAAACTGTCCGGAGGTCATGCCAACCTGACGGGCGAGCCGATTGTAATAGCGGCTGACCGCCCGTGCCGCCTTGCGGGAGTTGTCCAGGACGCAGAGCGAGAAGTCATCTTCTTCCATGCGCCTTTGTGTGCATATACACACTAAATGTCAAGATTTGGACCAAATAGACGCTAACCTAACGTAATGTCATCAATATTTTGCGTTTCGCTGCGAAGCGGTTACGGTGCCAAAGCAACCGGAACGTGAGGAGGTCCAAATGGCAGATGCGGTTCAGGCTGTGGAAGACATGAAAGCGAAGATCAAGGAGAACTGGGGCTGGTTCCTGGCGCTCGGGATCGCGCTGGTGATTGGCGGGATCATTCTAATCGCTGCACCGCTCGCAACGTCCATTGCCGTCACAATTTTGATTGCTGTCGTTCTTTTCGTCGGCGGCCTCGTGCAGATCTACAATGCGTTCAAGACGCAGGGCACCTCGAGCTTTCTTTGGAACCTGATCACCGGCGTCATCGCCGTGATCGGCGGCATCGTGATTTACCTCAACCCGCTTGCCGGCACATTTGCCCTAACACTGGTCATCGCCGCCATCTTCGTGGCGCAAGGCATCAGCCAGATTTTGCTGGCTTTCAAGCTGAAGCCGCATGAAGGTTGGGTCTGGGTGCTGGTGGCGGGTATCGTTTCACTTGCCGCCGGTGCGATGATCTGGCTGGATCTGCCGAGTTCGGCTGCCTGGGCCCTTGGGCTGATCGCCGGTATCTCGGTTCTGGTCAACGGCTGGAGCTATATCGCGATCGCCCTTGCAGCGCGTGCATCGACAGATTGATATAAGAGCGAAAGTCCAATGACTTAAACGTGTTTACGCCCGGCAAATAGCTGTTGCCGGGCGTTTTTATTGATGTCATTTTCCACAAGACTGTTCATGTGAAGGCTTTTCTGGATGCTCATCCTTCTCGGGCGCAATCCCGGCAATCCGCATAACAAAGCCTACTGGTGGTGGCCGCCTCCCGCCTGCCGTTGACGAGTCGCGTCCCCACGGACGCCTTGATTGACCAGTTTCCAGATATCAACGGACATCAACATGACAACTGCAACCTTGCGCGGCAGCGACCGCGTGCTCCATGTCGTCTGGCAGGACGGTAAAAGTGCGGACTTTCCATTCCTCTGGCTTCGAGACAACTGCCCGACAGGATTTCATCCTGAAACCAAGGAACGCCAGTTCGATCTGACCGGCATTCCCCTTGATCTTGCAATCAGCGATGTTTCAGTCGATGACGGCGCGATTGTCCTGACATGGGACGGGGAGCCCCATGTCAGCCGCTATGATCCGGCGTGGCTCTACGACCACCGCCCGGGCATCGGCCTCGAAGACCCGGCCCGGGTCGAGCCGATCCACTGGCGCGGCGATTTTTCGCCAGCCCGGCTGCCGCGCGCGACAGCGGGTGACCTAATGGCAAGCGAGGCCTCGCTGCTTGAGTTTCTCATAGACGCCAAGAAAACGGGCCTTGCGATCGTCGACGATATGGTGGACGACAAGAATGCCGGCATTGAAATGGCGCGGCGCATCGGTTTCTTGCGGGAAACCAATTTCGGCACGACCTTTGAGGTGATGTCGAAGCCGAACCCGAACAATCTCGCTTATACGTCCGACGCGTTACCGCTGCATACGGACCTGGCGAACCAGGAACTTCCACCCGGCTTCCAGTTTCTGCATTGTCTTGCCAACGAGGCAGCAGGCGGCGGCTCAACCTTTTGCGACGGCTTTGCGATTGCAGCCGACCTGCAGAGCGAGGACCCGGAAGCCTTCCGGCTGCTTTCCGAAACGCCCGTTCCCTTCCGTTTTCACGACGAAGATTACGACATCCGCCGGCATCATACGGTCATCGATCTGGATCCGTTCGGAAACCTGCAGGAACTGCATTTCAACGCGCATCTGGCGGGCATCTTCGACTTGCCCGCTGACAAGATGGAGCCTTACTACCGGGCTTATCGCAAGATCATGGAGATGACCCGTTCGGACACCTACGTGATGACCACCCGACTTCTCGGCGGTGAGATGGTCATTTTCGACAATCGCCGTGTTTTGCATGGCCGCGCGGCGTTCGACCCCAACACCGGCTTCCGCCACTTGCGCGGTTGCTATGTCGACCGTGGCGAATTCGACAGCCGCATCCGCGTCCTCAGCAGAACGAAGGGCTGAACAAGATACGCAAGCTGTCACCCCGGGTGACCAAAGGAAGACCCGGGGCCTACTCGTTCGCAGAGCGGAATGGATTGGGCAGGACCTATCACCTGCCAATCTCTCACTTCTACACACTGCACCGCGAGTGGGCCCCGGATCTGCGCTTTGCTTGTCTGGGGTGACACTGAAAAACCAGCAAGTTACCTTCATTTCAACTCTGGAGTGCAGCTTGCCTTACTTCGTCTACATTCTTGCCAGCCGGATGAACGGGACACTCTATGTCGGCGTGACGAATGATCTGGCCAGGCGGGTCCACGAACACAAGTCCGGCATTGCGAGCAACTTCACCCAAAAAAATGGTGTCGAAAGGCTGGTTTATGCCGAGAGTTTCGAAAACGTAGAAGAAGCAATCGCAATGGAAAAACGCCTGAAAAAGTGGCGCCGCGCGTGGAAAATACAACTGATCGAAAAAAGCAATCCCGACTGGCGGGACCTGCTTCTTCCATAGTGGCTCTCTTGGAATGAGTAGGCCCCGGATCTCCCTTTGGTCGTCCGGGGTGACAAATTTCCATCGACTTTATCAATCCGGACCACATCAGCACTGTGTCACCCCGGACAAGCATCGCGCAGATCCGGGGCCTACTCGCATCTCCACTTGCGCTACGCTCGCAGTCTTCCATTTCGCGGCAAATCGGCGCGTGGCTCCTTTCAACGATCCTCAAACGGTCATTCGGCTCGAAATACCCGCACCTTCTCGCCGTCCGACAAGACCTTCCACGTCCCCTCTTCCAGGCCCTCAAGCCCGAGATCTCCAACGCGGACGCGCTTGAGTGCGGTGACGTGGTTGCCGGTGGCGGCGAACATGCGGCGGACCTGATGATAGCGGCCTTCGTGGAGCGTCAGACGTGCACTGTTTTCGTTGATGACTTCGAGTTCCGCCGGTTTCAGAGGCTTCACCTCGCCTTCCAGCATCATCTCGCCGGATGCGAAGAGAGACGCCTCATTTCCCGCCAGGGGCCGATCCAGCATCGCCTCGTAAACCTTCGGCACATTCGATTTTGGCGAAATGACCTTGTGCAGAAAGGTTCCGTCGTCCGTAAAGAGCAAAAGGCCTGATGTTTCCTTGTCGAGACGTCCGATGGTGGAAAGTGGCGGTTTACGAACCCGGAACCGGTCGGGAAGAAGGTCATAGACGAGACGCCCCTGATCCTTTGCCGAACATGTGTAGCCAAGAGGCTTGTTCATGAGCAGAACCACGCCGTGGGCCGGATCAAGGGGCTCATCATCGAAGAGGATGTCTTCATGGGCGGTTTTGCTGTCGGCCTTCAGGCGGTTGCCGTCCGTGTCGGTGACCCATCCATTGCGGATCGCCATCTGCATTTCCTTGCGGCTGCCATAGCCGAGATTGGCAAGAAGTTTGACCAGCCGCATTCAGCGAGTCCCCCTGCCCTTGACCGCCTTGATCACCTTGTAACCTCCCTCATCCGCGAGTTGCGTGACTTCGGCGAAGACTGCTGAGAGCGTCTGTTCATAAGGCAGGTGCCGGTTGGCCACCATGTAAAGCACGCCACCCGGACGAAGACCGGATGCTGCAGCTTTGATGAAACCCTGACCGACATCGGCGCGGTCCGCCCTCCCCGCCTGATGGAACGGCGGATTGGAGACAACAAAGTCATATGGACCCTCGACGCCTTTTGTGACGTCACTCCAGATCCCGTGCATGACGCGTTTGCCCTTGAAGTCGGCCAGGTTTTGTTCTGCAAGGTCAAGGGCGCGTTTCTCGGCTTCGTAAAGATCCATGGCTGAGACCTGCGGTGCCTTTTCAAAGACCACGCGCGTAAGATAGCCAAACCCCGACCCGAGATCGGCACCCTTTCCCTTCAGGGTTTCCGGCAAGAGTCCGGCCAATAGCCTGGAGGCCGGATCAATGCGGTCCCAAGCGAAAAGGCCTGGCCGGCTTACGTAGTCGCCGTTCAGAACCGACCTCGGCGCATCAAGTTCCAGCCAATCTTCAAGCAGCTTGCCGTCTATCCTCGCCGCCTCAACGGTTTCCCAAACCACCCGGCATTTGTTCTTGGTGAGCTTTTCCGCTCCGCCCAGCAGATCGGAGAGGTCCCTTTCCAGCGTCTTGGCGCCTTCCGTATTCGGTGCGCAGGCAAGGACGACCCCACCTTCCCGTGCCTTGGAGACGGCTTCGGCAAGCTGCGCTCTTGCCTCTTGCCGTTGGCGTCCGGGAAGAACAAGGACAGCGTCGAAATTCGTGTCTTCCGTTTCTGCAACCACTGTCAGACCGGACGCCTTCAAAGCGTCTCTGTCCGGCGCAAAACTTTGTGCGCAGACGAGATCAATGTCCGACAATGCCTTTAAGGCTCGTCCGGTGCGGGCACGCAGGAACAGGACCTTGGCATCTGCGGCGAGTTCGATCTCACCCGTTTCCAGGGGCAGCATCAATGTATCAAGCGCGGGATCGGCCATCGCGAGTCGTGAGTTCCAGTCTTCAAGTCGCTGCGCTCATAGCGCTCTCAGCGCCATCCGTCAAAAGGTCCCGTCGGATTTGAAAGCCTTGCCGTCCACCAGAAGCCTCAAAGGCAGGGATCGGCCATCTTCAGCAATTGCGACATCAAGCAGAACCCGGCTTGTGTCGAGCCGTTCGATCTCGCGTCCCTCTCCTTCAGGCAGAAAGAATGCGTCGATACCGTAGTCGATCCAGAGCGTCTCGTCGGATGCCGAGGTGATTGTCCCCATAATGGCAAGATCGCCCGCAGGCTCGCGCTGACCGGAAACAAGGACCGGCTGAGCCGGACCATCCCCGCTCGCAGACAGACCGACGTAAACCTGCTCACCGGCGCTGACACTGTCTGCGCCCGGAACGTCTCTTGAAATGCGTCCAATCGCAAGGTTGATGATAACGTAGTCGCCGCGCAACAGGTCCCGCGGGTCGACCGGTACAAGTTCAAGCGAAACCACGGTTCCGCTCGTTTGAACTTGCAGGCGGTCCACAAGCGGGATCGAAAGGAGTGCAAGCTGGATCAGCGCAAGAACGCCCCACTTCAGATAGGTGAAACGTGCCCCGGCTTTCGGGGCGGCTCCGGCAACCGTCGACGCAATGCTCATTGAACGGCCTCCCCCTGTTCAGGCGCCGAAGCGGGGGGCTTGGTTCCCTTCCTGAAAAGCCTGGCCAGCCACAGGGCCACACCAAGCAACATGACGCCTGCCACCAGGAAAAAGACGGACTGCCCAAGAAGCGACCCGATCGTTACCTGAAGCAGCCATAGCGCGACGGCCGTCAGCCCGAGATAGGCGCACAACATCCAGAACCGGTTGTTGAACCAAGTAGCGAGCGCACAAAGACCTACCAGCGCGCTCATGGACGCTGCCGCAAGGACAAGGCTGTTGAGCGTTGCGACCGGCGTCAGGACGGCTAGAAGCGCAAGGCCGATTGCCGCAAACAAAGCCTGTGCTTTTGGCGTCTTGAAGGAAAGCAGAAAGCCGGCAATGAGCAAAGCCGCTGCGAGCAGAAGCGGCAGCAAGGCCGGAAGCTGCAGGATGCCGCCAACGGTAACAGAGTCTGAAACCTCCGGAACCGCAATAAGGGCTGCAACGACGAGCACGCACAAAACCAGAAAGCCCGCATCTTGAAGGGATCTTCCCATCAGCCAATGACCATGGCTGCGTTCCGGCAGGTCGCTCGACCATTTGACGAAAAGATCCGCGACCGGATCCAGCAAGACCATGACCGTTGCAAGCCCGCCGGCACCCGCAAGCGCCATCGCAAGAAAGAAATCATCATCCGCCGACAGGATTTCAGCAGTTTCGCCAAACCACCTGCCATAGGTGACCCAAAGCAGGCTGATCGCCAGCCAGCGCGACAGACGTGAGGGGTAAACGAGCGGATGACAGAAGACGGCTGCGAGCATCGGCAGACCGATCAGGCTCTGGACCAGACTGGCTTCGCCCAGCTCGGAACGCGTGAACTGCCAGACAATCGCTGCAACACCGGCAACCACAAGTGATGCCTTTGATCCCGTCATCCATGCGGCGGCAAGACCGCCCAGGCAGACAAGAAAGGCGCCGCCGGCCCAGTCCGAAGGCAAATGGAAGATCTGACCCACAAGCGCCATGCCGCCAACGAAGACAAGCGTTGCAAATCCCGTTAACAGATCCGCGATTGCCTTGCGCCCGCGGGCCGCAGCGCGGGCTGCCGCGCCGTGACTGGCGACCAGCAGAAACGCAATTCCGATCAGCTTGGCAGTTTTCGGAATTGCCGCCCAATTGGCGGCAATGAAGGCAAACAGCGCGAGCGCGACGCACACCATTCCGATCCCGGCGAGTGCCATCGGCAGCCTGGAGCGCCCGTCTTCCTGCTCCTGCTCGCGCAGGATGGATGCAGCTCCGGCCGAACTCACCCACCCCTTGGCAACCCAGGCTTCCAGATCGTCTTTCAGTCGTTTCTTGTAAGCCCAGTCGAACATTCAGCCTTGCCTAAAACTCCGGTTCGAGTCCTACCCCATGGGCAAGGTATTTCCTAGGATCAGATTGCGGCTATGCCGAAAAGCAGAGCCAGACACTGCATCAGATCCGAACTCAAACATCAGATCCGGGCGGCACAAAGAGCGTCCGGAAGGACCGGACGCTCCTGTTGTTTATTCGGCGGGCTCTTCAGATTTTTTCGACGGTGCACGCGGCTTGCGGCGCGGCGCCGGTTTCGACTCTGGTGCCTTGCGCGCCGTTGGTTTGCGCGTTGCCGGTTTCTTTGCGGCAGGTTTGCGCGGGGACGCCTTTTGCGGCGCTTTGGCAGTCGATGCGGCCACTTCAGCCGGCTTTGCCGTCTCGTTCCCGGGCTTTTCCGAAGGAGCGCTGTCCGCTGCCTTTGTGGTATTGCCTGCGTCTGCGAGAGGATCTTCCTTGATATCTTCAGACACCGGAGGCAGATCGAGCACCTGGTGGAGCATCTGGAGCGTTTCCAGCGTGTGCGGGGTCATCTCCTCGATTGAACCAGGGATATACCGGACAACCTTGGACGCCAGTTCGCGGTCCGCTTTCGTCTTCAGCAGTTTCGGCAATGTGGCAAGCGCCTGCTCGGGGGCGAACTCCACGATCAGGGTCTGCTCCTGCAGCATGAAGCTCCGCTCATCCGGCGTCAGCGACTTGAACGGCTCGTCCTGGGTCAGCACACGTGCGGACCGTTCCAGCCGGTCGCGGCGGACGTTTCCGCGGCTTTCGGCGAGAAGAATGAGCATGCGGACCACGGCCTCGCAGAAACCGCCCTCTTCAATATGCATCAGGGCAGCCTGCACAGGTGGCAGGCTGCGCAGTTCATCGGTCCGCTTGAGCGTCCGGCCCGGCTGATGTGAGCGGCCGAACCAGCGCATGTAAGGCGAGCCCCAGATCGTGAAGAAGAGGTTCTCGTACATGGTGTCCCGCAGATCCCGGAACAGATCCATGGACTGCTCGATCATCGCGGCGTTCACGCGTTCCAGTTCCACGAAAGGATTGTCGGCAGCAACAGGCTTGCGTTCGGTCTTGACCTTGTCCGCCCAACCCGGAAGCATGCTCAAGAACGGGTTCATGCTGGAGAACAACTCATGTTGAAGCCGCAGCGGATGGGTCTTGCGGCGAAGCTCCGCGCTCTGCTCGGTGACACCGGCCTGCACAAACGGGCGCACGCAGACGTCGTAGAATTCGGCCTGCTGCTCGGACGCGCGGGCGACAGCAGCAAACGGAATTTCGTCATCCCGGCCATCATCGAGTGCCTTCAGGTCCTCCACCTTGCGCTCATGGAAACTGACCGTGAACTGTCGGTCGAGAAGGTCGCCCTCATAATCGTCGATCATCATCTCATAAAGACCCGGAGGCAGTGCCTCGATGGTCTTCAGGGTCGACGTGACCTGGGTATGTTCCTTCTTGGCGATCTTGGAGGAGACGAAAATGCCCAAATGACCGACCTGATCGTGGACCATGTAAACGATCCGCTGGCCACGGATGGCGATTTCGCGCTCGTCCGTGTAGGTGTCGATGATCCAGTTCAGGGCCTGTTGCGGCGGCGTGATGTTATCGCCGAAGCTGGCAAAGACAATGATCGGTGCGCGGATCTCCTTGATGTCGACATTCCGGCCCGGTTCAAGCTGGGCTTCGTTCTTGGAAAGACGATTGCCGACAAAAAGCTGCTCGACGATCCACTTCATCTCCGCCTCATTGAGCAGGAAGTACCCGCCCCACCAGCGTTCGAATTCAAGGAAACGGTCGGGTTCGGTGTCGACCTTGGCGTAAAGGTCGTAATACTTGCCGAAGTAGTTTCTCGCAGGGTTGAGCAGCTCGAAGTTCTGAACGATATCCGCGCCGTCGAAAATACCGTGACCCAGGTCGGAGTAGAACATTGCGTTGTAAGTGCCGCCCAGAATGCCGCCATTGTAGCGCATCGGGTTTTCGCCGACGCGCCCGGCCCAGGTCGACACAGGTGCGCCGTTCAGAATGATCGGACCGGTCAGATCAGGGTTTGATGCCGCGAGCAGAAGAGTTGCCCAACCGCCCTGGCAATTGCCGGTAACGACCGGATTGGGCGCTTCAGGGTGCAGTTCCTTCACTTTGCGGACGAAGGCTGCTTCGGCATGCGTGACGTCGGCAAGCGTCTGGCCTTTTTCCGGCATGCGCTTGAACGCGACGAAATAGACCGGGTGCCCGTCGCGAAGCGCGACACCGACCTGGCTGTCCGGCTTGAAGCCGCCGATACCGGCACCGTGTCCAGCGCGCGGGTCAATGATGATATAGGGACGCTTCCAGGACTTCGGCTCGCGATGCACGCCGTCCTTCGGCGGCTTGATCTTCAAGAGCATGTAGCAACATGGCCGCGGCAGGTCGGCCCCATCAATGACCACATCGTAGTCATAGATCAAAACCGGCGGGCATCCTGCTTCTTCGTGTTCGATGAAATTGTCACCGCGCTGGCGCAGCGTATCCATGGTCAGGACCATGCGCTGCGCGGCGTCCTGCCAATAACTTTCATAGGCACCGTAAAGCGAGCCATCGTGCTGCGCCCGGCCCAGATCTTCGAAGGCCTTGCCATAGGCGGCAAGGCTTTCCTGCCAGCGGTTCTTGTGAACTTCGGTGATGTTGGTCAGGTGTTTGCTAAGGCCCCGGCCCATCAGTTCAGCCATATTGGAAATTTCGGTCGCCTGGGCCTGAAGTGCGGTAAAGCGCTCTGAGGGCGACCATGCCGTCGCATCATTCAACGAGTGCAGGAACTCGTTGTTGCCCTTTTCAAGAGCGTCAAAAATGTCCTTCATCAGGACCTCCTATCCAACAATGCTGTAGCCACCGTCTATGAAGTGAATTCCGCCAGTGACATTAAAGGCTTCCCGGCTTGCCAGGAAGGCCGCGTAAGCGCCGACATCGTCGATCGTGGCGAGCTGGTGCATGGGCGCGCGCTCAGCGGCATCATTCAAAAGGGCATCGAACTCGGCTATCCCTGATGCTGCCCGGGTTTTCAGAGGCCCCGGCGAAAGTGCGTGAACCGAAATGCCCTTTTTGCCCAATTCGGCGGCGGCGTAGCGCGTTGCAGCTTCAAGCGCCGCCTTGACGGGACCCATGACCCCATAGTTCTCCACGACCTTCTGAGCCCCCATGAAAGAAACCGACATGCAGGTGCCGCCGTGCGGCATGAGCGGTTCGGCCCTGCGGATGAGACGCAAAAACGAATGCACGGAAATATCCATGGCAAGACCGAAGCCATCGGCAGAACAATCAATCACCCGCCCGTGCAGATCCTCTTTCCTGGAAAAGGCAATGGAGTGCAGGAGCGTGTCAAGCTTGCCCCATCGTTCGGTAATTTGAGCAAAGAGCGCTTCCTGCTGAGCTTCGTCACGGACATCGAGCGGCGCGATGATTTCCGCCCCAAGGCTTTCCGCGAGCGGGCGAACAAAAGGCTCTGCCTTGTCATTGAGATAGGTGATCGCAAGATCAGCCCCTTGATCCCTGAATGCCTTGGCACATCCGTATGCGATGGACTGGTCATTGGCGACGCCCACCACAAGGGCCTTGTAACCCGTCAAATCGAACATGAGCTGTCAGCTCCCTGGCGTTGAAACAGACTGGAACCGGTCAAAAAGCCCGGACGAAACCTCCCGCCGTTTCAGACGCGGCCTGAAACTTCTTTGCAGTGCAACATCATCCTTGTGACGAGAAAATGACTTTTTGGCAAATAGGTGGTTGTGCGGATGTGGAAAGCACCGGCACAAAAAAGGCGCCCCGACATGATCGGGGCGCCTTCCGTTGGAATTGCGAAACAGGTTCCGATCTTTTAGGCGAGATCAAAGCGGTCCGCATTCATGACTTTCGTCCAGGTGGCAATGAAGTCCTTGACGAACTTCTGCTGATTGTCGTCCTGAGCGTAGACCTCAGCATAAGCGCGCAGAACCGAGTTGGAACCGAAGACCAGGTCCGCGCTGGTTGCCGTCCACTTCAGTGTGTTCAGCTTGCGGTCGCGGATTTCGTACGTGCCGCCGTCGACAGGGTTCCAGCTGTTGCCCATGTCCGTCAGGTTGACGAAGAAATCTGTCGTCAGCGCACCTTCGCGGTCCGTGAAGACACCATGCTTGGTGCCGCCGTGGTTCGTGCCAAGAACACGCAGGCCGCCGACAAGGACGGTCATTTCCTGCGCGGTCAGACCCAGAAGCTGAGCGCGGTCAAGCATCAGCTCTTCCGGGCTGACCACATAGTCTTCCTTTTCCCAGTTGCGGAAGCCGTCAGCGAGCGGCTCCAGAACCTCGAAGGATTCAGCGTCGGTCTGCGCGTCGGACGCATCGCCGCGTCCGGGTGCGAAGGGGACAGTTTCGTTGTAACCGGCAGCCTTGATCGCCTGTTCGACGCCGACATTGCCGGCCAGAACGATCACGTCGGCAACCGATGCACCGGCTTCTGCGGCAATCGGCTCAAGAGCTGCCAGAACCTTGGCGAGCCGTGCCGGCTCGTTGCCTTCCCAGTCCTTTTGCGGTGCAAGGCGGATGCGGGCGCCGTTGGCACCTCCGCGCTTGTCAGAGCCGCGGAACGTGCGAGCGCTGTCCCATGCGGTTGCGATCATCTCAGAAGCGGACAGGCCGCTGGCCGCAATCTTGGCTTTCACGGCATCGACATCGTAGGACGTCGAGCCGGCTGGAATCGGGTCCTGCCAGATCAGGTCTTCCGCCGGAACGTCCGGGCCGAGATAGTTGGCACGCGGGCCCATGTCGCGGTGCGTCAGCTTGAACCAGGCGCGCGCAAATGCATCGCGGAAGTAAGCCTCGTCCTCCATGAACTTGCGGCAGATCTCGTTGTAGATCGGGTCCACTTTCATGGCCATGTCGGCATCCGTCATCATCGGATCGTGACGGATTGAGGGATCGGACGCATCAACAGGTTTCTGGTCTTCCGGCATGTCGACCGGCTTCCACTGCCAGGCACCGGCAGGTGACTTCGTCAGTTCCCATTCATAGTTGAAGAGATAGTCGAAGTAGCCCATGTCGAACTTGGTCGGCTCTTTGGTCCAGGCACCTTCGATGCCGGACGTGAACGCGTTTGAAGCCTTGCCATGCTGATCCGGGTTCAGCCAGCCAAGACCCTGCGCTTCGAGACCGGCCGCTTCCGGTTCGACACCAATGTGATCGCCAGAGCCGTTACCATGTGCCTTGCCGACGGTGTGGCCGCCGCAGGTCAGAGCTGCGGTTTCCTCGTCGTTCATCGCCATGCGCTTGAAGGTTTCGCGCACGTGGGCACCGGTTTTCATCGGATCAGGCTGACCGTCAACGCCTTCCGGGTTGACGTAGATCAGACCCATGTGAACTGCAGCCAGCGGGTTTTCCAGAGAAGCCGCATCGTCCGTGCTGTCGTAGCGGTTTTCTGCAGGAGCAAGCCACTCCTTCTCGGCGCCCCAGTAGACGTCGGTTTCCGGGCCCCAGATGTCCGCGCGGCCAAAGCCGAAGCCGAAGGTTTTGAAACCCATGGATTCGTAGGCCATGTTACCTGCAAGGATGATCAGATCCGCCCAGGACAGGGCGTTGCCGTATTTCTTCTTTACCGGCCAAAGCAGGCGGCGGGCCTTGTCGAGGCTGGCATTGTCCGGCCAGGAGTTGAGCGGCGCAAAGCGGATGTTGCCGGAGCCGGCACCGCCGCGACCGTCCTGCATGCGATAAGACCCTGCAGAGTGCCACGCCAGACGGATCATCAGGCCGCCATAATGTCCCCAGTCAGCCGGCCACCAGTCCTGGCTGTCGGTCATCAGGGCACGGACATCTGCCTTGACCGCTTCGTGGTCCAGTCCCTTGACAGCTTCACGGTAGCTGAAGCCCGGGTCCATCGGATTGGTCCGCGCACCGTGCTGGTGGAGAATGTCGAGGTTCAGTTCATTCGGCCACCATTTGGTCACTGAATTGTCCATCGACGTATTACCGCCATGCATGACGGGGCATCCGCCCGCCTTGTCCACTTTCGCGTCCATAATCCACTCCAATTCAAAACTCGGTGCACGCACCAGCTAAAAGAACTCCGGCCGGTGACAGCAGTTTGACAGCGTATGCGCCACTCACGATATGCGCATTTGCCTGCTGCTGTTCCAGTCCGCAGAACCAATATCTCTTCGCGAAACAAACGGGAGTAACAACGCGCCGGGCCGCTGGCCTTCGCGCCTCTCCAGTTTTTTCTGATTCTAAACTAGCAGAGCGATCTCATCAGAAGAAGTTGAATTTCCTGATCGCTTTGATAGGATTTTCTTATGATAAATATCACCCTGAAACAGCTTCGCTATTTCGAGGCACTGGCGCGTCATGGCCATTTTGGCCGGGCCGCAGAATCCTGCGCAATTTCGCAGCCGGCACTGTCGATGCAGATCAGGGAGATGGAAGACGCGCTCGGCGCTGCCCTGATCGAGCGCGGACCGCGTCAGGTTCGGCTGACCCATTTTGGGGAAATCGCGGTGGAACGCGCGCGCGATATTTTGCGGGCGACGGAAGAACTCAGTGATCTCGCACGCGCCTCAAGAGACCGCCTTGTCGGACGCCTGCGCATCGGTGTCATTCCGACCATAGCCCCTTATCTGTTGCCGCGCGTGATCAGTGCACTTTCAACCCAACATCCGGAGCTTGATATTCACGTGCGGGAAACCGTGACCCCGAAGCTGATCCAGGAGCTTGGGGAGGGAAAACTCGATACCGCCATTGTCGCTCTTCCCGTCTCGGAAGCGTCCCTCGCCGAAACGCCTCTCTTCACAGAGACCTTCATGCTGGTGCGGTCTGCCCGGGAGGCCAATGCGCCCATGCCGAGCGCCGACACGCTCAGGGAAATGCGTCTGCTGCTGCTGGAGGAAGGCCATTGTTTCCGCGACCAGGCGCTCTCCTTCTGCAACCTCCCCTCGGGCCCGCCGCGCGAAGTGCTCGACGCCAGCTCTCTCTCAACGCTCGTTCAGATGGTCAGCGCCGGTATGGGCGTCACGCTGATCCCGGAAATGGCGGTGCCTGTGGAGACGCGTTCTGCTTCCGTCTCCGTGTCGCGCTTTCAGGATCCCGAACCGACACGAACCGTCGGCATGGTTTGGCGCGACTCCAGCCCGCTTGGGGGCCAACTCGGGGAGATCGCCGAAATCGTTCGCAGTTCGGCGGCAAAGACTGAAACGCTTACGCCGCCCGTTTGAAGAATGTCAGCGCTCCCAAAACCGCCATCGCTCCAGAAATTGCCAGCAAGACGGTTCGGGCGTCGTCGCCTGATGCAAAAACCGCGACCGCAAGGCCGGCAAGTGGTTGGGAAATATTGTTCAGACAGATGATCACTCCGGTGGTCTTGCCAAACTCACCGGCTGGAATGATCTCCTTGCGCAGGGTACGGACATAGATGTTGAACATCTTGTCGAAACCGGCAATCAGAAGAAACCCAACAACATAGACCAGCGGATGGACGCCGAGACCTGTGAGGACTGTGCCGAGTAAGATCATGGCATAGGCCGCTCTGCCGAGCGTCTTCAGGCCGAAGTGAATATGTGCTGTCATGGTCAGAACAGCAAAGGTGGCGGCGGCACCGCCAACCTGCAGCCACGCATAGGTCTGTTCGCTCTGAGCGTAGAACCCCGTCATCATCGCCGCTGCTGTGGCAAGCGTTGCGCCGATCGCCAGATTGACACCTGCAGCCTGGAGAACAGCGCGCATCAGCCCGGGGATTTGCCAGACGAGTCTGAACGCGGTCGCAAGGTCTTTAACGGGGTGCCGGCGCTCACTTTCGGGCCGCTGTTCCATGCGCCCCTGCCCACGCCAGAGCAAAAACGTGCCGTCGGCAAGAAAAAACAGCCCGGTTGCCAAAAAGACCACGGCTTCCCAGGGCCAGATCGCCATCATGTAGGCTGCCGTCAGGGGCCCGAGCACAACGCCCATCTGCGCTGCGAGTTGGCTGTAACTCGCCACCTTTTCGAACCGCTCGTCTGAAAAGGCGCGGACCAGAACCATCTCGAGGGCCAGCAAGCCCTGGGTCGTCAGGACGCCGACCACGGCTGAAAGCGCAATCAGCCACCAGACGCCACCAAACACAATCTGGCCAGTAATGCCGACCAGGCAAACGACGGCCCGCAGAATACGGCTAACGCGCAAGAGCAGGATCGGATTGAGCCGATCACACAGGATGCCGGCAACAGGAAAAGCCAGATAGCGGGGCAGCGTTTCAAAGAAGAAGGCCAGACCCGACCAGGCGACATTGCCGGTGATCTGGAAAATCACCAGCGGCACCAGAAACAAAAGGATCTGGTCGGCCAGAACCGTCAGAAACATGGACGCGAAAAAGGCGCGGTCGCGGACGAGCATCGGAAACTTTCAGGGATGCGCCGAGGAGAGGCGTATTAGGTAGCACCCTGACGGAGGCACCGCAATCCGATGAAACGCGTTGCTCCGTACGCTTCACCTTTATACATAAAGCGCGTTTGCGCGCGTCTTAAAGCAACCAAGCCGGTTTCGGGTCTGGCTTGGCAGTATTCGCGTTGTTTCCCTCTCCCATTGGGGAGAGGGCCAGGGTGAGGGGCCAAATCCATCAAGTGAACTGAAACGTTTGTCCCCTCACCCGGCCTTTCAGGCCGACCTCTCCCAAGGGGAGAGGTAACAATCCTAGAAACATGCGCATTTTTCCACGCGTGCGACCTGATTCAGCGGAAGTATGAAAGCGATTCCCATAATTGAAGGAGGACGCGTTCACGCAGAACGTTTCTCGGCGAGAAGGTCAATCCTTTACTGTCACCCCGGACGCAGCGAAGCAGAGATCCGGGGTGACAAGCAGAATGGGCGTCGTGCCATCTCCCTTCCATCGCCGCTCCCAATCCCATGCCTCCCCGGCCATGAGCCGGGGTCATCTTGCCAAGATGCACGCAGGATCATGAGTCAATTCCGGGACGGTGCTGAGGGTTTATCGATGGCGCGAGCCAAAAACACACAATTTCACCCCGGCCCTGAGCCGGGGCCCACTCGCAGATCAGCTTGTCGAAGGGTTTGAATCGGGTGCGGCGGCACCACAACTTGCTAGATTCACTCTGCCAACGAGTAGGCCCCGGATCTCCCTCCGGTCGTCCGGGGTGACACCATCTGCTTGAACAGGTCTCCCGCGTTGCCGCGCATTGTTGTCCCAGCACCCGACTTTTCGGGAACGTCAGCGCGTGTGATTGGCTTGCGCGGCGCCTCACTTCTTGTGCTGTCCCGGCTCAGGGCCGGGGCGGCTCGTGTTGATTAGGCTGTCTCAAACCTTCCGGGCGACCACAAAACGGCTGCGGGGTTCCGGGTAGGTTCCGGTCTCGATGATCTCGAAGCCGGACCGGCTGATCAAATTCTCAACGGAGGCAAAGGAGTACATCTTCACGAAGGGCGCCTTGCCAACCAGCTGCATCGCCTTGATCAGCGGCAGGAACAGCCAGGCCTTGTCCTTGAGACAGACGGTCTTTGAGATGAAAAGCCCACCGGGTTTCAGAAGACCGTGCACGCGGGCCATGAGGTCTTCAGGCGTTTCCACGAGATGCAGGAAGTTGTAACCGAGAATGGCGTCGTAGCCTTGTTCCGTCTCTACGCTCTCACTGAAAACGTCTGCGACGGCGAAGCGCAAGCCGGCGACTGCCTCACCTTTTTGCTGTGCCGCTTCGAGCTTGTCGTCTGCGATGCGGACCATGCCGGGTGCAAAGTCGGTCGCCAGATAGGACCTTACGTTCGCGGCCAGAAGCAGTGCGGTGGAGCCGGTTCCACATCCCAGCTCCAGAACATCATCCTCCGGTCCGAGATGCTCGATGGTGCGCGCCAGCGTCTTTTCGTAGGCGCTCTGGTCCTTAACCGGAGATGCGGCATATTTCACCGCGATCTTGTCCCAGAAGCGTGTTGAAGGCGTCATGTCATTGGTCCATGCAATTGCCATGGTCGGTCTTTCTCAAAATTCGTGTTGTTGAAGGGTGTTCGCCCGGATTACTTGCGTTTCCGGGCGTTGCCACGCAGGCCGAGACGCTCCAGCAAATCACGCCCGATTTCCCGGCCGCCCATCGGCGACGCAAGAAAATCCAGTACAATGATCACTGCACTGACCAGATGTGATGCAAAATGGTGCGGACTCATCCGAAGCGCTCCTTACGTCTTTTCTAGCCCCTTCAAAAACGAATGGAAATTGCCGAAATTTCACTAGGTGATATACATATTTGCATGAACTGGAAGAGTATAACATTTGATTGGAACCAGGCGCGCGCTTTTCTTGTAACAGCGGAAGAAGGATCCCTTTCGGCCGCTGCACGCGCACTCGGCCTCACGCAACCGACCTTGAGCCGGCAGGTTGCCGCCTTGGAGGATGAGCTTGGCGTCACGCTGTTCGAACGCTTGTCGAAAAGCCTTGTTCTGACCGAAGCCGGCGTCGAACTTGTCGAACACGTGCGCACGATGGGCGATGCGGCGAGCCGGATCTCGCTGACGGCCTCCGGTCAATCCCAGCAGATCGACGGCCTTGTCACGATTTCCGCAACCGACCTGATGGCCGCCATGATCCTGCCGGACATCCTGCGCGACCTGCGCCGGAAGGCACCGGCCATCGAGCTCAAGATCCTGTGCACGAACAGTCTCAGCGATCTGCGGAGGCGCGAGGCCGACATTGCCATACGGCATGTGGAACCAGATCACCCGGAACTTTACGCGCGCAAGCTACGCGAGGCGCCGGCGCGGATCTTCGCTGCAAAGTCCTATCTCCAGACATTCGGCAGGCCCCTGACAAAGAGCGATGCTCCCGATCTCGACTTTGTCGGCTACGACAACAACGAGGAACTTGTGGTTTATCTGCGCGCCTTCGGGCTGGATGTCAGCGAAGCCAATATCAACCTCGGTTCGCCCAGCGGGATGGTCGCCTGGCAATATGTCCGCGAGGGCTTTGGCCTTTCCATCATGGCCGACGAGATCGCGGCTCGCTGCCCGGAGATTGCGCCTGCCTTTGAAGATGTCGAGCCGATCACGTTTCCCATCTGGCTGGTCACGCACAGGGAGCTTCGGACAAGCCGCAGGATCCGGACGGTGTTCGATCATCTCGCCGCAGGGCTGCTGGCGGTCAGACCCGGAACCTGAACTGCGCCCGGGAAAAGCTCATTCCTTGTGCAGACTGTTCCAGGAGGAATAAAGCGTTGAGTGCAAAAGCGCGTGCTCCTCACCGAAACGAACAACGATGAGGTCTCTTTCCGGCATCATGTAAACCACCTGGCCGCCCTGCCCCATCATGTAGGAAAAGCGCCCCTGCAAATCCTCTCCGTCTCTGTCCAGAAAATTATGGCGAAGGTACAATCCGTAAACACCGGTCGCAAGGTCGGAGGCCTGAAGGTGCGTCCCGAAAAACTGCCGTATCAGGTCTTCTGGAAGAAATGGCGCCTCTTCGCCGCCATTGGTCATCAGGAAATGCGCGACCTTCACCCAGTCGCGTGCGGTCGCATAAAGGCAGCAATAAGGTGTGACATCCGTTGTTTCGATGTGCCGAAGCCAAAAGGCATCGGCAGCGCCGGCGGGAAACCAGATCTTTTCGGAAAGAAGCGCGTGAAGCGGCCGATCGTAGAGCTCTGTCAGCAAATGGCCGAGGATTGCCGAATTCACGTTCTGGTAGGAGAAGTGGCCCCGCAGTTCGGGTTTCGGCTCAAGCCTGCCGGCAATTGCCTTGACGCCGTCAGCGTGAAGGCTCGCAAGATTTCCAAACGGATTGGCATGCGTCAGATGCCCGCCCTTGTCCGAGTTGTTTCTTTCAAAATCGATTCCACTGCGCATTTCCAGGAACTTGCGGATCGGGATCTGTCGGAAACTGTTCGGCCCGAAGGACACCAGATAGCGACCGATGGGATCCTCGAGACTGCCGATCTTGCCTTCGGCATGTGCTTTGAGAACCAGCGCACCGACGAGGCTTTTGACCAGCGAATAGGAGTTCAGACGCGTCTCGGGCCCGATCCTGTCGGCATAGGTTTCGACAGCCAACCGACCGTCTTTCAGCGCGAGAAGCGCACGGCTGCCAGACGTTGCAAATATCTCCTGTCCGCGTGGGTTGAGACTGCGCAGCGCGGGGTGTCTTGCCAACGGCTTCGAACTGCCGCGCACGGTCTCGTAAGCGCCAAGCGCCGGCCAGACAGCGCGTGGATAGCCGGCCGACATCAGTCCCCAGATCCCGGATGCGTAAGCCGCTGCAAGGCCTGCGCAGAAAATCGCAAACACGATCAGGGACAGTCTGAGCAAAAACATTTCAAGAATTCCCGGTCACTGCTTTTGGTGATGGAAACCCGAATGCGTGACCGAAGAAGGACAGGTTTCAGCAGTTTTCGTGCAGGGCGCGAGAATTATAAAGACAAGCCGCGTGGCTCAGATCACCGGCAAAGGCTTGAACCCGGTCCGCGCCATCAGGGTCTCGAAATAGTCCGTTGCGCGCGGTGGAAACGTCAGTCCCTTCACCACGGCGGCGGAGCGCAGGAGCGGAAGCAGGCGGATATCGTCCTTTGACAGCGTCCCGTTGACGGCGTCCGGGCATTCAATCCGGCCATCGAGGTCCTCCAGAACCGGCATCAGTTCACTGATGAATTCGCGCGTCCTTGCGCGAAGCGCGACAAAGTCCTCATAGACCTTGAGCTTGCGGATCATATAGTGGTCATGGGCAGCAATCGTTGCCATTTCAGGGAGATCGAGCAACGGATAGCGGGGCATGGTGAGATAAGGCGTGATCTTGAGGATGCGCGCGCACAGGTCTGAAATCTCGGGCTGCTCCGGCCCGGTCAGCACGGGGGCGCCCATTCGTTCGATGTGATCGACCATGTCCATGCTTTCCAGCATGGGGGTTCCGTCATCACGCACAAGGATCGGGATCACTCGTTTGCCGACCAGCGAGATCATCGCCTCGCTGTCGTCATCCAGCACCACCTGCTCTTCGAGCGGAATGCCTTTCAACGCTGCGATCATGCGCACGCGAAAGCACAGCGAGCAGTGCTCGAACATCAGGAGTTTCATCTCGTCTCCGTTTGAGAACCGGCCCGTTGGTCTCGGCGCGAAAACCCTTTGGGCAGTCAGTCTAGCGCGGCTTGGCAAAAGAGGCGTCCTGTGTGCCGCGCAGGCAGGCGACGATCCAAGGATAGGTGTCGGTCACGTAGTATGCATAGACGCCGTTCACCGTCATGCCGTTGCACTCATCCAGATCGCCGGCATTGGTAAATTCGTAGTCCGAGCGGTAGAGACCATTATAGTTTCCGCCCGGATTTCCGTCGCCCGAGGGCCGGGAACCCTCTTTCAGCGTGTAACCCGATGCGGCCTTGCGCACCTTGCCGTTTTCATCCTTGAAATAGGTGCCGTAGACCGGGAAGCCGTCTGCCGCGAACCCAATTAGCGGCGACCCGTCCGGACCGGGGTTATCATCGAAAAGCGCGTTCGGATTGCCGTGATAGTGGTAGCGGCCGTCAGGCTGTGTGTGCGCATGGTGATTGTCCTCCGCGAAGGTTGCCAGCGGCGACATCGGATCGAGCAGCCAGGGATCGTCCGCCCGGCACCCCGCCAAAACATTGCCATCGGCGTCAGCCTGGGGGCTTGATGGCCTGTAGCACCCGGCGGATTGAATATCGACGACGGCGCCGTTCAGGAGGATTGCATCAAAACTGGTATGCTCCAGCTCGGCGATACGACCACTGAATTCTGGCTTGCGCGTGATGTAGAAAGAGTGCCCGATCGCAGCTACTTCAGACGCAAATTTCCGACGTGAATCGCCGCCTACATCATGGTTCGGAATGCCGTTGGACTGGATCGTGCACGTGTCGCCTTCCACCGTGACAAGGACCGCGCCGCTGAGTGAGCGATCCTGTTTGAGGTCTTTCACTTCAGAAGTATAGGCACTTGCGTAATCGGCACAGTCCGGCGACGTGTTGGTCAGGATCTTGTTGGTGATCTTTACACTTCCAGGATCGCTCTCGGCCGTTTCGAGAATAACCGTCGCGTCCTGGGCGGCACCTTGTGCGGCAAAAATGAGCGTTCCAGCAAACACAAACAGCCCTGCGGCTCTGAAAGGCGTTTTCATCAATTGAATTCCCTTAAGCGGTTCAGCGGCGCCCTCGCCGATATACATCATAAGGTGAAATTTACTTGAACGCACCCATTGCGCGCATTCACAAACTCACCCAAGCATCCAGTTCAGTACCAGACGCCAGTCTGTCATCCGGATGGGTGTGCCGTGGGTGCCGGTGTCGAAGAGCGTGAATTTGATCGGGTAATTCGGGGCGCGGGACTTGATCTGCTTGAAGAAGTTGGCCTGCGTTTCCCAATTATAGACCCGGTCCAGCGTGCCCTGCCCCATGTAGATGGGAACGTTGCGCGAGAGAGCGCCTGAAGAAAAGATATTGGGATCCTTCGGGGAACCCAGCAGCATGATGCCGCTGATGAGACTGGAATAATTGCCGTTCTTGACCAGGTTCCAGCAGATGATCCCCCCCATGGAGCCGCAGGCGACCACAACTTTCGCCCCGGGCGATATTTGCTTCTGGTACTGGATCAAGGCTGCGACGTCTGCCGTGCCGCGCTTGTCGAAATTCTCAATATCGACGGTGAGATAGGCACCGCCATTGCGCACCATCAGGTTTTGGATGCGATTGAAGTTGCCGCCGAACGAGACGTCATTCATGCCCTGAAAGCGATTGCCGCCCTGACCGTGGATGTAGATGACAATGACCCGCGCACCGCCTTTCCACTTGCCGGTCCCCATATATTTGACCGTGCGGCCGTTAGCCTGCAGCTCCGCGCTGCCCCTGCCCCGCTTGGGTTTGTAGGACACGTAGTTGCCGAACACCTTGCGCTCATCGACTTCATCCCTGTCGCGAAGGTCGCGCTGCTTGGAATATTCAACGACGATGAAGTCACCGTTATAAAGGCTCTCGGTGACCTTCTTGTAGCGGAACAGGCGATCCTTGTAGGGCTTCAGCGCCTCTGCCTGTGCAGTTCCCGCGAAGGCTATGGACAACCCGACAATGAGGCCACGGAACAATCGGGACGGGCGGACTGACAGCATTCGGTGCAGCATATGGGGTCCTTCGTTCGGGCAGCCAGCGCGATGAAACCAGCCGGTAACCTACGCTCCGCACAGCCGCTACGCAATTGCGGCAGCAGTAAAAACCGGCCCGTCACCTCGTCTGTTCACACACAATATCTCGATGGCTTTTGAGACCCGGATTCGGCAACCAGCCGGATGAAACACTTTTCAAAAGGCAAGATGTAATTGCCGCGCACGCTGGCATAACGTCAGAAATACGGAGGAATTTCCTGACTTTATCCACATTACTTGAGGTGATCTGAATAACTTTTTTGCAAATTGCGACTTTAAGGAATTGGTAACCATAAAAACCCGAGACTGCCTGTGAGATGGCCCGAATAGGCTGATCTGCAAGACGACGCACGGCAAGGTCAGGAGAACCAGGATGCCAGTCATTTCCTTCGCAAACGCAAAAGGCGGCGCCGGCAAGACCACGGCTGCCTTGCTGCTGGCGACAGAAGTCGCAGCACGGGGAAAACGCGTGACCATCTTTGACGCCGACCCGCAAAAGTGGATCTCGCGATGGTACGAGTTGCCGAACAAGTGCCCACGCATCTCCGTTGTCAGCGAAATGTCGCCGGCCTCGATTGCCGAGCAGATCACCCACGCCGCGGAGTTTTCCGATTATGTGATCGTTGATCTTGAGGGCACGGAGAACCTGATAGTCGCCAATGCCCTGTCGGTTTCCGATCTGGTTGTCGTTCCAATCCAGGGCTCTTCCATGGACGCACGCGGCGGTGCCAAGATCCTGACCCTGATCAAGAAACTGGAAAAGATCGTCCGCCAGGACATCAAGCATTGCGTCGTCCTCACGCGCACAAACGCAGCCGTTACGACGCGCGCGATGAAGGCGGTGCAGGACTTCCTGTCCGCGCAGAACATCGATGTCCTGATGACCCCGATCGTCGAGCGGGCCGCCTTCCGCGACCTGTTCGAATTCGGCGGCGGGCTCGCAACGCTGAATCCGTCCGTGGTGTCAGGCGTTGCCAAGGCACGGGAAAACGCGTCGCTTTATGCCGCGGAAATCCTGGAACGCGCCATCAAGGTTCCGAAAAAACGCTGGTACGACGTCTTCAAGCGCGCCAGCTGATCCCGCGCTCACCGCGACGCCATTCCCGGATCTTGCACGTGTACCGAGCCCGTTTCCGCGCGCAAATGCCCAAGCCGTCATCGCGAAGCGGGCTGAAGTGCGGCCGAAAGGATGGGCCGCGAACGCAAGGGTGTGCCACCGCTCCTTCGAGACGCCGCTTGCGTGGTTCCACACGACGGAGCCGGGCGTTGGTTTTTTCCAAACGGTTTGTGAAGCGTCCGGTTTCTTCGATGCCGAGGCATGTCGCCAGCCGTCTTTCTACAGGACGGCTTTTTCGATACTTCCCATTGTTCTGCCTCCAGTGCTCGCATTATGGTAGGTCCCCGCCAGTTTCTGGTTAGGACATGTTGCTGATCCATTGGAGGAATTCATGCTCCCGTTTTTGATGCGCTCGGCTCAGGTGGGTCTGGTCAGCCTTTTGCTCGCAGGCTGTTTCGGCGAAGACGGCAACGTGGCGCTTGGAACCCTTGAAAGGGACAGGGTGGCGCTGACTGCAACAGCTAATGAGATCCTGATCGACCTTCCCGTGGCGCAGGGAACATTTGTTGAAAAGGGCACAATTCTCGCGCAACTGGATCCGACGCAGCAGCAGGCCGTGGTCAACCAGGCGCGTGCGGAAATGCAAAAGAGCAAGGCGAATCTGGACAAGCTCCTGAACGGATCAAGACCGGAAGACATTGCACAGGCGCGCGCAAGTGTTGCCAGCGCCAAGGCAAATCTCCTGAACGCGGAAGCTTCATTTGCACGCTTCGACGACCTGACAACGCGTGGCACCACGAGCCAGGCCCAGTTGGACAGTGCGCGCGCGACACGCGATGCGGCAGTGGCCAGCCTGGAAGGCGCTGAACAGAACCTGAAGGAGCTGGAAATCGGCTCCCGCGAGGAAGACATCGACATTGCCCGGGCTGAACTTGCTGCCGCGGAGGCCAACCTTCAGACGCAGGAAACCATCTTGTCTGATCTGAGGATCGTCGCATCCCGCGACGGCGTGCTGGACAGCCTGCCCTGGAACCTGGGTGAGCGGGTCACTGTCGGCAGCCCGGTTGCGGTCCTGCTCGCAGGCGATGCCCCTTTCGCACGGGTTTATGTGCCCGAGCCGTACCGGGTGAAAATCAAGGAAGGCGACAAGTTGCAGGTCCGGATTGACGGCCTGGATTCAGAGATCGAGGGCCAGGTCCGCTGGATCAGCTCCGACCCGTCCTTCTCGCCGTACTATGCGCTCAACCAGACCGAACGCGCGCGGCTGATGTATCTGGCTGAGGTGCAACTTCCCGACAGTGCTTCCGAACTTCCGAACGGTGTTCCAGCCCAGGTTGTCATGCCGTGAACACCGTGTCTCCGGAGATCGCGATTGAAGCCAAGGGTCTTGTCAAGAAATTCAAGGATTTCCGCGCTGTTGACGGGCTTGATCTGACCATTGAACGCGGAATGATCTACGGTTTTCTTGGACCGAACGGCTGTGGCAAGACCACTGCAATCCGAATGCTGACCGGCTTGCTGACGCCGACGGAGGGAAGCGTCGAGGTGCTCGGAATGTCCGTGCCCAAAGACGCCGAAGCCCTGAAATACAAGATCGGCTACATGACACAGACGTTTTCGCTCTATGGCGACCTGACTGTCCTGGAGAACCTCAATTTCATGTCGACGATTTACGGCATTACGGGAAAAGAGCAGTCGGACCGCATCAAGGAAGTTATGAAGCGATATGATCTGACGGACCTGAAAGACCGGTTCTCGGGCAGGATGAGCGGCGGGCAACGGCAAAGGCTCGCCCTTGCGGCCGCCGTCCTTCACCAGCCTGAACTTTTGTTCCTGGACGAGCCGACCTCGGCGGTTGACCCTGAGTCCCGCCGGCTATTTTGGGAGCAACTGTTCGATCTGGTCAGCGACGGGACGTCGATCATCGTCACGACCCATTTCATGGATGAGGCAGAACGCTGCCACAAGCTTGCGATCCTCGAAGCCGGGCAAAAACGCGCGGACGGCACGCCGAAGGAACTGATGGCCTCCATGGGGGCGAATGTGGTTGAGATTGAAGGCCCCAACCTGAGAGAGATCCGGCGCAAACTCGACGGCAAGGAAAACATCATGGCCGCCGCACAAATCGGCGCGCGGCTTCGCGTCCTGGTTCACGACGATGTCGCGGACGCCGAAGCTTACCTGAAGGCCGCGCCTGAAACCGATGGGGCGACGCTGATCGAACAGGTCCGGCCGAATTTGGAGGATGTTTTCGTCACCGCAACCGGAAAAGGCCGCCAATGATCTCGATCTCCCGCATCCTGGCCATCTTTTTCAAGGAGCTGGCACAGCTTCGACGGGATCGCATGACCTTCGGCATGGTGATCATGATCCCGCTGATCCAGCTGATCCTGTTCGGATATGCGATCAACACCAACATCCGCGACATTCCGGTTGCGGTGGTCGATCAAAGCCAGACCGCTCTCAGCGGCATTCTGGTTGATATGGTGGAGGCGACGACCGTCGTCACGGTGACTGAACATCTGCAGTCCCCGGAAGAAGCGATTGAGGCCATCAAGGCTGCCCGGGTACGGGCGGCGTTCATTTTGCCGCCGGACCTGTCGAAGCGAGTGGCAACGTCCCCGGCTGTTGGTCTGGGATATCCATCTTCGACCGACCAGGAGAACAGCCGGCCTGTGGCGCAGTGGATCGTGGACGCGTCCGACACCATGATTGCCAGCGGAATCCTGTCCCTGCGCAACATGCCGCTTTCGGAGCTGAACCGGCAACCGCCGAACCGGACCACAGCGACATTCGAAGTTGCGCTCTTCTACAATCCGGAGCAGAGGACCGCGGTCAATATCGTTCCCGGACTTGTCGGCATCATTCTGACCATGACGATGATCATGTTCACTTCGGCGGCGATTGTGCGGGAGAGCGAACGCGGCAACATGGAGATGCTGATCAACACGCCGGTCAAGCCGATCGAGCTGATGATCGGCAAGATCATTCCCTACATTTTCATAGGTTTGCTGCAGACCATCATCATTCTCGGTCTTGGACACATCCTGTTCAGCGTACCCTTCGGTTCCAAGAGCGTGGACCTCTTTATCGGCACACTGCTCTTTATCGGCGCCAGTCTGTCGCTGGGACTGGTTCTGTCGACCATTGCCAAGAGCCAGCTTCAGGCGACCCAGATGACGGTTTTCGTACTTCTGCCGTCGATCCTGCTGTCCGGTTTCATGTTTCCCTATGAGGGCATGCCGGTCATCGCGCAATATATCGCGGAAGCCTTTCCCGCGACCCACTTCATGCGCATGATCCGGGGCTTCGTCCTGCGCGACGCGGGTCTCATTGAGCTCTACCGCGACGTCCTGTGGATGTGCGGGTTCTTCGTCCTCGGCATGATCGTGGCCGCGCTGCGCTTCAAAAAGCGGCTGGATTGACGTCATTCACTGGCACCTCTCTTGAAAGAAACGCCAAGTCCGCGTCTGGGAACGGTTCAAAGTTCCGGAATTTGTGGCCCATCCTTCGAGACGCGAGCAAGCTCGCTCCTCAGGATGAGGTTTCATGTGCAGCAACTTCCCGAAAACGACCTTCATCCTTCGAGACGGACCTTACGGCCCTCCTCAGGATGAGGTTGTTGCCGGTGAATACTTGCGCACGGCTGACCAAAAATCGCCCTCATCCTGAGGAAGCGTGTGAGCGCTGTCTCGAAGGATGGGCCGCTTGCTCTTGTGTCGGCCTGCTGATTTCAAAAAGACCCAGCTGCCCGGACAACAAAAGGCCCCGCCCTATTTGGGTTGCGGACCCGTGTCGACGCGCGGGTTTGCGGTCCTGAGCACCGGTGTTTTTTCCGAAACGTTCTCGCGGCTTTCGCGCCAGACAACGAAGATGCCGGAGAGGATGATGACCGAGGACCCGACCGCCACGTAGATGTCCGGTGTTTCGGCGAAGAACAAGGCGCCGAACAGCGTTGCCCAGAGGATCTGACTGTATTGCAGCGGGGCGACGAAAGCGGCAGGCGCGGCGCGGTAGGCCCCGAGGATGCAGAGCTGTGCAAGTATGGAGAGAAATCCGACAAGTGCCATCAGGCCGAGATCAGGCAACGCGACGGGCACGTAGACGATCGGCAGCGTCATAGACATCACCAGCAATGAAAGCAGCATCGGGTAAAGGATCAGGACCGCTGGCCGTTCCTTGCCGCCGAGTTTGCGCGCCAGGATGGACGACAGGGCACTGGCCCCGGCCGCGGTCAGTCCCGCCAGATGTCCAGGTGTCAGCTCGATCACGCCTGGGCGCAGGACAATCAGAACACCGATGAGACCGACAAAAACAGCTCCCCAGCGCTGCATCCGAACCGTTTCGCCCAGCAGAGGCACCGAGAGAACCGTCACCAGAAGCGGCGTTGCAAAGAGCAGCGAATAAACTTCGGCGAGCGGCAAAACGGTAAAGGCATAAAACCCGCAGGACATGGCGACAATGCTCAGCCCGGCGCGGCACAGCACAAGGACCGGAAAGTGCGGCCGGAAATTGTCGACAGCCTTGTCGGCGAGCATGAGAATGGACATCGGCACGAAGGCAAACAGCATCGAAAAGAAGATGATCTGGAAGACCTGATAGGTTCCCCCGAGCGACTTGATCACGGCGTCATGGGTTGAAAAGAACGCGAAGGCACCGAGCGCTGCGACAAGTCCCCTGAGCGTTGCTGACATGGCCGGAGCCTTTTCCATTCGATGAACAGGCCCGCGATCTGCGCAGGCCAAAGACATGAGTTGAGAGCGTGACGCCTCGTGTCATCTGCACTCATTGCAAGCACCTGAAGATGCTGCCACGCCGACTTGTTACCAGACTGCGCGCGACTGCCAAAGTCCCGGATGCCGTCTCGCGGTCCGGAACTCATCGCAAAAAGCCATCAAATTGAGCTGCCGATCTGTGGTTCAGACGAAAACCCGCGCCAAAGTTGCGACTGCCAGGGCCGTTGCTGCCCGTTTCGGCCCGTTAAACTCGGACGCCGCCTGTCCGGGCACCGTCAGGCTGATCCGGTTGAGATCGGTTGCCTCAAGGTGGTCGAGATCTGCGGACTTGGCAGCCTCTTCGGCAGCGATGCGGATTTCGTCCAGCATGCGCACCAACCCCTGCCAGATATGAAGCGGTGGCGCTTCATTTGTGTCGCACCAGCGAACAATTTCATCTTCCGACACGTTGAGCGCCGCAGCCGCCTCATCCGTCGAGAGGCCGATATACCTTACTATATCGCTGAAATTACTCATTTTTCACCCCTGGCGCTATGCACTCACACACCTCTGATATTCTTATTGTGCGTTGCAATATGGCAAAATTCCAGTCCTTTACAAGAAATAAGTTAAGTCCTGTGCCGACAAAGGAATTGGGTGCTGGAACATAACGATGATTCTCAATGTGCTTCTCGGTAATTCTTCGGAGCCTTTGGTGCAGCAATCCCATTTCCGAATAGGCTGAACAGTCAATTGTCTGAAATTGTTTGACAAAATCGATATCGGTGGAAAACGGACGGCTGCCCGATTGTGGGGAGCGGTTGATGTTAGATTTGTTCAAACAAATCAATCGACCTGCCAACGCCGCCGGACCTCTTAATGAAGTTCAAGGGAAAATCCTTTATCGCGATCGTCCTTTCACCGGAACCACCCTTCGATGCGTGGTTCAAGGAAATCGACCGGATTATTGCGCGGTCGCCTGGGTTTTTCATCGATCGGCCGATCATTCTCGACGTCAGGGGCAGCAATATTCCGATTGACGATCTGGAACAGCTTTTGTCCGGACTGAATGAGCGCTCCGTCCGCGTCATGGGGATCGACGGCGTCGCGGGAACCCGGCTGAAACCTGGTATGCCACCAAGTTTCGGCGGCGGGCGGCTAGCCTCCGATGTGGAGGTTCCCGAGCCAGCCAACGCTGACGAAGTGGCCAAGACTGTTTCCAAACCTTCTGAAAAGACGGCAAAAACAACAAACGGTGAGGCGAAGGAAAAAGAGGCTGATGGCCAGTCTTCGACCAAACCGGAAGAAGCCGCGGTGATTGCCCTCAACGACGACAGTGCGTCGATCGTTATTTCAGAACCCGTCCGCTCGGGGCAGAGCATTCTGCATCCCGACGGCGACGTGACTGTGATCGGCTCCGTCAGTTCGGGCGCTGAGATCATCGCCGGCGGGTCGATACATGTATATGGGGCACTGCGCGGACGTGCACTGGCGGGGGTCGCAGGCAAGGACAATGCCAGAATTTTCTGCACAAAGCTCGATGCCGAGCTGGTCTCGATAAATGGGCTTTACAAGGTTGCGGACGATTTTGACGGAGCACTTCGCAATGCACCTGCGCAAATTCGCTTCGAAAATGAGTCCCTGGTCTTTGAAGCGCTGAACTAACCGGGTGGCCGGTTGCCACAAGCGACCGGTGCCACAACAAAACAGGACGGACACCATGAGCAACGCCACCGTCGTTGTTGTCACGTCGGGCAAAGGCGGGGTCGGCAAGACGACCACCACCGCCGCGATTGCCTCGGCGCTTGCCAAAGAAGGCTACCAGGTCTGTGCGATCGATTTCGATGTCGGCCTTCGAAATCTCGACCTTATCATGGGTGCGGAGCGCCGGGTCGTCTTCGATCTGGTCAATGTTGTACGCGGTGAAGCCTCGATCAAACAGGCTCTGGTGCGTGACAAGAAACTCAACAACCTCTACCTGCTTCCGGCCTCACAAACGCGGGACAAGGATGCGCTCACCGAAGAGGGTGTCGAGAAGGTCATCGGCGAACTGCGCATGTATTTCGACTGGATCGTCTGTGACAGCCCGGCAGGTATCGAGCGGGGCGCGACGCTCGCCATGCGCCATGCGGACGAAGCCATCATCGTCTCCAACCCGGAGGTCTCTTCGGTGCGTGACTGCGACCGGATCATCGGTCTTCTGGATGCCAAGACGAAAGTGGCGGAAGAAGGCGGCAGGATGCCGAAGCACCTGATGATCACGCGTTACGACACGGACCGCGCGAAAACCGGAGACATGCTGGCGACCGACGATGTCGTCGACATCCTCTCCGTCCCGTTGATCGGAGTGGTTCCGGAAAGCAAGGACGTCCTCAAAGCGTCCAATGTCGGCCTCCCCGTTACACTTTCAGACGAAGGGTCGGCGCCGGCAAAAGCCTACATGGAAGCAACCCGCCGGCTGCTCGGGGAGAACATCCCGGTCACAATCCCGGAAGAGAAGAAGAGCCTGTTCGGCAAGCTCTTCAAAGGGAGGGCCGCATGAACATCCTGAGCCTCTTTGGCAAAAGAGGCGAAAGCGCCTCGGTCGCCAAGAACCGGCTGCAAATCCTCCTGGCCCACGAACGGGCAGATGACGGCTCCGATGCCGTGCTGATCTCCAGCCTGAGGGAAGACATCCTGGCCGTCGTGGCCAAGCGCGTCGAAATCGACCCCGATTCCGTACGCCTTGAAATGGACCGCTCGGGCGATGTGACAACGCTCGGCATCGATATCGAGTTGCCGGCAGCAAAAGCCTCTTAGCTGGGCGGTCAGAGCAAACACCAGATTTTTCAGGCGCCGGATCCGTTCGGCGCCTTTTTTCTGGATCTGATCAACCGCTGCCGTCATTGTGGGCTTGTTACAAAAAGTGTTCAAAGGCTGGAGCCCGCCATGTTTCGGATCAAATTCGCCGCTTCGCTTGCCGCACTTGGCTTTGCATATACGCCCGTGCCCGCGGCGTCGCAGGACACCGGGTTGAATATTCGCGGATGTCTGGATGCGGTTGGCACCTATATGACAAAGCGTTCGTCCGAACAGGAGGGAAAAACCCGGATTGACCGCGGTCTGATCGCGATCACCAATGGCGGCCATGCCTTCGTGACGGACAGCGCACAGGGAGGCCTTGAAGGCTACCAGCCGTTTTCCGATGGACGCGGCGCCTGGCGCTGCCTGGGCAAGCAGGACGGCAAGGACAAGATCAAGATCATCACCTTCGATTTTACAACGACGCCGAATGCCACGACCGACCGATTGATTGCGCGCGTCACGGTTGAAGCTGTTTCCGATCCCCAAACCGGCACCATTTCCGGCAAGTCTCTTGTCGAGTTTCTGGCGATAGACGCGGATCCCTATACAACCGATACGGTTCGTCCGTCAGTTCCTTACGACTTTACCGGCGTCAGGATCGTAACAGGCGACTGAAGGAACTCGGGTTGAAGAGAATAGTCTTCCTGAAAGAATTATTGTTCGCGTTTCTTATGGCTTCGTTGGTCGGTCAAGTTCCAGTCTTGATTTTGATTTTCATCTCATGGCCGCACTTACTTGAAGAGTTTGAAAAACTAGTATTGGTTGCATTCTTGGGCATTTATGCAGCGGGAACGTTAGCTTATCTGTCTTTAGCTGTGTGGTTAGGTTTGAACATCCGAAAACGTGCGGAAAGTACAAACAAAACCAACCATTAGGCCGGGTTGTTGATGGTTTTCCACCTGACGCCAGACCTGGTTTCTAGGTATTCGCACCTCTTTCGAAGTGCCCTGCCCGGCTGAGCAGTTTGGGCAATCGCCAGATCACCGGGATCGAAATCAGCGTCGCGATGACGATGTAGTAGACCGGTGCGTAGTCGTCACCGGTTCGATTCACGAGATAGGTCGCCACGACCGGAGTCGTCCCGCCGAACACCGCCATGCAGATATTGTAGCCGAGTGCGACAACGCTGCAGCGCAAGTGCGCTGGGGCCGTCAACGTCAGCGCTGTCACCGAGAGAGCCCAGCCGGCCGTGCTGCTGAGCGTGAGCCCGAGCTGGCCCGCAAACACTGAAACCGTATCCGTTTGGTGCATCAGCCACCAGCAGGGACCGACCAGCACAAGCGTTGCAATCGCCCCGGCAAGAAAGACCGGACGCAAGCCGAAACGGTCGGCTGCGATCCCGCAGACCGGGACAAACAGAGCCATGACAATGAGGTTGATCGTGGTGATGTCGAGGGCCTGGGACGAGGTGAAGCCGGCTTCCGAGCTGAGGTAGGAGACAGCGTAGACATAGATCACGAAATAGATCACCGCAGTCGGTATCAGGAGAAGGACCATCTGGCCGATCAGCGCCGGGTGATAGCGAAGGCTTTGCAGGATGGGCGAGGTCTTTTCGTCCGGATCCTTGGGCCTGGCTGTCTCCGTTAGGCTGAGCCGCAGAATTGCGCTGAAAATGGCGACCACACCGCCAATGGCGAAGGGCACACGCCACCCCCAGTCCGACATCTGCTCCGCACTCAGGAGAGAGCTGAAGCCCGCCGGAACGGCAGACCCAAGAACGCAACCCCACATCATCGCAAAGGCAACCCAGGCTCCGGTCATGGCCTTGCGCCCTTCTCTCGACTGCTCGACGAGCAGAACACCGGACGCGGTGTATTCTCCAGCAACCGAAATCCCCTGCACGATGCGGATCGCCACCAGTAGCAAAGCCGCCGAGAGGCCGATCTGGTCATAGGTTGGCAAGGCCGCAATGGAAAAGGATCCACCGCCCATCAGCAGCACGGAGATCATCAATGCCGTCTTGCGACCAACCCGATCTCCAATGTGCCCGAAAATCACGCTTCCAATCGGTCGTGCCGCATAACCCACTGCCAGGACAGCAAAGGCGGACAGGAGCGCCGCCAGTTTGTCCTCAGACGGGAAAAAGAGGGTTGCCAGGGTCGGCGCCAGGAAGCCGTAGACGGTAAAGTCATACCATTCCAGGACATTGCCGCTGGACGCAGCGAGAATTGCCTTGGGCGTCAGCTTCGATTTCTTGTCGGACATGACCACCCTTTCTCAACCGGACCCTGTCCAACCTGACAGGCAGACGCGACGATCCAATTCACCTGCGTAAATTTCCCAGCTTGCCGCGTTTAGCCCGCGACGCCTGTCTTCCTGCAACCGATCAGCCCTTTGTCGATATCGGAAGCAGGATGATGCGACTCGCCAGAAGTTGTATAAAGCGGTTCGCACGCGCCGGAAACCTTTCCCGTTCTGACGACTTGGCCAGCCCTGCAAAAGAGCCAACCAGCGCAGATGCCCCTTGCATCACGGCGCAGCGTTCACCTCGCACGTCGAAAACCGAGGTCAGACAAAAGCTTTAGCGCTGCGGGCCGAGGAGCGTCATGTCCTTTTCGGCGAGCATCAGGTTTGCGTAGAGATTTGCGATCCACTGACGGCCCGACGCCGTGATTTTCAGGTACTCGATCGCCTTCTGGATATAGGGCGCGACGCTGTTCCTATAAAATTGCGGGTAGCGGTGCACCAAGTCGGCAGGTGTGTCGTAGCCGAGCTGCTTGTTGAGGCCGGCTTCCTCAAATTCGTAATAAAGCGCGTTCGCCTTGCGGATGTAGTGCGGATCTCCGAGCTGACCGATGAAATCCGCCGCGCGGAGCAGATTGGCGTCTTCGCACAGCATCTCGCTGTCATCCGGGAAGCGGCTTGGAAATCTTGTGCCTTCAATTGCTTCGGCGACGCGCTGAGGATCAAGCAGCCGGGTTCCTTCGAGCCGCTGGTGAACGTAAAGCTTCGAACGGTCAACGTGGTAGGGTGTCAGAGAGGCGTCAGACGCACCGCGCGGCAGCTTTACTTTGTCTCCCTCTTCATTGACGACAAATCCGTTTTCATCGTCACCCGGCAAGATGCCCCGGACATAACCGATGTCGTGGGTCAGACAGGCGACGATGACATGGGCATAGTCGGCCGGCGCCATGTGAGAGTGAAGCGCTCGTCCACGCAGAATGTCGTGGCCCACCAAGGTCACAAGCATCGTATGCTCGATATTGTGGTAAAGCGCGTCGCTGTTACCGATGCACTCCATCGCAATACGCGCGATCGACGGAACCAGCTCGGCAAATTCGGGGTCCGATTGGCCGAAGCGGCGCTGGACGTAAGCAGTCAGGAAATCGCCGAGCGCATCAGCTGCCAGTTCCGGCACGGTAAACATGAGTATCAAAACCCTCAACTTACACTTTGAATAAAATGCAATACTTCAATTAGGTACCGTTACGAATGTGTATGTCAACGAGATGTCGGAAGGGCAATCCAGGATCAGAACCTATGAATGAAGCGGCGAGATTTGTTCTCGCCGCTGTCACCGCATGAGTGGTCGTTGTGCGTCAGGCCGCGCCAAGTCTTACAAAAGCTGCGATCAAAATGCCCGCGATCACGAGTTCGACAATCAGCGGTGGCACGACCGCCTTGTCGATTCCATCGAACAAGATGCCAACGATGCGGCCGAGCGCGACGGCGCCCATGATGATTGCGACGGCAACGAAGGTCTGCGCCTGACCGGCTACGAGCCCAAAAACCAGCAGCGCCACACACGCCAGAAACAGGCCGCCGAATACAGATCGAATGGAACTGAGGCCTGCCGGCCCGACCGGTTCGACCGCGAAATTGGCCAGCATCTTCTTCGGTGCGAACATCGACATCAGGCCAAGGCCCGACAGGAAAGCACAGGCCACACCGACCAGAATTTGAAGTGTCATGTCCATCTTTTATCTCCTTGTTATCATTCTAGCGTGGCGCTTCAGGCGAAGCGGCGAATGGCTTGCCTGGCGTTGTCCTGAAAGTCGGTATTGCCGAGGTCCGGAGCGATATTGACCTGATCAACGACCGGTCCGGTGGGTGACCCTTCGCCGCTGGCATAGAACCGGCCGCTCTCAAATCTCGGATTGAACAAACCGTCGACATAGCGTTTTGCGCCGACATCAACGCCGTGCATCATTCCAAAGAGCGGCATGAGCGCGCCGCCGACATGCTTGAAGAAGAGTTTCTTGAGGAATGGCAGGTCATCCATCCCATTGGTACCTGTCGTGCCACCAGGGCTCATGGTGACAAAACGGATGTGAGGATGCTGGCGCGCCATGGCGCTCATCCAAAGAGCGGCCATGAGTTTCACATTGGCGTAGAGCTCAAGCGGGTCGCTCTTTTCGTTGAATTTCGACCCGTCGGCAATGGAGGTGAACTCGATCACGGACGAGGTGTCGAGCGCTGGAGCGGCAATGCCCATTTTCGGGATGCCGCGGGCGGCTTCGGAACCGGCATAAAGCACGGTCGAGGTTAGCAGCTGACGCTCCAGCAGCTCATCGACAAGAACAGCATGACCAAGAACATTGACCGAAAAAATGCTCGTAACGCCGTTCTTTGTTTTTAGTGAGGGATCTTTGCCGCACATACCCCCTGCGTTGAGAACAACAGCATCAATCGGCTTTTCCAGCTCCGCGACCGACCGGCGGACGGAGTCCGGATCATCCATGTCCATCAAAATGATCTCGAAGATCTTGCGGCCGGTCTCGGCTTCTAGCGCAATCTTCGCGGTCCGTGCCTTCAATTCGTTCCGGCAGCCCAGGTAGATTTTCTCAATGCCGTCATGTTGCGCCAATTGTCTGGCGCATTCGCGTCCCAATCCGGCATTCGCGCCGGTGATGAGGACTGATTGGATCGGGTTCATTCTGGTCTTCCTCGTTTTGTTCAGGATGACCGTGAAGGTAATGTGGTTGAAAATTGAACTGTAGATAGGCAAAATTGGACATGATGTTTCAAAAATGAACCAACGAGCTAACCCGCATGACGCAACAGGAGAGCCAGTCCCTCAACTGGGACGACCTGAAATACTTCCTCGCCGTTGCCCGTACGGGCACATTGCGTGGAGGTGCCGACAGCATCGGGGTCAACCACACCACGCTCGCAAGACGCGTGGATATCATGGAAGAGCGCGTTGGCAGCCGGCTGTTTGACCGCTCCAAGTCAGGACTTGTCCTGACCCAGCTCGGAGAAGATCTCTTGCCTTATGCCGAGCGTGTCGAGGACGAGATGACCGCTGCCTCTCGGGTTATCGTCGGACGCGACGCCCTGCCGAAGGGCACAATTTACGTAAGCATGCCTCATGGGCTCGCGATGACCTCCATCATGGACGATCTCGCGCTCTTTGCAGAACGGTATCCCGAAATCAGCCTGAACCTGACCTTCACGAACGACGTTGTCGATCTGACCCGCAGGGAGGCGGATGTCAGTCTCAGGGTTGCGCACGAAGTCACCGAGGACGTGGTTGGCCGCAGACTTGTGCAAATGTCCCAGGCAGCTTACTGCACCAAGGACTACGCCCGGAACGTCCGCAACAACGGCGGCGAAGGCCTGTCACTCATCGGGTTTCTGGAACCGGATTCGGCAACCACGGCGCAATGGGTGAAGGACAGCTTTTTTCCCAAGGCAACTTTGCGCCATCGCGTCTCCGAGATCGTTCCGCTCATCACCCTTGCAGCAGCGGGACTGGGGATGGCGTACCTCGCATGTAATCTCGGCGACCGTCACCCGGGGCTGATCCGGGCACCGTTCCAGAAGCCGTTGCCCTACCGCTCTCTCTGGTTGCTGCTTCACCGAGACCTCAAAAACACGGCACGTGTGCGCTTGTTCGTCGACTTCCTCGCAAAGCAGATCAAGTCGAGACGCAACGAATTCTGGGTGTCCGGCACGGTCGAGGAGAAACCTTAGCTGCGACTGGCAGCCCCGCTCACCCGGGCTTTGCTGCCGACAACACAATGCAGCTCGGATTGTCGAGGTACCAGGCCCAGCCGACCACATGGTGAAGCTGTTCAGGCGGGAACCTGAGCGGGTGCCAGCGGATGTCGGTCAGCCCGCCTTTCCGGAGCGCTTCTTCGTGCTGCGCGCGGCTCCACTGCCAGATTGGCACCTCGAAATCCTTGATCACGAGCGCATGGGCCGGCGGGTCGATGATGCGGTATCTGAACCCGATCCGCGCTTCCATGTCGTCCGGCGCACTTGAAAAGTCGTAGTCCGGGTTGATCGTATAGGTCACGAACCTGCCGCCCGGCCCAAGGTTCCGGCCGATCATCTCTCCCATTCGGTCAAGTTCAACCACGCTTTGCGCATAATGAAACAGGTACATCGCGGTGACGATATCCACTGGGGGCGTCAGCTCGAAGGTTGCGTCGTCCGCGCTTACTTCTGCGTAAGTCACCTTGTCCGGAAACGCTTCTGCTTCGCCCTCGGCATTTTGGGCCCTTGCGCGATCGAGCATTTCTTCGGAAACATCGAGCCCGAGCACTTCTGCAGCGCCGCCATGGGCCAGAATGCGCGTCAGGCGGCCATCGCCACAGGCGAGGTCCAAAATCCGCTTGCCGGTAACCGGTCCGAGCACGTCCATGAAGACAGTCCACTCAAGCAGCCTGTAGGGATTGTCAGAAACCGATTGCTGAAGATAGGGAGACGGGTTCCTGTCGTAGTCGGCCATCCGGTTCGCTCTCGATTACCAGTTCACTCTCGTCACACCGATAGGTCTTCCGCTACCGGTGCACTCGTCTCAATCAAGAGACCTGAAGGCGGCATAAGCCTCGTGATAGCGCCCGAGATTTTCTTCCGTATAGCGGGCGTAATCAAATTCGAGGCCGGAATGCAGCTCGGACACCATTGACCAGAGCGTTTCGCGCATCAGCGAAGCACATTTCATGGCGTGATACCGGCGCAAGAGAAGCTTGTCCGGCTCATGGCCGTAATAGATCTCAAGGGCCAGCAGTTCCTGGTCCGGGTCGAGATCGCTGTTTGATGCCAGGCCTCCAAGATCGAACAGCGGCGAGTTGAACCCGGCATAGTCCCAGTCGATCAACCAGATGCGCCTGCCGTCGTCGATCAGGTTGGCGGCCAGAAGATCGTTGTGGCTGAACACCATCTGAATGCGGCCGATAACTTCTTCGAGGTGATCTGCCTGTTCACCCAATTCCGGCAGAAGGTCGACATACCCGCTCCCGTCCACGCGCAAGATCCGCGCATAGTTGCGCAGCACATGGAAGACCCAGAATGCCATCACCGGCCCGGCCAGAAACCGCGGGATTTCGTGATGGCAGCGGCGCAGGATTTCAAGGACCATTGGCAGCGTGAGAGGATCGCGGACGTCTTCTTCCGTGAGTGTTCGGCCCTCGATGAAATCGAGGACAATGGCATTGTCCTGGGCATGGTGAACCGCCGGTGACAGACCGGCTTCGAACGCCGCCCTGCTAGCGGCGATATCGTTGAAACGCATGATCTGATGGACAGGGATGTCGCCGCCGATCCGGGCCACGAAATCACGCCCGGCGTCGCGCACCTTGAAGTTCGTATTGGTAAGCCCGCCCGAAAGCGGTTCGGGATCAACAGGTCCCGACCAGCACGGCAAGCCGGCGACGATTTCAAGCGGGTCCACGGACATCTTGTCTCCTGCCTGTCTTGAAGCGGCGGTCCTTATCCTGCGCTTTCAAGGTCAGGTTCGGCAAGCGTTGGCAGTTATAAAGGCGTGATTGTTTCCCGATCCGGACCGCTATTGCCCCTCAACAGGCTTCCCGTATAGGCTGAATCCCGGGGGAGCAGACACGTGACTGCAAGAATCCAGCCGATTGATCTGGGAGAACTTGAAACCTGGCTCCGCGGGCAGCCAAGAAGCGTGTCCGCTGCGATTGCCGTTCGCTGCTCCCTGCGCGCCCTGCCGTTGCTTTTTTGGGAACTGGAAGGCGAAGATGATCGGCTCTTCAATGTCCTGAAGACCTTTCGGCAGAACAATGCCGCATTCGCCTTCGTTTGCTCTGAAGAAGACTTCAATCAGACATTCGGTCTGACATCCGACTTCCGTAGTTCCGAAACGGATAACCCTGCTGTTCAATCAGCATATTACGCGGCCGACGCAGCATTTGCCGAAGTCCGGTCTGGGCAAAGTTCAATCGATCCGAGATTCGGCGACTCCATTGCAAGCGCCAGTCTGGAAATTGCGATCCGGGCGACGCTGCAGGCCATCTATATTGACAGCGAGATTGCCGGCGCCGCGTACGAAAACGATGTTCGCCAATTGAGGGAGGGAGCCTCGCCGGTCCGCCTGGCTCAGACTGAACTCTGGCAGGGCAGCTCTGTTCCTTCTGCAATTGCCGAGGCGTGGGAAAATCTGAAGCGACACCTGAGCGAACGTAAGCAAAACTGGGAGACCTGGACGGACTGGTATGACGACCGGGGCGCCGGGCTGCCACCGGTCGATATCACCCTGGAAATGGCTCGTGTGACCCTGCCGGAGCCGATGTGGGAAGAAGGCGCGGATGCGATCAATCCGGAACTTCTTCATCTTCTCGAACTCTTTGAAAAGGGCGGGTCGGAGCAAGTCGTTGTCCGTTTCAACGAATTGCGTTGGCAGGCCGAGAAAGCACAGCTCTCTGGGCAGAAAACAACGACATCCCCCCAAACCTCGGCGGGCTCTGCAGAGGAGTCCATCCCCAACGTCTGGCTGTTGCAATACAATGACGGCGACCGGGTTTCCAACTGGACGCAAACCGCGACACCAGGTTCGACGCTCCGCTGGAAGACCGGCAAATCGTTGCCGAGAAACTTCAGCTTGGGTGATCAGGTTGTTTATTGGCGCACCACACAAAAAGGCGGCGTTGTTGGAACCGGGCACGTATCCTCGCTCACAATCGAGACCGAGAACGGTATTCAGCGCATTCCAACCGAGGTGCACGAATTTTTCGAAGACGACCTGATCCCCCGTGCGGAAGCCATCAAGGCGGCAGGGATTGACCGGAAAGTCTTTCGAGGCGCCATTCTTGATCTGCCGATTGAACAGGCATTCAGGCTCGATGCATTGCTCAGGGAAAAAGACCGCTCACCCATTTTCTCAGACGATCAGCGCAACATCATCGAGCGCGACCTGGCCGGCGGCGCAAACACAAACGTAGGCATAGGAGCGGAAGAGGGAACCGGAGCAGCAGGGTCGGGCACGGGCAGTCAAGGTGTCGATGGCACAGGCAGCGGCGACGCTTCTCCCGGCACCGAAACGGACTTCAATCCGGACGATGCGGAAACCGAACGCGATGATCTGGGAAGAGGTGTGCTGGCGATCGCACTTGGACGGCGGCTGCACCGGATCTGGTGCGAACTCAACGGCGCCTTGCCCAAAGAAACCAAGAATTCCGGCCAATCTGACGAACAGCCTCTTTATGAGGCAACGTACTGGACCGGTGTCGAAGAGACAGATGCCCCGTCCGGCGAACAGCACAATTACTTTTTTGACCGGGGCCGCAGCAACACGCGCGCGGGTTTCGTTCTTCACCTTGATGCCCCGTGGGGCGGTGGCAAAACGACCTTCGCCAACTTCCTGTCGCGGGTTCTCAATCCATGCGGCTACACCCACGGCAAAAACTCCTTCCTGTCCAAGCGTTATGCCGGAAAAATCCCTCCGGCGGTGTTTCTACAGGCGTCAGAAGGCACGGGAGATGGCCGCGACTGGCCGGACGCGGCCAGGCGTCCCTGGATCGTCGTGCCCTTCAACGCGTGGCAGGCCCAACATGTCAAACCGCCCTGGTGGGTGTTCTACCAGACCATCCGCAAACGCTGTTTTGACTCGGTCATCTACGAAGGCTGGGCGCCAGAAGAGCTGAACAAAGAGGCCGCAGCAAAGCCGGGTTGGCTGAAACGCCAATATCTCAGGATGTGCCTCTGGGTGCCCGAGATCAGCTGGCGTATCGGAAACCCGAAAGTAACAACGCTGTTCCTGACAGCGCTGGTGAGTGTGGCCCTCCTCGCCGGTCTGGCGTCGGCTGGAATTATCGACGTCTTCGGACAGGGCGACGAAGCCAAGGTCGGACTTGTCGTCGGAGACGGCATCGGCTTTCTGCTTGGCGGGCTCACAGGCGTCAGCTTCCTGTGGGGACTTGGAGCGCTTTTCACCGAGTCCATAAGGCCGGGCACGGATACGCTGGCAGAACGGCTGTCGCTCGGGAGCGGTGATCCGTTCGAGCGGTTCCGCCGGCATTTCTACAAGACCATGAAGCGGGTGAAGCGCCCTGTCCTTGTCGTGATTGACGATCTCGACAGGTGCAGCCCTGAATTCATCGTTGATCTCGTGCGCGGCATTCAGACCCTTTTGCGCAGTCCGCGCGTTGCCTTTGTCGTCCTCGGTGACCGCGACTGGATCGAGCGCGCTTTCGAGGTCTACCACAAGGACATGAGCAAGGTCAGCGTTGGGCCAGAGCAGAGCTTCGGCGCACGGTTCGTGGAAAAGGCGATCCAGATGTCGTTCATCTTGCCTGGCCTGCCAGAGGAGAAGCAAAAAGAATACGTTCGCTTTCAATTGCTTGGCGAAAAAGCTGAAGAAGCTACTGAAACAAAGGACAAGGTTGCGCCAGAAACCGTCGAGCGAGTCAGAGCGATCGTGCAGGACAGTTTGAAAGTCACGGCTCCCACGAAGCGAGATAGCGTCACCATCACCGCCGACCTGCGCCGCATCGCCGATCAGCTTGGCAAATCCGAGGACCGGCTGGACCTGCAGGATGCACTCAAAAGCGAAACCATAACGGCCAGCCTGGTACGTGAAGAACTCGCGATCCACTCGGCAACCGACGATGTGGCGGCTTCCCACCGTCTTGAGCCGCTGGCCGAGCACCTGCCCTCCAACCCGCGTCAGATCAAGCGCATCATAAACGCCGTTTCCATGTACAACGCCGTCGCACACCATCAGCGCAGCAAATGGGAGTCCGACAACGCCCGTTGGCTGCAACTCGCCCGCTGGATCATCATCATGACGGAATGGCCCAAAACCTGGCGCCTGCTCGCCTGTTATCCGGCCATCTCCGATCTGGTTCATGCAAATGACCCTGCAGCAGCGTGCACCAAAATGTTGAAGGATGCCAAGCGAGCCGCAGAATTGCCGGAGTCGAAGGAAACTGCCCTTGAGGAAGTGGAACGCATCAAGAGTGATGCGACACTCCTGGCCCTGATGGCCGGTGACGACGCGGCAGCCGGCGAAAAGCTGGACCGCAATGCTATTGTCGATCTGGTCTCGCTGACCCCGCTCTACAGCCGCTCGGCCGATCCGGCTGCCCCTGCCGGGGACTAAGGCGACCCCTATTCCTACCACATCACCCTGAGGAAACGCAGCGCGCTGCCGCGACGCAGCCGTGTCGTCTCGACTTTACTTGCCGTCCTCCAGTCCCATCACCTCTCCCTTTGGGGAGAGAGCCAGGGTGAGGGGTCAAACCTGACAAGAGAACTGAAACGTCTGTCCCCTCACCCGGCCTTGCAGGCCGACCTCTCCCACGGGGAGAGGTGACAAGAGATGAAGTCGTCGGGATTGAAACAAGTCCACGCTGCAAGCTTCGCGCGGCCGGCGTTGATCGTCACCCGATGCGTTTGGCCAGTTCCGATGTCTGGTTCCAACCAGCCTTTTCGTAGAGAGGCCGAGCTTGTCTGGTCGCGTGCAGGATCGCAAAATCGAGGCCGCGCGCGCAAAGCTCCGCCTCGCCAGCGGCCATGAGTTTCTTGGCAATTCCCTGACCGCGCCAATCGGGCTCCACAAACAGATTAAGCACATATCCCCGTTTGCTCACCGTCGGGTGCATCGGGTGCGGAGGCCAGTCGATTGCCATCAATCCTATGCCGCCCACAGCTACGCCCGCGCTTTCAGCTACAAATCCGAAGTAACTGCCATCTTCCAGACACTGATGCTGCCACTCGCGATAGGTCTCAGCCATCGCTGCCAACGCCACTTCCTCGTGGCCAGCGGCAAGAAACATCTCTTTTCTGTGGCGGCAGACGAGATCACAATCGGAAACGGAGATCGGGCGTAGCGTTACAGACATTCTGGTTCCGGACTGAGCTCAACAGGACTTCACGCCTCGTAGACGATCTCCCGGGTTTCGCGGAAGGTCACATCGGGGAATTTCTCCGTGACATGACCGATTTCCCAGGCGTTCTTGAACAGGAATACCGGCTTGTCGTCGCGATCGTTGGCGACAGACATGCGGTGGCCCTCGATAATCTTCTGCAACGTCTGGCTATCCGTCTCGATCCAGCGGGCGGTGTTGTAAGGCACCGTCTCGAAGCCGATCTCGGTGCCATACTCGGCCTTCAGACGGTCAACCACGACGTCAAGCTGCAGTGCGCCGACCACGCCGACAATCCAGTTGGAACCAAGATCCGGTTTGAAGATCTGAACCAGCCCCTCTTCGGCGAGATCCTGAAGACCCTGGCGCATCTGCTTGACGCGCATGGTGTCGGACAGGCGCACCCGGCGCAGGATTTCCGGGGCGAAGGCGGGAAGGCCCGTGACGTGGATGTTCTCGCCCTCTGTCAGCGTATCGCCGACACGGAGCTGGCCGTGGTTGGGCACGCCGATGACGTCGCCCGGGTAGGCAAGGTCCGCAATCTCGCGTTCCTCGGCAAAGAAGAAGATCGGCGCAGAGACGGCAATCTGCTTGTTGGCGCGCACATGCTTCAGCTTCATGCCGCGTTTGAAGGTGCCCGAACACAGCCGCACGAAGGCGATCCGGTCGCGGTGCTTGGGATCCATGTTGGCCTGCACCTTGAAGACGAAACCGGTGACCTTGTCTTCTTCCGGCATGATCGTGCGCCCGCCGGTGGCCGGCTGGGA
>Ga0207422_1001511_pt1 | contig 44671 bp, 41 predicted proteins | sample MarCyaLeptolynsp_FD_187757 | JGI IMG/M metagenome (GOLD analysis project Ga0207422, IMG submission 187757) | Marine cyanobacterial communities from Panama - species 1 Leptolyngbya sp. (SPAdes) | ecosystem: Environmental > Aquatic > Marine > Unclassified | place: Panama: Panama City | collected... | reverse complement strand
GAGAATACGGCGTTGCCATCCATAGCTCCCATCCGGCCCCGCTCAGCGGGCCTGATGGCAACGTAATAACAACCCGCGCAGAGCGCAACCCTAACAGGCGCCTAACGCGCTACGTGTGGTTTGCGCGCGCTCTAAACTCGCCGGGTGCACATGACGCTATCCAATAGATAAGGCGAGACGCTCAAGGGCCGAGACGCATGTCAAACAAACTCACACGACGAATAAAAATCGCATCGATCGCGATCGGCCTGATTCTGAGTGCAGCCGTATTCGTTGCATTCTCAATCGGCCTGCTGCCGAGATTCTGGGATACACCATCCTATGGCGATGTTTCGCCGATTGTATCGATTGAGATTGAAACGATCGATCGCACTCCGATCACCGGCTCGAAATCAACATTCGTGACCACGTCCGATCCGGCTGTTATTGCGACAATCATCGACACGCTCAATAGCGGTACCGGTATTGCCGACTGTCGTTGCTTATGGTCGGGCTATGTTCGATTAACGCCTGAAACCGGGCCCGTCATCGAGATACAACTGGTGCCAGGCCATGGCGAATCGACTTACGATATTCGGGATGGTCGCGATCGGTATAGCATCGATCGCGACGCGATGGCGAGCGCACTGAAAGGTGCTGGTGCGAAGTTGCCGACTTTCGAATAATCGGTGGGTGGGCCTCGTCGGCTTGTGCGGCGGGCGCGGGGGCTAGTTTATATCTAGCATGACGAGCTTGGCCGTATTGAAATCCTACTTTTGGTAATGACCAACGTTCGCCACACTACTTCTTCCACGTTCCTGTTTTGAATTGTCAGACTTAGTACTATCGATACGGCCCAGCCGTTTTATTTGCGATGACAACTTCTTTGCGCTCGGGGCACTGGCTGCAAGCGGGCCAGTGGCACCCTTTGCCCACGTGTGCGTCGGAATACTACTGTTTACACGACAGCTAAAACGCCTCGCATTCCGCATTCAAATCCCCCCATTTCAATACAGACAGTTACAATGCTCATCTTGTAATTTGGAGACACAACACATGCCCAAGCCGCATCAGTTCGATCACGCATCATTCATCGTTAAGCCCGGTAGCGACGTTGACCTCGATGGAATCTCGACCGAGGCCAATGAGGATTTTAAGAAATCGGAAGCCAAGCGGGCGTTGGCGCAGGATATTGAGGCGCTATCCGATGCGCAGCGCTTGTTGTGGGCCGATGGCAGTCGGGCGGTGTTGATCATCTTGCAAGCGCTCGATGCAGCCGGGAAGGACGGCACCATTCGTCATGTGATGTCGGGCGTGAGTCCGCAAGGCGTCAGCGTGCACGGTTTCAAGGCGCCCAACGATGAGGAAGTGCTGCACCATTTTCTGTGGCGACCGACGCGCTACCTGCCGCCGAAGGGTGAGATCGCGCTGTTCAACCGTTCGTATTACGAAGAGGTGTTGATCGTGCGCGTGCATCCCGAATTTTTGGAGCGGCAACGCCTGCCGGAAGAGCCAAGTGGTGACGCGTTATGGAATTCTCGCTTTGCTGCGATCAATGCGTTTGAAGATCAACTCGTGCGCAGCGGCACGATGGTGTTGAAATTTTATTTACATCTATCCAAGGACGAACAGAAGCGGCGCTTTCTCGATCGCATCGACGAGCCGGATAAGAATTGGAAGTTTAACGAAGCCGACGTGCGCGAACGCGGCTATTGGGATCAGTATCGCCACGCCTATCACGAAGTCTTTCGGCACACGTCGACGGACGCGGCACCGTGGTACATCATTCCGGCCGACGATAAGTGGTATGCCCGCGCCGTGATTGCAGACATCATCGCGGCGCGGATTGAGTCGCTCGACTTGCAACCGCCGTCGGTGAGTGAAGCCCGGCGGGCGGAGTTGCTACGCGCGCGGGAAGGGTTGTTGAGCGGGGGCAAATGAGCGGTACTTCAAAACGTTGCGGCCCCCCCCGCGTGCCATGCTTGCCCTTCAAGGCAAGCATGAGGTACGCGTGTCGACGCTTAACCTCTCCACGAATTACCAAAGCCCCTTCCCGCTCCTGCATGCTCCCCTTTATGGGGGGAGCATGGCACACGTTTAGTCCGTTCGTCGACCGCAATTGAAACTACTATGCAATTTGGCATGCTCACCGATTACCACCAAATCTAACCTCACCATCCGCCAACCACGTCCATTCTTCAACCGCAAAACCCGACCGCTTGCCATATAAGCATTGTCTTATATATAATCCGCCTCATGATCGTTGCACCCGACTTACCTGTCTTTCGTGCCATTGCCGACCCCACGCGGCGGGCCATTCTCGATTTGCTGATGGCCGGGGAGCGGGCCGTGAATGACCTGTTGGCCCCGTTCAAGATGACGCAACCGGCGATTTCGCAGCATCTCAAAGTCTTGCGCGAAGCCGGGCTCGTATCCGAACGCCGCGCTGGGCGGCAACGGCTGTACCGTCTAGAACCGGCCCCGCTCAAGGCCGTGCACGACTGGACCGCGCACTACGAACGCTATTGGACGCAGAAGTTCACCGACCTGGGCGATTATCTGGATCAACTTCCGGACGACGTGGTTACGTCGAAATCCAAAACGGCGACCGACGACCGTCGAGCCACCAAGCGAATGCGTTCGAGCGCGAAGCGTAAAGGTTCGACCGTTAAGAAAAGTGATACGACGAAAGCTCGCACGCCCCGACGCAAAGCAAAGCGAAAACCCAAATGAACGAGCTAACCCGCGCGGAGACGCGCATAACGGAAGGCGATCAGCATGGGATCGATCGATATCAAAGTGGAATACCCGCACCCGCCGCAGAAGGTGTGGTATGCGTTGACCAATTCCGACGCGATGGCCGCATGGTTGATGGAAAACGACTTTGAGCCCGAGGTCGGGCACGAGTTTACGTTGCGCACCGACCCGCAACCGGGCTTCGACGGCATCGTGCATTGCAAGGTGCTCGAACTAGTCGAAGGCAAGCGGCTGTCGTTCTCCTGGCGCGGCGGGCCGATCGATACCGTCGCGACGTTTGAATTAACGCCGACGGCAAAGGGCACCGAGCTGCACTTCACGCAAACGGGCTTCGCCGGATTCAAGGCAAACATGACGCGGCTGATTCTCAAGAGCGGGTCAAAGAAAATCTATCACGAGTTGTTACCTGCCGTGCTCGAACGCATGGATGAGAACGGTAACCTTACTGCCGCACCCGTTGCACAAGAGTGCCACGAGGGCGGCTTTTGGCAAGTGTTGGTTAAGATTTCTGCGCCGATCCTCGGCAAGAAACCCGAAAGGAAATGATTATGGTACGTTACGTTATCACAGCGATTCTCGCCGGACTGCTGATGTTTCTTTGGTCGGCAGTTTCGTGGATGGCGCTGCCATTGCACAACGCAGCATTTAGCACCTTCCCAACGTCTTCGACCGATGCAGATGTACCGCGCGATCAATCGTCGATCGCGCAGCTCGATCTGCCTCATACCGGCGCGTATCACTACCCCGGCTTTCCGCATCACGAAGACGGCACGCCGCCAACGAAAGAAGAGAGAGACGCCGCCATGCAACGAATGAAGGATGGCCCCGTGATATCGTTGATGATCTACCACGAGACGGGTCGCGATCCGTTTCCGCCGATGAATTTCATCTTGGGTTTGGCCGCGTGCATCGTGGCGGCGGGAATCGCGACGTGGATGACCTGGCTGGCCGCGCCGCGGTTACCGAAGTTTGGCCAACGCGTGTTGTTTGTAACGGCGCTCGGGGTGTTTGTGTTCTTCGCGTTCTACGCACAGTCGTGGGTTTGGTGGGGATATCCGATGACATTCGCCATTGCCGATACGATCGACATCGTCGTCGCCCCGCTGCTGGCAGGCATCGTGATCGCAGGGATGGTCAAGCCGCAGCCGACGATACTCGCGGATCGCTAGGCAAAGACGCGTTAAAACTTTTCAACAAAAACGCCAATTCATCGGTCCATGTCATCAGCGATCGGCAATCTTGCATGGGGGCGAAAAATTCTTCGCCCTTATGCAATCGAAATAAATCTCAACATCTGCAATAGCATCAGCGACATCGCAACATAGGTCTCTCGTCAACCGCACACCCCATCGTCGCAAGACGAGGAGACCGACCGATGAAATCCTTGCTACTACTCGCCATCTTGCCGGTCACCGTCGCCGCCCAATGCACCGGGTCGCCGCTCGATCGCCAACTCGAAGGCTTGCTTGCCACACAAGACCGCCGGATTCCCCTACAAGCGAGCGATGAAACGCTCGACGATGCCACCGCCGAAGCACCGCCGGTCGTTGTACCCACTGCCGCCGAAGTGATTGTGGCATGCCCGTTCGTCGACGGCGAAGACGTGTTCGACTTGTTAGCAGCCTTATCGCAGCAACGCACCGACGGCGTTAGCGCCGAATCCGCGAAAGCCAACCTGTTGCAAGCCGAGTTTGACTGCGACAACGGTAACGACGCAGCCTGTATCGAATGCGTTGACACGATGATCGCCTTTGCATTCCCGGGAACGGCGACGTCGCAGCAACCCGACCCCACGACCGAGCGGCCAGTTGGCCCGAGTGAGTTTCCGGCGAACGTCGCCTTGGCGTGCATTGCCGTGAACCAGGAAAAAGTGCCCGGCTTGCTAGAAGGCATCTTCAACGCACGCGACGACGGCGTGGGCCGCGCCGAGACGCTTCAATTCCTTAGCTTCGCCTGTGGTGCCGACGCCGGTTGCCAAAGCTGCATCTCGGAGATGGTGGACGTCGTGTTTGGTGACCCGACACTGGAGCGCGAGGCACTACCAAACGCGGCGCATAATTGACCGTGACAGAGAAATGAAACGCCGGTATCGAGAGCGCGACGCACGTCGATAAGTCGGGGACTTTAAGCAATCAAGCAGCGATTGATTCGTTACAAACCTTGGGGCTCGCACACGGGACAACAGGTCGATACTCCGACCTGCTGTCCCGTTGCCTCATTGCATTCAGAACGTACGTAGTCTCGAATGACAGCACTTATTTGAGCGGGTTAGATCTGGCAGGCCCTCGGCGACGAACCATTACGATGCCCAACATTAATAGCCCGATGGCCGCGGGCTCGGGAATCGGCGTAGCGTCTAATCGAAAGTCGTCATACACAACTCGAGGAATGCCATCGCTGCCGTACATATGAATGCCAACGTAACGACCGATCAGATTCGGCGGCAAGACTTCAGGCGTCGTATATTCAAGTGTATAAGGCAACATAGTGCCGAATGTGTCCGGCGACGGGATGAGGTTTTGCGTAAGAGCCAACCGTTCGACGCCCGGTTCATTTTCCAACGGCAAGGTCGCTAAATCATTTATCGCGATCAAGGACACGGCAAAGAAATAATCTGAATCGAACAGACCGATCCCGGCACGAAAGTCGAGCGTGTAGCGCGTGTTGGGTTGTAATACATGATCGAGCGTTTGCCCTACTTGTGCGACTTGAATGGCAAATACGTTCTGGCCGTCCTGGCCGGTTATGAAAGGGCCGGGGCCGAGGTCGGGTGGATTGAGCACGCCGGCATACAAAATGTCGGGCGACCCGTTGGGCAATAGACGCGTGCGCCAGCCGGGCACTTCGACGGGGTTCGACCAATCAACCGAAGCGTTGCCGAAAGGAAACCGCGTTCCCACCGAAACGCCTTCGCCCCCCGCCCCATTCGTTTGCTCGCCGATCGCCAGGGCACGGCTGACCTCCTCAAAGCTATGATTGACGACATTAACGTCGGCAGCCGGCGCCTGCTGCGCAACGAAGGCGACGGCACTCATCACTGAAAACCAAATATGGTTATGCGATCGAGACGGCATGGCTCAGATCTCCTATTCGTTCGTCCCCATACATTCAGAACCCCGAATTGCGACAATTGTAGCTAATCGCACTCTCGAATTCGAGAACGGTGTCAATGTCAGCGACATTGATGTTACAATAGCCCACGACCATGCCGATTGACTGAGGCTTTGCGGAGTTACGTATGCCCGCCCATTCAAAGAATCCAACCGCAGCGATACAAGCCGCCGCAGCAAAGCTGCCCGACGTCACAGTCGGCACTGCCTGCAATCAGACGTCATACAAGATTAACAACAAAGCGTTTTTATTCGTCGGCCCACAAGGTGGCCGGTACAAAGCCATGTTCAAATTAAACGCGTCGATTCCGCAAGCACAAGAGTTGGCGGCAGCACAACCCGACGCGTTTGAAGTCGGCAGACTCGATTGGGTCACGGCGCGCTTCAGCGACAAAAAGCCGCTGCCAAAAGCAATTTGGTCAAAGTGGTTGAAAGAGAGCTACGAACTAACCCGCGACGGTGGAAAAACGGGCAGCAAGAAAAATGCCACCAAGAATAAAGCCAAAAAAACAAGGTGACAAAGAAGAGGTTAAAATGGCGTACAGCCGGTTACAAATCATCGATCGCAATCCGATTCGCTCACTTACCGTCTCGATAACATACATCTGTCTATATCACCGTCCGTTTTCACCACCGATATTCCGATAGTCCCGCAGCCGTCGGCACCTTCTACCACTCAATAATCACGCCCCAAGTCCAGCATTTCCGCCGTATTCTTCGCGATTTCGGCCTCTCCGCTCATCTATTAACTCCAGCCGCCCATTAGCGACCTCACGCATAACGAACCGCCCTACCCAACTATCCACCCGCCCCTTACTTCGACCGATACGTGGGATAGCGCTGCCGCATTTGCGGAGCGTACCCGTTCAGACGTTTCCGAACACATTAGGAGAGAGGAACACACGATGAAACAACGAACCTTATTGGCTATTGCCGCCATGATGGCATTGACGAGCTTTGTCGCTTGCGAGCCCTTCGGCATCACCGTGCCGGGCAGCACCAGCACCATGTCGATGAGCGGCACCATCCAATCGTCGAGCACCAATGCAAAGCTCAACGGCAGCGCGCAAACGTCTAACTCCGTCTTCACCGTCGTCGCGCAAAGCGCCGGCACGGGCAAGACTTATCTCGATTCGACCGACAGCAGCGGCGCGTTTGACGTAAGCGTGCCCGATGACGAAACCGGCAACCTGTTCATGATCACGATCGTCGGCCCCGACGGTAAGGCCACCGGCCCCGTTACGTTCGGCGCATCTGGCAGCGAAGTGTCCGCCGGTATCGACTTCAGCCGCAACGCAAACTTCGGCACGATCGAATTGCCGGCCGACCCGACGCTTGCGCCAATCACGCCCGGTGGCGATGGCGACGTGCTCGAGTTGGCCGCGACCGACGTGATGACGCGCATCGATGCCAACGGCGTGCCCGTCGGTATCGCGACCATCGGTAAAGGTGAAGACGCCGAAGGCCCGGCTTCGACCAACCCGCGACAAGCGTGCGACGTCGATCGCGACGGCTTGGTCGACATGTTCGACGCCGACAACGACGGCGACGGCATCATCGACGAGAACGATACGGGCGACGCCAGCGGCAACACCGGCCTGAGCGATGTACGGCTTAGCTTCTTTATGAATCTCAAAATTGGTAATCAAAGTGCCAACACCTATTACGCGGGCTCGACCTCTGCCGTTGAAGCCGCGTTGATGGAAGACACGGTCATTACGTTCGAAGTGTTGGAAGAACCCAGCGCGACGAAGTCAATCTCCTCCGTAAAGCTAATGTCGACGCCCGCACCAAGCTACATCACCGATACCGAAGTGATGCGCGACACGGGAATGGGCTTAATGTCCACGTCATGGGAGGATGTCGACTACGCATTCGAAGAAGCAGGCGACCGATTTCAGGCATTCGTGATTCCGAACGCGTTGATCGAAGCCGGCGATGTGTTCACCGTTGAGATCACGTTCGACGACGGCACGACGGGCATCTATTCGCGCATGATCAACTACGTGTTTAAGTCGATCCCGCAGTTGATGAAGCACGGCGTTAGCAGTTCGCTGACCGACTTCGCCGGTGCGCAGCCCATCGCCTTTGACGGCGCACAAGATTTGACGCTCGAGTTCGAACCGCCAAAGGATGAAAGCGGCGAGTTCCTTACCGGTTTTGCCTATAACTTCGAAATCTTCTACAACGAAGCAGGCAGCGGCAACCAACTCAACGGCAACATCGATACCGACGCGACGTTCCCCTCGACCATCACCGGCTTCAACGCGGCCAACAAGAACTTTGAGGTAACGGCCGACTCGCTAACGCTGTCGGACGACAACACGTACACCGTCACGTTGCCGAAGGAAATCTTCGTCAACACGGTCGAGACCGCCGACGGCACCAAGACGGTCGGCAGCTACAAGATCGACATCGCCGCACAGTCGGGCAACGGCGATAACTCCGCGATTATGTTGGAGTTTGATAAGATGTAAGCAAACGTTCGACAGGCAAGCTGCTTCGGTCGTTGTCGGTCGAGCCGGAAATCTTGGAACGAACATTGAATGGGCTGTCATCACGCGATGTGTTGGCAGCCCTTTTCTTTTACTCGCCAAGATATCTATTCAAGCGCGACCTGCTTGGTTTCGCCATCTTTGTTAACCGTTATTAGGCACTCACCAGTCGGCGAAATCGTCAGGCAGATTTCGGGCGATGCTTGCTCTTTCAGGGTTTCTAAATCAAGCATCGCTGCATACGGATGATTGCTGCCGATGGACTGGGCCCCGCCGACTGACAGCGACAACCCGGCACCATCTTGTATTAAACTCACCGCCGTTCTTGAGGACGAGCCCAACGCAATACCAATGCCGTTCTGGCTATCCAGCGCGATGATGCGTGCCGCAGTGGAATCGTCGGCGTCCACCAATTCGAACGAACGTGCCCGAATTCGATTGGGAATACTCCCGGGCATAGCGCCGGCGGGCATCACCTGCGGCATGCTCCCAGGTGGACCGGCCATGAGCATCGAGATTGTTGCGGTGAAAAAGACGCCAACGACAAAACAGATTAGCGCTTGGTGTGGTGCTTTCATCGTAATTCCCTTTCAAGACGTTTTTTAGATCTCTACCCGGCGAGTCCGCGACGATTGTAATGCACGATACCGCGTGATTTCAGGCCAACTGAGCGCGATTGCATCGGCATTGCTTACAAAAAGCGGCTTCGTAACTAAACCAGTTTCTTTCTAGCTGCGACAGATTGCAATAGATACAATCACAATTAAGCAACCACGCTGAATAGGAAAGCTCACGCAGTTATGTCGTCACCCGAGCACAAACCCGCCGGCTTTTGCCCGCATTGCGATTATCCCATCGACGCGGGTCTTTGCCCGGAGTGCGGTGAGTTTGTTGAGGCGGCCAACTTGCTGAATTCGTCCCGCAGGCTCCGACGCTGGGTTACTCGCAGTCTTAAGTTCCTCATAGTCGTCGCACTATTCGGTGGCATGGGCTACGGCGTGTATCACGAGATCCAACCGGATCGTTGGGTGCGGTATGTGTCGACGGATTATTTGCTGGATTTAGAAGAACGCGATGCAGGGAATCACGTCAAGATTGAGTTAGATAGACGTTACGTTAACGGGGAACTAACTGACAACCAAATCGATCAGATCCTTAGGTTGCGCTATTCTCCTCTAACTACAAATCTACCCACCGACAATCTAATCCTGCGTAGTCCGTGGCCGGTCGGCGTCATGCCAAGAATAAGAGAAGCATTTCGTTGCGATGGCAACGTCAAAGATATAATGTACGTTAACTATTACTCAAATACCATCATCACATCCGACGAGATTTGGCTTGGCGCTGATCAACTCGTCATGGAACCGAATGTTTTTGCGATGCTCGACGAGTTCAAAACGGTTATCTACATGCTGGACGAGGGCAACTACAGATTTCAAAGACGACAAGAAATCGAATACCACCGCTATCCAGTTACCGATATCAGGAAAATTGGCTTCCAAAATATTCTTATGCTAGCAAACACGTTTCCCCGTTCCGTAACAATAACTTCTGAAATCCCATTAGAACTCATTGACAAACCACCAGAAACGTTGGTTAGAGGGCGATTCGATGAAGAGCGAATAAACCAGTTGCTAAAGACGGGAATTCTGATTGACGCGGAATTATTCCATGATGGGCTAATCCGAGGCTCGATTCACGATCTTCGACTTGCGGGATATCTACACATAAGGCCGGTCAACTCCCCAAACCAAACAATCGAATTCCGCCTCCCGCATAATGCATGCCACATACAATCTTCATTCGCCGCATATGGGCCAGATATGACAAAGGTCAATATAACATTCACTCCCGACGCGCTCACCGCCTTTGAAGTCGGCTATGATGATTATTTCAACGGCATCATTCGTTGGAAAAACGTTAACCTTTTCGAGGGATTCGGCCTGCCCGACAGCGTTGAACCGGTACCAGAAGATTAGAGCAACCTTTTCGAATCAATGAAGATCATGCCTCTGCAACTACAGCAGCGCCACATCCTGAATCGACCTGCCCAACATCCGCCGCACTGGCACGTGGAACTTCGGATGTTGCGGTTTGTTTTTATCCCAAACGATCATCGTGTCGCGCCCGTCGTTGACGCCGACGACCAGATCGCCCTTGGCGAAGCCCCAACGTAAATCGTGCAGCGCGCGATACTGACCGTGATAGGCGTCGCCGATCACCATTAAATCTAAAAACTGGCGACTATCGCCAACGAGCACGCGCGGCACGCCGCCGCCGCTGAGGTACTTGACCGACCGCACCGTGCGATGATCCCGCTCGCGCAGAACTTCGTATTCATCGGAAGCCCCCGCGACCCAGCGCAGGATCATGCCCGTCTTGAGCCCTGCGATCACGTAGCCATCGGCAACGCACAAACTCGAAATTTCGGAAGGCGCTTCGATGGCCGATTGCGATAGGTCGTCTTCCGGCTGCCACGCGACAACGAGATTATCGATGGCCAACCATAAGCGACGACCGAACTCCGATTGCACGTCGCGCACCGCATGGCTGCCTTCGGTCAGGTCGGTCAAACACGGGATCGCGCGCTTGGGGTTGTCGTTGGCCCATTTCATCAGGCCGAGTTCGGAATGCGATGCGAAGATGTCGGTGCCGATCATGGCCGTCGCGTTAAAGCCGCCCTTCACATCTTTCTTGCCCTTGGCGATGCACGTGGTGAGAAGATCGCCGCTTTCGGCATCGATCACGTGCACGCCGTTTCGCGCGCCGACTAAGACCAAGCGCCGCGGGCCATCCTCAATCACGCGCACCGATCGTAGCGGCCCCGTCGCGTCGTCGGTCAGGCGTTGCTTGCGATAATTATCGTGCGGGTTATCCATGCCGAACCACAACAGCGATGTACCCGACACGACCAGCACCTTATCGACCGGCTGCATGCCTTTTTCACCGGCAAGCAGGCCTTCGTAGAGCGTTCCGCGCTGTTCGGCGTCGAAGGCGCGCACCAATTCACCGACATCGACGGCCCCGCCGCTGTCGGACATTTGCTTGACGCGTTCCATCATGTTGCCGATGGAATCGAGCTGCGCCTCGCGCGCGGCTTGCGCCTCTTGCTTGCGGCGCTGTTCTTCCGCCTGGCGCTGTTCGCGAATCTCTCGCGCGCGGGCTTCGGCCTGCGAACTTTCGTATTGCGACGATTTGAGCGTGAGTCGTGGGTTCGGTCCCAAGGCCAAACCCGACTCGAAGCCGATGCGCTTAAACGTCTCGGCCAACACGCCATCGAATTCATCCCAACAGGCCGGTCGCACCAATTCTTCCGCCGTTCGTTCGCTAATGAAGTTGCTCAGCGCCACCTGCACCGCCTCTTGGCAATGGCTGCGCAATTCGTTCTTGCGAAACGTTGACGCATTACTAAGCAATGAACCGCGCAGCGCTTGCAATTCGATACGGTCGCCGATCGGACTAACCGTCAGGGCCGTGGCACCGTCGAACTTGTATTTGTCTTTGGAAGGAAAGCCAGCGAAGTTGTATTGCAGGGCAAACTCGGCCAGCCGCGCGAAAACGATTTCGGACGTGCCATCGGCGTGGACCGGATCGCCGCCAGTGACGACGTCGCAGCGACCGTCTTCTTTGGTGACCAGCGCGGCGGAATCCTTGGGCAGCACGACGTGCCGCGTCATGAAGGAGAAGACCTCGTCGGGTCGGATGATGCAGGCGACCAGGCTGGGGTCGCGCGACAACGTTTCAATGGATGGCTGTTCGCTCATAAATCTCGGGGCGGGCCCGTCGGCAGGTAGGTTTTGCGTCAGAAGGCGGCCCCGCTACGGAGGCCGCGCACCAGTACCCATAGTTTAACGGAACCAGACGGACGAATCTGCGGCGGCGGGAAGCAATTTGGGACGTCGGGGCGTAATCAGAGCCGCGCCCGTCAGGAAGCGGTCACGCTTGGAGAGCTCGGGACAGTTCGGCATGACGATCCGGTCCCTGTTGTATAGCGATTCGACTTGAATCGAGCCCAAGACGTAGGGTGCGTCCCTCGACGCACCAACAGGCTAGTCGTTTATCTTCCCTTTTCGTGCAGCCCGGCTGCGAACGTTTTTCACTCTCGTAAATGATGGTTCATCAAGGGATGCACCCTACAGCGAACTACCGTCGGTCGAGGATGCGCGTTTCGTCGGCGGATGGCATTTCATACAGCGTGTTACGCCACCATATGCGACGACGAAACATCGACTTGAAAAACAGATGCGAATGCAGCGAACCGCCAAAGCTGAGCGTGCCGCCGATATCCCAGGCCGCGTCGCGCCACGTCCAATTGGGCGCCGACAACAAACGACGCAGAGCGAGTTGCCGAAAGACCGCTTCACCCGCCGCGCCGAGCATCAACAACGCCCAAAGCGCCGCGGCGGCGATAAAGACCGGTTGCGTACCGAACCATTCGAACAAATATGCGAGTGTTAAGACCGCCACTGCCGTACCGCCGAACGTGAGGTTCATCACAAGAAAGAAACCGCGCCGCCAGGTTTGCTGGGCGCAGATGCGCGTGATGATCATTTGGCGCGTGGCGAATTCGAGAAAGCCGCCGAGAGTGGTTCGATCGGTACTTGCGACCAGCGCCTGCGGAACAAAGCGAATACGGCGACCGGCCGCACGCAGGCAACGCGTCAATACCAAGTCGTCGGACAGTGCGCGTCGCCATGCGTCGTGGATGCCCAACGTTTCAAAATCTGCCCGACGCAGCGCCGTCGAACCGCCCCAAGCGAAGTTGCGCCGCTCGTCGGCCAACGTCGTGAGCGTCGCCGCATTCCAGGCCGTGCGCATCCCCGCCGCCATGCCACCGATGGCGGTGTACCAACGATAGCCCGTAGTCGCGCCGACGTCTGAATCGCTCAAGGGCGCGACCAAATGCGCGAGCCAGTCGTCCCCCGGCACGGCGTCGGAATCGACAAAGACCAACGTGTCGATGTCGTCGTCCAGCGAATCCACGGCGGCGAGCAGGTTATGAATCTTCTGCCCACGGTCGGTCGCGATACCGGCGATCACGAACGTGCATGGCAAGTCGCGCCAGCTTTGCGTCCATTCTTTAAGCGTTTGATATGCGGGGTCGGATTCGGATTCGAGCGTGAAGACGATCCGCGCTGGCCGAACGGTCTGCTGCTCGAACGCGTCGATTGTCGATCGCAGTTTCTCGTCCACACCTTTGCACGGCATGATGACGGCGATTCGACGCTCGGCCGCGATGTGCTTTGCGTTTGCCGTCGATTGCTTAAGCGCCTCACAAACGTATCGATAGAACCGCATGCCGCCGCGACAGGCATTGAGCGCCAACAAGGCCGCCCATGCGCCCCATAGTAAACACGCAGCATAGATAACGTCGAGGAATGTCATTCGAGAGTAAATAAAACGCGACTAACCATCAGCGGTCGCGGGTTGCTTTGCTAGCCAAATCTCTCACCGAACCGGCCGGGCCGATGGCAACCAACACGTCGTCGGGATTAACCACGCGATCCGGCGGCGGGTTGACCACGCTTTTGCCGCCGGCCTCGTGAATGGCGACGATCATCGTGTTCGCGCGTGCACGCAGGTCGAGTTCGCGCAGACTCTTACCCGCCAACGGCGAGCCCGCCGGCACGAAGATTTCTTCCATCTCCCATTCGGTCGCATCCATCGTGATGTCGACCAGTTTGGCCACTGCCGGTCGTGCCAACAGATTGACGATACGCGATGCGCCGATCGACTGTGGACAAATCACGCGGCTGGCACCCGCGCGAACCAATTTGCGCTCGGTATCGATGTCTTCGCAGCGTGCGATGATCGGCAATTCTTCGCGCATACCGTGGGCGGTAAGCGTGGTGAACACGTTATCCGCATCCCCGCGTAAGGCTGATACGAGCGCGGCCGCATGGTAGATACCGGCATCTTCGAGCACGTCTTCGTCGCTGGCATCACCAAGGACATACGCGATACCAACTTCGGCGGCCGCGCGCGTGCGTTCCGAATCGTTCTCGATCACGACGACGGTCTTACCCTTGGCGACCAGATTGATGGCTATGTGCTCGCCCATGCGACCGTAGCCGCAGATGATGAAGTGATCCTTGAATTTGGCAATTTTGTCTTTCAACTTTTGTCGTCCTAGCACGCTGCGGAATTCACCGCCGACAATCATAGCCTGCAGCGATGCGAAGGCTAGCGAAACACTCGATATGCCGAACAGAATGACGAGAATGCTCCACCATTCGGCGTGCGGGCTGAGTTCCCATTCCTTGCCGTAGCCGACCGTCGAGATCGTGATGATCGTCATGAAGATGGCTTCGCGAAACGACACCTTGCCGTAATCGAGCCAATAGTAGCCCGTGGCGCCAATAAGATTGACGCCGAGCAGGACCAGCAAAGCGATAAGAAAACGGTTACGTGCTCTCATGACGAGGCGAAGTGTATCGCAAGCCGACGATCTCGGGCAGTGGCCGCAAGTCGGCGTTCGTCGGGCGGGTGTTGGCGGCTTGCAATTGGCGTGTCAGTTATAAATTTGGGCCGGTTTTATCGCGCTGCCAGCGGCAAATATCTTCCGCTACAATGCCAATATATGCTCGAAGTGATGATCTACCGTGAACGAAACGACGTCGACGATGCCATCACGCAGTTTGTGGCGCGGCGTTCGTATCGTTTGTCGCGGCCTTGGTATCTGGAAGACGTGCGGGTCGAAGCGCCGCAGCTCAATAACGAGGAAGCGAATAAGCCCAAGGGCTTCTGGTCGTCTTTGGTGGAAGAACCGACGCCGTATATCGACATCGAAGTGAAAAAGAAGTGGCGCGGCACCAAGGTGGTGATCAAACCCAGCGCCCACCAGAACAGCCCGTTGATCGGTTACGACTTACAGGCGTTTCTGCACGACGAACGCGTGTACGAAAATATTTGCCCGCCCGTGTGCCCGAGATGTGCCAACGGCGTGCCGAACCCCGGCTCATACTTCTGCGGTCGCTGCGGTCATCGATTGGGTGGCGACGGCGGATCGAAGGATCGCGATCGTCGGGAAAAGCGAAGCGACGTTTTGGAACCCGGCGGCGTCATGTACGAAGACGCGCCGTTGATCACGCCGGATGGCTTGGTGACAGCGCCCGAAGGGGATGTGCTGCGACCACCACCAGTGGTTGAGATTGATGAGGCGCGCGAGGCCGACGACGAGCCGGTTGCGGTGGAACGCGACGATGAGACGGTTGGACCGGTCGAGATTGATGCGGATGTGGTTAGCGAAAGTGTCGAGGAACCCGGTCGTGTTGAGATGGACGCGGGCGTGGTTAGCGATGATGGCCTAGACGCACCGGTCGCGATCGAGCGCGACGACGAGATGGCCAAAGTCGAAGCGGTCAACCTTGCTGAATCCGAGACAGAAGCGAATCGTGAAGACGAAGCGACTGAGCCGCCGGCGATAGAAACGACGCCGATAGATGAGGGGGCTGTCGAAAAAATCGAAGACGACCACGAGCCGCAAAACGAACACGAGACGCCATCAATAGAAGCGGAAGCGGAGTCGGAAGACGATCGCCCCGCCACTGAACGCGATGAGTTTGATGACGAAGACGACGAACCGCCATACGAGCGGCGATTGATAGCGGAGGATTGAGTATGTCGACGAAAGTTCTTAGACGGTCACGCACCAACCGCATGTTTGGCGGGGTCGTGGGCGGCTTATCCGAGTATTTGGGCATCGACCCGACTTTGGGGCGTATCCTTTATGTTTTGATCTCGATACTCTCGACGGGCTTTCCCGGGCTGCTGGTTTATATTATTTGCTGGTTGGTGATTCCGGAGGAATAGGCCGGTCAATCGCCGAAACGCGATTCGGTTTTGGATTGCGATATCCGACGGTATGATGGTCTTGGGTTCGCACCGCCGTCGATGTCAGACGTCCGACGCGCCGATCAGCGATGTCGGCGATACGCCTTAAGCGACGAGTAAATTGCACTCAACATTTTGCACTTGCAACTTTTCATTTTGAACTGGACCGCCCCATGAGCTTGTTTAAATCCGCCGAAGAACGCCGCATCGAACGCGACATTAAGATTCGCCAGGGCATCCGCCGCATCGAAAAATCGATTGCCGAGCAAAACAAGTTCACCGACGAGTTCATTAAGAACGCCCGCCGCGCTAAGGAGATCGGCGACGACTCGCAATATCAGTTCATCCGCAACTCGCTCAAGAAAACGGCGACTGTCAAGAAGATGCTGGAGCGGCAACTGCTCGCGGTAAAGAACGCGCTGATCATCAAGCGGCAGGCCGAGGCGTCCACCGATTTTGCCGAGGCGATGGGCACGATGGCCAAAGAGATCAGCCGCATGTTCGGCGCGACCGATCTGGCCAAGACGCAGCTCGAATGGGAAAAGGCGATGGCCCAAAGCCAGAGCATGGAAGAGCGCACGTCGATGTTCCTCGAATCCATCGAAAGCGCCGCCGAGGGCGACGTAATGACCACGCCCGCCGAAGTCATCACCGACCAGGAAATCGACGCGATGATCGAAGCGGAAAGCGAAGCCGAACACGCGAAGGATGTGGATGAACTGGACGCGCTGCGGGCCGAGTTGAATTCGTTGAAAGATGATGCGCAGAAGGAAGGGAAGTAGGGGGCGGCGAGAGGCCATCCGACGCGAATCAAACGCGATCGACAGAGCCGCGTCGTCCCCGACGCGACTCGCAGCCTGTCACGCACCCGCTTCATCCTCGCTAAGCCATGCTCGGGTATTAAAAAAACATGGCCGAACACGATGCGATAGAGACTTTACAAGAAGCATTGGCCATTACCGAGTGCCCCGCCTGTGGCTACAGCCTGCAAGGGCATCAACGCGGATCGATTTGCCCGGAATGTGGCTTCGACTCCTCGGGGTATCAATATTGCGTACCGACCAAGACAGGGGCCGGATACTTGTATTTAATATTTGCGGTGTTCTTGCTCAACCTTGTGATTCTATTCGCACAACAGGGTCTTCTTATTCCGTCAAATAGGCCCATTCGATCTCTGCAGGTAATTATATTTCTGGTCTTGACGACCGTATTGATTGCGTCGTTTTTTCTCATTCGCAAAGCGCGCCAAATACGGCGCTACGTGTTGCTTTCGCGAAACGCGATTATCTTCGGTAAGGACCATCAACTGCGAACGACCATTCTGCTGACGGAGATCGACTCGATAACGGAAATTGAATCAACGGAGAAAATTCGACTGAGAACACGATCGGGTAATGTACATATAATCAGAAATCCTCAACTACTTTCCCAATTCACCAACGACATGCTTATCCAATTTTTACACGACCGAATTGCGAAAGCGAAGGCATAATTTCATCAACCCCTCCGACGTTTTTTCTGGACAAATGTCAATTATTCGCCATAAGGCTGAAAGAACCGAATACGCCCAATCTCCACTATCCACAGCTTTCCATCGATCGTCTCGTTCTGTGCCGCCTTGGAAAACGTCCGTGCAAGTTCAACGAGTGATTCGCGTGTCGGTTGCTGCGGCAGTCGTAGAACCGCAATCCCAGCATACTCTTGAGGTGGATAGTTCAACGGATTGGCGAAATCCATATCAAGCGTAACAAGCACTCGATCTTCGTCACCACAGATGGAAATTAGATCAGCGTCGTCGGCGCCGGTTAGGTCCTGTTCTTTAACTGTCGCCACATCATGACCGGCATCAACGAAGACTTGATAAGCGAGCCTGCCGAAATTCTCGTCGAGCTTTAGTCGCATCAGCTACGTCTCTAACGGCAAATCGATGAACCGCTCGCTCGACATCACCGCCCCATAGGCCAAACACGCCAGAATATCCGCCTCTTCAATCCCCGGATAATCGTCGATAATCTCCTGTTTGCTCATTCCGCTCGACAGCATATCGAGTATCAGCGATACCCAAATTCGATGTCCGCGAATGCACGGTTTGCCGTGACAGACATTGGGGTTGATTGAAATGCGGTCCAGTAATTCGCTTCGGGTCATCGTGTGCGGCCTCTGGCAATAATTCGCCCGTACTGCTCAATTCGTCCTTGTATTATACTACCGCCAAAGTTCGTGAAACGACGAGATTTGTGAAATCATGCCCCCATCCTACAACACCTTCGAACGCCTCAAAGACAAAGGCCTCGCCCATTACAAAAAGGGCGAGTATGCCTCGGCCAAGCCGTTTTTGATGCAGGCTGTCGATGCGATCATCAAGATTGCCGCCGAGACCGAGAACGCCAAGCAGCGCGACCGGCGCAAGGCGATGGCGGCCGAGTTGATCGAGTTCGCCAAGAGCTGCGACCAACGGCAGGAAGACAAGCGCACCAACCGTCGCAGCGCCGCGCGCGAGGGTGACGAGAACAAAACCGACGCGCGCGAATGGATCGTGCGCGAAAAGCCGGATATCAGCTTCGACGACATTGCGGGTCTCGACGATGTAAAGCACGAAATCCGGCTGAAAATGATCTATCCGTTTCGCCATCCGGAACTGGCGCAGCAATATGGCATCAGCGTCGGCGGCGGCTTGTTGCTGTACGGTCCGCCCGGTACCGGCAAAACGATGATCGCCAAGGCAATTACCAACGAGATCGAAGCGACGATGTTCGTGATCTCGCCGGCGCAGATTCTCAGCAAATGGGTGGGCGAGGCCGAACAGAACATCACCAAGCTGTTCAAGGCGGCTAAGCAGGAACCCAAGGCCGTCATCTTTATCGATGAAATCGAATCGCTGGTACCGCGCCGCAGCGGTAGCAGTAGCAGCGTGATGACGCGCGTCGTTCCGCAAATTCTGCAAGAAATCGAAGGCTTTGATCGTAAGGGCGATCGACCGTTGCTGTTTGTCGGCGCGACCAACGAACCGTGGGCGCTGGATGCGGCGATGATGCGGCCCGGTCGTTTCGATTCGAAGATTTATGTGCCGCTGCCCGATGAACCCGCGCGGCACAAATTGCTGGAGATTTATCTCGGCAAGCGACCCTTGGCAGATGATCTGGACTTCGCCGAAATGGTCGGCCTACTCAACGGATACAGCGGCGCGGATATCAAAGCGATCGCCGGTAAGGCTGCGACGATTCCGTTTATGGATGCCGTCGGTGGCGGCGAACCGCGCCCCGTTAGTCGTGCCGACGTGCTGACGAGTATCGACATGATCAGGCCGTCGGTTCGTGAGAAAGATTTGCTGCGCTATCGTGAGTTCGCCGCGGCGACATAGGCGCTGTGGCACTGGTTTGCAACCGGTGTCCGATCAGAGCCGCGCCCGTCAGGAAGCGGTCCGCGTAAAACGTCGCGGGCCGTTTATTTTGCGAGCGATCTTCAATAAGCCAGCGATATTCCGCACGATCTTGTGATATATCCAAAGAGATTATTCAATTCTTGCGTCGGAACGTCATGCCGTGGCATCCCGAGCGCCCCATGCGTGACTGCTTCTTGTCGGGCGCGGCGCTGATTTCGCAATCATCATCGCCGTCACTTCATCAACGGTGCGACCACGTTCTGAATAAACGCCGGCGACGTGCTGCTCGTATGGTTGCCGACATATCCCCACCGCATCCACGCCGGTTGCCACGACATCTCGTGCACGCCGGTCGGCATGTGTCGCATTCCCACCTGCCCTGCCGACGGTCTTCGCAGACGATCGCTTGTGCCGAAGACCGTGGTACCGAAGCAAAGATAAAACCAATCGGCGATGGACCTGAAGCTATACAGACCATTCGAACATTTCGCGGCAGCGGGCGCCATATCATGCCGGGGAGAAATCGCCGACGCCAATAAGACGCATGTCGATATTTCCATTTCCGGCGGTAGCAGCTCGATCGTTCGCACGGCAATCCAACAACCACCCGATTGCGCGATGAGCGACACGCGGCCGTTCGAGTGGCAACGACGGTACTCGACAATCTCATCGGCCACGCGCCGCGCTTGGCGCTCATGGTGGGCCGGGCTCATGAGGTTGATGGCCGAGCGAATCAGGAACGGTCCGTCGTTCCAATCGATGCGTCGGATCGCCGTGCGCAGGCGGCTGCGTGCGAGGCCGTACCCCATTTGCGAATTGAAGATGCTCGGCCCTTCGACGCCGCCCAAAATGATGACGAGCCCACGCCGACGGCGTAAGTCGGTATCTACGCGTTTAAAAAAAGACGGATCGCGACACGGGTTGGCGAGCTTGGCGACGATGCCGTAGGGCAAGTCGATAAAGCTACACGTAAACGCGACGAGATGAGCGAAGAAATTAACCATTACATGCGCTGGGCCGCGGCCCTCTCTTTTATTCGACGCCATAATAAAAAAAGAAGCGGGTTTACACCCGCTTCTGGTCGTCGCTTTTCAGCGGATTTCGATATTGATCGCCCTGCTTTATTGGAAAAGGCGAAAAGGCAGTGAGCCTTGGCGGTAGCGGGAGGCTTCCTTTAGATGCCCCCTTTTCGAACTACACGAGAACGTCAAAGGCAACGATCACGGTGTGCATTACGCGGCCACAGGCCGCGGCTCTGTCGCTTGCTTCGCAAGCGTGATACGAGCAATTCGAAACCTAATACGCGCCGTTCGAAACCTCATTCGTGCAATTCGAATCCCTTACACGCGCGAGATGTAATCGCCCGTGCGCGTATCGATCTTGAGCACCTCGCCCGTTGAGATAAACGGCGGGACGCGCACCTTGTAGCCCGTTTCGAGGACGACTTCTTTATTTTGGTTCGTCGCCGTCGCGCCCTTTACCACTGGCGGTGCCTCGGTCACTTCCAACTCGACCGTGTTCGGCAGTTCGACGCCGATGATCGCGCCGTCCATGACCTTACAGTTCACTTCTTCGCTACCCTTGAGGAACTTGTCCGCGTCGGGCATCAGATCGGCCATGACGTGCAACTGGTCGAAGCTTTCCATGTCCATCATGATGTAGTCCTGACCGTCGCGGTACAGGAACTGATACATCTTGTCCTCGACGAAAGGCACTTCGACCTTGTCGTTTACGTTTAGGCGAAAGTCGACGACATTGCCGTTTTTGAAGTGCTTGAGCTTGACCTTCATGTAGCTGCCCTTGTTGCCCTTGGCGACGATTTCATTGTCGTGGACGATCCAGAGCTGGTTTTCATGCATGACGGCTTGGCCGCGCTTGATGTTCACTGCCTTGATTGCGGACATATCGCTTCGATCCTTATCGAGTAAGAGGTAGGCCACTCGGGCAGCGACGCCACGGGGCACGGTCGGTATTCAAATAAGCCGGGTGCCCCTGCCCCTCTGGGGCTGGGGGACAAACCCAATTCGCGTGATGCGTGCCCCACCTATCGGGGTCTGTTGCACCTGTCAGCCGTCGCCGACGACCGGTTAACGTCATAACTCAACGCAACTTAAGTATCCTGCCGCCCCCGCTAACCGTCAACATTGCGACGACCATCGACGTCCGTGGAGCGCATTACCCGTTCGCAATATCAGCCGCTATCATCGCAAGTCCAATCCGGAGGTACGCCATGTCCGTATTTGCAGAAGTCGGCAAGTTCGTCGGTGCCAAGGTCGCCGGCACGCTCATTACGCTCGCGATGATCGCCGGGGGCTGGTGGTGTTATCAGAATTGGGACAAGGTCGAGGCCTTCGGAGCGGTCATCAAAGCCGTGCTGTTCTGGATTCTGCTCGTCGCAGCCCTACCGTGGTCGAGCTTCCTATTTATGAAACCGTTAATCGCGTTTCAGTCGAATCTCAATTCCGAAAAAGCGGCAGCCGCCGTCAGCATCGGCCTCATTGGGGTTTACTGCCTGCTCGACGCGTTCTTTGCGTTTCAATTGGGCGATTGGAGCGACAAGGGCGGCTTTTCGTGGTTCGTGCTGATTCTTGGGCTGGTCGCCGCCGGGGCCTATAATTTTGTGATATGCGAGTCGCTGGCACGCAATGCGGACAAGTAGTCGATCGCGCCTCTCTATCCGCGTTTCGCGCGGGTGCCAAGCCGACGCTGCGCGTTAACGACAGGTTGTCGACTGAAGTGCTGCCTCTCGGATAAACGTCCGTTTGGACTAGTGGATTGCCACGTCGGCATGCTCGCGGCGTGAATCACGATTCGCCTTCGCGGCGTGAACCATCGTCGTTGCCATACGTTTAATAAGCGGCGGGTAAACTGTTTACCCATCCAAGGCCGCCAGCCAGATACGAGGAAGCCATGAAGGGGCCAGCAGCAGGCGATCGGGTCAGCGAATACATTTTGGATTGCATCGTAGGCGTGGGCAGCTTCGGCCAGGTCTGGAAAGCGCGCCATCACATTTGGGAAAGCCAGATTGTCGCAATCAAGGTGCCCAGCGATCCGCAATACGTTCGCAATTTGCAGCGCGAAGGCTCCGCCATTCACGGGCTGCACCACCCCAATGTCGTGCGGGCCATCGGGCTCGACCCCTACGCCGATATCCCCTACCTCGTGATGGAATTCGTCGACGGCTGCTCGTTGCGCGAGTTGATCGACTCAAACACGAATGGCCTGCCCATTCGCGCCGCGCAAAATATTTCCGTCGGCATTCTGCAAGCCCTTGAGACGGCGCATTCCAATAACGTCATCCATCGCGACATCAAGCCGGCCAACATTCTGATCCACGGTGCCAATGCCAAGCCGCCCGAGATGATTACCATCGAAGATGTAAAGGTCGGCGACTTCGGCCTCGGTAAAGTCGGCGAAGTCACGACGCAAAGTATCATGCAATCGGGCAGCCTGATGAGCGAAGAAGGCAAGAGCATCGCCGGCACACTGGCCTATATGTCGCCCGAGCAGCGCGATGGTGCCGATATTGACGCCCGCAGCGATCTTTACTCCGTGGGCATCGTATTGTTTGAGATGATCACAGGCGAACGCCCCAGCGGCGGCGATATGCCCTCGCACATTCGCGACGGCCTGCCAAGTTGGGTGGACAAAGTCTACAGCCGTCTATATACGCGACGGGATCGCCGGCTGGCCAGCGCCGCCGATGCCTTGGCCGAAATCGCCAAAAGCAGCGTTCCGCCGCGCATCGCCGCTCAGTACGGTCGCGTCGGCCCGCGCCCGACGGCCTACCCCGATCCACCCACCGCGACGTCCGTGCCGCCGATCCCGGTTGACCGCCCCGAGCGCTGCCCGAAGTGCCAAGCGGCCGTCGCAGATGACAACAACTTTTGCGTGATGTGCGGCGAGCAAGTCGTGAAGAACCCGCGTCGGTGTTCCAACTGTCAGGGCTTTCCCGCACCCGACGATCGCTTTTGCATCTTTTGCGGCACGCCTCTGCCGGAAGAGGCACGCTAAGCCATGTGCATCTTCGGTGGCGGCGATGGTTGGATGCTGTTCATGGGCCTGCCGTTGTTGTTCATCTTCCTGTCGGGCAGAGCAATGAACGACAACGATACGCCAGCGGACCATGAAGAGTCATTCACGGTAACGCGCGGGCAGGCTTGGGTATGCCCGAACCCACGTTGCCGCTGCCCGAATCCACCGCAGGCACGGTTTTGTAAACGCTGTCGGGCGAATCGAACCGTTTAAGGCGTATTAGGAATTGCACAATATGACTTGGTTTTCAATGCTAGTCTTGGCAGCCATTTTCGGTGCCGTCTTCTTCGTCGCAGCATTTCTCTCCGCATCGGGCAAACACCAACATGCCAACATGGAGACTTCGCAAGTCATCCCCGGTGGCTATGCGCACCTGCCGCATTCGACTTGCCACCGCCCAGAGTGCATGCGCGCGAATCAGGATGACGCCCAATACTGCGGCGCTTGCGGTGCCGATCTTCACGACGATTCACGGCGTTACCACGTGCTGCTTACCGCTACCGGCCCATCCAAGATTTATGCGATAAAAATGATCCGCAGATCGCTCAAACTTGGGTTGAAAGAAGCCAAAGACATCGCCGACCGCCCGCCACAGGTGGTGGGCCTGCACCTGAACGAAGAGCAAGCCCGGCGCTTGTGCGAAGGGTTCACGCGTGCCGGGTCCACCGTCGAAACGCGGCTTGCCGCGCCTACCGATTCTTCGATGCACGCGGCCTAATCACCGGGCCAGTTCCGCTACAATCGGGTTATAAAAACCAGAGTTGATTGGAATCCCCGCTCACAGTGCCATTCTGCTTGCCATTAACGCCCCTGCGTCCGAGAGCGAAGCGGATAATCTGCCGTTGTAGTACAATACCTATGCAGCGTCGGCGGGGATGCCGAAGCATCCCACGACGCAAAAAGTGCACCGCTTCCTGACGGGCGCGGCTCTGTTGATTGCCTGCACGTGGTGGGTCGATCAATTGGAACCCGTCTATTCTGCAAGCGGATCTTTGTCATCTTGGAATGTTGCCTACGGGCATTTGAGATACATTGTTGCCTATGTCCAAAGACGTGGCCCATGCCAAAGACATCGAAACCGCGTTTCTCGCCGGCGTGACCGGCAATCTGAAATCGGCGGGCGGTCGGCTGATTCCCGGCAAGGAATTCAAGATCGAAGATCGCGATCGCGCCGAACAGGTCCGCGCGGCGATGGCCGATCGACGCATGTACGAGCGCGATCTGTTTCAAAGCTTCCCGCACGGTCGCAGCATCACGCTGCGCGGCTACGAAACGAGTTGGATTTTCTGGAAGCGCGTTCGCAGCGTGACGTCTGCCGGGGTGTTGGCGCCCGTCCAAAACTTGCTCGACGGCGGTAACGCGGCCAAACCCGTTTCGCGCGGACAATTGTTGGAATATTTGGATCACCTGACCAAAAAGGAAACGGGACCGCAACTGGTCGGCGTGTGTGCGCCGGCGGGCTTCGATCCGGACGTTTGGGACAACCCGCCCGAGCATTCGGGCATGAAGCTGGTGCTCGTCGAACCGCGCGACGATGGCGGTTGGCGAATTAAAGGCGGCGACCCGAGTTTGGAGCGACCGTTCGTCAAGTTGTTTGACCCGGAAGATGTGACGATCAAACTGGGGCGTGTAAAGCGCGAGATCGAAGCGCGCAGTGCCGATTTGTTGACGGGCAGCCTGACGGCGAGCCAAATGGCGCGCGAAATGGATTTACCCGTACCGCTGGTATCGAATGCGTTCGAACAAGTGGCTCGCGAAATCCCTGAACTGCATGTATCCCGCAAGGCCGGAGAGGCGACGCTGTTTCGCGGTGTGGCGGCAAATAGTTACGAGGAGGAACGACCCATGTCGTTCATCGACAAGATCAAGAACATGTTTGCCGGCGAAGGCGACGAGACTAACAAGATCAACGTGCTGGCCGAGAAGCGCGCCGCCCTGTCGTCGAAGCTCGATCGGCTTTTCGAAGACATCGAAAAGCTGGAGAAGAAAGAGGCCGCGCTGGTTGCAGAGGGTAAAGCCTCGAATTCTAAGGTCGCCAAGCTGAGACTGGCCGCCCAAGTCGAACGACTGCGCAAAGACATTACGCGGTTTAACACCACCGGCTCGATGTTGAACAAGCAGATCAACATCATCAGCACGCACATTCACAATCTGGAAATGTCGCAAACGGGCGAGATGGGTGCCCTGCCGGATAGCGACGAGTTGACCGAAGCCGCCGTGGGTGCCGAAGAAATGTTGGAGCGGCTTAATGCGAGTGACGATTTGGTCAGCAGCCTCGAAGTGGGCATGGCCGAGTCGGCGATTAGCGATAGCCAAGCCGCGATTTTGGCGGAGTTCGAAGCGACCGACGAACCGGCGGAGAAGGAAAAGGCCACGGGCGAGAAACGACGTGCCCCGGAGGCCGGTGAAATCGACCCGGGTGAACGCAGCTCGCGCGAAGCGCAGGCGGAGTAGCGGCTAAGCGATTTGCGCAAACAAAGACAGAGCCGCGGCCTGTGGCCGCATGTGTTACGAGCAACGAATGGCAGGCCGGGTGCCCCATCCTTTTTCGAAGAAAAAGGGTGGGGAATAGAAAGTGTGGGACAACGGACATAAATGTGATTGTGCGAGAGAACGCGATTCCCCACCCTTCGCTATCGCGAAGGATGGGGCACCCAAATCGAGTTGAGTAGTAGGCGGATTGCGTAAGCAACGACAGAGCCGCGGCCTGTGGCCGCATGAATTGAAAGAAACGGATCATGGGTCTTTTTGACTGGCTGACCAACAAGAGCAAATCGCTGTCGGAGATGACGCGATCGGAATTGCGCAAGCAGGAACTACTCCTGCAACGCGAGCGCGATCAGATGATCAAACGCATCAGCCAGTTGGCCGAACAGAAGCAGAAGGTTTTCGAAAAGGGTAAGGCTGAAAAGTCTCCCGAAGTGCGGCGCGTGCTCGCGCAAGAGTTCGACTTAAAAACCACCGAACAGTTGATGGCCTCGCGCCAGCTCAATATTCGCAGCAAAGAAGCGCTCACTGTCACGCGCATGCGCATGCTGCGCGAGAATGCCGACCGAGCGGAGAAACGCGGTAGCAAGCTAGGCATGATCAGCGAGAAGGATTTGGTCGCACTCGAAAAGATGATCGAGAACGACAAGATCACGGCCGAAATGTATCAGGATCGTCTTGACGACATGCTCAACACCGGTTTGAGCGAAGGCGAAAGCGCGCTCACGCCCGGCACGCAGCAGGTGCTCGACATATGGGAGCAGATGGATACCGGCCTGCTCGACGACGAAGCGCAAGCCTTCGACGAAGCCGACCGTCGCGTGCGCGAACGACATCAGGCGACGGATTAGTAAACGTCGAAAATTCGAAACGTCTAAACGTCGAAATAATTCAGACGATACGTCGCGCGCCACAGAGCCGCGGCCTGTGGCCGCATGATTCGGCACCGAGCCCGATCAATAAGATTTGCGAAAACTCCCAATCACAGAATCAATAAATTCAAATACGTCGGGTGCCCCATCCTTTCTGATAAGAAAGGGTGGGGAATCGGACGTCTCCAACGAGCCGTACTTTATTACTCCCGCGATTAAGAATTCCCCACCCTTCGCTAGCGCGAAGGATGGGGCACCCGACATCTAAGAACACTTGCAAAACCGCTAAGCCAGACCATCAAACAATAACCGCGTCAGCGTAAATTTAATTCAGCCCTATACCATTTCGCCAAATCACTCAATCGCAGGTTTCAAATTGCTGGACAACCTCAGCATCCCCCCCGACACTCCCCCGTTGTTAACCGCGAACACAACAGACTGCTAATTATCCGAGAACAATTATGCCGCATCGAATTGCTGTTTTGGGTTGTGGGCTTGTGGGCGCGACGATGGTGCGCGACTTGGCCGCCGATGAAAACTATGACGTCATCGCTGTCGATGCCGACGCCGCGCGCCTCGAACAAATCACCACGGCGCGGCGAATTCAGCGCCGCGTTGCCGACCTATCCGATCAAAAAGAAATCCGCGCGCTTGCCGACGACGCCGATCTGATTTGCGGCGCGCTGCCCAGCAAGCTCGGCTTCGCAGCGATGCAAACCATCGCCGCGTCGGGCACGTCGTTTGCAGACATTTCCTTCATGATCGAGGACGCCCGCGCCGCTAACGACGCCGCCCAACAATCCGACGCGACCATCGTGTACGACTGCGGCGTCGCCCCCGGCCTCGCCAACATGTGCATCGGTCACGCAGCCGCAGCGTTCGACGTGCTCGAAGATGTCGTCTATTACGTCGGCGGCCTGCCATACGCACGCCGCTGGCCGTACGAGTACACCGCTCCGTTCGCACCGTCGGACGTGATCGAAGAATACGTGCGTCCCGCTCGCATGATCGAAAATGGCACCGTCGTCACCAAGCCCGCGCTGTCCGAACCCGAACTGCTCGACTTCGACCGCATCGGCACGTTGGAAGGCTTCAACACCGATGGTCTGCGCTCGTTGCTTGATACCGTGAAGGCGACGTGCATGCGCGAGAAAACCCTGCGCTACCCCGGCCATTGCGAACTGATGCGCGTGCTGCGCGAGACGGGCTTCTTTAGCGACGCGCCGTTGCAACTGCGCGATCAAACCGTGCGCCCGTTGGAACTCACCTCGAAGCTACTCTTCGACCAATGGCGCTTGCTACCCGGCCAGCGCGATTTCACCGTGTTGCGCGTCGTGGCGACGGGCACGCGCGGCAGTCAACGATCGACGTTAACGTACGAACTGTTCGACGAAGCCGACGCCGAAAGCGGCGAACAAAGCATGGCCCGCACAACGGCTTACCCGTGCACGATCATCGCGCGGCTTATTGCCGAGGCTGCGTTTCAACAGCCCGGCGTGCACCCGCCGGAAACGCTGGGCCGCGATGAAGGCGTGTTTCGGTCGGTGCTCGAGCAGTTGAAGCAGCGCGGCGTGCAGCTCACGGTGTCGGAAACGAAAACTGAGTAACAAAAAATCGATAGATATCATATTTCACGTGGGTGCCCCATCCTTTCTGATAAGAAAGGGTGGGGAATCGTCAGTTAACTCAGACACACAGAGCTGTCGCTTGTTTCCAAAGACGTCGATACCCCACCCTTCGCTAGCGCGAAGGATGGGGCACCCGGTCATTCACACATCGATCGTTAACACGATAACAAAAAAAGCCGAGCCCATCTGAGGGCTCGGCTTCCTACTCATTTTCTTCAACTCAGTCGAAATAGCCTACGACTGTTGCTCCGGTGGTGGCATGATACCGGCCAACAACGCGTGATAGCGATTCTTCCAGCACGACCAGTCGGTGCCGTCGTGAGACTCGTGCGTCTTCACGGTAAAGCCCTTGTCGCGTAGGAACTGTGCGAAGCTGGCGTTGGATTGGCCCATGTCCCAGTTCTCGTGCGGATTGCGGAAGTCGTACTTGCCCCACTCGAAGCAGAACTCGATCGGTGTCTTCTTCGCATCCGGAACCGCCTGCTTAATGCCGGCTTCCATCGAACCGAAGATGTACATCGACCGACAGCCGACGCGACCGATCACCTCGGGAGATTGGAATGCACACACGAGCGCGGCGAAACCATCGAAGCCGTGGCCGATCGACGCACGCGCTTCGCGCTTGGCGATCGTGCGATAGTTTTCATCCATGAACGGCACGATGTCTTCCGCGACGATCTTCGGATACGGCGAATCGGGCTGGAAGATGTTGGCCTGCATACCGATCAACACGATGATCGATGGTTGCACGTTTGGTGCTGCGGCCACGCCATCGAGCACGTCTTCGATATTGCCGAGCATCTGCGCCGTCGAACCACCGTGCACGTACGCGACCGGGTAACGCTTGGCGTCATCCTTGTCGTAACCGGCGGGCGTATAAACCTTGATCTCAAACTCGGTGCCGGCGGCTACCTTGCTCTTGATTTGCTTGGTTTCAAGCTTGCCCTTGGGGAACTCGGCGTTCTCATCAAGATAGCGCGGCGCCTGCCAATCGGGCATTGCGAACCACGACATATCGAGCGGCGCGCCGCGGCCCATCGTCATTTCCATATCCTTGCCAACGACGTAGCTCTTGCAGGCACGCTCGTTGCGCGGATCGGGGATTTCGTTGTAGTCTTTGATGAACACGTAGTTCAATCGCGCATCGGGTTCGACCGTCGTCGAGTAGTAGTAAAGATTCGTCTCGGGCACGCGAATCATCGGGCGTTCCTGACGTGCGCCCCACAAGTCACCGGCAATCGCCATGTCTTTGGCTTCGCCGTAATAAACGAAGTGCACCTTGTCCTTGCCTTCGACGATCGGGAACTGCTTTTGCTGTTCGAGATAGGCGTTGATGGCGGCGTCTTTTTCTTCCGCCTGCTTTACGCGCTTGATAAACGCGGCAAAGTCATCGCCCTTTAATGCGCCGGCTTGTGCGATTTGCACGTCGTGAACATCGGTAGTCGTGATATCGACGCGAATGAGTTTTTCTAAGCTGCGAATAAAGATGCTGTTGCCGACGAAGGCCGGGTGCGCCCACGACAGATCTTCGCCTTCGAGCAGCGGCAACGCGGCGCGTTCTTCGTAACCGGCTGGCGTTGCTTTGGCGATATGCAGCGTGCCCTTCTTCGTGATGATGACGAGATGACCATCGGCGGCGATCAGAAAACCATCGCCGGGTTGGCGCGACCGCCAAGCGGGTTCGCCCGTTTTGGTGTCCACACAAACGAGAATGCGCGTGCTGTATGCATACACGTGACCGTCGTGATAGACCGGCACGTTGTAGCTATTGCGGATGATGTTGTCTTCCCAAAGCGGCTTCCATTCGTCGCCTTCGCGTTTGAAAACACCTGCGGCATCTTGTTTGTGCGATAAGAACATCGTGTCCTTGTTTTCGCACATCGTCGGCACCATGCTGCCCGCACCCGTGGGGCCGCCGCCGCCGTGGGCAAACTGCCACGCCATTTCACCAGTCTTAGGGTCGATCGCCATGACGTTGGCATCGCCGGGCACCAAGACCAATGGCTTGCCGTCTTCAATCGTCGTCACCATCGGTGATTGATAATTCACCGTGTCGGTGCCGACGGCCCACTTCTTCTTGCCCGTCAACGGATCGAACCCCATCACGGCTTGATTTTCAATCGGCGTGGGTCGCGCGCCTTCGACTTGCTTTACGCCGCCGACTTGCAGGATGACTGTGTTCTCGCAACCGATGGGCGATGTGCTGCAACCGTAGTGCGGTTTGTTGACGGCGTATTCTTCGATGAGATTGACCGTCCAAACTTCTTTACCCTTTTCGAGATCGACGGCGACAAACTTGCCGCGCGGGGCAAGCATGTAAACGTGCCCTTTATAGATCAGCGGCGTCGTGATTGGGCCGGTGTGCGCGCCGTCGGTGCCGATGTAGGTTTCGTCTAGCACGTAGCGCCATTTCTCTGCACCACTCGTCTGATCGAACGCCGCCAACACGTCGTTGGTGCCGTCGGAGAACGCCGTCACCACGACACCGTTGGCCACAGCCACGCCGGAGTAACCGCTGCCCGTCGGAACCGACCAAACCTGCCTTAGCCCGATCTCTTTGCCGGTGGAGAGCAGCGTTGAACCGTTCCAATGGCCATTGGCCGTTTCGCCGCGGAAACCGGGCCAGGCCCGCGCGATTTCTTCGGCGTTTGCCGTCGGCACGGCCACCGCCGCGGTGACCAAAGCCGCCATCAGGGCACGGGGCCAGCGAGGGGCAGAAAAGGATCGATGAGCATGCATAGGGTGGGTCCTTTCGAGAAAAAGCGAGTTTGAAATAAGCGATTTTTAATGCCGAAACGGCATCTTATCTGTTCAACGGGATCGGGGGCGGTTGCTAGCGGTGGCCCATGAAAAAATCACCGAGCAAGGGTGGGAGAAAGGGCACACGCCAGCGCGAAAACGGCCTCGCTTTGGCGGCTCCAAGGTCCATAAAACACGCCGAATCTGCCGTCAGGGTCGAAAATTCACGATGTTTATTTTCTGGACGCCGACCGGGCCGCCGATTATATTTCTGGCTGATTCGAGATTTTAGATCTACCCGCAGTAGCGAGGCCGCGAGCGTTTTTGACCTTCCGTCTTCCGAATGCATCGATCCAAAGTTCGAGTTTTTGCAGCCTTTGCTCGACGGGCTGCCCGCATGTGTGTTTTTTTCAGTCGAGTTGTGCGACGGTCTTCCTTTTCCTTGGGCATTAAACCTAACAAGTGAATGACCGCAATCTGTTTGAACGAGCCGAGCGTGCGCGCCGGACTCGTGGAGTTAGTAAGAATGGGTACGCGACTTTACGTTGGCAATCTGAGTTATCACGTTTCGGATTCGGAGCTGGAGCAAGTCTTCGGCGAATTTGGAACCGTCCAGAGCGCGAAAATCATCATGGACCGCGAAACCGGTCGCAGCAAAGGCTTCGCCTTTGTTGAGATGGGCAGCGATGATGAAGCTCAGGCAGCCATGGATAATTTGAACGGCAAGGACCTGCAGGGCCGTGACCTGAAGGTCAACGAAGCCCGCCCGATGGCCCCCCGCTCGGGTGGCGGCGGCGGCGGTGGCTTCCGCGGTGGTCGTGGTGGCGGCGGTGGCCGCGATCGCGGCGGCTGGTAAGCCGACGGCAAATTGCCAATTACATCGGCCCGCCAAATGGCGGCTCGGTGAAACCAGATAACAAGCGGCGTGTGATCGATCTTTCCGACGGTCACACGCCGTTTCTAATTGGTGGATGTAGGTTCGAATACGCTATGTTGGTCGTGCGCCCAACCCAATAATCCGCCCAAAATTTGTACGATTTAGGTTCACGAATCGCATATCTGCGGTTATATTCCTACCAGCAAACGACTTAGCGGCGAGTCCCGTGCTGTGCTGGCGCGTTAAAGCACGTGCGAAAACGCTTTGTCGCTTTATCCGCGCGAAGCGCGGCAAGGTCGCGTAAACTACCCGTATTCGTGGCGATCATGGATGAACGCCGCGTTGTGCGCCCGTCGCGCCACTTGGCGGCACGGGCAGAACCCCGAATGAGCGTGTCGAACCGGCCCCGGTTTGGCGGCCCGCTACACGCAGGATTCCCGAAGCGCTATGGAACTACCAAAACGACCCGGCAACGACGTGTATCTGCCACCCGATGCGTTTCCGCAGACGGTCGCCGCCTTACAGCAAATGCCCGACGTGCAGGAGCTACGCATCGGCGTGGTGTATGCGTTCGACTTTCGCACGCGCATGCTGCCCTATTGGTATGCCGACAAACGCATGGCCCCCTGCTCGGTTCGGCTGCTTGCCGACTGTTTGCACGAGGCCGGATTCAAACACGTGCGCGTCGTGCTGCAACAATGGACGCCGAATTTCAAACCGTCGAAGGCTGTGCTCGACGGTAAGCCGCTCGATATCCTGATGGTCTCGGCGATGCAGATTCACGCCGAAGCTGCTTACGATCTGATTCGGGAAGCGCACTCGGCGGGCGCCGATCGACCGTTGATCATCGCCGGCGGCCCAAAGGCGATTTACGAACCTTCCGATTATTTTGAGTTGGGACCGCAGCGCGGCGTCGGTGCTGATTGCGTGGTGCACGGCGAAGCGTTTGTGATGCTCGACCTGATGAAGCGCCTAATCGAAGCGCGACAAAACGGCGAGCATGTACTCAAAACATACAACCGCATGCGCAGCTCGGGCGATCTCAATCGCATGCCGGGCTTGGCGTATCTTGCGGGTGATGCGAACCGCGAAGAACCCGTCGCGATCAACACGGGCATTCAGCGTTTGTTACAGAACCTCGATCAATACCCGATGCCCGATGCGGGATATCGCTTGCTCGAACCACCCCATCGCGGTGAAACGCTAAAGGCCAAGCCGCTCGACGCCAAGCAAATCAAACGCAAGAGCATGATCGCGTCGATGATCGCCACGCACGGTTGCAAGTTCAACTGTTCGTATTGCCCGATCCCGGCAGTCAATCAGCGCACGTGGCGTTACAAGAGCCCCAAGCGCATGGCCGAAGAAATTCGCCATTTGCACGAAACGTTCGGCCTCACGTTGTTCTTCGGCACCGATGATAACTTCTTTAACAGTCGCGAAACGGTCGTTGAATTGATGACGGCGATTTCAGAAACGCGGCTGACGAACGGTAAGAAACTCGGCGACGAAATCCGTTTCTTCACCGAAGCGACCGAATTCGATGTGCATAAGAACCTCGACATCCTGCCGCTCTGTCGCAAGGGCGGCATGCGTGGGATTTGGTTCGGTCTCGAAGACCTTACGGCGAAGCTCGTGAACAAAGGGCAAACCGTCGGCAAGACGGAGATGATCTTTGACGAACTGATCAAGCTCGGCATTCAGCCGATGGCGATGATGATCCACAGCGACGGTCAGCCGTTGCGCGCCAAAGATGGCAGCATGTCCGGTGTGCTCGATCAGGCGGAGTACTTGTTTAAGGCAGGTGCCGTTTCGTATCAGTGCACCTACTTGGGCCCGGCCGTCGGTACGCGCAGCTTTGAAGAATCGCTGGAAGGTGGCACCATGTTCCGTCGCGTTGGCAATGAAGATGTGCCGCAGGCGTTTCTCGACGGCAACCATGTCGTTGCTTCTGCAGAAAAGGAACCGTGGACGCGGCAGATGAATCTCGTGCGCGCGTACTGGAGCTTTTATAACCCCGTCAACCTAATGAAAACGATCTGGCGGTTGCGCGAGAAGGGTTCGATTGCACCGAAGCGCGTGTTGTATCAACTCGTCGGCATCATCGGCTTGTTCTACACGCTACCGCGACACTGGGCGTGGGCGCGCAAGCTAAAGAAGGGGCCGATTGAGAAGCTCACGGGCGCGTTGCCCTCGCGCATTCCCATGATCGCTGCGGAGAATGGTGAGATTGTCACGTGGGCGATCGACCATCCGTCGCACCCGGAATTCACGCGGCCCGACAATCTCATCGGCGTTGGCTTTGAAGCGCAGCGGAATGAATCGGATGTGGCGCTGCCGGTGGTGGGGTGAGAAGAAATTGAGAATTGCGAATTTGGAATTGAGAAAATAGCTTGATTAAAAAGGCCGCGCGTCTAAAACGTGCGGCCCTTTTTTTTTTAGGTCGAATTGTGAATGACTTTCCCTCAGCAAAACGGGTTTTAATCACTCGCCTGTTCAAACAGCATTATCGACTTCGAGAAACGATGACGCTTTAACAAGCTCGGATACAGTCATTACGCCGAAGGCGTTACGCCAACTAGCCCCGGGTTGCCGCAACAGCGGCTACCCGGGGTTAACAGAGCCACTACTGCGTTCAACCCCAACGGGGTTGCGGCACCCTTCGTCCGAGCAATGCCGCAACTCTTTCAGAGTTGAATCCATTATCGAAACGCCAAACCCAGGGTAGCCGCTACGCGTCAACCCTGGGCTAATGGATGTAACGCCTTTGGCGTAATGACTCGGTCTTGGCTGGTGCGTTTTTCATTTGACTGAAGCGGCAACGAGCTGACCGCGATTAGCTTATTGAGTATTAAAGCCCGGCAGGGCGGGTCGGATTGCAGTCTCTGGTGAAGCGCAGGCCGCGACAGCAGTCGGAGCGCAATCCGAAGAAATCGATCAAAAAAACATGAAGCCCCGGCAAGGGGCGTAGGTACCTGCACCGCTGCCGCGGTTTAACACTCGATACAACTCAGGCCATGGATTGCGCGGCTAGCGCCGCTTCATCCATGGCTTTCTACCCACGCCCCTTCCGGGGCTTGAAAAAAATTATCTCGGCACCATTCCTGATTTGAACATGCTCGAAACGGCACCGTGCTTATTCGCTCAGCGCCCCATCAATCTCTTCAAAAACATACTCCGCATACCGTTGGGCGAGGTCATCGCTCACGACCGGTCGCGTATAGGTCAATGAAAAATTCAGCGTGCCGTCAAACCAGCTAAATACCGGGTTCCACGCCGGCGGTGTGGGCAACGGTCCGGCGCCCCACAGGTTCGTCACGCGCGCGCCGCAGATGTTTCGAATCGGGTAACGAATCTCACCGTAGTACGAGTAACCCGACGAGAGTGCCTCCAACCCCAACGGCAGTCGCATCAACATCTGATAAAACCACCAGCGCGACCAATCCGCCGCCCAGAACATCGCCCACTGCTTTAAGTGAACCTCGCGATTGCGATATGACTCCAATTGTTCGCTTAACGACGCCGCCAGCGCCGCGCGGTCGTCGATCATGCTCCGCTCGGCGTAAAGCGTTGGCGAGACAATATTGTTTCCCTGCAAAGGACGCGTGTGTCGCTTCGGATCATCTGCGCCGACGAACGACAAATTCTGCGGCATAGTGACCAGATATGCGTCGGTCTCGACCTTGCGATCTTCAAACACACGATGCAGGGCACGCAACACGCAGACCGCAAAGAAGCGACCGTACAGCGCCGGGCCGGCGGGAATCAGCGCGCGGGCTTTTTCTTTCAACGCCTCGGCCGTATCACGATCCCAACTGCGATGAATGCAACGGTAATCCTCAAACGGAGGATGCTCGTGATTGAACAGCGTGCGAATCGTCTTGTTGGTTAGCTGCCGCTGCGCCGAAAAGCTGCCGAGCAACAACTTGATTCGCTTAAAGAACCCGTGTCCCGACAGCGGGTCATTTAGCCGTTTGTCTTCATGCAAGCCGTCGCACGGTTCGGTGTTTGCGCCCGGCGAGCGCGCATCTATCTGCGCCAACATCCACATCGCGCCTTCGGCATCCATCAGCATATGCGGCCAGCGAATCACGAGACGCGTTTTATCATTCGGCAAGTCGTAGTGCTCGAAGCGCATCTGCGGACCGCGCTGCAGATCCCACTCCGCCACGTAACGCTGTTGGCACAAGTCGTCGACCACGCTCTGCGCATCATCCCGCTCGCGCAAATCGTCGTATTGATATGCCGCGCGGGCTTGGGCCTCGATCACGTCGGCTTCCTGCGGCGCTCGCCATACCGGCCGCCCCCAGAACCACGACATCCCCTGCCGCGCACCGAGGACCGGGTGCTGCTGATACACGTGAAGAATGGCGGCTTTCAGGTCGGCGGGGTCGATCCGACCGTCCAACTCCATGGTCATCAGCGCGATATTGCCGCCCTGCCGCTTCCGTCGCATCATCAGATCGTGCGAATAGAAGAAGTAGTCGGCGGGGTTAAATGGGATGGACGAGGTGCGTGGCATGGGCTAAAAAGACGGCCGAGCTGTGGGCCGCAAATTCTTTACTTACAAACCTTTACCGCAGTATCGGCCCGCCACGGGCCATTAGCAAGCGATTCGTTGCCGCCGTTTTGGTCGGCGGATAGATTACCCCGATATATACACCATTGGCGCGGGAGGCGGCAATTTGACCGCAATCATACTCTGGTCCGTAACCGGGCTTTATATAGGTATCGTGATGGCTTGGCTGGCGGGGACCGCCTGGGTGCGGAAGTTCCGCGCCGATGAAACCATGCGCATCGAGCCCGAGCCGGGCGCGATCCCTGATGGCAACTATCCATCGCTGATGGTGTACGTCGCCGCTCATAACGAAGCCGAGCGCATCGAAGCCTGCATCGACCGTCTGCTCGAACAGAACTACCCCAATCTCAACATCACCATCGTGAACGACCGCAGCGACGACGATACGTCCGGCGTGGTGCGTCGCATGATGGAGAAAAGCGATCGCATCGAACTCGTCGAAGTCGATCAGTTGCCCGACGGTTGGATCGGCAAGACGCACGCCCTTTCGGTCGCAACGCGCAAGCCGACTGCAGATTATTTGCTCTTCGTCGATTGCGACTGTCAGTTGGTGCCCGGTGCCGTGCAAGCGATCATGCACAAGTCCGCGCGCGAAGGTCTCGAATTTGTATCGCTTTGGCCGATGCTCGATTTGGCCAGCCCTTCGGAAAAACTCATCACACCGCCAGTCAGTTGGTTGCTCGGTTTATACACGCTGCTCGGCAGCAAGAGCGCAGCCGATGGTTCGCAAGTCGTTCTCGGCAACGGCCAGTTTATGTTGTTCTCGCGCTCTGCCTACGAACAGGTCGGCGGACATGCGTCGGTGCAAGCCGAGTTGGCGGAAGACATCATCCTTGCGCGCAAAGTCGAACAACTCGGCGTTAAGCGTTGGGTAGCGTGGGGTAAGGGCATCTACCTGAGCCAACGCGACAACAACATGCGTACGACGAGCAACGCAACGACGCGTGTGGTCATCGGCAGCTTGGTGCATCCGCTGCGCGTGTTTCATTCGGCGCACGTGATTCTCGGCGGCGTTGGCACGTCGATCTTCTTGGGTGTACCCGCCGCTATTGCGATGTTCTTTTGGCCAGAGTCATTGCAACTCAAACTCGTCGCTGCCAGTGCCGTCGTGCACTTGCTTGCAATGCGATATTGCATTCGACGGTTGTTTAAGATGACGTTTCTCAAAGTGCCGTCGGTCTTTGCGTTTGCCGTCGGCGGCATTGTGACGGGCCTTGTGATCCTGCGGGCGTCGTGGATTATCACTGGCCGCGGCACGGTGCGTTGGGGTAAGACGCACTATCGCGTGCGCGGCTCGCGCATCGTGGCGGCGGTGCCGGCACCTGCACGGTAACCTTAAGATTACTCCTAAGATCGCTGAAGATCATCCCCGGTCCCATCGGTGAGTCGAGGACGCGCGAATATCAGCCTAATCAAGTAACAGAGCCTTCAACTAGGATACGCCGTTTAAAATTCAAGGCGTCATGGATATCAGTCTACACCATTGGCCGGCATCAACGCGACCTTGTCGTTTCAGCCTCTCTCTGAAAAGCGATAGTGTGTTCGCTGATTTCGATATTGACGACGACGGTCGCGTTTATTTGTGTCGCATCTCATTCGATGGTTTCGGTTGTTGCTCTCCAGAAGATTGCATCCCGAGATTGCGAGAGGACGAATCGCAGGTCCTGTTGCGGGCCGTCGAGAATGGGGCGATCGATCAGGACCCTATTCGCCGGGTTCTCTTTCAGTATTTTCGTAAAGTTCAGAACCATGTTTGGCACGACGCGTTACGGCATCATGGATTGCTCAGAAAAGACAATGAATAAGTTAGGTCCCGACTGACATACTTGTAAATTACACAATACCCGTCCCCTTGTTGCATCGGCTCTGATTTTCATGCGGCCACAGGCCGTGGCTCGGTCGTCTCCTTCACTCACAACCTCCGCCCGATCCCCCCTCTTCCACGGGTTGCCCGACTGCCCGCTCGGTACTATGTTGACACCGTACGTTTTCATTTTTCAACCAACCGCCATCCCGGCGAAAGAAGGTGACTCATATGGTAAGCAACACCGCACAAAACCCTGAAAAAGTCTCGAAGTGCCCGTTTCGCGGTAATCGCGTCGGCGGCGCGCTGGGCTCGTCCCCGCAGATTTCTGATTGGTGGCCGAACCGGCTGCAGGTTGAACTGCTGCATCAAAACCCGCCGATGGCAAACCCGATTCCCGAAGTCGATTATGCAGAGGCCTTTAAGAGCCTCGACTACGAGCAACTCAAGAGCGATTTGAAGAAGCTGTTGACGACATCGCAGGATTGGTGGCCTGCGGACTATGGCAACTACGGTCCGTTGATGATTCGTCTCGCTTGGCACTCGGCCGGCACCTATCGCATTGCCGATGGTCGCGGCGGTGCGGGCACGGGCATGCAGCGCTTCGCGCCGACCAGCTCGTGGGATGACAACGGCAACCTCGATAAGGCGCGCCGCTTGCTCTGGCCCATCAAGAAAAAATATGGCGCGAACATTTCCTGGGCCGACTTGATGATTCTCGTCGGCAACTGCTCGCTCGAAATCATGGGCTTTAAGACCTTTGGCTTTGGCGGTGGGCGCGTGGATACGTGGGAAGCCGATCGCGGTATCTACTTCGGTCCGGAATTTTGGAACGGCAAGTCCGTCGATGAGTTTTCGCCCAAGCCGGGAACCGCCGGCCATCCGGGTGAGATGGTTACGCGCACGATGCGCTGGGAAGGCGAAGCGGGCACGGCGGAATCCGATCTTGAAAACCCGCTCGGCGCCAGCCACCAAGGTTTGATCTACGTCCACCCGGAAGGCCCCAAGCGCGACGGCGACGCAGCCGCAGCGGCGAACGACATTCGCGAAACCTTTTCGCGCATGGCCATGAACGATGAAGAGACCGTCGCACTGATCGCCGGTGGCCACGCCTTTGGTAAGTCGCACGGTATGGTAGACGGCAGCAAGGTCGGCCCTTCGCCCGAAGGCGCGCCAATCTCGGCCATGGGCATGGGTTGGAAAAACAGCGAGGGCACGGGTTTTGCCGAATACGCGATGACCAGCGGCCTCGAAGGTGCATGGACGCCGAATCCGATCAAGTGGGATAACGACTATCTCGAAAACCTCTTTAAGTATGACTGGGAAATGACCAAGAGCCCGAGCGGTGGTTTGCAATACAAACCGGTCGATCCCAACGCCCCCAAGACGCCCGACGCGCACAAAGACGGCCAGATGAACGAACTAATGATGCTGGCTACTGACGTCGCGTTGAAAGTCGATCCAAGCTATCGAAAGATTTGCGAACGCTTCCTCGCTGACTTCGCTTATTTCTCGGATTGTTTCGCCCGCGCGTGGTACAAACTAACCCACCGCGACATGGGCCCGAAGGTGCGCTACCTCGGCCCCGAAGTGCCTGCCGAAGATCTTATCTGGCAGGATCCGATTCCCGCCATCGATCACGAGTTGATCAACGATAGCGATATCGCATCGCTCAAGCAGACAATTCTTGGCACCGGTCACTCAGTTTCCGAGTTGGTTTCGGCGGCATGGTCGTCAGCATCGAATTATCGCGATTCCGACAAGCGTGGTGGTGCCAACGGCGCACGTGTACGGCTCGACCCGCAACGCAACTGGGCGGTCAATCGGCCGGACGAACTCGCCAAGGTGTTGAGCTCGCTCGAAAAGGTGCAGCAAGACTTCAACGGCGCGCAAAGCGGCAATAAGAAAGTCTCGCTTGCGGATCTCATCGTACTCGGCGGTTGTGCCGCGGTCGAGAAAGCCGCAAAGGACGCTGGCGTGTCGGTGACGGTTCCGTTTACGCCCGGTCGCGCCGATGTGGGTCAGGATCAAACCGACATCGAAAGCTTCGACTGGCTTCAGCCTGTGGCAGACGGCTTCCGCAACTTCAAGCGTGACGACGTAACGTTCAACGTTGCGCCCGAGCGCATCTTCCTCGATCGTGCTCATCTGCTAACGCTGACGGCTCCCGAGTGGACGGTCCTGACCGGCGGCCTGCGCGTGCTCGACCAGAACCACGATCATTCCAAGCACGGCGTGTTCACCGATCGCCCGGGCGTGTTGACGAACGATTTCTTCCGCGTGTTGACGAGCATGGATTACGAATGGATGCCGACCGACAAGGAAGAGACGATGTTCAACATCAACGAGCGCAAGAGCGGTGCGACGAAATACACCGGCACGCGCTGCGACATGATCTTCGGTTCCAACGCACAGTTGCGCAACATCGCCGAAGTTTACGCCGCTGACGACGGTCACGAGCGCATGGTCAAAGACTTCGTCGCCGCGTGGAACAAGGTGATGATGTTGGATCGGTTCGAGTTGGCGAATGCGTAAGCGCCCCAAATAGACAAGCGTCTTTGCGCAGTTTGTTTGCTCGTCGACAAATAGACAAGTCGTAACGAACGCCCCCGAGTTGATGTTTTCAATTCGGGGTCGTTTTATATCTCAATAATTGGTGATACTCTGTTGTGCGAATTGCGACGTGAGATTCGCATCGCGGACCAAATGGCGCTTCAATAAATGGTCCGCAGTGCGGACCCTACAGACTCATCGCTTGCGTCGCGTTTGCACGCGTAAGCCCGGCGGCTTTGTTGCGACCCAATCGGCGAAGCGGCGGACTTCGTCATGGCTGCGCAGCGCGTCGAGCGTGTGGTACTGGTCCGCCAGTTGTTTCTCCGTTAGCACCGCATGAATGTGACCGTGGCAGGGAACGCAGAGATCGACTGTCTGCTGTCGCTGCTCGCGCGTGAAGGCGCGTTGTGTACGCTTTTGCCGATGCCGCATGCGCGGCACCAGATGATGACGCGTCGTGCGGATGTTGGTGCGACCGCAAAGGGCACAGGTGTCGCGCGTGGCGGATTGGTGAGCGTTGACTTCCATCGTGAGGATTTTAGCCGATTAGGTGAGTGAGCGGGAGTTTTTCGAATCGCTGGTATCGAGTTGGCCTCTGACGCATCAGAGACACAGCCGGCGGCGTTGCAGTGAAGTGCAGACGTCGCGCCACGGTTCTATGAACAGTGCGACGCTGGAAAGAGCGCCCGATACGCCGCGATCGGGTGAGTCGCTGGAGGTTTTTCCTGGAAAATCGGGAACCGCTTCGGTTAATGAATCGTCGCTGGTGGACACTGTTTATAGAACAGTGGCACAGAAAGTCGAATCACCGACATGAGCTAAGGGGCTCAGATTAATCCACGATTTGATGTTGCCTCCCACTTCGTTGAAACTTTACTGCATGAACAAGATTCAACACGTTTGCTGGCGTTGCATCAGTCGATTCAAACAACTTCAATACGGTGTCGCGCGATGCAGTGCGTTCACATTATTATTGATCGCCTTTTCCGTTCTCGGCGGCTGCGCTAAACCCAATCAGAATAACGCGCACCAGATGGATACACTCCGTTGTGCCGACGAACCGCTTGTCGAGCTTCAGCGATTCGATCCGCGGATCAAGCTCGACCTGCGTTACGCGACCAGCAATAACTTCCTCGGGCGAGCCGTCTATGACGAAGCGCGGTGCTTCGTTCGTTTGACTGTCGCGCGGCAACTCAAGGGCGTGCAGGACCAGCTTGAAGAACGCGGCGTGGGCCTCGTTGTATTCGATGGCTACCGCCCCGTTGCCGTGCAGCGTGCGATGTGGCGGATCATGCCCGACCCCGATTATGTGGCCGACCCGGCAAAAGGCTCGCGCCACAATCGCGGTGCTGCGGTCGATGTCGCGTTGGTGGATCAGGAAGGCAAACCGCTACCGATGCCAACGGAGTTTGATGACTTTACGCCCGCAGCGCATCGCGATGCGATTGTTAAAGACCCGGCAGCGGGTGCGAATCGGGATCTGCTGACACGTGTTATGCAAGCCAACGGTTTCGTCGGCTTGCGCACGGAATGGTGGCATTTTGACATCGAGAACTGGCGCGACTATCCGATTATCCGAGGCGACGCCGAGGCTGATCGGCTCAAGAGGATTCCTTGGAGTGGTGATGGGCAAAGCGATTGATTTGCTGATTAGTTCGCAGTATTGAATCTTGAAGCGACGCTGTTGGGTGCCCCGGATTGGTACGCCAACTTGGGGTCTCGATTTTTTGGGTTGCAACCTGTATCTACACTTAGCTCAACTATGTGAACGAATCGCAACCCCGCGTCGGAGTACCGACATGGGCCACCTGGCCGACAAACAAGGACGCGTCAAATTCCCAATTGAGGAATCCGGTGTTTGGATGCTAACAATCATTCATATGATTCGAGCCACCGAAAACGTAGACGCAGACTGGGAGAGTTTTTGGGCATCGTTCACGTTTCAGATTGATTGCTTGCCCGGCGCAACTGACGAGCGTTAAACGGATTAGACTGGTCGGGAAAGTACCCACCTCGGGTTCTCTGAAAGACCGGAGGGGCGTGGGTGGCATGCTCCCCCTTCAAGGGGAGCATGTGGAGGCGGGACAATGCTCGTCAGTTTCACGCGATGGTAACGCGTCAATGCTCATATCGCATGTTTGCCAGGAAGGGCAAGCATGCCACCCGCCGTTTCAGAGTTTGTTGGACGGGTTAAGTGATCTATTCTATGACACGGAAGAAACGAAGACGTAGTCCGCTCCAGAGAATCGCATTGTCAAGTCGTCTGTCGCTCCACCGCCAATGCAAGGACCGATTGGAACAATTTGTCTTGGATCTGTGAGGTCGCCGCTTCTATGTTTGGGTAGTTGCGATCCCACCAGTCTTTGTATTTTTCCTTCAGGGCCCCAATCCGCTGGTTGGCCTCGCCGGATGCCGCATTTTGAATATGTCGAAACGGATCGCCACCATGTAGGAACTCATTCAACGCGCCCATTCCCGTTTCTTTCATGTTGCGCCTTGTAGCCTCTTTGCCCAAACTGAGTTCACGTGGAAACGGCAAATCATCAACGGCATGAGTAGTTGCCCGTGCGAGCGCCTCGATCTCAGTGACAACCCCAATCAACTCTGCATCGGCTTTGAATGCGCTGGTGATTTCATCGATCTTCGCGATTGCCGTTCTCTTTGTTTTATTGAATGCAGACTCATCAGATACGGCCGCGAACGCTTCTCGCTGAACGACCATGACTGCATCGCGGAAACGAACCACGGCCCCATAAAGACTTTCAACGGCCTTTCCACGTTCGGATGCTCGAATACGTTCAGTCACCTGTCTACGGTTATCGCAGATTGACTCCCATTGGTCGCGAATCACCGATCGAATTTGCTGGCACGGAACCTGTACCGCCGCGGCAATTTCATCGGCCCCACTGCTGACACGTGTTCCATCGTAAGTGGCCATTACAACGCCGAGCAAATTGCTGGGCAGTTCGATGGAGGGCGTGCTAGGGCACAAGAAGAAAACGCGTTTTCGCCCAAGCGCTCCCGCGAACAATCCGAATTCTAATAGCAGGTTATCGCGCATAGCGGTTGATGATTGACCACGTTTCAGCAACTGATCGTCGGGTGATGCGACCAGTATTGCGAAGTCGTTTACTTTAAGTTGCTTTTCAAGAGACTCCATCGGGTAATCACCCGGCAAGAACAGTTGGTGCGTCCAGAGCTTCGGTTGAGTCTCGTGCGAAATGTGGGCGAACACCGCCTCGGCGATTGGAAGGCCTTCCGATGATGAGCCAATAAACACGAGCGGCTTGTCCATTGCATATTCCTCAATTTGTTAGCGAAACAATATTCTTATATTGCGCAAATCCCCAATTGCCAACAGAGTCGAAATTGTGTGGACAGCATACACGATCCCACGAGGCTCTGGCGGGTGGCATGCAACGCCGTTAACCAAGTGCCGCGTCGCGATGGCGAAACGCCCTTTGTAGCTTGGCCCATTCGCGTTTGTTTAGCCTGTGGAAACGCGGTGCCGAAGGCGCGGTGGTTTGGTTCTTCCGCGGCCAGT
>Ga0207422_1001510_pt1 | contig 44690 bp, 37 predicted proteins | sample MarCyaLeptolynsp_FD_187757 | JGI IMG/M metagenome (GOLD analysis project Ga0207422, IMG submission 187757) | Marine cyanobacterial communities from Panama - species 1 Leptolyngbya sp. (SPAdes) | ecosystem: Environmental > Aquatic > Marine > Unclassified | place: Panama: Panama City | collected... | reverse complement strand
AATCTCCCTCGACTCGACAACGCCGACATAGCTCTTTTTATGTAGGGCAACACCTACATCATTGGATTCGTTTAGGGCATTGATGTCAAAAAACTGTGGATGAACTTTTACAAATTAATCGTCGTTGAATAAGGGATTACCGAAAAGGTCAACGAGCTATGGAGCTTGCCTTATCTACCTTTGAGTCCTCTTTGTCTCCCGGCTAGGACAATGCGATGACGATGTTTTTCCAGATAAGCTCGGAAATTCTTCACTCGTCGCCCCTGACAAGGACGGGGCTTTAAACCCAATTATTTCGGTAAAACATTCTAATATTAGTTTGAATGTTACTTTTAGTACAACAATATTCTAATATTAGTTTGAATATTTGAATTATAGGAGCTAGCTATGGGCGATCGTTGCTGTCAAGCCAAAGCCTCTGAGTTATCGAAGCTGAAAAAACAGCAAGCCAAGATGCTTTGGGCAGTTCTGTCGATCAATATAGTGATGTTTGCGATCGAGTTTGGGGCTGGTATTCGAGCAGATTCTCTATCTTTAACTGGGGATTCGCTAGATATGCTGGGTGATGCGCTGGTCTATGCCAGCAGTTTATATGTAATTAATAAGAGCGTTAAAGCGCAGGCTGGAGCAGCCTTCCTGAAAGGATCGATCATGTTTTTATTGGCGATCGCTGTTTTTGCGAGAGCCACTTATCAACTATTCATGAGCGCCAGTCCAGAAGTATCGACGATGGGAATCGTTGGAGTTGTAGCGTTACTGGCTAATTTGCTGTGTTTGTTGTTGTTGACTCGCCATCGAAACGACAATCTCAACATGTCTTCTGTTTGGTTATGTTCCCGCAATGACATCATTGCCAATACATCAGTTCTAGTCGCAGCAGCGTTAGTTTCTCTGACTCATTCACTCCTGCCAGATTTAGCAGTGGGTTTGTTGTTAGCGTTTATTTTTGCCAGGTCAGCAGGGAAAGTGCTTTCACAATCGTGGAGGGAGATGCAGCAGGTATGAAGGAGCAGAGAATCTGTCTCAAAATGACAAATACCTTATAGAATGATAATGATTATCATTTTACTCTGCTTAACAGTTTGGCACACTAAGTACGGAAGACCCGGAATTGGATATGACCGACACAGCAACTCTTTCCAACCCAACGACTCTGAACATTCCTAAACAAGGAATGCCGGTTACAATCATCACTGGATTTCTGGGGAGTGGAAAAACCACTTTACTCAATCACATTTTGAGTAATAACCAAGATTTGAAAGTTGCCGTTCTCGTCAATGAATTTGGAGATATCAACATCGACAGTCAACTCCTCGTGTCGATGGATGAAGACATGCTAGAACTGAGTAATGGCTGTATTTGTTGCACCATTAATGATGGTTTAGTCGATGCCATCTATAACGTGTTAGAGCGCCAAGATCGAATTGACTATGCGATCGTCGAAACCACGGGAGTTGCCGATCCGCTGCCGATCATTCTCACCTTTTTAGGAACGGAATTGCGCGACTTAACTCGCTTGGATTCAGTCATCACAGTCGTTGATTCAGAAACGTTTACCCCCGATCATTTTGACAGCGAAGTTGCCCTAAAGCAAATTGCCTATGCCGACATTACTATTTTGAACAAAACCGATCTGGCTTCTTCTGAAAAAATACAGGAGTTGGAAAGCTACATCGGCGCACTCAAAGCTGGAGCTAGAATTCTTCATAGTCAACATGGAAAAGTCCCTTTGCCGCTAATTTTAGATATAGCTTATAATAATCCCGAATCCTATGCAGACCTCGTTCGAGAAGAAATAGAACAGTCTAAGTCCGAGCATAACCATCATCACGAACATCATGCCCACGAACACCATCACCACGAACATCACCATCATCATTCCCACCATCTAGAAAATGATGGATTTATGTCAATTCCTTTCGAGAGCGATCGTCCCTTTGATGTCGATAAATTTGAAATATTCTTGCAAGAGCAATTACCCCAAGATATCTTTCGAGCGAAAGGAATTCTCTGGTTCAACGACAGCGAATTGCGTCATATTTTTCAATTGAGCGGTCCCCGTTTTGACATCAAAGCAGAAGAATGGCCAACCCCACCCAAAAACCAGCTCGTTTTCATCGGACGCAATTTGAAAGCAGAGGAACTTCAGCAGAAGCTTGCTAATTGCCATGCCGACTGCTAAATCCTTTAGCAGTTGATTTTTCTGTATTATCTACAACTGAAACTTAAGCTAAGATGTATCTAAATTAGATTCATTCTAGCTTCCAATTTCCCCATATCCCAATCTCCTCGTCAGTCTTGCATCGCAATTGAAATGTCGAACAGCTTATCCAACTTAGATTCATCCATGACCTTATCAATTCCAACAAACACGATTCCTTTACAAACCCAAACGGGTGAATCCCAAATGCCTGTTTCTGAAGCCGAAATGCAACAAGCTGTTCGGACATTACTGTTAGGAATGGGCGAAGATCCCGATCGCGAAGGACTGCGAGATACGCCAAAACGAGTAGTCAAAGCCCTTAAATTTCTCACTTCTGGCTATCATCAATCCTTAGACGAACTCCTGAATGGAGCCATTTTTCACGAAGAGACCAACGAAATGGTGTTGGTGCGCGATATCGATCTGTTTAGCTCCTGCGAACATCACATCCTACCCATTCTCGGACGCGCTCATGTGGCGTATATTCCCAATGGCAAGGTCATCGGTTTATCGAAAATTGCACGCATTTGTGAAATGTACGGGCGACGCTTGCAAGTACAAGAAAGATTGACCGCTCAAATTGCCGATGCACTTCAGGGGTTACTGAAGCCTCAAGGGGTTGCAGTCGTCGTTGAAGCGACTCATATGTGTATGGTCATGCGCGGCGTGCAAAAACCCGGTTCCTGGACGGTGACGAGTTCGATGCAAGGTGTTTTTGCAGAAGATGCCAAAACTCGGCAAGAATTTATGAACTTAATTCGTCACGATCGGTGTTTTCATTAATACACTAGCACCGCTATGCGGAGTACGAGGTCAAACAGTGTCAGGGCGGGTTTAGCAAGATCTTGGGAGACTTGCACAAAATTTAAAGTCAAAACCCGCCCCTACCCATTTTTACCCCAGCAAGATTTGAAATTGAACCTGAATGCTTACTATCAAATGACTATCATTTCCCAAGAATCTCGCTTATGATTATTGCCGTAGCTAGTGCTTTAGGGGCGGGTAAAACTCATTGGATTTGCCAACAGATAGCTCAAAATAATAACCCTGTTGGCTATTTTAGTCCGAAAACTGATTCTGTCCCTATTGATGGAACTTACCTACAAAGCGAATATCCTCAACTGACGATCTATCAAACAGGGGAAGAAGGAAAGTTATTAGTTGATACCGAGCGCGCGATCGCCTACATTGAAATTCCTTGGTATATAGATTTGGCAGGAATTGAGCCTTTACTGCAAACCCTTAATGCCCATCGAGTTGCCCTAATCCCTCCCGATGTTGATAATGCGGAATTGAAGGCATGGGCGGATGAAGTTTCGATCGTGCGCGATCGCGAAACGGGGACAATTGAAACAGAAACCAAAAGCAGTCCTAGAGAAAATACGTTATGGTCGATTTCGGATACTCATCCAAAAACGTCCTTACAAATCCATCGCGGCGTTTTAACGGGACAAATTTTAGACTTTGATAGTTTAGCCACCTTTTGGCTAGAACTCACTCAAGGGGCTTATGGCGAAGTCATCCGCGCCAAAGGAATTTTTGACTTAGAAGACGGACAACTTTACTACGGAGATTTTACTCACGCTCAATCCAAACTAGAGTTTCATACACTCAATTTTCCACGCTGGGAAAAAGGAATACCAGAACGGTTTAGTGGGTTTGAAATTGTTGGTAATAACTTAGATAAAGCTGAAATTTCTCAAACCATTAAAGATTGCTTTGTTCCCGAATCTGCTATTCATTATTATCAGCAGCAAATTCAAGAATTTTTAGAAAGCGAACAAGAAGTGGAGGTTGTATGAAAATCGCAGTCATGTCTTGTATCCATGGTAATTACACAGCGTTAGATGCGGTTTTACTCGATATTGACCGCCAAAAAGCCGAAAAGATTTACTGCTTGGGAGATTTAGTCGGTTACGGTCCTTATCCTAATGCAGTCGTCGAACAAATCCGTTCGTTAGACATTCCCACCGTACAAGGCTGTTGGGATGAAGATATCGTCGAAGGGTTAAACGCCTGTGAATGTAGTTATCCTTCCTTATTGGCAGAAAAACGAGGCAAAATTGCCCACGAATGGACAAATCAAAAAGTCCATCCAGAAGTGAGGGAATATCTAGCACAATTACCTCATGTTTATAAAGAAGAAAATCTTTGTTTTGTCCACGGGAGTCCGAATAGCAATCACGAATATATGCTTCCTGAAATGGATGCGTTTACTGCTTTAGAAAGAGTTTTATCTAGCGATGCTGAAGTGTTGTTTTGCGGACATACCCATATTCCTTACGTTCGGACTTTGGATTCTGGAAAATTACAGGTTAAGATTCATCAACCCGATCGAGACGAACAAGAAGCACTCCATTTTAGTGCGCCGGTGAAGCGAATTATTAATGTTGGTTCGGTAGGCGAACCTCGTCACGGTCGTCCAAATGCGACCTACGCGATCTACGATACGGAGACAGAAGTTGTAAGCTTGCGAGAAGTGGAGTATGACTATCAAAAAACTTGTCAAGCAATTATTGAGAAAGGTTTACCGCCTATTTTTGCTTGGCGTTTGGCGAGAGGATTGGAATTTGCTGAAAAAGCAGACGATCCGACTCATGTTTGCGAACGTTAAATCGCGTGAAATTTTAGACTTATGTGGGCAATCTTAAGCGGAATTGAAGGAAATTTTGTCGCTTACGAAGCAATGTTGGCAGATATTAAACGCCAGCGCGTTGCAGTGGAAGAATTGTATATTCTGGGCGACATTGTAGCCGCAAATGCTGATAGCGAAAAAGTTGTTCAACGAATTCAAAATCCTTTACCCGGCGAACTAAAACCGCAAGTTTGTGTGGGGTGGTGGGAAGAACAATGCTTTGCTTTGCATGGGTTGGGTTTGACTGCAGAACCCACAGAATTAATCGATCGCTTTGGCAAAGAAACAGCTAAACATCTCTGGGATTCAGTCTCTCGCGAAACAGTACGATGGTTGCGGGGTTGCCACTTTGGTTTTTTTGAGCTGGATTGTTTATTAATTCACGGGAGTAGTGTCAGTGCGAGTGATGAGTTGACTCCTGAAACTCAACCTTGGAAAATGCTAGATAGGCTGCAAAGGGTACAAGCAAATCGTCTTTTTTGTGGTCGTTCGGGTTTGGCGTTTGAATATCAACTCCAGGAGGGTTCTGTTAATAGTTCGGTCATGAGCTTAGATCGCCAGCAACCCCTACAAACAATGACTGTATCAAAAAGAAAAGTGGTTGGCGTGGGGAATGTGGGGAGAGTTTGGGGTAAGGCGACTTATACCCTTTACAATCCCGATAGCGATCGCTTGAAGTTTAAAACTGTTGGATATGGCAATAACCGGGAGTTGAGCCGATCTTAGCGAACGGAAAATAGGTTACTGTTGCGATCGCGCCTCTACCTCTTGCAACAGGGGAAGAAGCAAAATTATTCGTTGAAGTTGAGTGCGCGATCGCGCTTGAGCTGAATGCTTACCGACTTACAACCGTTCGGTAATCTGAGTTAGCAACTGGTTCGAGCGTTGAGCAAAGTCTTTCATACTTTCTGCAGTAAACCCTTTCTGAGAGAACAATGCCAAGTCATAAACGTGCTGGCAAATCCCATTGGCTAAATTTGCAGACGCAGATTCTCCACCTTCTTGAATAATTCCACCTTGACTCAAGTCAACGAGTTTTTGAATCATTGGATGAGCGGTATTTACGACCAACGTATGCATTTCAGGAAACTCAACGGCTTGCTGTTGTACCAATGCCATCATCTCCTGCATTCGCCGCATTTCCTCCGGCAAAATTACCATTGCTGGCGGCATATTTTCCAGATCGCCTGACTTCAGAGACTTAGTTTGTACGGTCACTTTCGAGTTGTTGAGCGCTTTCTCAAACAATTCTTTTACCAGTTCGCCGCGCGTTTTGTTGGTTTTGGGATCGACAATTTCGCTGGTTTTATCTTCTTCCACTAAAGTATCTTCTAGTTCCGAATCAACGCGAGAGAATTTAATATCTGTATACTCCCGTTCGAGGAAGGGAATGAAGTAGTTGGTGTCGATGAAGGAGTCCATATAGAGGACTTCTAAACCCTGGCTTTTGTAAAGGTCGATATAAGTCGCTTGACTGCCGGGATCGGTGCAGTAAAAGACGCGATTCTCGTGTCGTTCTTTGTTGCGTTCCAGGTATTCCTTCAAAGTCGTGTAACCGTCGCTTCCGCCTTCATTTTCCTGGGGAGTGGCATCTTCCCAAACATCACCTTCCGCCGTTTGTACTTCAACTTTGGGCTTATCTTCGGCCGTTCCCGGTACTTCGTAAGTGGTACGGAAGATCGTGATATCTTCAACCTGCTTTTTAAACTTGTCGTTTTTGAGAGAACCGAACTTGACAAATGTGCCGACATCCTGCCAGCAGCGAATGTATTCCGATCGCTCTTCCTCATACAAAGACTTGAGGCGATCGCCAATCTTTTTGGCAATATAGTCAGTAATCCGGCGAACGGTGCGATCGTTCGTCAGGGCGCTGCGAGAGACATTGAGGGGAATATCAGTACTGTCAATGACCCCCCGCAGTGGCATCAGAAATTCCGGTACAATCTCCTCGCAATGGTCGCTGACAAAAACTTGGTTGCAGAAAAGTTTAATTTGCCCTTTGTTGATATCAACATCGGGTTTCAGCTTTGGGAAGTAGAGAATGCCGTTGAGAACAAAGGGGTAGTCGGTATTCAAATGCACCCACAGCAGCGGTTCGTCTTGGAAAGGATGAAGGTAGCGATAAAACTCTAGATAGTCTTCCTTGGTTAGATTCTGAGGTGACTTCTTCCAGGGTGCTTCCTGCTTGTTGATTTGCTCGTCGTCCAGCTTAATCGGAACCGGCATAAAATCGCAGTAAGTCTTCACCAACTGCTTGACTCGTTCCGCCTCCGCATACTCAACTTCTTCATCAAACAGCGTCAGGGTAATCGTTGTTCCCGGTGTGGTTCTCTCCGACTCGGTGAGTTCAAAAGCGGGGGAACCGTCGCAAGACCAATGGATAGCCTGGGAATTGGGACGGTGGGAGAGGGTGTCGATCTCAACCTGTTTGGCCACCATAAAGGAAGAGTAAAACCCTAAACCAAAGTGACCGATAATCTGTTGGTCGGCATCTTTTTGATATTTCTGAATAAATTCTTCGGCGCTGGAGAAGGCGACTTGGTTAATATATTTTTTTATCTCGTCCACCGTCATGCCAATGCCATTGTCGGAGACGGAGAGAGTTTTTTGATCTTTGTCGAGGCTAATGGTAATTTCTGGTGCGGGGAGTTCGCCATCCACTTCACCCGCGTAGGAAACCATCTTGAGTTTGTTGATAGCATCAACGCTATTGGAGATCAGTTCCCGCAAGAAAATCTCGTGGTCGGTGTAGAGAGATTTCTTGATAATCGGAAAAATATTCTCGGTATGAATCGTAATGTTGCCTTGTTCGAGTACAGTTGCCATAGCTTGCTCTAATAGGTCACAGCGTGCAGGTATTCCAGTATAGATGTTAGACGATGGCACAAACGTCTGTATTCAGGTTTGCCCCCACAGTAAGATTCGGATTTCCCTAAATGGCTAAGGAGTCTAACGACAGAGTGGGAGTTAAAGCTCTTTTGTTTGCATCAGGCGTATTTCCCGACAGCCTATCCTTGACAAGGATTTCAGGTAATGTACATTCGACATGACATAATAAACGGGTTCAAGATCGAATCGAGCGCAAAGGTTATGATCCCATCTTCTCGCTGTTGTTGGTATGGTGCGTTGTTCGTTAGTGCTGCCGTTCTCGTCGGAGTGCAAAGCAGTTCCTCTCAAGCTCAGGAACTTTATAATCCGCTTCCTCTCAACTCAGGTCAAGAGGTAGAAGATACGCTCTCCGATCGCGATATTCCGACAGGGGAGGGGGGATTTGCCCGCGATTATCGGGTGAAATTAGAAGATGGCGATCAAGTTGCGATCGATCTGCTCTCCGATGAGTTTGATACGATTGTGACGCTGATGGCTGCTGACGGCTCGACGGTGGGAGAAAATGATGACGGCCCCGACGGCTCGACGAACTCTCTACTTTTTGCGCGCATTGCCGAAACGGGAAACTATATCGTCAGGGTACAGGCCTTTGGGGCAACGGGAGGCGGGGATTTTAAGCTCAAAATTACGCGCCTGCGACCGGTTGATTGAGGTGGGTGCGATCGCTTGCAATTTTGCTCTTGGGGTTCAGGGGAGTCGGCACGAGTAACTCGGCTTTAGATTTGCTCAACTTCCCTTGAGATTAATGCAAAAATACTTGAATTAAAATAATTCAACTACGACTCCAACACTGCCAACACTGCTTTGGGGGGCAGTTTTTCCTTAAACCAAATCACCTTCGCCGGGACATTCTCGACCTTCACCCCCGCTTTATCCAAATTCAAGCGCTCGGAGATTGCCAAGATCAAGTTATCTGCTTCCGCACGGCGCACTTGAGCAAATTTCTTCCGCAAATAGTCCGGCCGCCAAAACCCAACCAGTTCGAGCATATAGTCTCGTCCGTCGGGATGAACGAGGCGGAAGTCGGGAATCATGACGCTACCGGGAATGGGGACTAAATTGACTTCTCGCTCCAAAATCCACTCGGTTTTGAGCTTTTCCCAGCGTTGAGCAAAGGCTTCTTCGAGAAAGCTATCGTAGGGTTTGCCAGGGGGGTAGTGGGTGACGAGGCCGCAGCGATCGTCGAGGCGATAGTAGCCTGTTTTTTTTGCACCGGTGTAGGAGTCGCGGTTCTGCAAGGTGGCTTTGAGACTCCATTTGGTGACGTGCAGCAGTGCTGGAATCATTTTAGCAAGGGCCAGGCCGTAACGGGTGCTGGATTTGAATAAGCTGGTGGGGCCGTCGAGGGTAATGGTAAAGCCATTGTCTGCATCGCCTTCGAGATAAAACATGAGCTGGAAGAGTTTGAGGTAGCGAAAGAGGAGCTTGTACTCTCCCGGAACGTTGCGGTGAGCGTTGAGGGTGACTTGGCTGGAACGATAGAAAATTCCCTGGACTTGGGAGAGGTTGTAGCGGTGCAGGAGCGCTTCGGGGGAGGGTTCTTCAAATTCGGTGAGAATGCGATTTTCTTGCAGGTCAGCGTAGAGTCCTTTTTGGATCTCGGCGGGGAGGACTTCGCGGTTGAGTTCGCTGGAGAGTTGGGTAGCGATCGCGTCGAGGGTGCGATCGCGGTTTTCGGAGATTGGCATCACCGTAGCGGCGCGCGCAAAAGTCCGCTGGCGAAGCAGTTGCGGGTCGAGGGGACTGACAATTTCAAAGGTGGAAAAGCTATTTTTGAGCAGGTGCGCTAACCCTCGCTTAACGCGGTAGTCGGGACTGTCTCCTTCCAACTCGTGAAGTTGGCGATCGAGTTCCCCTTGGGTTTTCCCCAAGCACTTTTGGAAGCATTGGATTTGTTCTGCGGCCAGAGCAATGGTTTGTGGCGCGATCGCCAAGCGCTTGGGGACAATTGTCTCGCCATCAAGTCGGTAACTCAGCAGATCGGAAGGCAGCATGGGTTATTTTCTAAGAAGGCGATAGAGAGTTAGTTTCTGGTGCAACACCGCAACGCTGGCATAGTGGAATCGAAATTGTAAAGGTCGTTCCCTTACCCAGTTCGGAATGACATTCTAGCTCTCCTCCGTGCTTTTCGGCCACAATTTGGTAGCTAATCGAGAGTCCCAAACCCGTTCCTTTCCCCACCGCTTTTGTCGTAAAAAATGGGTCGAAGAGTCGTTGTTGCAAGGATTCAGGAATTCCGGGCCCGTTATCTTTGATTTGCACGATCGCGCGTTCTTCTGCGATCGCTGTTGAAATCTCAATCGTACTCGGTGCGGCAACAATTTCTTCTGAGCTGCGATCGCTATCTCGCTCTTCGAGCGCATCAACCGCATTGGACAAAACATTCATAAACACCTGATTGAGCTGTCCGGCATAACATTCTACCGTTGGAAGCTTGTCATAAGCTTTGAGAATTTTAATTTCTGGGCGATCTTTTTTAGCCTTCAAACGATTTTGCAAAATCATCAAGGTGCTATCAATCCCTTCGTGAATATCCACGTTTTTCATTTCTGCCTCATCCATGCGCGAAAAATTACGCAGCGACGCGACAATTGCTTTAATGCGATCTGCACCAACTTTCATTGAGGAGAGCAGTTTAGGTAAGTCTTCAAGCAAAAATTCTAGATCGATATCCTCCATCCTTTCTTCTAGATTTGAGGTGGGATGGGGATATTCTCTTTGGTAAAGATCTAACAAGTCGAGCAAGTCGCGCAGATAGTCATTAGCGTGGTTGATATTGCCATAAATAAAGTTGACAGGGTTGTTAATTTCGTGAGCAACTCCCGCCACAAGCTGTCCCAAACTCGACATTTTTTCCGTTTGCACGAGCTGAGCTTGGGTTTTCCGAAGTTCTCGTAGGGTTTTCTCTAACTCCTGCGCTTTTTGTTTGAACCGCTCCTTCGACTGGCGCAACTCTGCTTCAGCACGCTGGCGATCGGTAATGTCAAAGGCCAGGGAAGCAATGCCAATACATTCGCCTTTCTCATCTACGAGGGGGGTGTTATACCACTCGCAAATGATTCTTCGATCGTCTTTGGTTCTATTGGCGTTGACGTTGTGCTGTCCTCCTGTTTGAGTGGCAAGTTCTTCTGCGACTTCGCCGATCTCTTCTTGAATTGTGAGGGGAATAATGAGATCGTTCATATGATGGCCCATGGCCTCGCTGGTACTGTAGCCAAAAATAGATTCGGCTGCGGAGTTCCAGGCCATCACTTCAAAATTCAGATTCCACTCAATCATTGCCACGGTCGTTTGCTCAAAGAGGAGCGATAGTTTTTGTTGGGAGGCTCTCAGAGCTTCTTCTGCGCGCCTGCGATCGGTAATATCGAACGCTAAAGAAGCCATACCGATACATTCGCCATTCTCATCGATTAAAGGCGTATTGTGCCACTCGCAAATGACCTGCTGTCCATCTTTCGTTATGTTTTCATTGATACTGTGAGTGCCGCCAGTTCGAGCAAACAACTCTTCAAAAATTTCATCGACATATTCTCTAATCTCCTCCGGGACAATGAAGGATGCATGCTGTCCGATCGCTTCGCGAGTGCTGTAGCCAAAAATGCTTTCCGCCGCGGCATTCCAGGCTGTTACTTTCCGGTCGAGATCCCACTCAATCACAGCAACCGATGTTTGCGCGAAAAGGATCGAAAGTCTTTGTTGGGAGGCTCTCAACGCTTCTTCAGCGCGCTTGCGATCGCTAATGTTGCGGACAATAGCGAAGGCGGTTTCATTGCCGCTGGCCACAATCCTCGCTTCAAAATCTTGGGGATGTTCGCCGAGGACTAGTTGATATTCAAAGGTTTGCGGTTCTTTGGTGGCGATCGCTCGTTGCGTGTAAGCGAGCGCTTGTTCAGCCAAATTTGGCGGTAAGATATCCTCAATCTTCCGACCCAAGATTTGCTCTCGATCGACAAGCAATTCTTCTCCCTTAGCCGCAATAATGTCGAGATACACTCCCTCCGCGTTGGTTTGAAACATCATATCTGGGATTGCCTTGAGAAATGCTTGGTTTCGTTCTTCCGAGCGACTCAATGCCTCTTCTGCGGTTTTGCGATCGCTGATATCGGTGGAAATGCCACAAATTGCATAGGGTTCGCCTTCCGCGTCTAGAAGTGGAAATTTGATCGAGAGGAAGGTTTGCACGCTGTCAGCTTGAGGAACCGTTTCTTCTATTTGAATCGTCACGCGATTTTCGATGACTGCGCGATCGCTTTCTCGGAAGCGATCGGCAAAATCTTTCGAGAAAATATCGTAGTCTGTCTTGCCAATCGCTTCCTCTACTTCAATGCCGATAACCTCTTGAAAGCGGCGATTCACCACCAAAAACTGACCCGCCAGACTTTTGATATAAATTACCGCAGGTGCATAGTCTAAAAGAGCTTGGAAACGTGCCTGTGTTTCTCGCAATTGGTCTTCAACAGCCTTGCGATCGCGAATATCTCGCGCGATCGTCGAGATAGACTCAACTTCGCCGGACTCGGAATAGTGCGCCATCAACACTTGAGAAATGGGAATGTCAGTGCCATCTTGATGGAGAAGATGTGACTCTCCTTGCCAAATTCCATCGCGGATGACTTGCGGACGGCGTTCATTCGCAACAGTTTCTTGCTCTGTCGATGGTATAAAGTCAAACATCGAAAAGTCCGAAAGTTCCGCATCTTCTGTGATGCCAACCATCGACCGTCCTGCTTGATTGAGATAGATTGCTTGTCCGGCAGCATCAACGATTCCAACAAAGTCAGTTGTAGTTTCCAAGATTTTTAATAACCTTGCTTGCTCTTTTTCTGCCTGCTTGCGAGCGCGGATATCGCGCGTAATTGTTGCGATCGCAATCGGTTCGCCTGTTTTCGTGTCGGCGATCGTAAATAGATGAAAATCGACGGGAATCGCCTCATCTGTTACAAAGTTACGAAAATTAAACTCTCCTTTCCAGTAGCCTTGTTCGATCGCAGTTTGCAGAATGACTCGCTCTGAATATTCGCGATTTTCTGGAGGATAAAACTCAGGCACTAATTTCGTTTTTGCTTCTTCTAGAGAGTTGAGGCCGACCATCTCCAGTCCGGCGTGATTGATGAAAATGGGCCGTCCTTCTAGATCTGCCAACCCGATAAAGTCAGAACTACTTTCAATCACCGCAACTAACTTTTGGATTTGTGCTTCAGCTTGCTTGCGTTCTGCAATATCGCGGACGATCGCGCAGGTATATTCTTCGCCATTGAATTCCAGATAATTAAGATTCAATTCAACGAGAAATCTTTTGCCCTCTTTGGTTTGGTGCATGCTTTCTGTTGTGAACGTTTTTCGCTGTTGGACATTTTGCAAAAATTCCGGCCAAACTTCTGCAGGAAACTTTGGGGCAAAATCAAAGACCCTTAATTGCAACAATTCGGCGCGAGAGTATCCCAAGCTGCGACAGGCGGACTCATTAACATAAACCAGTTGAGCGTCAGCGTTCACCAGAAAAACGGCATCTCCAGCCACATCGAGAGCGAATTGAATGAGTCTGAGTCGGTCTTCTGTCTGCTTGCGTTCGGTGATGTCTTCGTAGGTTCCCAAAATCCCGACAACATTTCCTTCCTCGTCTCGGAGAGGAATTTTGGATGTACTCAACCAACGCTGTTGTCCGTTCGCTTGAAGCTGAGGTTCGATAATGTTGTATTCCGGTTTGTTCTCGTCCATTACGCGGCGATCGCACTCCCGGAACCAGTCAGCCTCTTCTCGCTTCCAAGGCAAGTCATAGTCCGTTTTTTCGACGATTTCCTGCGGCGTGTTTAAACCGGCCACATTTGCAAAATTCTGATTGCAGCCGAGATAAACCGAGTTGCGCTCTTTCCAGAAAATGCACTGAGGGAGATTATCAATAATCGATTGAAGTAATTGTGGAGAGTCTGATGGTGCAGGTGGAGAAGAGGCGATCGCCTCTAAATAAAACATCGAACCGCCAATTTCTCCAGCGCGATCTCGCCAAGGTTCCATCTTCCACGTTACCCACTTCTCCACGCCGCCAGAAAACAACCATAACTCCCCTGTGACCGTCTGGTTTCTCCCCGTCAAACAGTTTTGATGAATTTCTTGTAAGTGGGACGGTGCATCAGGTAAAGCATCGTAGAAAGATTTCCCCATCACCTCATCGGTAATTTCAAACTCAGCCAACCACCGCTGGGTAGCTCGCAGATAGCAAAAATCGCGATCGAAAAACGCGATCGCGACGGGAGACTGTTCCAGTAGCAAGCGAGATAACTCCTCATCGGGCCTGCGAGCCTCCTGAAGGCGGTCGGAATGAGAGTCTCGATAGTTCATAAAAAAGCAGCAAAAGACGCGGTGAAAGGCGTTTTCAAGACATTAAGCAGCAGTCTAGTACATCAATTTTAACGACTCTCCCGCGATCGTGTTATGCTAGAGTCGATCCGGATCTACGCGATCCCAACGCCCAAACCTTGTCAGGACCGGAAGGTAGCAGCAATACGGGATGCTTGAGATAGGCGTAGTCTCCGGGTCTTTTTGCATGTTTGCGGCTGACAAGCTGGATCTCGACAACAAAGTGGCTTTCCCTCCACTTTTCCACATCTTCTAAAATGAAAATATCCCCGAACAATTGAAGGAGTAAAGCACTATGGCGGGTTTGGGAAACCTCGTACAGAAAGCCTTTTATATGGGCGTAGGACTGGCGTCCTACGCCGGAGAAAAAGCCGGTGTCAAACTGCAAGAGTTGCGATCGCAAGCCCAAAAACTGGCGGACGAAATGGTAACGCGGGGAGAAATGACTGCAGAAGAGGCTTCCAAATGGGTGGACGATCTGGTCAAGCAAGCGCAACAACAACCCGTTGAGCCAGCAAAAGAAAGTCAAGCCAGAGAACCGCGTCGCATTGAAATTGTCGAAGAAGAGGACAAAACATCAACTTCTTCGAGCAAGTCGGCCGCAGATGTCGATACCTTACGCCAACAAGTTCAATCTCTCAAAGACGAACTCAACCGCCTCCAACAAGAGTAGGGACTTACCGCCTGTCTGCAAATATAAAAAAGCGTGCCAAGATTGTTCTCTTTGCTTCCAAATGAGCGCCGCACGGCGGAACAAGAAGCACTACCCACAGAACTAGACAAAAATTTTTACGAGAGGTTTGATATTGATGAGTCCACTGTCCGATCGGAATTCTCCTTCTGCGACTCAAAACGCTTCAGAGACAGAGATCAAATATGGCGAACGTGCAATTCAGGAGGGAGAGCTAACAACGTTCCCCAACCCTCGAATAGGTCGCAAGTACGATATTAGTATTACTTTGCCCGAATTTACCTGCAAGTGCCCGTTTTCGGGCTATCCCGATTTTGCCACGATTTCTCTAACCTACTCTCCCGATCGCCTCGTGGTGGAGTTAAAGGCGCTCAAACTCTATATCAACAGCTACCGCGATCGCTACATTTCTCACGAAGAATCTGTTAACCAAATTCTCGATGATTTTGTTGCGGCCTGCGATCCTCTAAGTGTCAAAATTAAAGGAGATTTTCAGCCGCGCGGCAACGTCCACACTGAGGTAGAAGTCTATCATCAGAAATAAGAGACTTTGCACATCAGAGGTTATTCGGTGACGAGTCGAGACCGGCCAGACAAATGTGATTTCTCGTTAGTAGTAGTCTGTTTCGGCTTGAGGGATCGCCAACTCAAAATTTGAGGGATCGCGCAAAAAGCGGAATGTTTCTTCCTCCAAACGGTGGACGAGATAAGGTTCTAGCACATTCGTCTGTCGCAAACAGGATAAATAACCATCCATATAGAGTTGAAGATCGCTATAGCGGTTTCCTCTTCTCCAGAGATCGACTAGGGAGTCGGTTAATCGTTGGTAATAGCGAATGGATTGAGAGTCTCTAAGCACGGTTTGTAAACAATGAATTCAACAAGAAGAAAAAGCATTAATGGCGCTACTGTAGCTTTATTCTAACGTCCGAACTTCCGAACGCCCCTGTGCGATCCCCGTAACACCTGTTACAAAATGTCAATCTTGCCTCTGTTACCCTGAAACCTAATAATTTCAGAGGAAATTAAGCTAACGTGAGTTCGGTTCGCATTTTAATTGTTGAGGGCAATCCTCATTTGCGATCGCTCTTAGGCTGGCACTTACAGCAAGCCGGCTATTGGGTTCAGCAAGCAGCCAGTCTTCATCAGGCCAAGCAACTGTTCTCCAAGCGACCGACTTCTCTGGTGGTCTTAGACTCAGACTTACCCGATGGAGATGGGGTTGAGTTTTGCCGCTGGCTTTATCAACAGAAACAATCTTTGACCTTACTCCTCTCAGCTCGCAACAGCCAACACGATATCGTTCGGGGACTCAAAGCTGGAGCTGATGATTACTTGACAAAACCCTTTGGCATTCAAGAATTTATGGCGCGCGTTGAAGCGCTTGCTCGCCGCTTGCGGATCGCTGCGGTTCCTCTTTTCCTAGACTATGGTGACTTGACGATCGATCTCGTTCAGCGTCGCGTCCACTTTCTCGGAGAGTTTGTGGATCTCACGCCTCAAGAATTTAGCTTGCTTTACGTTCTAGCTCAAGCTGAAGGCCTGGCGCTGAGCCGTTCCGAGCTGTTGCGCCGAGCCTGGCCCGATGCCATTGATAATCCTCGTACCATTGATACCCACGTTTTATCGCTGCGGAAAAAACTAGAAATCGAACCGAGACAGCCGTGTCTGATCCAAACGGTTCGTAATGTTGGCTATCGATTTAATTCAGAGGGGATCAAAAGCCGAACGACTTCCCCCGTACCGGTTGCGATTGCAGCAGTTCCCTAAAACGCCCTCTTGTGCAAGCGATCGCGGTGGTTGCGCCGACCGGACGGTACGCGCTCTCAAGGTCGCCGTACTACAATATTGAATTAAAAATGGCAATTCGCCGTCCGCGCGAAGTTGCTTGGGAGGCTGCTAATTTATGAAGAATCGACCTGCACGCCGACTGCTGCGTTATTTTGGACTCGTCTGGGTCAGTACGAGCATCGCGATCGCCGTTCTCAGTGTCAAACCAACTCTCATCCCCGTTTTGGCGAATCCGGCCCAAGAACAAGTTGCGCGGCGAATGGCAGAGCTGAAAAACACCAATCAGCGTTGGATTGAAGTGAATCTCTCAACTCAACGGTTGATTGCTTGGGAAGGGGGACGCTCGGTGTATGCTGTGATTATTGCAACGGGAAAACCGTCTACCCCAACCACACCCGGAATGTTTGCAGTGCAAACGAAACAGCCACAGATTCGGATGCGCGGTGCGGGGTTTGATGTCCCCGACGTTCCTTTTGTTCTTTACTATAACGGTGCGTCTGCGATCCATGGAGCATACTGGTTGAATCGATTTGGCCGGCCGGTTAGTCACGGAACTGTTTATCTGGCGGTTAATCACGCTCAGTGGCTTTATGATTGGGCAAACATCGGCACGCCGGTGGTGATTCATTAACTCCAAAAAGGGATTTTGAGCGATCGCTCCAGCAATTCCTTGAATTGGGTTGAATTTGTGGTAGTTTTTTGGCTGGTACGCAGGATTTGAGACCTTTCTTTCCCCTCGCAAATAACTATGGCACGTCAAAGAATCGATCCCCAGCCACTCTCAGCAGTAACCGTTTCGGCGAAAGGGATTGCGGGTTTAATTGATACTTACTTTACGGCCTATAACGGCGCGCGATTGCGAGAAATTTGCCAACTTTTGGCCGCAAAAGTTTTGCAACCCGATGTCACGGTCGGCTTAAGCATTAGCGGTGCGCTGACCCCTGCGGGTTTGGGGACGGCATTAATTGCACCCTTGATGGAGGCAGGTTTTATCGATTGGATCGTCAGTACGGGAGCAAACTTGTACCACGATTTGCACTACTCCCACAACTTTGAAATTTTTGCCACACAACCCAACTTGGACGATGTTGAGTTGCGGAAAAATAATACGATTCGGATTTATGACTTGATTTTCGACTACAGCGTTTTGCTCGAAACGGATGCTTTTATCCGCCGCATTTTGCAAAGCGATGTTTTCCAACGCACGATGTCGAGTGCGGAATTTCACCACCATTTGGGTCGATATGCCCATGAGTTAGAGCAGAAATTGGGGGCGCGATCGGGGCTGCTGGCAACGGCTTATCGCTGTGGCGTTCCCGTTTATACTAGCTCTCCGGGGGACAGTTCGATTGGCATGAATGTTGCGGCGGCCGCTTTGCAAGGCTCTCAACTCGCGATCGACCCCAACCGAGATGTGAGCGAAACGGCTGCGATCGCCTACGGTGCGAGGGGAGAAAACAATCGAGGGAAAAGTGCCGTTGTCATTTTAGGCGGCGGTTCCCCCAAAAACTTTGTGCTGCAAACGCAGCCGCAAATTCACGAAGTTCTGGGGTTAGAAGAGCGAGGCCACGACTATTTCATTCAAGTGACTGACGCTCGACCGGACACGGGGGGACTCAGCGGCGCAACGCCAGGGGAAGCGGTCAGTTGGGGAAAAATTGACCCGGAATTGCTTCCCGACTCGATTGTTTGTTATGCGGATACAACGATCGCGCTGCCGCTGATTGTCGCATACGCGCTCGAACGCTGCCAACCGCGATCGCTCAAACGCATCTACGATCGCCGCGAGGAACTGCTCGAAACCCTGCGTCGAGATTATCTAGAAGAGATGGGCGAATCTTAACTCGCCGACTTGCGTTAAAAACGGGACTGGCCGGACTCGAACCGGCGACCTAGCGCTTCAGATTTGCGTGAGTTTCCCCACTCTCTGGACTATTCCTTCACCGTAGACTTCTCAAGTTGAAATCTTTAGGTGGCGGCCGTTGTGTTGTAGGAGGTTTGAACTTTATAGAGCATTTGGGGGTGAATGTAGGGAGCGAGAAAAGATAAAAATTCTTTTCCGACCCGAGTCCCCATTCGCAGGCGATACAGATCTCGATTTCGACTTAATCCCCATTGATATCCCCACACTTGGGAGAAATAGGCGATCGCAATTTCGTTGGCTTCCCTCGAAAGGTTCGTATTGAGAAAAATTTCGAGGGCCCGGACTCGACCCGATCTCTTCTTAAAGGATTTCGACCCTTTGTCCATAAACCAAATTGCAAGGCCTTGAGGGGTTAAGAAATTCAGAAATTGTCGGGTTAAGACGAGCCGATCGCTCGAATATAACTTCTTAACCAGGACTCGCACGAGAGGAGTTAGCTTCGGTTCGATGCTCAGCAAGCGATCGCCCCTAGCCGTTTCTTTTTCTCGCCAACCCACTGGCTTGCGGGTAATTTGCTCCAGCAACATTTTCTTAAACAAAAGATAGTCTGCTGTCGCTTGGCGGTGTTGAATGTAAAAATTTTCGCCCGCTTTTTTCCCCGTCCCCAACAACATTCCAGCGAGTACGCCGCGTTGCTCTTTTTTCGATGAGACATCATAGTCCATCTTTTTTGGCTCTCTACAACCAGTCTCTGCACCTTCCTCCCAATCTTTCCCTTTGAATTTAGACAACTCAAAGCGTCAGAATTAGTTGGCTTGGCTCAAGATTACCGTATCTGTTATCAGACTTAGGCTCCCTTGAATTTGACCGCATTCATCGCTGAAGTTTCCTTCAACGCGCCCGATTTTCAGGAGGCGCTTGCTCTATCCATCTGAGCCACAGCCCCTAGATTAGAGATAATGCTGTCTTGACATTCTCCCCAGCCTAAAGGCATGGGGATTCCTAAACCTCACGATTTAGGTTTCTGCTTCCTAGCAACTGCCTCCACTCTCAAGGGGTTTTACGGTCTTATGTTCGCTCCACAGACTATCCCCGCAAGCCTTGCGGTTCTTATGTGATGATAGCAGGTTTTTTTCGACCAATTGCGGGACACAAGCTTGGAGATCGCCTTCCCCTCATTAGTGTTACCTTGACAAAAAATAACCCCAAGAAGGGCTGAAAGTCTTATCTATCAACTGTTTTAGATCGAAAATACATCAACCCTGAATCTGTATGGGTTTGAGGCGATTCTACTCCCCTTGATGCATTTTCCTTAGCTGGCAGGGCTTTCAGCCCTTTTCAGAGGAAAAAACTTTCAAAGTCCCATTAGGTTAAGATCGCGCCTCCCATCATCTTCTGGTAGCGGCTTTCTAACTCAGCTTGTAAAGACGGCATTCCAGCTAAAGTTGCATCGGCGAGGATTAACCTTTCCGCCGCCTCTCTCGCCAAAATTAGCACCTCTTGATCCTCGACTAAACTCGCCAGGGCAAAATCCGCCAGCCCCGACTGTCGCCGGCCCAGAACCTCTCCCGGCCCTCGAAAACGCATATCCATTTCCGAGATAAAAAAGCCGTCTTGAGACTGTTCGAGAACCTTGAGACGCTGGGCAGAATCGGGATTTCTGCTGCTGCTGAGGAGCAAGCAATAGGACTGGTGGGAACCGCGGCCGACGCGCCCCCGGAGTTGGTGGAGTTGCGACAGGCCAAAGCGTTCGGAGTTTTCAATCAGCATCACAGTGGCGTTGGGAACGTCAACCCCGACTTCGATGACGGTGGTGGAGACGATAATCTGCGTCTCGTTGTCTCGAAAGCGGCTGAGTGCTCCATCTTTCTCGGCCGAACTCATGCGACCGTGCAGCAAGCCGATGTTGAAGTTGGGAAAGACTTTTTCTTGCAATCGTTGGTGTTCTTCCACTGCGGCCTTCGCTTCCAGCTTGTCCGACTCTTCAATCAGGGCGAGAATGACGTAGGCTTGTCGTCCTTGAGCAACTTCTCGGCGGATGAGGTCGTAAGCTTGGGTGCGCTGTCGGCCGGTTAAGAGGGTGGTTTTGATCGGCTGTCGTCCGGGGGGGAGTTCGTCAATTTGCGAGACATCGAGGTCGCCGTGAAGGGTAAGGGCTAGGGTGCGAGGGATGGGGGTTGCGGTCATGGTGAGGACGTGGGGCGATCGCCCTTTTCCCAGCAAGCGGGCCCGCTGTTCCACCCCGAAGCGATGTTGTTCGTCAATGACCGCGAGACCGAGCTTGCGGAATTTGACTTTATCTTGAATTAAGGCGTGAGTTCCTACAAGTAAGGGAAGTTCTCCCGTTTCGAGTTGAGAGTGAATTTCTCGCCGTTTGGCAACCCTGGTCGCCCCCACCAGCAATTCGACGGGGAGGTAGAGTTGGTTGAACCAGGTGACGAGTTTGCGGTAATGCTGTTCGGCCAGGACTTCTGTGGGAGCCATTAACGCCGCCTGATAGCCGGATTGGATGGCTGCAAGGATGGCAAAGACGGCGACGACGGTTTTCCCCGATCCCACATCGCCTTGCACGAGGCGGTTCATGGGAGTTGTTGAATTCAAGTCCTGAAAAATATCGCTGACCACCCGTTTTTGCGCGTTGGTCAGTTCAAAGGGGAGGAGGGCGCGAAAGCGATCGAGGAGCTGGCCGGTGGGAGCGAGAATGGCGCTATTTTGCTCCTGTTTCTGCTGGTGGCGGCGTTGGAGAAAGCCGAGTTGGAGGTAGAAAAATTCGTCGAAAATGAGGCGGCGACGGGCGTGGGTGAGAGCGTCTCGGTCGGGGGGAAAGTGGAGGTGGGCGATCGCGTCGCTTAACCCAATTAAGCCGTACTGGTCTTTTAACTCTCGCGGTAAGGGGTCTGAGAGGTACTTCAGGGCCGGTAAAGCGGCTAAAACGGCTTGGCGCACCACATCGGCGGTCACGCCTTCTGTGAGGGGATAGACGGGCAAAATACGACCGATATTGGTCGATTCAATACTTCCGCCCAAGCTGTCGAGAATTTCAATTTCCGGACTTTCGAGGGTGATACCGTATTTATTCTTTTTCACCACTCCCGACGCGGCGACGACAGACCCTTGGGGGTACTGACGCTTGAGCTTTTCTTGCCACCCTCGATTGCTGAAACGGGGGCCGAAGAAGAAACGACTGAGTTTGAGCTGGCCGGTGCGATCGCGTACCACAATATCTAAAATGGTCAATTTCTTATTTTTCGGACTTGTGAAACAATTGCACCGCTTCACCGTCCCGATAATCGTCACCGTCTCGCCGGGAACCAGTTGGGAAATACTCACCTGACGCGCGTAGTCGATGTGGTCGCGAGGGTAGTAAAACAGGGCATCGCGCACAGTTTGCAATCCCAACCGTTCCAAAGATTTTGCACTGCGCCGCCGCTGAATTTCGGGCAGGTCTTTGAGGGGTTGCTTGAGGGTTATGCGGTTCCTCGCTTGCAAGGCGCGTTCGCGAAGCGTTCCGGTACGGAAATCTCCCAGAGGAGTAGTTTTGGGTAGTTGCGAAACGGCAACCCGACTCGTCCCTGTCTCTCGCACTGTGTTTGTAGAAGTCGTTGAACTTTCTCCTTCTTGGAGTTGGGTTAAAAGGTAGCGAGTTCGCGTCACCAGTTGTTCTCGTTCTGATTTTTCTAAGTGGGGGTAGCGAGCAAATTCCCGCGCCAAATCTTGCCAGTGACGCTGCTGCTGTCTCGTTCCCAGCGCGATCGGTTTGCCCAAACTGAGGGTGAGAAATTCGCTGAAACGGTACTGATTTCCCACCAGGTCGCTAAAACCCCGTTCTGCTTCCACTGCAAGCGCTTTGTGTAGTCGCCCCCAATCTGGTAAATCGTTCATCGGTCTGTTGTGCTTCGTCTCTTAACGATGATAGATCGAGGCAGGATTGAGAGCGACCGACGAGGAGGTCATCAATTATCAATCAACAGTTACCCTATTCTTTAGCTTGCTTTGGTGTAGCAGCAGACTGAATACTGAACTCCCTAACTGCGCTGAAAAAGATGGAGAAGGAGCGTCTTTATTGTAGTACAAAAAAACTATTTAGTGCCAATCCAATATCAATGGATGGAAGGGTCGATTGCAACATCCAGAGTGCGGAAGTCCAGAGGAACATCGATTTCTCCCCAAGTATGGCACTCAAGCGTTAGCTTGCGATCGCCCCTTGTGAAGTTAATTCAATCCGCCTCCTGTTCAGATTATGCGATCGCATTCGAGTCGCCAAAAGCCGTGGGAATCCCAAAGTGGAATTGCCGATTCTCGGCCGTCTGAATCGACAAATACCAAATCATCTGCAAAACCTTTGTCGAGGTAGAGGTCATCGAGTGAGTCAACGCAACCTTCCCCTTTTGCTTCAGCAGTTGCAATGGCTGTTACAAAAGATGCCCCATTCAGAAATTCAAGAATTGCGGGATTGAAATCGCTGGTAACGATGCAATCGCGTGCGTGGAACAGGTGACAAAAATGACGCAATGCATTCAGCATAACCGTTTGCCATTGATGTTCCGTTGTGAAAAAGAGCCACCTCAAACCGTGGTGAATCCAAATTGTATCCTTGCCGAATCCCAGACTAAACTCTGAGGGAAGATGCAGAGAGGTTTCAAGGTTGGGTAAATTGGGACGAGAAGGCAATGGGGTTTCCCAGTCCGAGTAAGTACGCCAATCTGCGTTGGTCAAGGGTTCGTTGGCAAAAGCAAAGTCTTCCTTGCGACCCAATTCGATAACTGCATCTGTTGTGGGGTGGTGTGGATTCGCTTCGAGTTGAGTAAGAACAGCGATCGCGTTCTCAGTCGGGCCGTCGTACTGAAGCAGAGCAGAGAAATCCATTCCCATAACAGACACTCCTTCTGTAATAGCTACATAACTGAAAACCTCATTAAGGCTTCAATTGTATCCTGGTGATAGGTGAGCATTACCCCTTATCGTTGAAATCGCTTGAGAGCGGGTTTGAGCTTGGCGCAGCAGGGGGGCGATCGCTTCGCTGTCAACCGGACGAGAGAACCAATACCCCTGACCGAAGTGACACCCTAACTGTTGCAGTTGCTCGACCCGATCGCCCGTTTCGATCCCTTCGGCGACGACTTGCATTCCTAAGTTTGCGCCCAGTGCGATGATGGTTTTGACAATTTCGCGATTGCCGCTTTCTAACAAATTAATAAACGAGCGATCGATTTTTAAAATGTTGAAGGGAAAGCGGTGCAAGCGACTTAGTGAAGAGCAACCCACGCCAAAATCATCAATGGCGAGTTGCACGCCGAGCGATCGCAATTGCTGCAGTTTCGCGAGCGTCTCGCCGATGCTGCCGCAAATGGCATCCTCGACAATTTCCAACCGCAACCTTCTGGCCTCCAAACCCGTTCGAGCGACGACTTTGGCCACAAGATCGACGATATCTTTGCGTGCCAATTGTTTGCCGGAGAGGTTGACGTTGACGTAAGTCTCTTCGCCCAATAGTCCCTGCAACTGCCATCGGTGCATTTGCTCGCAAGCTTCTTGCAAAACCCATTCTCCGAGGGGAACAATCGCGCCTGTTGCTTCGGCGAGGGGGATAAATTCGGCTGGGGAGATCCAGCCTCGCTGGGGATGGTGCCAGCGACACAACGCCTCAAAGCCTTGAATTGCTCCCGTACTCAAGGCCACAATCGGTTGATAGAACAGTTGTAAGTCGCGCTTTTCAATCGCTCGCCACAGTTCTGTTTCTAATTGAAGCTGGCCCAGCGCATTGGCGGGAGGCTCGAGATCGCAAATATCGCAGCGCCATTGACCCAACTGTTTGGCTCGTTGCATGGCGGCGATCGCGTCTCGCAGAAGAGCATCCGGACTGTCATAGAGTCGTCCCGTCCTGGCTTTGCGGCTGAGGACAATCCCAATCCTGGCACTGACAAAAACCTCCTGTCCCCCTAACTGAAAGGGCTTGCTGAGTTCGGTTTGCAAGCGTTCAGCGGCCTGAATGGCATCGGTTTGACCGTCAATGTTTTCTAAGAGCAGGGCAAATCGATCGCTGCCAATGCGAGCGGCCGAATCGCCTCCTCGAATGCAATCTTTCAGGCGATCGCTCACTTGCAAGAGCAGTTGGTCGCCGATCCAATGCCCCAAACTGTCGTTAATGGTTTGAAAGCGATTGAGATCGAGGGTGAGGAGCGCAAAGAGGTTATCTCGCTTGCGCCTCGAACCCACCAAGGCAATTTCCAAGCACTCTACAAATAAATCTCGGTTCGGCAGTCCGGTGAGCGAATCGTAGAGCGTCTCAACCGCAAGCTGTTTTTCGACTTGTTTGTGCTGGGTAATATCGGCAATTGTGCCGTCGATCCGCAGGGGAGTACCGTCCCGATCGCAAATTAGGCAGGCGCGATCGCGCAGCCAGCGCACCTTTCCATTTGGCTGAACAATACGATACTCGACATCCCAACTGCCCTTCGTTCTCAATTCTCTCTGCGTGACCTTGTAGCGCTTGCGATCCTGTGGCGCGATCGCGGACAGCCACAAATTGGGCTTGTCTAAGATCTTGGCCGCCGACTCGCCATACAATCTTTCAATTTGCGATCGCGCTGCTGGGTTGAGATACAAAATCCCCCCCGTCTGTGCCGAAATCGACCAGACCGCATCGGTGAGATTTCCTAAAATACTATTCAGTCGCTCTTCAGTTTGTTGGCGATGGGTAATTTCTTGTTGCAGTTGCTGGCTAATTGCTGTGATTGTAGCGGCCTGGGTTTGGAGTTGTTGTTTGAGATCTCGCTTGACTGCTTGAGTTTGAGAGCGCTCTTTTCTTTGACCGGTCAATACGGCGAGAATCGATAAACTAACAATCCCCATCAATACAGACGCGAGCTGTCCGACAAGTACGATTAACTCGCTCGGCACGAGTGCAAGATAGGTGACATAAGCTGAGACAATAACCGCGCCGATCGCTCCGACTTTCGCGCCGCCAAAATTCGCCGATAAGTTCATAACTAGACCCAAAATGAAAGAAGCGACAGACAATCTAATTTTGAGGGATTTGATTCCTTTCTCTCAGTCAACTAGATTGCATTCTGCCTTGAAGCTAATCGCTAAACTGCCTATCTCCGGTCTTCGCGCCTAGAAAACCTGTAATTCCCAGAGGTTCGATCGGCTTGTTGGATTGTGGACTTAGTACACACAGAGAAGCTGATACTCACAAAATTTTATTATTTCTTAATAATATTAGCGGATTGTGCAATAAAATTGTGTGTTCTATCGCACAATTGCCGATCCGGCTTTCCCATTCTTCAAGCAGAAGCAAAGCGTTGCAAGGCATGAACTAAAGTCTCAAGGTGCTGTGGCGTGTGAGTTGCCATCACCGAGAAGCGGATGCGACTGGTGGGAACGGTAGGCGGCCGAATGGCTGGCGCTAAAATACCGGAAGTTTCGAGTTGAGCGGCAAGGGCCAGGGCCTCGGTTGCCGTTTCCAGTCCCAGACAGAGAATTGGGGAGGCTGAAGGGAGTAGCGACCAGGGGAGTCGAGAATCGCGCAATCGCTGCTTGAGAACCCTCGCATTCTGCCAAAGGCGATCGCGCCGCTGGGGTGCGCTGCGGACGATTTTCAGGGCGGCAAGGGCTGCGGCCGTATCGGCGGGCGAGAGTCCGGTAGTATAGATCCAAGTGGGAGCGCGGTTGCGAAGGAAGTCAATCAGAGGCGCAGAACCGGCAATATACCCCCCCAAACTCCCCAGTGCTTTACTCAACGTTCCCATTTGAATTAAGGGCCGTCCGGTGCAGTGGAAATGTTCGACGCAACCCGCTCCTGTCGCCCCCAAAACGCCCGTGGCATGGGCCTCATCTAAGAGAACCATACAGTCAAACGCTTCTGCTAAATCCAACAGTTGCGGCAAAGGACACAGATCGCCATCCATACTGAAAACGCTATCCGTCGCCAGCAGACAGCGGCGATATTGCGATCGCTCTCGATCGAGAATTTTCTGCAACGCTGCGAGATCGCAGTGAGGATAGTCAATGAGCGTTGCACCGCTGAGAACCGCTCCCTTTTTGAGACTGGAGTGATTGTATCGATCGCCCACAATCAGATCCTTCGGCCCGACCAGGGCCGCGATCGCGCCGAGATTGGCCAGATAGCCGGAACTGAAGACGATGGCATCTTCCGTTTGCTTGAGGGCCGCGATCGCCTCCTCTAACTGACGATGTAAAGCCCGATGGCCGCTCAACAACCGCGACCCCGTACTACCCGTCCCCAACTCCTGAGTGGCTGCAACGGCTGCGACAATTAAGTGATCGTCCCCCGCCAGCCCCAGATAATCGTTACTGGCGAAATTGAGAGTAGAGCGTCCGTCTAGCTGCACCACAGCCCCAGCCAAGCCCGAAATTTCTCGCACTGAACGGTACCAGTTCGCTCGGTGAATGGTGGAGAGCGATCGCTCGATCCAAGCGTAGGGATTCGTCATTTCAGTTATCAAGGGTAGAGATAAGGAGAACAAGGATGGGCGATGGCTTCGCCGACCTTGCGGTACGCGAAGCGTAAGACATCTCAGGAGAAATCGATAGTTCGGGCAAAGGTTGGAGCAATAACCTTCAAAGTCATAAAATAGTATAAAAATACCATCTTTCCTAATTGGGATACTCCCAAATTCATCCGCGAGAAGGAAGGTGAAGAAAAGGCGATTGCCGATCCTACAAATCTCAGCAAAAGCCATTAACAATCTTCAAGAAATTAACCCATGTGTTCGACTTCCGATCGCCGCTCTCAAGGTTTTTTGACCATTGCTGAAACAAGCGATCGATTTAGTTGAAAATTCCCGGCTGTGTCTTGGAATTTCTGTGCTAAGCTAGCTGGATGAACAATTGAGCTTGAGTTAAGGAGTTGGCGCAAGTATCAAGCTAACCCGTAGCCATTTATCAATTGTTTCGTTTCTTATCCCATAACTTTAGTTTGTTAGGTTGTCCGGAGATACATCATGTCAGTTTACGTGGGTAACATTGCTTACGAAGTAACGAGCGAGGATTTGAATAAATTCTTTGCTGAATATGGAGAGGTTAAGCGAGTTTACTTACCCGCCGATCGCGAAACAGGTCGCCCTCGCGGTTTTGGTTTTGTCGAAATGGAAAGCGAAAGCCAAGAGGAAGCAGCAATCAACCAACTAGACGGCGTGGAATGGAAAGGCCGCGTACTCAAGGTGAATAAAGCGCGACCTCGCACGTGAACCAACACGACTGAAGGGTTTGTGCAGCTCAACAGACTCAAAACTCACAACTCTCCATTCCTGAGAACCGACAGGACTCAGATTCATTGCAATGCGCCAATTGCTTATCGCTGAAGACTTGTAAATTGAGCATTGAACATTAATGAACATTGAGCGTAAAGCCCAAACAGGACTGACACACTTGGAGGTCGGAAGTGCTTGTCATTGAAGATTTAGGGCGCAATGCTTGCGACCCTACACCTTTCCCCTCTCACCGTATCGCTGCGTCTCCCCATCTCCCTAATTCCCCAATTCCCACATTTTCCTTCGTAATTCTGCGAGGCTGTCCGTAAAGGTCAGCGACTCGCTACAATCGAATAGCGATTCTTGTCTAAAAAGATTCGGAATGATGAACCCAATACTCAAGAGCAGTAATTTACAAACAGGAGGAAAGAGCAAGAAATGACCCAAGTGATCGTTGGTGAGAACGAAAATATTGAGTCGGCGTTGCGTCGATTCAGGCGGCAGGTTTCTAAGGCGGGAATTTTTGCAGATATGAAGCGCCTGCGCCACTTCGAGACACCAATTGAAAAGCGCAAGCGGAAAGCGATCGCGAGACGGCGGAAGAAACGTTTCCGCTAGCGAGGGGAGCTTGCTCCCGCAGCATTAAAGGGAGATGATTGGGTCGCGGAACGCAGATGAGGAAGAGCGGATTTGCTGGTTCTTTAAAAGTCCGAGCAATTTCACCTCGCAACATTGTCCTCTCGACCGCGACCCAACTCCCCGCTCAAGAGCGATCGCGCGCCTCAAGCAACAGAAACAACAGAAACTGCGTTGCCCGATTTTCCTTAAAATTGTCGTCGCTAACCAAAATTAAGGTTTGACTGCCATCCGCCAAGCGAGGGCCGAGCGCCATTCCTTCCAAGTTATAGAGCGCAATGCCCAACTCCTGCAAATCGAGCAAAAGTCTTTTCCTCAAAGGCTTAATCGGTTTTCGGTTGTCCGTTAGCCGGGGAATTTGCGAGATATCTGTCGCATCTCCCATTGCAACTTGATAGAGTTTGGCCCCGAAACGACTGAGGGTATAGGTTCGCTCCAGTGCCAGCAAAAACCCTTCCGGTTCGAGAGTCATGAGTTCTGTCAGTCCGTTGCTGCCAATATTTTCAACCGGATCGAGTAAATATAAATGTTCGGCAACGAGAATTTCCGAGCCGATCGGGTTAATTCCGTAGTGCAGCATCCGAATGGGGGTGGGATCTTCGGGATTTTGCTTCTCGCTCTCTTGAACCAAGGAAGATTCGGGAGCGGCAAACAGGCGAAAGGGATCGCCGGCCGCCAGTCCCGCACGGCCGAGACTCAGAGATTCAAACCCCAGATTTTCTCGCACGCCGCGAGGTTCGGTAGCTTCTTCGGAGTCGTCGAGCAGATAGCGTTGGGGCAGTCGGAGGCGCGATCGCATTTGTCCGCTTTCCAAGTCAAACTCAGCGATAAAAGGGTTAATTCCCCGACTTGACACGCCTTCGCTTGCAATGAAAACCGTCCCCCTGGCAGATAAAGCAATTCCTTCGGGGTCGATATTTCCCGCAGCAAAAGAGTCTCCTTGCTCGTCGGTGAGAATGGTGACTTTTTCGACCGCCACCCGCTCGATTTTTGCTCGGTTGTCAGGGGTTTGAGCGAGGACGAGATTGAGGGTATAGAATCGAGCTGCGCTTCGATCGTCTGAAAGCGCGTAAAAACGGGCGGTTTTGGGATCGTAGGTTAATGCGGACAAACCGCCAACAGGAGTCTCGTCAAAGACTAGCTTGGGGAGTTGGTATTCCCCCAAAAACTCTAGAGAGAGGTCGCGAAAGATGCGCTCCTCAGCTTTCACTTGGGGGAGTGCGGTACAAGCAGTTAAGGACAAAATCAGGGCCCAACTCGCACAGAGTCGGGCGATCCTGAGAAAATTGGCTCGGTAACGAGTCGCCAGAATTTTGAAGCGGAAGAAGGTGTTCATAGCAGTTGACCTCTTACAGCGAAATTGCCCCAGAAAACTAACCTAACCCGAACCGAGGCCGGTAAACTGAGAACCAAACGGTTCAAACGCCAATGCAACCCAGCCAGTCAGAAGTCCGAGTTGTTCCCTCAACCTTTGAGAATGCAAATGCGGTACAACCTAGAACGTTATATGTTGTCGGTACGCCCATTGGCAATCTGGGAGATATGACTTTTCGGGCCGTGCAGGTGATGCGCGCGGTGGATGCGATCGCGGCCGAAGATACGCGACGCACGGGACGGCTGTTGCAACATTTCCAAATTACAACGCCCCAAGTCAGCTATCACCACTACAACCGACGGCGGCGCATTGAGGAGTTGTTGCAACAGTTGAACCGAGGAGATGCGATCGCGCTGGTGACCGACGCGGGAATGCCGGGAATTTCCGATCCGGGTTATGAGTTGGTGCGAGCTTGCGTGGAGGCGGGGTTGTCGGTGGTTCCGATCCCTGGCGTAACGGCAGCCATTACAGCGCTAGCGGCAGCGGGGTTGCCGACCGATCGCTTTGTCTTTGAGGGGTTTTTACCGACGAAAGAAAAAGAGCGGCGCGATCGCCTCCAGCAAGTCCGGGGGGAACGTCGCACCCTTCTTTTCTACGAAGCGCCTCATCGCCTGCAGCGAACCCTGGCCGATTTAGCGGCCGTTCTGGGAGAAAACCGGCTGGTTGTCTTGGCGAGGGAGCTAACTAAATTGCACGAGGCGTTTTGGCGGGGAACTCTCGCAGAAGCCGTTATTTTTTGCCAAGAGCAGCCGCCGAAAGGCGAATTTACCTTAGTGGTGAGCGGAGCAATCGAGACAACAGCCGCTATTCTGACGGAAGCGGAACTGAAAGCCGAGTTGGAAAAACTGCTTCAAGAGGGGATGACGCGATCGCAAGCCAGCCGCCATTTAGCGCAATTTACCCCCTTCACTCGCCGCGAGATTTACCAAATTGCCCTCAAGATCCGCGATCGCTCCCCGTTAGGAGAGGAAACGACACTCTAAGCTGTTCGACATTTAAACCACGATATCCAAATCCTCGTAAAGGGTGTGGGGTGTGAGAAAACCCAATTTAAATACGCTTTAGCTTAAACCCAATGTTTGATTTCCGCATCGGTCAAAATTTGCTCGATCTTCAGGTATTCGCTGCGAGCAGACTGAAGGACATGCTTCATTTGCACCGATTCGCCAGCATCAGCCGCGATAAACGCCGCATTCAGGGCAATATTGCGAATATTTCCGCCTGCAACATTTAATTTCGCCAGTTTTTTCCAATCCAGGCCCTTCGTGGGAGTTTGTGGGGGAAAGATCCGCTGCCAAATCTCGACGCGCTGCCGAACATCGGGGAAGGGGAAATTAACAACAAAGCGAATGCGCCTCAGAAATGCCTGGTCGAGAGCGCTTTTCAGGTTCGTGGTCAAAATGGCGAGTCCGCGATACGCCTCCATCCGCTGTAGCAAATAGCTCACTTCAATGTTGGCGTGGCGATCGTGGCTGTCCTTCACCTCAGAGCGTTTGCCAAACAGCGCATCTGCCTCGTCAAACAGCAGAATAACTCCGCCGCTTTCGGCTGCATCAAAGAGACGGCAAAGATTTTTCTCCGTTTCGCCGATATATTTGCTGACGACCGAACTAAGGTCGATGCGGTAAATATCGAGGCGCAATTCCGCTGCGACCAGCTCGGCCGCCATTGTTTTTCCCGTACCGCTCGCTCCGGCAAACAGGGCGCTAATTCCCAATCCTCGCTTGCTTTTGCCAGCAAATCCCCACTGTTCGTAAACCTGCAAGCGCTGGCGGACGTGGGACGCAATTTCCTGCAAGACATCGCGCTCTCTGGCGGGCAACACGAGGTCTTCCCAGGTGGCGGACGCTTCGAGACGCTGGGCAAGTTCGTCGAGGCGAGGGCGAGCTTGGACGCGACACAAGTCCCACAAGCGATCGCGGCCGGAGGTGCTTTCTTTCGCCCCGGCGAGCTGCTGGCTTTGGAACTGAGCGCAGGTCGCTTGGATGGCGGCGGAACTGAGGTTAAAACAGGAGACGAGCGTTTCAATCTGTCCGTTGCAATCGGATGCGGTGGCGGTCAGGCCGTTCTGCCACAACAGGCGCTGCTCGCTGCTGGTGGGAGGGCGGATCTCAAAAGTAATCAGGGGACGCTGGCGCTGGCGGCGGCGATCGCGCGCCAGCAGAACCAGAGGTGTTTCGCAGGTTTCAATAAAGCGAGCGATCGCGCTTTCCCGTTCCGGCCGGCTGTCATCAGTCTCGGTACAATCTAGTGCCCATGTTGTGTTGCTCAGGTAGTATTCTCGCTCGCACAAACCCGCAAGAAGACTGAGCTGGCCGAGATCGGTTGGCAGCATTGCGGCCGAAATACTGTAGAGGTTCCACCCAAGAGCATCGCAAGCTGCAGAGGCGATCGCGCGCTGGCCGGACATCTCTCTCCCGCACAATTGCACGACCGCAGCAGTCTTCCCCTGCTTTCGAGACAGTTGCCACAACTCACTCAAGCTTTGGGCAATTTCTTGGTGGGACGGAACTAGCGGTCCGGACTGCGGAACGGAAACGCTCGCGGCCAGCAAGCGCTCGTCGAGGTGTTGCGTCCCTAGCAGATAGTGTAAAATCCGCTCGTCCAAGCGAAGTTGGCTGGATGTTAGCGAATTTCCCGTTCCCAGTTCAATCAACCGCCAGCGACGCAGGGGTGCTTGGGGGGCGATCGCGCCCCAATTGGGATTTTCCAGAAGGGTCAAAGCCAAGTGAAAGCTCGGATAGGCCAGTTGGCGATCGCCCGCTGCTTCCGCGCACAGAGACCCCCAAGAACTATCCATTTCCATTCCCGCGCACAACAGCAAAACATCGCGCTCGAAAGGAGCTAGCCCAAACCGCCGACACAGAGAGCCGAGCGCTGAGGTCGGAGGCGTTCGCTCTGGCTCCCACAGTTGCCCTTGGACGGCGTTAATGCGATCTTCGAGGAGACGACGCAGCCGCGCCAAACCCGCTGCTAAAATCGCGTGATCGGAGGGAGGAAGCGACTCGTTTAACTGGACTTCAACAGAATTGCTCAAACCAACCTCCAAAATTTCAGCTTGAGTTGGGCAGGTTTCAACAGCCTTATCTTATCGAAGAGACATGAGCCATTGAGAAAACCCGCCCCTACAGCGTCCCCATGGGTATTTCTTTGAATCCTTTAGACATCTCTAACAATGAACTTGAAACCCTTGTAACAGCGAGATCGAAATCTAATTTCTGGAGATGTCTTTTCCCGAAATTCCCCAATTCTGAACTCTGAATTCTGAATTCTGAACTCACAACCCTATTCCCTCACCGTCAGGTGCTGAGAACTGAAAAGAGCTAGGATCGAAGCAAGCAATCAACGTTTTATTGGGTAGATAATCATGACCAGTGTTGCTCAATCGCACTACACCGACGGACAAATTCGAGCTTGGCTGCGCGGTTTGCTAACCATTGCTTGGGCCGACGGCCATTTCGATCCCGAAGAGCAAGAGTTAATGGCGCAACTGACCCAAGATGAGCTGGCCCCGGCCACAGATCTTGGCGATCTCGAGATCATTACGCCTGAAGAGTTAGCTGCCGAACTTGGTAGCGACAAAGATACAGGGGAAAATTTCTTGAGAACGGCTGTCATGATGGCTCTGGCTAACGGTGTTTACTCGATTGAAGAGGCGACAGTCATTAACAACTTTCTCGATGCTCTCGGCCTGGAGATTGCCGCCCTCAAAGCTCTGGAGTCTACCCTCTACGACCCCAGCAAACACGAGCTAGAGACAGAGGGAGCTGAAACGTCTGAAGCCGCCTATCCCGAACCGCCCGCTGATGTTTTGCAACCCGTGAGATCTTGGCTGGATGGGATGGATGTTCAAGATCCGAGAGTCGCTCGCTTTGTGTGCAAAATGGTTCCCCCGCAATGTCCTTTTGAGCGAGATATTAAGCTGTTTGGGCGCAAAATCGTCCATATTCCCCCGATGTGCAAGCTAAATCCGCTCTACGAGCAACTCGTCGGGTTGCGCTTCCGCTCGCTCTCTTATCTTGCCGATGATTGCGGTGAGGATGTTTCCAAATATTGTTAGAAACACTCGAACAAGCAGAGGCTGCTAGATGAGAGAATGATTTTCTCTGATTTCTGCTGCCGTGGTTTTAACCTTCGCAGTTGCGCTGCTAATGTTCCGGCTGGACGCTAGGAATGTGGGTTGCTAGAGTGAGGCGATCGCGACCGGCTATTAATCGCTTGAGGAGAAAAAAACAATGCAAACTCCACCCGATCCCGAACAACCGAAACGAATGTTCCCCGACGATCTCTATAAAGATGGGCGATCGCCAAACTCCGGCACTCTTTCTTCACCCCCTCCCTCAAAATCGCCCAAGAAACCGGGTGCGATCGCCCTCGTCTTTCTCATTTTACTGAGCATTCCGGCGGCACTTTTAACCCTCTTGGCGATTGTCTTTCTCTTTATCGATCGCAGTCCCTGGCCCCTGCTCTTGGCTGGAGGGTCTCTCTTCCTCGTCTTTCCCAGCCTTCATTCCCTACGTGCAAAAGTTCCCTTGCTGCGCTCCCCATTTTTGAATATGTTTTTCTGCGTGGTACTGATGTTTACATCAATGATGGCGATCGGCGCAACGCAAACTTCAACAGCCAAGCCATCAAAACCCAATGTTCCCCCAATTACCCTAAAAGATGTCCGCCTTTGCAACGCCCTGGTCGAAGAGACTTGCGATGGCGACTATAACCTTTTTGTTCGCGACAACCCCCAGCTTTTTATTGTTGGAGTGCCGGATAATTTTGCTGAGGATACATCCGTGACCCTAGAGGTGAGCTATACGTCTCAACCGGGGAAAACGGAAACGGTGAAGCAAGAGATATTTGCCCAACCGTTAAAAGATGGGAAATTGGTACTAACCTACAAACCAGAAAGCTTGCCCGTGGGGTCTTACGAACTCACGCTGAGTTCTGATGCTGAGGGATTTGAAGCGGTGAAGAAATCCTTTGATGTGTGGCCCTCTAAGGATTGGGTTAAAGCGATCGCGGACGAGACCAAACCCAAAGTGGACACGGAAATCGAAGCTTTTCGCCTCTGCGTTGACACCAAAGTGAATGCCGGTGCGCCCTTACCCGACAAAGCGACGACAGGGAGCTACGATCGCTGTCCCGCCGATGCCTACAGCTTTGGTTCGGATGTTAAAGCGCTTAAGGCGGATGCCGATCTCAAAGATGCGAAAGAAAACGTTCAACTCACCTTCCAATGGTTCTATCATCGCCAGGATGGAACGTGGCAAGAAATCAACAAAAATACCGTCAATCTGGACTTTGCCCTCGACGGCTTTTTATTCACCCTCAGAGGCGATTTTCCACCCGGAGAGTATGAAGTGTTAGCATTGCTCGAAGCAAGCAACCAACCGCCCTTCCGCCACCCCTTCACCATTACCAAAGCGAAGTAAGAATGGGTTTCCCAATCATTCGCTCTTGAATTTTTTAACGACATCGCATGCCCATGCAATTTATCGATCGCGCAGAAATTGAAGTAATCGGCGGAAAAGGAGGCGATGGAATCGTTGCCTTTCGTCGGGAGAAATACGTCCCTGCTGGCGGCCCGGCCGGAGGAAATGGCGGTCGCGGCGGATCGGTGATTTTAGAAGCAGCAGAGAACCTGCAAACCCTCCTGGACTTCAAATACGCTCGCCAGTTCAAAGCTGAGAATGGTAAGCGAGGCGGCCCCAGTAATTGTACGGGGGCTTCGGGGAGCGATCGCGTCATTCAAGTCCCCTGCGGCACGACGATTTACGATGCCGACACAGAGGAGGTTTTGGGTGATTTAATTCATTCGGGCCAGCAACTGTGCGTCGCGACCGGAGGGAAAGGCGGGTTGGGGAACAAGCACTTTCTCAGCAACAGCAACCGGGCCCCAGAATATGCCCTCCCCGGCCTGGAAGGAGAACAACATCGCTTGCGCTTAGAACTCAAGTTACTAGCAGAGGTGGGGATTATTGGCTTGCCCAATGCCGGAAAATCAACGCTCATCGCCGCTCTCTCAGCCGCACGCCCCAAAATTGCCGATTATCCCTTCACCACCCTCATTCCCAATCTCGGTGTAGTTCGCAAACCCACAGGGGACGGAACCGTATTCGCCGATATTCCGGGGTTAATTGCCGGGGCCCATGCAGGGGTGGGGTTAGGCCACGACTTCCTGCGGCACATCGAACGCACGAGACTCCTGCTTCACGTCATTGATGCAACGGCCGACGATCCGATCGCGGACTACCAGACAATTCAGGAGGAATTAGAAGCTTACGGCCGCGGGTTGAGCGATCGCCCCCAACTTCTCGCTCTCAACAAACTCGATGCGGCCGATCCGGAATGGGTTGAGATGATTAAGGCCGAACTGACACAACGGAATGATGCCCCCCTCTTGGAAATTTCCGCCGTCACTCACCTTGGCCTCGACACGCTTAAACAGTCCGTTTGGCAAACTCTCGACAGTTGAGGAGAGCACTTCTGAGTGCGGGACAAATTCTCAAGGACAGGGAATATCAACCCTTAACGCAGACGACTTGCTTCAAAGTTGCCACCACTTCCACCAAATCCGACTGCTGATTCATCACCTCATCAATAGACTTGTAAGCACCCGGAATTTCATCGAGAATGCCCTTATCCTTGCGACATTCCACCCCCTCAGTTTGTTGAATCAGATCGTCGAGGGAAAAGTGTTTTTTGGCTTTGGTTCGAGACATTTTGCGACCCGCACCGTGAGAACAAGAGCAGTAACTCGCCAAGTTACCTTTCCCTTTGACGATGAAAGACTTGGCTCCCATCGAACCGGGAATAATACCATAGTCCTCCGCACGAGCGCGTACGGCTCCCTTGCGAGTTACATACACTTCCTCGCCGAAGTGAACTTCCTTCTCCGCATAGTTGTGGTGGCAGTTCACTGACAGCAGGGGTTTAGTCGGTTTGCCTCCGACCAAGTGCTTTTCGACAATGCGCTTAAAGCGAGCCATCATCACGTCCCGATTGACGCGAGCGTAATTTTGCGCCCACTGCAAATCTCGCCAATAGGCCTCAAACTTCGGCGTTCTAGCCACAAAGTAGGCTAGGTCTGGATCGGGAAGATAGGTATCCATCATTTTGGCAAGATCTTTGGCAGTGCTGATGTGGCACTGAGCCAGCACATTGCCAATATTTCGAGAACCGGAATGGAGCATCATCCACACGTGGTCTTCGGTATCGAGGCACAGTTCAATAAAATGGTTGCCGCCGCCGAGAGAGCCCATTTGCCGCATGGCTTTTCCCTTCAAGTCTCGCACGCCTCGATGTAAGTTCTTAAAGTCTTGCCAACCTTGCCAGTTGGTAACAGTTTTGTCCGCTTCTTTGTTTTGATTGAACCCAACAGGAATCGCAGCTTCGATATCTTGACGGATTTTCTTGAGCTTGCCCTCCAATTGTTTGGCTTTGAAAGGTGTTTTGACCGCTGCCATGCCGCAACCAATATCGACTCCCACCGCAGCAGGAATCACAGCGTCTTTGGTGGCAACGACAGAACCCACTAATGCTCCTTTCCCCAAGTGGACATCGGGCATCAGGGCCACGTGCTTGAAGACAAAAGGCAGCGATGCAACGTTCTTGGCCATTTGAGTTTCTGGGCTGCTCAAAGGGTGTCCGGCCCAGGAGAGAATGGGATTAGGTGCCGACAATGGGAGTTGCTCGTAAGTCATGGGAACCCGAAAATGAATTACTGTATTACAAGTATTACATATATTTCTGTCTTTCTCAATTGTGAGTTTCTGATTCTAGGCAATCCCCCCAAAAAAAATCCTTGAGTGAAACGGCAATCGAGTCGCTTGCTTTCGCTCAATGTTGCGAAACGTAAAGCTAAATTAAGCTTCACTGGCGATCGCCCGGCACCTGAAACAACCGTTTTAAGAGGCTTTACACCCTTTTTTACCATTATTAATGTAACGTCTTGCCTGAGACAGACTGAATTGCACAAGATCTGCACGGGAGGGCTGGTTAAATTATGTACGGGTTCGGAAGCCGCTAACGCCCTAGCTTGAAGGGTTTTGCTTTCTTCCGCTTCTGCATTCGATCGCTGTAGCGTTTTTGCTCGTTTTGTTGAGTGTAATTGAAGCGGTAGATTGTTATGCGCGCCATTTCTTCAATCACAATCAACGAGATTCGGAGTTGTATGGATAGGGGCAAGGCTTTTGTAACCGCAACGATGTCAATCCCAAATTTTAGGAGATTCGTTCATGTTTGACGCTTTCACTAAAGTTGTTTCTCAGGCTGATGCACGAGGTGAGTTCCTCAGCAGCGGTCAACTTGATGCTTTGAGCAGCATGGTTGCTGATAGTAACAAACGCATGGATGCGGTTAACCGCATTACCGGTAGTGCTTCTGCAATTGTTGCTAACGCAGCTCGTTCTCTGTTTGCCGAGCAACCCCAACTGATTGCTCCTGGCGGTAATGCTTACACCAGCCGTCGCATGGCTGCTTGTTTGCGCGATATGGAAATTGTCTTGCGCTACGTGACCTATGCTGCTTTCTTGGGCGATGGTAGCGTTCTCGACGATCGCTGTCTCAACGGCCTGCGCGAAACTTACTCTGCTCTTGGCGTTCCTGGCGGTTCTGTTGCAGAAGGGATTCGCAAGATGAAAGATGCCGCGATCGCGCTCGCCAACGACCGTAATGGAATTACCCCTGGCGATTGTAGCGCTCTGATGTCCGAGCTGGGAAGCTACTTCGATCGCGCTGCCAGTGCTGTTGGTTAATTGTCTGTTGGCAATCTGCGAAGTGTTTGTCGCTCGCCATTCTATCGTCCTTACAAAAACCTTGCAAAATATTATCAAGATATACCAAGACAATTTTGGCGAATCGATCGTTCCCTACTACCGAGGGTTTGACAGCGAGCAGAATCAGAAAGGGGTTGGATTTCCCCGGATGTTCCAGCTTTACCGCGGTCCGTCCAACAGCGATCGCGCTCAAGGGCGCAAGGCCTCTCGCTTAACCTACGAGCTGGCCCGCAACACTTCAACCCCCGTCCGCACCAATACAATACTGTTGGCGTTGCGCTAGCGGGCGAAGCTGGGGGCGATCGCGGCCAGCTTTATCGCCTGCGCGTTTCTCAAGGGGCCAGCGGGCGAACCACCCAAATTCGACGCAGTATTGGCGAGTACATCGTGTCCTACGACCAGCTCTCTCCAACGCTGCAAAGGCTGAATAAGCGAGGTAATCGAATCCTCAGCATTACCCCAACTTAGTAAGGGCAATCGTCGCGCGATGTGGAGTTCGGGGTTGGGGCTGGGTTTCCCTGTCCTTTTATGAATTCAGAGTTCAGAATATTTCAACCGATCTTCCAAGCCTCGCGATCGCAACTGTATTTTATAGGAGAAGAATAAAGTGGCAATTACCACAGCAGCATCCCGCCTGGGAACCTCTGCTTTTAGCGATTCAAGTCCGGTGGAACTCCGCCCCAACTGGACTCAAGGAGATGCTCAAGTCGTTATCCGGGCCGTTTATCGTCAGGTCTTAGGCAACGACCACATTATGGCCTCCGAGCGTCTCGTTGGCCCCGAATCTCTTTTGTGTCAGGGCTATTTGAGCGTGCGCGAGTTTGTTCGGGCCGTAGCGAAATCGGAACTATATAAGACTAAGTTCCTCTACCCCCATTTTCAAACTCGCACCATTGAGTTAAACCTCAAGCACCTGCTCGGTCGCGCTCCCTACGACGAATCTGAGGTAATCGAACACCTCGATCTCTACCAAAATAAGGGTTTTGAAGCGGATATCGACTCCTACATCGATTCTGCCGAATACGAAGCTAACTTTGGCGACTCTACCGTTCCCTACTATCGCGGTTTTTCCACTCAAACCGGTCAAAAGACGGTGGGTTTCCCCCGAATGTTCAAACTCTATCGAGGTTACGCCAATAGCGATCGCTCTCAACTGGGCGGTAAAGACTCCCGTCTGGCGGGCGAATTGGCTCTGAATGCCGCTTCAGCCGTGGTTAGTCCTTCCGGCGGAAATGATGGCTGGGCCTACAAAGAATCGAAGCGAAACGTCACTCCCACTCGGATGTTGGGCGGTTCCGTTCCCTTCCACTCATCGGGTCGCATCTATCGCGTTGAAGTGGCTGGGATGAGTTTGCCCAGATATCCTAAGGTACGGCGCAGCAGCCAAGCGTTCTTAGTTCCTTACGAGCAGCTCTCCAACAAACTTCAGCAAATTAACAAGTTAGGGGGCAAAGTCGCTAGCATCACCCTGGCTTAGTATCGCTACGCAGAATTCAGAAAGGGGGACGGGAAACCCATCCCCTTTGTCAGTCTTGCCTCAATGGGGAGTAACGGGATAGCGTTTACTCTCCTTTTTATTTTGCCAAGTACGTTACTTTGAGGCTGAGGAGATTCAGGACAGTTGAGGAAGAGGAACACCTCAATTTCTACTTCTGGAATGGGCGACGATACTGGTGTAGTAGCCAGTAGAGTTCAATGGTAGGAATTGAAATCATGAGACAAACTTGCAAAAAGCTTATTCCTACAGCGCTTGTGTCCCTGTTGTGCGCGATCGCCGCCACTCCCGCTTTTGCCAATCCTATTGCCATTAACCCCAACCAAAATCCCACCCTCTCTGGACTCTCTGGGGGAAATGTTAAAACGCCCGATTGCGGTTTTATTGCGGGCGGCCCCAACCATACGCTCCAAATTACCGAACAGATTGACTCGATGCAAATTCGCGTAGAAGCGATGGGAGGCAATCCCACGCTCTTGATCGTCGGGCCTGACGCTGACGAACGCCATTGTGCGGCAGATCGGCCGGAAATGCCCGGTTTGTGGCTGCCGGGAGACTATAACGTTTATGTGGGCGATCTGAATGGGGAGCAACACTCGTATCAAATTTACTTTGAGTAGCCGCTCTTGATGCTAGGAACGCGATCGCTTCGCCAATAGACTCCATTTAACCTTTCTGTCCTCTTTCAATCAGTCATCCGCACCTGACGGCGGGGGTGTGGGGGAAACCTCACCTCTGCCTTGACAGACGACTACTGGCACATTCGTTGTGCTTATCCTGTTTGAGCTAAGTATCCCAAACAGTGGTTGATGAGAAAATAGACAACTAAGGTGGAAGCTGCGGCGAGGGCGACTAAAGTTCCTGCAAGCATAAGCGAAAATTCCTGTCGATCGATGGCTTCTTGCATCAAATGCAGCGACCAAGCAACTAAAGCAACATCAAATATTAAAATAGGAATCAACATATTTTAAGAAACGTAACATTTAGTTTATTCTAATACACATTTTTTAGCGGGAGATGGTACTGGAAACGGCTTTTTTCGCGTCTGGTTCGCGCATTTTGGATGTTTAGGAGTGCGGGCGCACGGGAATCTGACGATCGGCTAAGTATTGTTTAATTTCTGAGATGGTGAGTTGCCCGTAGTGTAGGAGGGAAGCGAGGAGTGCAGCTTCGGCTTTGCCTTGAGCGATCGCCTCGTAGATGTGATGGACATTGCCGGCTCCGCCGGACGCAATGACGGGAATTTCGACCCGTTCGGCGATGGTTCGAGTCAGCTCTAGGTCGTAGCCTGCTTGGGTTCCATCGCCATCCATACTGGTCACTAGTAACTCTCCGGCCCCTCGCTGCTCCACCTCTGTTGCCCAAGCGATCGCGTCAATCTCGGTGTTTTCTCGGCCGCCGCGCACGAAAACGTCCCACCCCGGATTGCTCAAATCCTCTCGCCGTCTGGCATCGATGGCAACGACAATGCACTGATTGCCAAAGCGATCGCTCGCTTTGTTAATAAAATCGGGATTGCGAACGGCGGCTGAATTGATGCTGACTTTATCCGCTCCTGCCCTTAATAAATTTTTAATGTTTTCTAAGGAATTGATGCCCCCACCCACGGTTAAGGGAATAAACACTTGTTCCGCCGTCCGGTACACCACATCCAAAATAGTGTCCCGATCTTCGTGCGTTGCGGTGATGTCGAGAAAGACTAACTCGTCAGCTCCCGCATCGTTATAAGCTTGGGCGAGTTCTACGGGGTCGCCAGCATCGCGAAGATCGACGAAGTTCACGCCTTTGACAACGCGCCCCGCTTTAACATCCAGACAAGGCAAAATTCGTTTAGCAAGCATCGTTGTACTGCCCGTAATTTGACGTTCTCACCGACAGAAAGGAGCAGTGAGGGGGTGAGAGATATGCAGAATTGTTTTCGCGATTTAATATATAAGATTACCGGCCGCAAAACCATCCCGTATGATAAAGCATTTCCGCCAACTGTCGCTCAATGAAGCATCACTCCTTCGCTTCAAGGGGAAGGGATTCTTCGTTCATCAACTCAACTTTTTCAGTAAAATAGGAGGGCAATCCACGATCGCAATTTCCAACTGAACCCAACATCTACTCAATCCCTAAGTTAAGAAGCAAAACCTGTGAGAGATAAAAGACACCGCCAAGACCTTCCCCAAATCAACGAAAGAATTCGCTTTCCTAAGGTTCGCGTCATTGATATTGATGGCAAGCAACTGGGAATTATATCTCCGGAAGAAGGTCGGCGCGTAGCAGAGGAACGAGGCGTGGACTTGGTTTTAGTCAGCGATAAGTCAGATCCTCCCGTGTGCAAAATTATGGACCATGGGAAGTACAAGTACGAGCAAGAGAAAAAACAAAGAGAAGCGAAGAAGAAACAGCACAATGCTGATGTAAAAGAAGTGAAGATGCGCTACAAGATCGAAGAACACGACTACCAAGTGCGCGTCAACCAAGCCAAGCGCTTCCTCAAGTCCGGAGATAAGGTCAAAGCAACCATCACGTTTCGCGGTCGCGAAATTCAACACGCTAACTTGGCCGAAGCGTTGCTCAAGCGCATGATGGGAGATTTAGATGAGGTTGCAGAGATTCAACAACGACCCAAACGGGAAGGCCGTAACATGATTATGCTGCTATCTCCGAAGAAATAAAGGGCTGTTCGCTAAAATTTTCTTTAAGACGCTCTTTGTCCAAACCGCAATGAAACGCAGACCCAGATCTACTTACGATCGCTCCTACGACCGTTCTTACGAGCGCGATCGCGCTTCCTACTCCAAACCCGCTGCCAACAAATCGCCGTTCAACTTTGATTTCGCCAAACTTGCCCTCATGGGCGGTATCTTAATCGTTGGCATTGGCATTGGCATGGCTTTTAGCCTGCACAATACCTTCGACCCCCAAAACGTTACTTCGACCGTCGCCATTGACCGCAGCGCTCCCAACCCCGAACTTTGCCAAAAATATGGAGCCAGCGCCATTGTGACGGACATGCGCGTTTTTGTGACGCTCAACCCTTTTAAAGTCTTCGTTACGCAGCCCGCAATGCAGCCGGGTTGCGTCCTCCGCAGTAATAACTGGGCGCTGTTAGAGCAGCAAAAATTGGTCAGTCACAAGCAAGTCGTTGAATGCAAAAACCGCATGAATACATTTGGCTTCGTCAACAATTTAGAAAGCAAACCCGACATTGCTTGTATTTACCCCAATGATGACGCGGGCAATTTATTCCTCAACAAACCCGGTGCGGTAGAGCCGCAGGTGGAAACCGATCGGTTCTAGCATTGGGAAAATCTAACTTGCGGCCCGGTTTTCCGGTTTGACCGTTAAGGCGATCGCGAACTTAAAATTTTTACGGTTGTGTTCAGTTCTGTTGACGGGCGATCGCTCGAAGCGCGCGATCCTCAGTACATCGAGTCTTTAATGCCCTATTGGGAGTGGTTCTACCGCTACTATTTCCGCGTCCAAACCGATGGCTGGCATTGCATTCCGCCTCAAGGCAAGGTCTTGTTAGTTGCCTCTCACAATGGCGGACTGGCCACGCCCGATCTGCCGATGATGATGTATGACTGGTTTCGTCGTTTTGGGACGGAGCGAGAGGTTTATGGCTTGCTACACCCCCATGTGTGGAAGATTTATCCCGGTCTGGCCAAGCTGGCCGCTCGCACGGGTGCGGTGGTTGCCCATCCGAAAATGGCGATCGCGGCCTTTCGTCAAGGCGCAAGCGTTTTAGTCTATCCTGGCGGGGCCCAAGATGTATTTCGCCCTCACGCCCAACGCCACAAAATTCACTTCGCCGGACGGCGGGGGTTTATTAAGCTAGCCCTGCGAGAAAAGGTACCCATCGTACCGTGTATTTCTTGGGGCGCGCACGATACCCTCGTCGTTCTCGGAGATTGCTACGAACAGGCCCGACAGCTTCACCAGTGGGGAATGCCTTGGTTGTTTGGACTCGATCCAGAAGTGTTCCCCATTTATCTGGGTTTGCCTTGGGGCGTGAGTCTCGGCCCGCTGCCAAATTTTCCCCTTCCCGCGCAAATTCGCACTCGCATCTGCACGCCAATTGTTTTTGAGCGTTACGGCCGTTCGGCGGCGAGCGAGCGCGCCTATGTAGACGCTTGCTATCACCAAGTCCGCACCCAAATGCAACAAGAACTCGACCGCTTAGTTAAGGATTGTAGGGAATAAGGTTCTCTTCTCGTGGATCTGAGTCAGAATTAAGGCAAATAGCCGAATTTTTGCAGAACCATGTCAGAATTTTTAGATTTTCTTAAACATAAGTTTGCTTACGTCGCGATCGGAGAATTCCAACCCGGTAAATTTCTCGAAGCCGAGCATTTGTTTGAACAAGCCGTCTCGACCTACAAAGCGGGATTTAAAGGGGCTTACTTACTCCAAGAACCGGGAACAGACAAAGGCATTGCCGTGATCTTCTGGGAAAACATTGAAGATATGGATGCCAATCACAATGAAGTCTGCGATGCCATTTTGTCTCAGATGTCTCACTTGTTTGTCAAGGCCCCAAAAACCTCTTTCTATGAAGTCTGTAGCGAAATCGAGGCGACAGGCAAGACCCCAGCGATGGCAGAAGGATAGCCCAGAGTTTTGAGAGCGTCAAAGCCCGTGTTTTGGACGTGACATTCTCCCGTCGCTGATTGCAAGCAATACAGCGCGGGCTTCTTTCCTCGCGGTCAGAAATTTCCTGCTTCATTGGTCTTTCCTAGCAGTTGTTGGTGCAAACGAAATGATTCTCCCAACA
>Ga0207422_1001508_pt1 | contig 44720 bp, 39 predicted proteins | sample MarCyaLeptolynsp_FD_187757 | JGI IMG/M metagenome (GOLD analysis project Ga0207422, IMG submission 187757) | Marine cyanobacterial communities from Panama - species 1 Leptolyngbya sp. (SPAdes) | ecosystem: Environmental > Aquatic > Marine > Unclassified | place: Panama: Panama City | collected... | reverse complement strand
TGATGCCGAGCGCCTTGGCAATCTGCCAGGCGGCGTAATTGCTCGCGCCGATATACAGAACCTTTCCCTGGGCAACCAGCGCCTCGAGCGCACGCAGGGTTTCCTCAAGCGGCACGGTCGGATCATAACGGTGCATGAACAGGACATCGACACGGTCCGTGTTCAGGCGTTTCAGGCTCTGCTCCACCGACAGCATGATGTGGCGCCGGTTCGCGCCTCGGGCATTGGGATCGTCGCCGGCCGTCATTGCCGCCTTGGAGGTAATGACAAGGTTGTCGCGCTCCGACGCCATCAACCGACCGAGGATCTCCTCCGAACGGCCCTTGGCATAAACATTGGCACAATCGAAAAAATTGATGCCGGCGTCGCGACAGGCCGCGAACAGCCGCGCCGATTCCTGTTCGTCGGCATCGCCGCCGAACGACATGGTTCCGTAACACAGTTTCGAGACCTTCACTCCAGTGCGGCCGAGCGCGACAGTATCCATTTGTGACCTCATGCGAGAAGGATCATGACAGGACGCCAGGATCCGGTTGTTTTTTCGCAGCGATCCTTAAAACGAAACGCCTGGACGCGGAAGCCGACCCTGTTCAATCAATCGTAAACACCAGGACCTGTGTCACCTGCTCGCGACGATTGAAATTGTTGTCGGACGCCAGCACCAGGCTGCGTTTTCCCCCGATTTCCGGGCCAAACGTCATGGCTTCCAGATTGTCGATCCGGTCAACCGGATCGCCGTTTTTCAATGTCGCGACCAAGGTCTTTTTCGCCGGCACATAGGATTGCCCTTCCAGACTTTCCCATCCAGCGATGTTGGAGGCGCGGCTCAGATCCACCATGAAAATTCTGGTTATCACACCCTTGCCGGCGGAAAACGAGCGTTCCAGAGCGAGCAGTCTGTCGTCGTCGTAACGAAGCAACTCGGAAAGGCCGTTGGTCCTGAAGCCATCGACAGGGTCCGGCGCTTCGGCGACCGGCTCGGTGACATAAACATATTCGGCAATCACCGCACCGGTGGCGATGTCGATCACCAGCAACCGGGACGGGCTGCCCCGATCGAGACCGGCGGCGGGCCCGTCCTGCCACAAGGCATTTTCAATCCCGTAGATCGCCCGTTTGCCATCGGCGCTTAGCGCCAGGCTTTCAAATGCCAGATTGTTCCGTACGCCCCTGCCGTCCCCCGGCACATAGGCATCCGGCACCGAAAAGGACCTGACCGGATAGCCGTCCAGACGCATGGAGCCGGCATAGGGGATCCCGGTCTCATCGCGTTCGTGCCCCCAGACCAAAACGCCATCTGCGAGCCGCATGGCCTCCGGATCGGCACCGTTCAGCGGAAAGGCGGAGCCATCACCCCGGCGGATCTCGACCATCTTGTCGATGCCTATGCCGGCAATGCGGTTGCCGGGCGCGGCATCCGGCGCAAATTCGATTGTGAGTCGGTAAAAGCGGACCGGGCCGTATTGCCCCTGATCATCGGACAGGGCGAGATAGGTCCCAGAGGCAGGGTCGTAGTCGAGCGCCGAGATGCCGCCGAATTCAACGCCGTCGATCGATAGTCCGGTCGGCAGGGTAAAGGCGCCGAAATAACTCAGTTTCGGGATGCCATCGGCTGACGCCTGCGCCATGGCCGCAAGCAGAAGCCCCAGGGCAAAACTCAGAGCACGCATGTTTGGATTCCGCTCCATGCCGCCAGTCTAACGCATGTCGCGTTTGATCTGCCTCAGATCAAACGAAGACGATTTGCGCAACCAAAGGTCTGCGGCGTGTTGCATGAGTCCGATTTCACGCGACACGCTGTAGGATCTTAGGACAGTCAGCTACCGTTCACATGACAAGGTGATGACTGACCTCAATTGTCAGGCTGCAAGATCAGCAACGACAGCATCCAGAACCAGGGCGCCGGCGGGTGTGGTTCTAACCCGGGATCCACCAATGCGCTCGATCATGCCGTGTTCGATCAGATCGTCAAGCCGTTCCGGGTCGATCTCCCGGCCGCCGAAAAGAGTATAGCGTTCAAGGTCGATCCCCTCGCTCAAACGCAACCCCATCAGAAGGAACTCGTCGCCCTGTTCCTCCCAGGTCAGCATCGTATCGTCGACCAGGGCATTGCCTTTCGCGTCCACGAGATCGAGCCAGGTTTCGGGATGTCTTTCATTGGACGTCGCAAACCGGCTGCGGCCAAGGGTCAGACGCCCGTGGGCACCCGGACCGACACCGGCATAATCCCCCATGCGCCAGTAGATCATGTTGTGGGCACATTCGAATCCCGGCCTGGCGTGATTGGAGGTTTCATAGGCCAGCAAACCGTTGTTTGTGCAAATCTCCTGGGTCAGCTCGTAAAGATCGGCGGCCTCATCGGTTGACGGCATCGCCAGCTTGCCGGTCCGGCGCAGGTCAAAAAACGGCGTGCCCTGTTCGATCGTCAATTGATACAGCGACAGATGATCGGCGGCCAGGTCGATCGCCTCGGTGAGCTCTTCGGCCCATTGACGTCCGGTCTGGCCCGGGCGCGCATAGATCAGATCGAAGGACATGCGCGGAAAAATTTCACGGGCGATTGCAATCGCTGAAATCGCGGTTTCGACGTCGTGCAAACGGCCCAGAAAGCGCAATTGTTCATCGCGCAGGGACTGAACGCCGAGGGACAGCCTGTTGACACCGGCGGCACGATAGCCCTTGAAGCGCTCGGCTTCGACACTGGAAGGATTGGCTTCGAGACTGATTTCGGCACTGGCCGACAGACCCCAGTTCCTGTCGATTGCCGTCAGGATTGCCTCAACCGTCGACGGCAGCATCAGGGACGGCGTGCCGCCACCGAAAAAAACGCTCTCCACGGACCGTTTGCCGGTCCGCGAGGCAAAGGTTTCGATCTCGCGGACGAATGAAGCGACGAAACGGGCCTGATCGACCGGCGTGTGCCGGACGTGGGAGTTGAAATCGCAATAGGGACATTTCGCTGCGCAAAACGGCCAGTGAACATAGACCCCGAACCCTGGAACTGCGCCGGTTTTATCCGCCATTTTCAAAACACTTGTCGACAAGCGCGGCAAAGGCCCGCGCACGATGGGACAGTCCGGGTGCGGCCCCCGGCGTCCAGGAATGTTTTTCTTCGGACTCCATCTCGCCAAATGTGCGATCGTGCCCGTCGGGCAGGAACATGGGATCGTATCCGAACCCCCGGTCGCCGCGGGGCGGCCAGACCAGAACGCCTTCGACCTCGCCACGGACCTCCTCGGTGTGGCCGTCCGGCCAGGCCAGCGACAGAACCGCAACGAAGCGGGCGCGGCGTCGGTCCGGGGATGTCGCACCCTTTTGCTGCAGGGCTTCCTCGACATTGCGCATTGCCATCGCGAAATCCTTTTGCGGTCCGGCCCAGCGCGCGGAGTAAATGCCGGGGGCGCCGTCCAGTGCGTCGACCGACAATCCCGAATCGTCGGCCAGCGCCGGCTTGCCGCTGGCCAGCGTGGCGGCAAGGGATTTCAGCCGCGCATTGGCCTCATAGGTCTTTCCGGTTTCATCGGGTTCCGCCAGCCCGAGTTCGGCCGCGGATTCGATGGAATGCGGAAATGAAGCCAGCAATTCACGGATCTCGGCCACCTTGCCTTCATTGTGACTGGCGACAACCAGGGGTCCGGATTTCAGTTGGCGCGCCATCGGCCCTCACAAAATAGCCATCTTTTGCAGTTCGACCAATTGTTTAATGCCAGAATCGGCCAAATCAAGCATGGCCGAGAATTCATCTCTGGAAAAGGGCGCCCCTTCCGCGGTCGCCTGAACCTCCACCAGGCCGGCGGACCCGGTCATCACGAAGTTGGCATCGGTCTCCGCTTCGGAATCCTCCAGATAGTCCAGATCAAGGACCGGCGTCGCCGCATAAATCCCGCAGGAAATCGCCGCAACATGGTCCTTGAGCACTTTTGAGGAAATCATGCTGCGGGTTTCCATCCACGAAAGACAATCGTGCAGGGCAACCCAGGCCCCGGTGATGGCCGCGGTCCGCGTTCCGCCATCGGCCTGAATCACGTCGCAATCCACCGTAATCTGCCGTTCGCCCAGGGCTTCCAGGTCGACAACAGCGCGCAGGGAGCGCCCGATAAGACGCTGAATCTCCTGAGTCCGGCCAGATTGTTTGCCGGCCGAGGCCTCACGCCGCATGCGCTCGGTGGTCGAGCGCGGCAGCATGCCATATTCCGCGGTGACCCATCCCCGGTTGGCGCCGCGAAGCCAGGGCGGAACCCGGTCTTCAAGGCTGGCGGTACACAGGACATGGGTTTCTCCGAACTTCACAAAACACGACCCTTCGGCATGTTTGGCAAATCCTCGGTCGAGGGTCACGGAACGCATCTCGTCGGATGCGCGTTTGGATGGTCGCATGGATTTCGGCTCCTGGCGCGGATCAGCTGGAATAGGCTGTCCCTGTGTTACGCCCATGGTTTGACGGCGTAAAGGGCGCAATTGACGCCCAAGTATCGCTTTACACCACAGAGTTCGAGGTTCAAATTGCCGATGTCATGAAATAGGATGTATGACCTCGGACGAGCCCGGTGCGGGTTGAGTGCTCACGGCGATTGGTGCCTCGGCAATCCGCCTTCCAGCTTCGTTCCGATTGAATCGCAACTGCGCAATGAGCTGAATTTGACCCGGCCCCCCATGACGCCCCTGTCCGATCTTGACGAACGGTCCCGCGAAATCTTCAAACGCGTCGTCGAATCCTATCTGGAGACCGGCGAGCCACTGGGATCGCGAAACCTCTCGCGATTGCTTCCGATGCAATTGTCGCCGGCTTCGGTGCGCAACATCATGTCCGACCTGGAACATCTCGGGCTGATCTATTCACCGCATACAAGTGCCGGGCGCATGCCGACGGAACAGGGTCTGCGGTTCTTTGTCGACGCCTTCATGGAATTCGGAGACCTGACCCAGGATGAGCGCCGGCACATCGAAACCTTGGCCAAGACAAGTTCCGAGGGCAATACGATCGAGGCCGTGCTGACCGAGGCCAGCCAATTGCTGTCCGGCCTGTCGCGCGGTGCCGGGCTGGTCGTGAGCCAGAAGCAGGACATTCGCATCCGCCATATCGAATTCGTGCTCCTGGAACCGACCAAGGCGCTTGTCGTCATGGTCGGCGAGGACGGACTGGTGGAAAACCGCCTGGTCGACGTGCCGATCGGGATGCCCTCGTCGGCGCTGACCGAAGCGACCAACTATCTGAACGCCAACATTCGCGGCCGCACGATATCCGAAGCAGTGACCGATCTCGGCCGCCTGATCTCGGCAGGCCAGGCGGAACTGGACAAACTGACGGCGCAGGTCATCGAAACCGGGCTGGTCAACTGGTCCGGAAAGGACGAAGAGCAGAGACCGTCCCTGATTGTACGCGGCCGTTCCAACCTTCTCGATGATCTGCAGGCGCGCGAGGACCTGGAACGCATCCGCCTCCTGTTCGACGAACTGGAGACAAAACGCGATCTGACGCGTCTGCTCGGCCTGGCCGAACAGGGTGACGGCGTCAGGATCTTCATCGGATCGGAAAACAAACTGTTTTCGCTGTCCGGGTCCTCGGTGGTGGTCGCGCCTTACCGGGACTCAAAGCAGCGTATCGTCGGCGCCCTTGGCGTTATCGGCCCGACGCGTCTCAACTATGCCCGGATCGTGCCGATGGTGGACTATACCGCCAAAGTGGTGGGAAAACTCCTGGGATAGACGGCGTCGCACCGGCTCTCACCTATTTCGGATCCGGTCAGGTCTACAGTTTCATGACCTGCATGACCGCCGGTCCCATGATGACGCCGAACAGGACGGGAAGAAAGAACAGGATCATCGGCACGGTCAGTTTCGGCGGCAGTCCGGCCGCCTTCTTCTCAGCTTCGATCATCCGCATTTCACGGTTTTCGTCGGCCATCACCCGCAAAGTGTGGGCCAGCGGCGTGCCGTAGCGTTCCGCCTGGTTCAAGGCCATGACGGCGGCCTTCACGCCTTCGACGCCGGTGCGTTCGCCGAGATTGTCGTAGGCGATCCGCCGCTCCGGCAGATAGGACAATTCCGCGGTTGTCAGGGTCAACTCCTCGGCAAGCGCAACCGACTGCGTGCCGATCTCCTGGGCGACACGCTTGAATGCCACCTCGATCGACATGCCGGATTCCACGCAGATCAACATCAGATCGAGCGCATCCGGCCAGGCACGGCGAATGTCGAGCTGACGCTTGGCGATCTGGTTTCGGATGAAAATGTTCGGCAGGAACAGTCCGAGACCGCCAACACTGACGGAAATGGCGATCTTGACGCCGGCGGGCTGGTCGTCGTTGCCCATGATCACGAAGGTATAGAACAGGGCGACCAGGAACAGGATGAACGGCAACACGAACCGGGCAAACAGGAACACGATGATCGGCGCCTGACCGCGATAGCCGGCCATCTTCAGTTGGCTGCCGGTATTTTCATCCGAAAGCGCCTTGCGCAGGTTGAAGCGGTCGACCAGATCCTGCATGTAGGTCTTGGCATCCTTGTTGCGCAGGCTGCCGCGCTTTTTCTCGGTTTCCAGGCGCGCGCGCTCGCGTGCCCGGATCTTGTCGCGTTCGGTCGCGACCGATTTCATCCGGTTCTGCAATGCGTCGCGTTCCAGAAGCGGCATGGAGACGGTAAAAATCGTCGCAGCGACCGCAATCGCGGTGAACATGATCAGCAGGAATTGCGGATCGGTAAGGCTGTTGAAAACCAGGTCAAGCATCGCCAGAGCCCCAATCAGAAGTCGAAATTGATCATCTTGCGCATGACCATGCAGCCGATGAACATCCAGAAAGCGGAAACGCCCAGGATGAGATTGCCGGCATCGGTGGTGAACAGCAGCGAAATGTAACCCGGGCTCGACAGGTAGACGAGCACCATGACGATGATCGGCAGGGATCCGATGATGCCGGCCGACGCCTTGGCTTCCTGACTCATGGCGACAATCTTGCCGCGCATCTTCTTGCGATCACGCAACACTTTTGACAGGTTGCCAAGCGCTTCGGACAGCGAGCCGCCCGATTGCTGCTGAATCGAGATTACGATGGAGAAGAAATTTGCCTCGGCAAGCGGCATACGTTCATAGAGCCGCCCGACCGCTTCAAACAACGGTACGCCGAGTTGCTGTGCCTCCATGATCCGGCCGAATTCGGATTTGACCGGATCCCGGGATTCCCGGGCGATGATGTTCATGCAATCATTGATCGGCAGGCCCGATTTCACGCCACGCACGATCACGTCGACCGCATTTGGAAGCTCTTCCAGAAACGCCTTCTGCCGTCGTTTGCTCATATAGGAGATGAACCATTGCGGAAAACCGAGCAGCCCTGCGAACATAAGACAACCGGCAATGATCGGCGATGCGCCCATCGCAAGGCCGCCAAGCCCGAAAACGACGCCCATGACGGCACTGAACATGAAAAAGACGGGCTTTGACCAGGCCAATCCCGCTCGTTGCAGCTTGATCGACAAAGGCGGTGAACCGCTGGATTTTGCCTTGGCCTTTTGCTGGTCATCGAGTTCCTTGAGCGTATCCTGAACAGATTTGCGTTTTCCCCGCCCCTTTGTGTTCCCGGCCGGGGTGCGGGGGTTCGTGGACGCGCCGCGGCTGTTGATCTGCTTGACCCGCCTCTCCTGCGCCACGCCGTTCGATATCTGCGAAAACAGGGTGAAGTAGATCAGGCTGCCGATGCTGAGAGCGATCAGGCCGGCTATGGCGAAAACGACGAGGTTGCCCGATAACAAGGTTCGATCCCCCCTACGCTGACATTGCTTCGGCAGTATCGGCGGCATCCAGCGCCGCCGCCAGTTTGCCTTCGAGACCGAAATAGCGCGCGCGTTCCCAGAATTTCGGGCGGCCGATCCCCGTCGATTTGTGGCGTCCGATGACCCCGCCGTTGGCGTCCTCTCCGACAATGTCATAGAGGAACACGTCCTGAGTGATGATCACGTCTCCTTCCATGCCCATGACTTCGGTCACGTGGGTGATCCGCCGGGACCCGTCGCGCAGCCGCATGGCCTGAACGACGACATCGACGGAAGACACGATCATTTCGCGAATTGTCTTTGAAGGCAGGCTGAATCCGCCCATGGTGATCATCGATTCCAGCCGCGAAAGGGCCTCTCGCGGCGAGTTGGCGTGCAGGGTTCCCATGGAGCCGTCATGGCCGGTGTTCATCGCCTGCAAGAGGTCGAAAGCCTCGGGTCCGCGCACCTCGCCGACAATGATGCGTTCCGGACGCATCCGCAGACAGTTCTTGACGAGTTCGCGCATGGTGACCTCGCCCTCGCCCTCCAGATTGGGCGGCCGGGTTTCCAGGCGAACCACATGCGGTTGCTGCAATTGCAGTTCCGCCGCGTCTTCGCACGTGATGATGCGTTCGTCGGACTCGATATACGCCGTCAGACAGTTCAACAACGTAGTCTTGCCCGAACCGGTACCGCCGGAAATCAGGACATTGCAGCGACTGCGGCCAATGATCTGCAGAATGGTACCGCCTTCAGGAGAGATCGCGCCGAACTTGACCAGTTGATCAAGGGTCAGCTTGTCCTTCTTGAACTTCCGAATGGTCAGGGTCGGGCCATCGATTGCCAGCGGCGGTGCGATGACGTTGACGCGTGAACCGTCGATCAGGCGCGCGTCACAGATCGGGCTGGATTCGTCGACCCGCCGGCCGACCTGGCTGACGATGCGTTGGCAGATGTTCATCAATTGCTGATTGTCGCGGAACTTGATCCGCGTTTGCTCGATCTTGCCCGAGACCTCAATGAAGGTACTGTCAGCGCCGTTGACCATGATGTCGGCAATGTCGTCGCGCGCCAGCAACGGTTCCAGCGGACCGAAGCCGAGAACGTCGTTGCAGATATCCTCAAGCAGATCCTCCTGCTCGGCGATCGACATGATCACGTTCTTCAGCGAGATGATGTCGCTGACAATGTCGCGAATCTCCTCGCGGGCGGCTTCGACATCCAGACGGCCGAGTTGGGACAGATCAATGGTGTCGATCAGAGCCGAGAAAATCTGTGTCTTGATATCGTAATAGTCTTCGGACTTTGCACGCGCCTCCCCGCCGGACCGGTCAGGCGCCTTGGCCACCGGATCCGGACGCTCCATGGCCGTCGGCGCTTCTCTCGGAGGATCGGCCCGCGGCGGTTCGACCGGCGCAGGCTGGGCGGGAGCCGCCTGAGGCGGGGGCGCCTCGTCCATTGGCGGCGGCGCGACCGGTTGGGAAACCTGCTGCGGAACAGGTCTTGAGTCGCTTGGCGGAGTGCCGCCGATTGATCCCCGTTTACCGAACATGATTCGTTCCTTACTCCTGAGCCCGTACTGTTCCGATACAATGGAACGATGCTCTTGCTTCTTGACGTCCCGGCGCCGCTTTCAAGCATCGGCAGCCGCTTTGCCGGTTCGAACCGTGTCCGTGAACACGGGGCGAAGCCAGCACGATCGCGATGCGATCGACCGAGTGCGCGTTGCGTTGAAGCAGGGTCATCGAACGCGCTTTCGTTTTTGCGTAACGCGGGTATTCACCGTTCAAACCGAAACAGATTGAACGCACCGTGCGTCAGCCCTTTTTGCCCCTCAATCGTTCCAGCAACGGTGCCAGCGGGGACTTTTTCGCCCGCTGAACCTGCCCTCGTCCGGTGATCACCTGAGCGATCTCACTGTACAAGGACGTAAATGTTGCCTTGGGATCGACCTCGGCGATCATCTGGCCATTGTTTGCGGCCGTTCCGAACAATTGCGCCTCGAAGGGAATAATCGCCAAAGGCTCGATTTCGAGTGCATCGGCAAAGTCCTCGGGTTTGATTTCCGGACGCTTGGGAACCCCGACCTGGTTCAGAACGATCCGCGGAGGTGCGTCGTTGGGGCGCGCGGTTTTCAAAAGATCAATGAGATTTTTGGCATTGCGCAGGTTTCCGAGATCCGGACATGCGGTAATGACGATCTCGTCGGCCGCGCTCAGAGTGTGGCGCACCCATGATGTCCACACGTGCGGAACGTCCAGAACGACGCTGGGAACGCCAGACGTGGCGGTCTCGATCAGGCCGTCGAAGGTCTTTTCGTCAAAATCGTATGTCCGATCGAGCGCCGACGGCGCCGCCAGGAGGCTGAGGCGATCAGTGCATTTCGTAAGCAACCGGTCAAGGAACACATCGTCGATGCGATCGGGTGAAAACACCGCTTCCGACATGCCCTGAGGCGGATCCTGATTGAAATCGAGGCCGGCGGTTCCGAACGCCAGATCCATATCGGCCAAAATGACATCAGAATCGTAGTTCTGGGCAATCATGTAGGAGACGTTATGGGCGACCGTTGAAGATCCGCATCCGCCCCGCGCGCCGATGAAAGCAAGCGAGCGGCCAAGCGGGCCGGTTTCCGGGTTCTGGTAGAGCGTGGAAACCGCAGCCATGAAATCGAACAGGGCGAACGGAACGATAAGGTATTCGGCGACGCCGCGGTTTGTCAGTTCCCGATACAATTGCACATCGTTCATGCGTCCGAGCACAATAACCTTGGTTCCGGCGTCACAGACTTCGGCCAGAGTGTCGAGATTGGCCAGCAATTCCTCCGCTGAATCGCGGCTTTCCACCACGATCAGGTTCGGTGTCGGGGCAGACCGATAAAAATCCATGGCTGCCGCGATGCCACCCATATGCACTTTTACATGGGCTTTCGCCATGCGCCGGTCGCTAGCCGCTGCTTCCAGGACCTGGGAGACTTCCGGAGATTCGCAAAATGCCTGTATGGAGATCCGGGGAATTGCCGTCGGTTCTTCGATCCGCTGGCTCGGAGCACGCTCCGGCCCGTCCAGATCAAACGAAGAGACAAGAGGTTGCGATGTCTGGTTCATGCCTAGTTGTCTCCCACATCGGAAATCGTCGCGCTTCTGGTTTCCTTGGCGCTCGATGTCACTTCGCCCTTGCGGTACTTATCCATGATCGTGGAATGCCGTGCGGCATCGCCAGGAGTTGAAGCCCTGGGGTTCAAGAGATCGGCGGGATTCGAGATGATCGCCGCCAGATTGGCCTGCGTCGAACAGCCGAATTCGTAATAATCACCGTTCTGCAGATTGTCCGCGATATTGTCCGGCCAGGTCCCGCACCGGTGGACGGACGCCTGGATGCTGGTATAGGCCAGGCGAATCGGAGCCACCGCGCCGGCATCGGGCACCGTGTAGGCCTGCATCCCGACATTGTGGGCGCGCACACCGGACCGCCGGACAATGTCGCGGATCTTGGATGCGACATAGTTTGCCGTGGATTCGTTGGCCGACCCGCTTGGCACCAGGATCTGGATCATTCCGTCGCCCTTGTGGGTGGATTCGCGGGCGAAGGCGGCGACCTTCTGGCGCTGCACCTTGTTCAGGCGGCTTGTGCGCATGCCGACCGGGATATCCAGCGTTTTCGGCAATTCCTTGAATTCAATCGGATGCCGTGTGCGAAACCCGTCGGTCGGAATCGAACCCGATTTCGTATGCTGGCAGGCGGTCAGGGTAACCGAAAGCAGGAGGGCCGTCGCGCCAAGCTTGAGCGCCCGCGCCGAAGGGACAGTTACGGCGACCGGCCGTCTCATCCCGCGGTTGGTGCTTTGGATTTTCATAGTTCCACACTCCATACTCAAGTGAACGCTTTATTCGAAAAAGAAACCGAAACTTCCGCGGTATCCGGCGACATCCTCAGCCGATCCCGGGAACCGGTAGACGCGATTGACGCGATTGAGGAAGTAGGCGGTCGCGTCCGCAGAGAATTCCAGGTTCTGGTCCGGACGCTGTAGTTTCGAGGTGGCAACCGGATCGACCAGGTAGGGCGTAACGAATACGACCAGCTCGCTCTGGGATCTCTGGAAATCCCTGCTCTTGAAAAGGGCGCCCAGGATCGGCAGTTGCAGGAGACCGGGTACGCCATTGACGACCTGACGAATGTCGTCCTTGATCAGCCCCGCCAGGACCATGGAACCGCCCGACGGCAGTTCAACGACCGTATCCGCCCGCCTGACCGTCAGGCCGGGGATCGATAGCGATGCCGAAGCATTGCCACCCGAAAGGGTAAAGGAGTTGTCGGATGTCAATTCGCTGACCTCGGTCTTGACCTTCAGGCTGATGCGGCCGCCTGACATCACGACCGGCGTGAAATCCAGACCGACACCGAACTGCTTGAATTCAATCGAAATGGTGTTGTCGTCGCGACCGACCGGGATCGGGAATTCACCGCCAACCAGGAAGGCGGCGCTCTCACCGGAAATCGCCGTCAATGTGGGTTCGGCGAGCAGTTTGATGAAACCCTCCTGTTGGAGAGCCCTGAAGGCCGCGGAAAAATTCAGATCGGCTGCCGTCCTGCCGGCGGCGACTACAGTATCGGTGAGCGGTGACCCAACCACGCCGAACGGATTGGCGCTGATTGCCGATGCCGCAAACGTCCCGCGATTGATCGCCGCGGCGATATCAACACCGAGCTGTTTGGTGACGTTGCGTTGGACTTCCGCGATCACGACCTTCAGGTGAACCTGTTGGCTGCCCTTTGAGCCGATCATATTCACGACTTTCTCCGCATCTCCGACGAACTTTCCGGCGATATCGGCTGCCTGCTTGGCATCAAGCGGATTGGCCGCGGTTCCGGACAAGACCACGCTGCCGTTTACCGCCGCGACATTGATTGCGGAATTCGGCAACAAGGAGCGCAACATGTGCTTGAGATCGCTGGTATCGGGTTCAACCGAGATCTCGAAACTTGCGATCTGCCGGCCACCGCGCCCGAAAATGGTGACACTGGACTGGCCGGCGGCAACACCGAGAATGTAGACTCTGCGGGAGCTCTTGATCACCGCATCGGCGATGGTCGGGCTGGCGACCAGCACATCCGTGGCGTCTTCGCCAAGTTCGACGACCAAAGACCGATTGAGACCAACATTCACCATTTTGCCGGCGATTCGTTTTCCAGCGGCAATCCTGATCGATTTCGGATATTTCCCGGCCGCTTCGGCGATCGGCACTGCGACGAACGCGGCCACTGCGATCACTGCAGCCATCATTGCTGAAATCTTCATCGCTCGTTTGATCATCTGACTAACTCCTTCGACGCATAACAGCGCATTTCTTGCGGGTTCCGCGTCGTCATTTCGCGGTGATGCGGGTTTTCACCCCGAATTTCAGAAAATTCACGTCCTTCCGCCGGCGCCGGTCTTCCTGTGCGACGGCGTTGGGATCGGAGTCCTTAATGCTGCGCAGAACCAGGGAGATCGACCCCATCTGCTGCGCCTGGACGATGATTTCCGATTGGGTCTGGGTGAGTTCCATCGTTGCCGTTTCCTGGGCAACAACGGTTTTTGAGTCTTCGCCCTCCTCCAATGTCTGATCGATTGCCAGAACCCGGATATTTTCCAGAATGGTTTCGGATATGAAGGTGTCGCCTGCCTGCTGATCGGCAGGGGCTTCACGGGTCAGAATGACATCGACGCGATCATTGGGCAGAATGAAACCGCCGGCCGTGCTTGCGGCTCGCACTTCCACGGCCACCGCACGCATACCCTTGGGCAGGATAGCCGACATAAAGCCCTGTTCTGCCGTGACAAGCTTGGATTTCTTGATCGGTTCGCCAGCCAGGAACGGCCCGCGGGCGATCCTCTTCGACGACATTTCCTCAAGGGCGTCCGGTTCGTTGGACTTGACGATATAGGCTTCCGATGTCGCGTCGGTCGGCCATTTTTGCCACCTCAGGTCCTCAGCCGTGACCGAAGTGCCAAGTCCGATTGCCTTTGCGGCTACGAGAACCTCTTCGGAGTCAACCGCTTCAGCGGGCGCTTCAACGACCTGGACGGTCGGTTCCTGGTTGACCAGTTGCGCGATCAGCAATGCCGCAACAAGGCCGGCGCCAATCGCCACCGCAAAGACTGCAATACGCGTTACTCTCATAACCGATTCCCACGCCAAGTGATGTCGAGTTCATTCTGAACGTGACTCCATTAGGCTGGTTAATCGTTCAAGTATGGTTAATGCAGCGTGAGGAATTTTCGTAAATATTTAGTAAACAACAGACCAACTCAGTAAGTATTCATTAACAATCAAGCAACAAAACTTCAGTACTCGGGATATTGTCTGAGAATCCGTGTCGGGAGATGGGGTTGGAAACACCGAATGCCCGGGAACCCGGCCTGTACCCCTGCCAGCACGCGCCGGGCTGAAACCGCACAGGCAACGACCGGTATTACAGCGTGTCGCGTGACCTCGGATTCACGCAACAAGCTGCAGACCTTTTGCTGCGCAAGTCGTTTTCGTTTGATCTGAGGCAGATCAAACGCGACATGCGATAATCAGAAAGGTACGCTGCGAAGCCAGAACGTGTCCGGGTAAATGAACAGGGCGCCGGCGGACAGGGCGATACCGTAGGGGATCCCTTTCCGTCCGGAGAGAAACCGCTCGAGCCATTCGATCTTGTAGGCGAAGATGGAAAGATTCGCATTGCGGGTGGAAATGATCAAGAGGCTTAAGAGACCGCCGAGGATCGCTGCCACGAAAGCGAATTCCAACGTATGATCGAATCCAAGCCACAGGGATATGGCCGCGGCCAGTTTGGCGTCTCCGCCACCGATCCAACCGAAGGCGAACATGGCAAATCCGATGCTCAGGACGATGGCTGCCACACCAAAATGCATGCCGATCGCTGAAAATGGCAGTCCCAGAACCAGCGCCAGGCCAATAAATCCGGCCGTCAGCAGGATAGAGATGCGATTGGAAATCGTCATGGTGACGAGATCGCTCACCGCCGCGAAGACAAGAAGAAACGGAAACACGCAAAAAACGAGAGCTTGGACGAACGATGTCATGTCCATGGGAATCTCCCTAGAAATCATCGCCTGAAATTCAACAGATGAAAACGGAAAGGCCGAGAGATAAATCTCCCGGCCTTGCCTGCAGACGTGGCAATCGACTTGCCATGATCCGCGAATATCTTAACTCAGGCCGGTTTTGACATCTACCAGCTTGGCATTCAGCTTGGTGCCGATGGCGCCGAGGGTCGTGATAATAACGACGGCGATCAAAGCAGCGATCAGGCCATATTCAATGGCAGTTGCACCGGACTCGTCTTTTGCGAAACGCGCGATAAGTTTGTTCATGATATGCTCCATAACTCCACATGTATTGACAGCACTTGCTCGTCGGTCTTGTTTTTTCCCGATCGAGAACAGTACCGACATTACGGGCGATTTGTTCAAATCCCGTTAATCGAAATGGTTAGAAATTTATTACTTTGAATTATCTGAAGCATGATGAACAAACATGTAATTTTCGAGCAAGCGGATCACAAACATTGTTCCTTTATTACCATTAACGCTTCGTTTCCAATTGAACCAGGACGGGGAGCGTCGTTTCCCACTACAATAGAATGACAGCAGCCGGACTTGTTAGGCAATCATTCACCAATTTAGGGAATGGTAACCAGAACGAAGTCTGGAGTGATTGGCATGAAACTGAACCTTACGACCGGCGCGCGCCTCGTCGCCCGAAGTCTCTCACTAATCGCCTCGGTCGGCCTGGGTGCGGCCGTCGCAATCGCAGACGAAGTCCCGCAGACCGTCGCCGCAGCTCCAGGCGATCCTGTCGCGGAGGAAAGCTACGTCCAGCAAAGCGGTATCCTCGTTATGCTTGACCAGGCCAAGGTCATCCGCATCGACCATGAAGCGGATACGGTGATCATCGGCAATCCGGCGATTGCGGATGCGGTTCTGTATGATCGCAAGACGCTGGTCATTACCGGTCGGGCTTTCGGATCGACCAATCTCCTGATTCTCGACGACAAGGGCGAACTCGTTGTCGATGAATCCATCCGCGTACATCCGGCGGTCGATACGATCGTCACCGTGCATCGCGCAACCCAGAGCTATACATATTCCTGCTCACCGACGTGCAGGGCGGCCGTCGCTCCCGGCGACCAGCAGGACTATTTCGAAAACGCGGTTAAACAATCCCAGACCCGCAACGAATTCGCGACAGGCAACGCAGCCCCCGCTTCGCAATAATGCCGGCCCATGCCGGACAAGAGGATCTGGAGCCGGGTTCGGCCTTTGCCCGGACCGGCTCCTTTACCAGCGCATTTCCTATCCGTTCAACCGGGTTCGCGCGAACAGGAAGAGTTCTGATCAAGTATGCACGCGGACTACGCCTCCCGCCAGACATATGGTCAACAAGATCTGAATCGGCTTCGCCTAAATTCATTCGATTTCGAAACGGTTCCTCAATCTGTCCTTGGTAGATTGCCTCCGTAGAGCTTATCGCGCGGCGGTAGTTCGGGGGTAAGTATGGCAAGTCTGTTCAAAATATCCGATATCCTTCGGTTCGGCCTCGTGCGCGCCAGGCGCATGCGCCGGGACGAGAGCGGTGCCGCGGCCGTTGAGTTCGCGCTGATCGCCGTTCCGTTCTTTCTGATCCTGTTCGCGATCATCGAGGTTTCACTGGTGTTCTTCGCCAACCAGATCCTCGACAATGCCGTCTCCGATGCGGCACGGATGATCCGGACGGGACAGGCGCAAAAGGCCGGCTTCAGTTCCACAGATTTCAAAAACCAGGTCTGCGGCGGGTTGGCCGGGCTGTTTGATTGCAGCGGCGGCAAGTTGCACATCGACGTCAAGACCTACACGAAATTCGCGGATGTGTCCGTCACAAGTCCGATCGACGATGACGATCTTCTGCAACCTGCGGGCTTCGGCTACGACGACGGTGGACCCGAAACGATCGTGGTTGCAAGTGTCTATTACGAATGGCCGTTGGTGTCTGGATACATTCGGACCGGGTTCGGCAATCTTGCCAACGGTAACCGCCTGCTTGCGTCGGTGGTGACGTTCCGCAACGAACCGTTCCCAGAATAGGCCACAACCCAATCGAACTCCCGAAACACAATCGGCAACGGATTTCAGACTCATGATCGCAACCGGTCAAAATCACATCCAGAAGTTCCGCGGTCTGGTGCGCAGATTCGCAGTCCAGACAGGCGGTGTTGCGGCTGTCGAATTCGCTTTGATCCTACCGATCCTGATCGTTCTCTTCCTGGGATCCGTTGAACTGACCAACGGCCTGACCGCCAGTCGGAAAATGTCCCAGGTGGCGAGCACCGTGGGCGATCTCGTCTCGCAATACCGTACGCTCGATTGCGCGACTTTGACCGACATATTCAAGGCATCGACCGCGATCATGACGCCCTACGACGACACCAGCCTGGTGGTTTCGATTGCCGGCGTGGAATTCGACAGCGGCGGTGCGGCGACGGTTGACTGGAGCCGGACCAACGGCGGTGGCTCCGCCGCCGGGCTTGTCAACGAAATCCCGGCAGCCCTGCAGATCGCCGACTCCTACCTGATCGTGGCGAAGACGGACTACAACTATCAGGCGCTGTTTACGAAATTTTCACAGGATCAGTTTGGCACCACGTCGTTTGCGTTTTCCGACGTTTTCTTTTTGCGTCCGCGGATCGGATCAGAAGTCAGCTTTTCCTGTTAATCGCTTGCACCGACCGTGTCCCGCAGACCCAGCCCGGCCTCGCTCTGCGATGAGACTGCCGCCGGTTCGGAAGATTGATCGTCCGGGTCCGACACCGCGGGTTCGGGAAATCCCATCAGACTGGCGAACGCCGTGAAAACTTCGGCGTCCGGTCTTTCAAGTCCAAACCCGAACCAGGGCTCAAGGGCAAAATAGGCATCCGCATCCTTGTCAAAAAGGTTCAGGATCCGGCGTTCGAGTTCCACCTTCAGGTCCTCGGGAAGGTCGGCCCGTATGGTCACCGGACCGTGCGGGATCGGCAGCGACTTCCAGGCAATGTCGACGTCGGACATCTTGATCCGCCCTTCCTGCACAGCACGGCGCAGGGGGCCGCGGCTGTATCCCGCAGCGAGATCGCCGACCAGGGAACTCCAGGTGAATACGGCATCAACACGGCGCGCCATCAGCGCTTCTATTCCAGCGACATGATTGTCGTAGGTTTCCGTTTTGCCGAAGAATCCCGAGATTGTTTCGCCCTGCTGCCCCAAAGTCGCAGCCGGTACGCGATAGGCCGCTGTGGCGCGTCTATCCCCAATTGCCACGGTCCGCCCGTTCAGTTCGCTGAGGTCCGTGACGTCATCGGTTTTGCGGGTCAGAGCGATCCCGTAGAATTGGGTGGTGCCATCCTCGGCGCGCGGCACGGCGACGGCTTCGACACAGCCGCAATGCGCCCGCGCCGCGATATAGGTGCTTGCACTGTGCGTGGCAATATCGATCCGCCCGTCGGATTGAGCTTCGATCACCGCGTTGAATGTGCGGAGCACCACGGTTTCGACACCGATCTGAAGCTTTTTTTCCAGAAATTCGGCGAACGGCTTGATGCGGCGCACTGCCGCTTCCGGATTGTCGGATCCGACAACACCGATCCGCAACCCTTTGACCGTGTCGCGCCAGCCGGCGTCGGCACTGCCCGATCCGGCGACAATGGCCAGTGCGAGCATCACGCCAACCGCCTTCAGCCCTAACACGGCACTCCCTTGTCGGAGGTCACCACCCATTGATGTTCGCGCCCCTGTCGCCAATTCCGGCTCCACCCCTGTTTGAGAGACCATGAAACACGGCCTGACCACCGGTCCCTTCGTCTTGCGAAGCGAAACGGCGGATGCTTTATCGTGTCATCGTCACAGCCAAAGCGAATCTTCGGACATGAATTCTACCATAGACACGATCGTATTCGACGTCGGTAACGTTCTCCTGGATTGGGATCCGAGGCACCTTTATCGACAATTGATCGAAAACGAGGCGGAGATGGAGACGTTCCTGTCGGAGATCTGTACGCCGCAATGGAATGTCGAGCAGGATCGCGGGCGCTCTTGGAAAACGGCGACCGAATTGCTTATCGCATCCTTTCCGGATCAGGCCGATCTGATCACAGCCTTCGACGAGCGCTGGGAAGAAACCGTCGCCGGGCCAATTCAAGGCAGTGTCGATATCCTGCGGAGTCTGAGCCGGGCCGGCATCCCGCTTTATGCAATTACCAACTTTTCCGCCGAGAAATTTCCGCTGGTGGAGACACGTTTCGATTTCTTCGAGCTGTTTCTGGATACAGTGGTCTCAGGCGAGGAAGGGACCGTCAAGCCGCTGCCGAAGATTTTCGAGATCTTTTGCGAACGCAATGATCGTCGACCGCAACAGTGCCTGTTCATCGACGATTCGGCCCTGAACGTCGAAGGCGCCAGAACCGTCGGCATGGCCACGCATCATTTCACCAATCCGGACCGGCTGCGGGCCGATCTCCGGAACCGTGGATTTCCTTTGGCCTGAAGACGTTTCGCCCCCGGACCCTTTCAGGACAGGATCAGATCGTCTGATTGTAGGCGCCGACTTCCGGATTTTCGCGCAGCACCGCGTCGACCGCATGAAACATTTCATGCATGCGCGCTTCCGAGACCGGGCTTTCGACGACCACGACAAGTTCGGGCTTGTTCGATGAAGCCCGCACCAGGCCCCAGGTTCCGTCCTCGGTCACGACGCGAACCCCGTTGACGGTCACAAGGTCGACGATCGGGTGGCCGCCGACGGTCCCGCCATTGGCATGCATCTGCGTAAAGCGGGAAACCACCTTTTCGACAACGGCATACTTTTCCTCGTCTGAACATTTCGGCGACATGGTCGGAGAGCCCCAGGTTTTTGGCAGCGCCTCGCGCAGATCCGCCATCGACCTGCCTGGATTGCGGTCGAGCATGTCGAGAACCGCGATCGCCGAAACCAACCCGTCGTCGTATCCCCTGCCGATCGGTGCGTTGAAGAAATAGTGGCCGGATTTCTCAAATCCCACGATCGCGCCGAGTTCATGCACGCGGCGCTTGATATAGGAATGCCCGGTCTTCCAGTAGTCGGTGCTGGCGCCCAGTTCCTTCAGGACCGGATCGGTCATGAAGAGGCCCGTTGATTTCACATCGACGACAAACTGCGCATTTGCATGCAGCCGCGCCAGATCGCGAGCCAGCATGACCCCGACCTTGTCGGCAAAGATCTCTTCGCCGAGATTGTCGACGACGCCGCACCGGTCGCCGTCGCCATCGAAACCAAGCCCGACGTCGGCGCCGGTTTCCAGCACCTTGTCCCGGATGGCATGCAGCATCTGCATATCTTCCGGATTGGGATTGTACCGGGGAAACGTGTAGTCGAGGTCCGCATCAAGCGGAATCACCTCGGCGCCGAGCGCGGACAGGATACGCGGCGCGAACGCCCCGGCCGTGCCGTTGCCGCAGGCCGCGACGACCCTGATCGGACGGGAAAACCGTTCCCGTGCCGTCAGATCGGCAAGATAGGTCTCGAAAAAATTCTCGACCAGGACCAGAGATCCGCCTCCGAGCAGGTTGAAGGCTCCGTCCAGAACGATTTCCTTCAGGCGACCCATCTCGTCCGGCCCGAATGTCAGCGGCCTGTTGGCGCCCATCTTCACACCGGTCCAGCCATTGTCGTTGTGCGACGCCGTGACCATGGCGACGGCCGGCACATCGAGGGCGAACTGGGCGAAATAGGCCATCGGAGACATGGCGAGGCCGATATCGTGCACTTCACAGCCGGCCGCCATCAGGCCGGTCGTCAGGGCCATCTTGATGGACGCCGAATATTCCCGGTAGTCATGGCCGACAACAATGCGCCGCTCCGCGCCAAGTTCGCCAAGAATTGTGCCAATCCCCATGCCCAGCGCCCGGACACCGTTGAGATTGAGTTCCGGCTGTTTGTCTGATCCGGAATGTCCGAACCACCAGCGTGCGTCATATTCGCGAAACCCCGTCGGCTTGACGAGGGCGTCGGATTCAAACTCAAGGGAATTGGGGCGCAGGTCGGAACGAGGTTTTTGAACCATGGCTGATGTCCAGTCCGGGATGAAGGGCAAGAATACAGGTCGGGAAGATCGGAGAGGGGAAACCCGGCGCACGAATTACGAAGCATACATGGCAACATTCTGGCAACGCGCACCGGCCTGCAATCGAACCGGCACGATTGCTCTTAGTTCACCATGGTCAGCGTGTCACCTTCGAAATTGAATTTGCGCAACCGATTGAGGAAGGACATGCCGAGCAGATTGGTATCCAGGCCCTTGCCCCGATGCACGCTGGCCTTGACGTTTTGTATCCGGATGCCGCCGATCCGGACATTCTTCAGGGTCACAAGGGCAATGCGGGCAAGCCCGTTGGCGGTCCGTGTCTGATAGACGAACTTGTCGGGGCTCGGATAGACACCCATGCGCTTGGCGTCCTTGGCGGTCAGGGCGATGAGCGACGCACCGGTATCGACCATCATCTTGAACTTGCGGCCATTGACCCGGACATCGGCGCGGTAATGCCCGCCGCGGCCTTTCCTCAATTGGACCTTACGCCCGTGCGACGTCTGCATCGGCTGGGCCCGCGCGGCGGCTTGCTTCACGGACGCGCCACCACCCGGCTTGCTTTTCTGTGCTTCGATCCTGCGGTGATCGGCCGGCGTCTTAAGCGCTTGCGGGCCATACCAGGCCGCAACGCAGGCGACAACGAGAATGAACGAAACATAACGCAGCATGTCGGCAACCTGTCTGGAAACGATGGCAGCAGGATAGGGGAAGAAGGTTGTTGTCGGGTTTTCGCGAAACGGGAATTGGTTCTGGGGTAAATGGAACATGAAAAAAATCGCTCGTTTTGTTGCGAATGCAGTCGACGCCGGTACATGCGACCCCGTACCGGCCATGTCGCTCTTGAAATGCCGGATCGCGGCAACGTTTCGGTTCGTGCACAATGGTGCGCTGCCTGCCGTTGGCCGCTGCGAATCGGAGACCCGCAGCGGCCAGGGGATTTCGCCCGGGTGCCCGACTCAGGTCCTGCCGGCCCCGGCCCGGCAGAGAAGGAGGGCCTGCAGGACCATCAGACCCGACAGGACAAGGAAGCCGGTTTGCGGGTGCCCGGCGGCATCGCTCCACCCGACCAGAAGCTGCCCCAGGAAATAGCCCAGCCCCCATGCCAGGAAATATCCGCCCGATATTGTCGCCCTCAGGGCGTCGGAGACCCGTTCGTTCAGAAAGGCCATGGACGAGACGCAAAAAACGCCAAGCCCGAAGCTGGAAAGTGTGAGCGGCAGATAGATCAGCGGGCGTTCCAGGAGATCGAAGCCGGCAATTCCGGAGGCGGCCATGACGAGCCCGGCGACCATGAAACCACGCCTGCCATAACGGTCGGACAAGGGCCCGACAATCAGTTGCGAAACGCTGATGGCGACATAAAACAGGGTGAAGAAAATCCCGTTGTCCAACCCGTCAAATCCCTTCGACCGGACCAGAGATGCGGGAAGAACGCTTATGAAGGTTCCATATCCGGCTCCGTAAAGAAGAATTCCCGACAAGGCGGATAGAGATTGCCTGTCACCAAGGAGCGTCACGAAACCGCGCGCGTCAGGTGTCCCGGATCCTGCGGTTGACGCCTGTGACGCGTTCGGCAGAAACACAACGACAAGCGTCGCGCCGCAAAAACAAAGACCTGCAAAAACCAGGAACGGAAGGGAGGTGAAAGAAGCAGAAACAAGGGCCAGGCCGAGCATCGGGCCAATCGCGAGCCCGGAATGGATCGCGGCATTGTATATTCCAATCATCTTTCCCCTGGCATGCGGATAGGCAAGGCAGAGCAGGGCCGGCCCCAAAGCCCAGATCGGCGCTTCGCCAACGCCTTGAACAAACCGCCCCACGAAGATGGTTTGGGGTGTGGCGGCGAAAAAGAAAATCACTCCCGACAGACAACAGACCAGATAGCCTGTGACAAGAAACGCTCTGATCCCGAACCTATCGGCCAGGCCGCCGATCGGGAGTTGAACCGCGAGGTAGGAGATCGCGAAAATCGACGCGATATGGCCGACATCCTGGACAGTGCCGGCTAGGGACAGAACACGTTGCGGAAGCAACGCGACAATCATGCCAACGCCAATCATCAACAAAGATGCAGCGGTGCTGACGACAATGAGTGAGATATATTTGTTCACGGGATCGTCCTCGTGCCTACGAGGATGCCTGTCCCGCCGTGAAGCAGGATCAAGCACCCAAACAGTCTCGGAGCGCACAAACCTCAGGAATTGCGCCAGACTGCGGATAAAACTTGAAAGAAGCAGGAGGGTGCGCGCGACGTGTGAACCGCTCACGCGCGGGATCGCTCAGACGCATGTTTGCAATCGAAACCGGCGCTGTAACGAAACCTTGAAATGCTCCTCAACAGATGAGGTCAGTGACGGGAACCGTCAGAGACCCTTTAGACAATCCGTGAGGGCGGCGGGCAGATGTGGCGCAGAGAAAACATCAATTCTTCACGTGTTGAGAACGGCCGCTGTCGGCACGTCTGGGACTGAACTCTATCCTGACTGTACGCGATTTTGCAACGGGTTAGGACGATCGGAGCGCCGCGGAAAGGCTCAAGACGCTTCCCGAACGCCCCGCTCATCGATCGAACGCCCGGCCTCCGGTAAACCGATCCTCAACCAATGGTGATTGGCACCGAGAGCCCGTCCTCCTTAGGATTTTTGCGCGCAAGCGGAAATCGAGCGCGGACGTACGGGACCTTTGGAGGAAGCGAGATGAAGAAAAAGCGCAAGTCTGTGAAGGCGGCCCCGAAAAGCCATTCCAGGGGACAGGGCACCGGACGCGGCGACAATCCGGATCCGTCGCGGCGCAGGTTTTTTACAACCGCCCGTAATTCCGCCATAGCCGTTGCGGTTCTCGGCGGCGGCGGATGGTATCTTGTCGACACCGTGCGCGCGACGATGGCCGAACACGATCTGTCCCGGCTCGGCACCGGCACGCCGGCAATCGTCCAGATCCACGACCCGCAATGCCGCTTGTGCATCGCGCTGCAAAAAGAGGCGCGCAAGGCGCTGGACCATTTTGACGATGGCCAGCTCGACTACATCGTCGCCAATATCCGGACACCGGAAGGCGGCGCCCTTGCGGCCAAATACGGGGTTTCGCACGTCACGCTTCTCTTGTTCGACGCCAAGGGAAACATGGTCGAGGTGCTGAACGGCCCCCGGGACGAGAAAATTCTGCTCAGCGCGTTTACCGCCCACTACAACACCTATCCCAAGGCCAAGGCCGTCAACTGACGTTCGGCGTGCAATCCGTCCGGGATCAGGATTTTCGTCGGATCGATGACGTCGTCGCTTTCTCGCGCGCAGGATCCTCCGGCCAGAAATGTTTCGGATAGCGCGCCCGCAATTCGGCGCGCACTTCTTTCCATGAACCGGACCAGAAGCCCGGCAGATCACGGGTCACCTGAATCGGCCGGCCGGCCGGCGACAGGAGTGTCACCGTCAATGGCCAGGCGCCGTCCAGGATCGACGGGTGCGCAGCCGGACCGAACACTTCATGCGGTTTGACGGCGATACCGGGTCCACCGTCATGCAGATAATCGATTTGGGCGCTGCCGCCGCATGGCAGCTCGATCCGAAGCGGCGCGTACCGGGAAAGGACAGCCGCAACTCCGTGCCCGAGGTGAAGGTCGAGAGCGTTCCTGAACATCCCGGCATCGAGGTCGCGCAATCCGGTCGCTCCGGCCAGAAACGGCTCCAGCCATTGCGAAAGCGACGCCAGCAGGTTTTCCGGCGTCAGGTCGGGCAGATCCGCATCTGCATTGCGCCGGCAAAATCCGATACGGGCGCAAAATACATCGATGCCGGTTTCAAACGGCAGGCATTTGAAACCGCGCCGAGCGATTTCCGCCGTGAGCAGACGCGTCGTCGCCTCGCCGGGTTTCGCCGGCCGGGCCGACGACTTCAGAACCAGAGCGCCCAGCATGTGCGACACCGTCAAGGTCGCCGCCTGCCGGTCCTCGTCGAAACTTAACGTTTCTCGCTGATGGATGTCCGCTGCGAACGTGCTGAGGATGTCGGCGAGATCGATCGGAGCAGCGAGCTGAGCCCGAGAATTCGACGCTTTGCCGGTAACATCGGCAATCACGGCGTAAGCCGCCTGCGACAAGGGATCACGTTCATCGATGGTGCAGCCCCTGCCATTGGCCAGTTTGAAGGCCCCGTCGCGCCGCCGCGACTGGGCGATCCGATCGGGATAGGCCAGAGCCAGAACGCGCCCCACATGGTGATCGTCATTGACGGTCGGACCCGACGCAGGCGAATCGAGGTCCCGGATCCAGGATGCAGCCTGACGCCGAAGCGCCTTGGCGGCCGGATTGTTGCGGGACCTGAAATCCCGCAACCGATCGCGCAGGTCGAGCGCCCGCCCGGCGAGGCCGGGCTCGGACAACAAAGCCGCGATTTCGGCGGCAAGCCTTACCGGAAAATCGTTGGCCGACGCCGCCAGAATCATGTGAGCCAATCGCGGATGCAGCGGCAGACCGCCAAGCATCCGGCCATGGCGGGTAATCGTTGCATCGGCGCCGAGCGCGCCGATCCGGTTCAAAAGTGCGGCCGCGGCCTGCCAAGCCTCGCCCGGCGGCAGGTCCAGCCAATCGAGGCCTGACGGATCCGTCACACCCCAGGCGGCAAGATCCAGCACCAGGTGCGCCAGGTCGGCCTGGCGGATTTCGGGTTCCGGCCTGGCGAAAAGCGACCCGTTCTGCCCCTCGTGCCAGAGGCGGATACACAGGCCGGGCTGGGTTCGGCCGGCCCGGCCGCGACGCTGATCGACGGACGATAGCGGCGCCCGCACCGTTTCAAGCCGCGTCATCTCCGAGCCCGGATCGAACCGCGCGATCCGGGAAAGCCCTGAATCGACGATCACCCGAACGCCTTCGATCGTCAGCGACGTCTCGGCAATCGCTGTCGCCAGAACGATCTTGCGGGCTCCCTTCGGCGCGGGGCGAATCGCCTCGTCCTGGACCTTGCGGTCGAGCGAGCCCGAGAGTTGATGAAGCGAGACAGCGGCCGGCAACCGTCCTTCGAGGCGCTCGGCCGTGCGCGAAATCTCGCCCTGCCCGGGCAAAAAGCAGAGCAAAGAGCCGGTCTCCGATCGTACGGTGTCAACAATGGCCTCTGCCATCTCGTCTTCGAGCCGCCGGTCGGGTGATCGGGGCCGGTAGCGGGTCTCGACCGGAAACATGCGCCCAAGACTGGTGATGACCGGAACGCCGCCAAGCCTGTCGGCCAGGCCCGCGGCGTCGATGGTCGCCGACATGATAAGCACCCGCAGATCGTCGCGCAGCGCCGACTGGACATCGCGAACGAGGGCAAATCCGACATCGGTGTCGATGGAGCGTTCGTGAAATTCGTCAAACAGAACAATACCGACGCCGGACAGTTCCGGATCTTCGAGGATCTGACGGCGAAAGACACCGTCGGTGACCAGTTCGATCCTTGTATCGGAGGAAATGCGGCGTTCGAGCCGGACCTGGTAGCCGACAGTTTTCCCGGGCTTCTGCAACAATTCGGACGCCATGCGCTCGGCCGCTGTTTTGGCGGCGAGCCGGCGCGGTTCGACCACCTTGATGGACCGGCCGTTCAGAAACCGTTCGTGCAGAAGGGCAAGCGGGACTCGTGTCGTTTTGCCGGCGCCTGGCGGCGCGATCAGAATCGCTACAGGATTGTCGCGGACAGTCGAGCGGATATCGTCGATGACGTCATCGATCGGCAGAGGGACGCGGTTTTCACCGATTGGGGAGTTTTGGGTCAAGAGGCGACCAAGGATCCATCAGAGGAAGGTGTTGTAGCGTAGCGCATAAGGCGATCACGCGATACCGGAAGCGCCTTATGTTTTGAGCAAACGGTCGGAGCAGATATCACCTGCCGGTTCACCCGACACGTGGACCCCGGATCGGCGCCCGGAGAGCGCAAATTGCGGTTCGCGGCGCGACATTCCCGGCACGCGGCGGCCCGAAAAAAGTCAGAAATCTCCATCGCCGTAGCGTTGCCGCCACAATCGTTCCCCGATCGTGCACAAAGGATCCCGCACGGTCGATTGCACCGGGACCAGATCCGGTTCCAGCGGCGAGCGACCGGCGATTTCCAGGACGAGTTTCTGGCGAATCGCCCGGGCAAAGGCTGAGCTTTCGCGCACTTCGATGATGAAGGAACCGGGACCGCCGATCACGCAGTGCCGATAATATTCATCGAGATTGGGAATGTCGTACCAATTGGCCTGTGGCCGCTTGATCATGATCGGCAGGCCATTGATTGTAATGCCGGAGGCCAGCAAGGCATCGCGAACCGAGGTCACCAGCCGACCCTGGTTGTTGGGACCGTCGCCCGACACGTCGATGACCTTGCGCAGACCTTCAAAATCGTTGGACTGGATCAGGCGCCCGGCCTCCGAGAGGCCTTCCGAGATCGAAGTTCTGAAGATCTGGATCAGGCTGGCGGAGAGAATGCGGTCGGCGAACTGTTTTGCCGAGGCCTCGTCCTCGATGATGCGCCAATCGGCAACCAGGCGCTGGCTGTAAGCGCCGGCCCATTCCAGATAAGCGACAGCGATCTTGCCGGTCAGGCCGGAACGGATGGCAGAGAGCACTTCCGGAGAGGTGATTGCCTCGGCATAGCCAAGCCGCTGGGCCCATTGTTCATCCACATCCATGGAGTAGGACACGTCAACGGCCAGTACCAGTTCGATATCGACTTCCGTTCGCTCCTGCGACCGGACGCTGCCGGACCCGAGGATCGAACCGGCGAAAATCAGAAGCACCAAGGCGCTGACGAGAAATCCGGGCATTTCGGCCTCACTCAGATTCGAATATCCCAGCCCAGCCTATCCTATCACGATGCGGGAACGAATCACTCTTAAGTCAGCCGACGGGGCTTACGGCCCCCGTAAACCCCGATTGCCGGTTTGGTGAACGGTACGAAAATACCGGGCCGGTTTGCACCGGCCCGGCCTCAACCGCATCATTTTCCGGCAGTTACCGTCTACTCAAATATGTTGCAGGCAACCAGTTCGCGACCGACGGCCGGCATGACACCGGGCGGATTGGGAGTCAGGCCGGCGATCTCCATGACCAGCTTCATGCGGATTGCGTCCGCAAAACCGTCCAGGGAATTGACCGGAATGGCGAACGATCCCGGTCCGCCGATCACGCAATCCTCATAATAATGATCGAGGTTGGGCAGATGATACCAGCCGATCCGCTGCTGTTTGAGCATCAGCGGCAGGCCGTTGATCGTCACGCCGGAGGCGAGCACGGCGTCGCGGCTTGCCGTCACAAGACCGCCCTGATTGTTCGGCCCGTCACCGGAAATGTCGATCACTTTGCGCAGGCCCTGATAGCCGTTGTCCTGCATGAGAACGGACGCGTGCATCAGCGCCGACGAAATCGAGGTGCGTTGTACATGCCGCAAGGGAGCGGCGGCGATCTTGGCGGCAAAGGCACGGGCATCGTCCGCATCTTCAATCAGATGCCAGTCCGCCACCATGAAATGTTCGTTGGTTCCACCCCATTCAACATAGGCGATGGCGATCCGCCCGATCGGGCCCAGTTTTACGGCCTGCATGAATTGTGGAGACGTGATTGCCGAAACATAGCCGCGGCGCTGAATTTCCTGTTCCTCGTCATCCATGGACTGGGAGATATCCACGGCGAGCACGAGTTCTACGTCAACCTCGGGTTCATAGGTGAAAGCGTGAACGGGCGACAGGGCGGCGATGCCGAACATCATGGCCACGAGGGGGGCCGTTGGCAAAAGGCGCGCGATCCAACCGATCGCGGAGCGGGTAGTTCTATGGTTGCGACGCATCTTGGCTCTCCTTCTTAACGTCGGAAACCCCTGTCCTTGCGCACGTCCCCTTTTGCGAACCGAGTGAAGAAACCCCGCCTTCACCTACCTTTCGCAGTCCTTGTCGAAATCAATCAGGTTCGCAAATTTTGATCTACTCTCTCAAAAGTCCATCCTGATCTCGTACGGTTGCCCCGCACCGATTGTCTCCTGTCAGTACAAATCACGGCGACAGCATTGCCATGTGCGCAATGCCTGTGCCACCTTCCACCAATGTCCCGGTAATCTAAGCCGCGCTCCGGCCCACGGGATAAGTCCGCCGTGTAACCGTGAAACGCGAGACCGCCTTGAACATCATGCACAGTCTGCGCTTACAAACTATGATCATGATCAGGCCTGTCTCTTAACAAAGTAATAATTTGCAATCACGATTACAATAATCCACCACCAAAACGTGATCCATATCGGGAGACGACAGTGCAGGCCCAGCCAACATCCAAACACTCGGCAACAAATGAACCGAATTCCAATCGAAGATTTCGTTCACTATTAAGTCGATTGCTCCAGGCTCGCCCGCTCTTACTTTTCGCCTTGATGTTACCGACACTCGGCATGGCGCCGGCACACGCCGAAACCATAAAACCGGCACTGGTTTATTCGGTTGGCGGCAAGTTCGACAAGTCCTTCAACGAGGGAGCATACAAGGGCGCGGAGGCGTTCAAGGCCCGGACCGGAATCGACTATCGCGACTTCGAAATCCGCAACGACGGGCAAAGCGAACAGGCGATCCGCAATTTCGCCAAGCGCGGCTACGATCCGGTGATCGCCATCGGGTTCAACCATGCCAACGCTGTCGAAAAAGTCGCTCCGGATTTCCCTGATACCCGGTTCGCAATCGTCGATATGGTCGTCGACCGCCCGAATGTGCGCTCGATCGTGTTTCGTGAACATGAGGGCACCTATCTGGTCGGCCTGCTGGCGGCGATGGCGTCGAAAACCGGGGCGGTCGGGTTTGTCGGAGGAATGGACATTCCGCTGATCCGCCGCGTCGCCTGCGGGTATGCACAGGGCGCCAAGGGGGCGGATCCGAACACCAGGGTGCTGCAGAACATGACCGGGACAACCGGTGCCGCCTGGACCGATCCGGTCAGGGGCGCGGAGCTGACACGCTCGCAGATCAGCCGCGGCGCCGATGTCATCTTCCACGGTGCCGGTACCACCGGCCTCGGCGTCCTGCAGGCAGCGGCCGACGCCGGCAAGCTGGGGATCGGCGTCGACACCAATCAGAACTATCTGCATCCGGGCAAGGTCCTGACGTCAATGCTGAAACGGGTCGATGTCGCCGTCGACAAGGCGCTGACCGACGCCAAAGACGGCCGCTGGACACCGGGTGTGCAGGCGCTCGGACTGGCCGAAGACGGCGTCGGCTGGGCGCTCGACAGCAACAACGACGCCCTGATCAGCGCCGACATGCGCGCCGCGGTTGCCAAGGCCCGGGATGATATCGTGGCCGGCACGCTCTCGGTCCATGATTATACCAGCGACGATTCGTGTCCTGTCGACACCAACTAGGGTCTGGATCACCTTTGACTGGGTGATCAAAAAAGCACATGCAAATCCGCTTGGGTCGTGCAAAACTAGCGGAAAGGCGTGCCTCAGAACGGACCGCCAAGACAGCTCGACAACAAACGGGGAACAGATAATAAAATGAAACGGTCACTCCTTGCGGCGGCGGCAGCCGTATTGCTCTTCACCAACGCCGGCTTCGCCGAAGACGTCAAACCGGCCGTGGTCTATGACCTCGGCGGTAAATTCGACAAGTCCTTCAATGAGTCCGCCTACAATGGCGCGGAGAAGTTCAAGGCCGACACCGGCATCGACTACCGCGATTTCGAACTGCAGAACGATTCCCAGCGCGAACAGGCGATGCGCAACTTCGCCCGTCGCGGCCTGTCGCCGATCGTCGCCATCGGTTTCTCGCAAGCCAATGCCGTCGAGAAGGTGGCCAAGGAATTTCCCGATACCAAATTCGCCATTGTCGACATGGTCGTCGATCTGCCGAATGTGCGCTCAATTGTGTTCAAGGAACATGAAGGCTCCTATCTGGTCGGCCTGCTCGCGGCCATGGCCTCCAAATCCGGCAAGGTCGGGTTCATCGGCGGCATGGACATTCCCCTGATCAGCCGCTTCGCCTGCGGTTACGTGCAGGGCGCGAAGGCAACGAAGGACGGGCTGGAAGTGTTCCAGAACATGACCGGCACCACGGGCGCGGCCTGGAACGACCCTGTCAAGGGCGGTGAACTGGCGAAATCTCAGTTCGACCAGGGCGCAGACGTGGTTTATCACGCCGCCGGAGCGACGGGCATCGGCGTGCTGCAGGCTGCGGCCGACGCGGGCAAACTCGGGATCGGCGTCGATTCCAACCAGAACGCACTGCATCCCGGTTCCGTCCTGACGTCGATGCTGAAACGGGTCGACGTGGCCGTGCACAAGGCGTTCATGGATGCCAAGGAAGGCAATTGGAGCGCCGGGTTTTCGGTGCTCGGCCTTGCCGAAGGCGGCGTTGACTGGGCGCTTGACGACAACAACAAGAGCCTGATCAGCGACGAGATGAAGGCAGCCGTCGACAAGGCCAAGGCCGACATCGTCGCCGGCAAAATCGTCGTGCACGATTACATGGCCGACAAGACCTGCCCACACTGATCCGATAATCGCATCCGGGGCCCGGCAATCTGCCGGGCTCCTGCCATGACATTCCGGATCGGGAGGATATGTCCCATGGTCGAGCTTCAAGGGCTGCCGCCCGTCATTCGCGAAGCGTGCCGGTGTCGGGGATGAGTGCCGCGCCCGCAATCGAACTGATCGGAATCGAAAAACGATTCGGACCGGTTCACGCCAACAAGAATATCCACATGACGGTGCAAAAGGGCACCATCCACGGAATAATCGGCGAAAACGGCGCCGGCAAATCGACCCTGATGTCGATCCTTTACGGATTCTATCATGCCGATGCGGGTGAAATCCGCATCGACGGCAAGCCGTTCCGGCTGCAGAACAGCCAGGAGGCAATTGCCGCAGGGATCGGCATGGTACATCAGCATTTCATGCTGGTCGAACCGTTCACGGTTCTGGAAAATGTCATGCTGGGCGCCGAGGACGGCGCGCTCCTCAACACATCCATCGCCAAGGCCAGGGTCGAACTCAAGCGGCTGGAGGACGATTACGATCTGCGCGTCGATCCGGACGCAATCGTCGGCGACCTGCCGGTCGGATTGCAACAGCGGGTGGAAATCCTCAAAGCTCTGTTTCGGGGTGCCGAAATTCTGATTTTGGACGAGCCGACCGGGGTCCTGACACCGTCGGAGGCCGACCACCTGTTCCGCATCCTGAAAGTGCTGCGCGACCAGGGCAAAACCATTCTTCTGATCACCCACAAGCTGCGGGAAATCATGGCGGCGACCGATGCGGTCTCCGTGATGCGCCGCGGTGAGATCGTCCAGACGCTCGAAACCGCACAGACCAGCATTGAAAACCTTGCCGAACTGATGGTCGGACGGCGGGTCCTGTTACAGGTCGACAAAGGCGACGCGGCCCCGAAAGACGGTGCGTTGACCGTAGAAAACCTGACGGTGGTCGACGACCGCGGCGTCACCGTCGTCAACGACCTGTCGTTTTCCGTCCGGCGCGGCGAAATCGTCGGCATTGCCGGTGTCGCCGGCAACGGCCAGTCCGAACTGCTGGAAGTGCTGGCCGGGATCAGAAGGGCAACGAAGGGCACCGTGCGCCTCGGCGAAACCTCCTGCGCGGGCGCGACCGCCGCCGGCCTGCGCGACGCCAAGCTGGCGCATGTGCCCGAGGACCGGCACCGAATGGGCCTCGTCGTGCCATTCGAGGAGTGGGAGAATTCCATTCTCGGCTATCAGGAGGATCCGGCCTATTGCAACGGGCCGTTTCTGAGCCTGTCGCGCATCCGCGAACACGCGGCCGACCAGATGCAGCAATATGACATCCGCCCGCCAAATCCACGATTGAAGACGTCGCTGTTTTCCGGCGGCAATCAGCAGAAGATCGTGCTGGCGCGGGAAATCGAACGCGATCCGATCGTGCTTCTGGTCGGGCAGCCGACACGCGGCGTCGATATCGGCGCCATCGAATTCATCCACAAACGCCTGATCGAGCTGCGCGACGCCGGCAAGGCAATTCTGCTGGTCTCGGTCGAGCTCGACGAAATCCGGGCCTTGTCCGACAGGATCCTGGTCATGTTTGCCGGCCGCATCGTCGGCGAAACCGTGCCGGAAGCCTCCGAACAGGATCTCGGCCTGATGATGGCCGGGATTGAGCAGACCGGGTCGGCCCCGGAAACAGCGGCCCGGTCTGAAGCCGGCGGGGAGGCGCCCTGATGCCCGACCAATTGCCGCGCTGGGTCGATTATGTGTTGCTTCCGGCAATCAACGTGCTGATGGCGTTTCTGGTATCCGGACTCGTCGTGCTTCTGATCGGAGAGGATCCGATCGAGGCGGTCGGTATCCTGTTGTGGGGATCGCTCGGATTTGGCGAAGGGGTCGGTTTCACCCTGTTTTACGCCACCAATTTTATCTTTACCGGGCTTGCCGTTGCCGTTGCCGTCCATTGCGGTCTGTTCAATATCGGCGGCGAAGGCCAGGCCTATTTCGCCGGGCTCGGTGTGGCCGTGGTCTGCCTGTCGATGGACCATCTGGCATGGTGGGTCACCTTTCCCGTGGCGCTTGCCGGCGCCATGGCGTTCGGCGGCCTGTGGGCGCTCATTCCGGCATACCTTCAGGCCAGGCGCGGCAGCCACATCGTCATCACCACCATCATGTTCAATTTCATCGCCTCGGCGCTGATGGTCTATCTGCTCGTCGACGTACTCAGCCCGGCTTCGTCGATGCAGCCGGAATCCCGAACGTTCGAAGCCGGTGGACGGCTGCCGCTCGCGCGCGATGTGCTGCCGGGCCTCAATCTCGGCCAGGCACCGCTCAACCTTTCGTTCCTGGTTGCGCTGGTCGCCGCGGCCGCCGTCTATATCCTCATCTGGCGCACCAGGCTCGGTTACGAGATCAGAACGGTCGGCACCAGCCCGCAGGCGGCCGCCTATGCCGGCATCTCGCCGGCGAAACTGATCATCATCACCATGCTGATCTCCGGCGGATTGGCCGGCCTGATGGCGATCAACGAAGTGATGGGGTCGCAAACCCGACTGGTTCTGGAATTCACCGCGGGCTACGGGTTCGTCGGCATCGCCGTTGCGCTGATGGGGCGGTCTCACCCGGTCGGCGTCGTATTCGCGGCGATCCTGTTCGGTATGCTGTACCAGGGCGGCGCCGAGCTGGCATTTGAAAAACCGGATATCACCCGCGACATGATCATCGTCATCCAGGGCCTGGTGATCCTGTTCGCGGGGGCGCTTGAGCACATGTTCAAGCCGGCCCTTGTCCACCTGTTCGCGCCATCCCAATCGGGTGTCGCGGCAAGCGAAGCGGCGGAATAAAACATGGAGACGTTCACCGCCCTCATCCTGATCCTTGATTCCACCGTTCGCCTGTCTGTGCCGTTGCTGCTGGCAGCGCTTGCCGGCCTTTATTCGGAACGTTCCGGCGTCTTCGACATCGGACTGGAAGGCAAGATGCTTGGGGCGGCCTTTGCCGCCGGTACCATGGCTTACATATCGGGTTCGGCGTGGATCGGGCTTCTCGCCGGCATCGGCGTCTCGGTGCTGTTGGCCCTGGTGCACGGATTTGCCTGCATCACGCACAAGGGAAACCAGATCGTTTCCGGTGTCGCCATCAATTTCCTCGCAGTCGGCCTGACTGCGCTGCTCGGCCAGGACTGGTTCCGGCAAGGCGGCCGCACACCACAATTGCCGACAGAAGCCCGGTTCAGCCCGCTCGACTGGCCGCTTGCCGAAACGCTGGAAGGCATTCCGATTGTCGGGCAGATCTATTCGGAACTGCTTTCCGGTCACAACGCCCTTGTCTATCTCGCTTTCCTTGCCGTGCCGTTGACCTGGTGGATCCTGTTCAAGACCCGGTTCGGCCTGCGCCTGCGCGCGGTCGGCGAAAACCCGGCCGCCGTCGATACGGCCGGCATTTCCGTAATCGCCATGCGCTACAAGGCGGTGATCTGCTGCGGTATCCTGTGCGGCTTCGCCGGGACCTATCTGGCGATCGGACAGTCCGCGGGTTTCATCAAGGACATGACCGCGGGCAAGGGGTTCATCGCGCTGGCTGCCCTCATCTTTGCAAAATGGCGGCCGGTCGAGGCGATGCTCGCCTGTCTTTTGTTCGGCTTTCTCGACGCCAGCGCCATTCGCCTTCAAGGCAAGGTCCTGCCCCTCATCGGGGAAGTGCCGGTGCAATTCATTCAGGCCCTACCCTATATCCTGACCGTGGTTCTCCTGGCCGGCTTCATCGGCAAGGCCGTTCCGCCGAAGGCCGGCGGTGTTGCCTACACAAAAGAACGCTAGCGATGCATGACGAACTCAAAGAATTGCTGGAGGCCGCAATGACCGTAAGGGAGCGGGCCCACGCCCCCTATTCCCGGTTTCAGGTCGGCGCCGCGATCCGCTCGACTGCAGGTCATGTATACACTGGATGCAATGTTGAAAATGCATCCTATCCCGAAGGCTGGTGCGCGGAAACCTCGGCGATTGCCCAGATGATCGCGGCCGGCGACAGCGCGATCGATGAGGTCGTGGTCGTGGCCGGCGGCGATCGGCTGTGCACGCCCTGCGGCGGCTGCCGGCAGCGGCTGGCAGAGTTTTCAGGTCCGGACACGCGGATCCATGCCGCCGGTCTGCAAGGGATCGAAAAAAGCTTCACCATGCGGGATCTGCTGCCGGAAGCGTTCACATTGCGCGGCGACGGGGAATCGGCGAAGACTGAATCCTGACGGGGGCGCATGTTTGCCAGTCCCGAAAGAGCCAACCAACGCGCCATCGCGGAGATCCGGTCATGACGCAGACAGTTTCACAGCAAATCTCGGCCCGGGCGCTCACCTTGCTCGATCTGACCAACCTGAACGACGATTGCACCGAGGCCGATATCGATGCCCTGTGCCGGATGGCGGAAACCCGGTTCGGCTCGGTTGCGGCGATCTGCATCTGGCCGCGTTTCATCGCCCAGGCAAAGGACCTGCTCGCGGACAAGCCGGTAAAGATTGCCAGCGTCGCCAACTTTCCCGCAGGCGGTATCGAGACCCTTGAGATTGTCGACGAAGCCGTCGCTATGGTGGCTGACGGCGCCGATGAAGTTGACCTGGTCATGCCCTACCGGGCCTATTTGTCCGGTCGCCGCGGCTTCGCCGAAACCCAGATTGTTCGCGTGAAGGAGGCCATCGACACCAAGGCGGCGCTCAAGGTGATCATCGAAACCGGCGAACTGAAAGATCCGAAAGTCATTCGCGCCGTCAGCGACATGGCAATCGGCGCCGGCGCGGACTTTATCAAGACATCGACCGGCAAGGTGCCGGTCAACGCCACGCCCGAAGCTGCCGAAATCATGCTTGAGGCGATCGCGGCATCGCAAAGACCGGTCGGATTCAAGGCCGCCGGCGGCATCCGCACCGCCGCAGACGCGGCGCACTATCTCGGCATTGCCGGGCGCATTCTCGGTGACGATTGGGCAACGCCCGAGACTTTCCGGTTCGGAGCGAGCGGATTGCTGAATGCGCTGGTTGCCGATCTGGAAGGGGCGACCGATCAAACCGGGTCCAGTTCCTATTGATGCGCGGTCGGGCCCAATTGATCGGCATTCGTGCGGAAAACCAAAACGAAAAGATCGCCCCCCATGACCGCGCGCCAGGATCCGCATCCTGAAATTCTTCGCATTTTCGGAATAAAGAGCGCGCGCTTTGTCGCCGAAACCGGCTTGGCCAAAATCTGGAAGGTCTACCGTGAGGGAGGTGAGCCGGCGGCGTTGAAGATTTACCACGGATCGGACATGCGCAACGAGGCGGCCGGGTTTGATCTTTTGCATGCGTGGAACGGCCGCGGCGCGGCCCGGCTCTATGGCCGCACCGCAAATGCCGCGGTCCTCGAATGGCTCGACGGCGAAGCGCTTGGCGATCTGACTAGGTCGGGGCGGGACGACGAAGCGAACGCCCGCCTTGTCGATGTCGCAAACACGCTCCACGCCGTTACAATCCCGGCCCCGGCCACCCTCCCGCGGCTGACAGACTGGTTTGCTGGCCTTTTCGACCTGCGCGTGGCAAACACCTGCCCCGCCGAGGCTTGCGCCGCTATCGCGGCCGCGCAGCGGTTTGCCAGGGACCTGCTCGCAACAGAACATGATATTGTGCCGCTGCACGGCGACCTGCATCACGATAATATTCGCCTCGGCGAACGGGGTTATTGCGCCTTCGACGCAAAGGGCGTGCTTGGCGAGCGAACCTACGAACTGGCTAACGCCTTTCGCAACCCGAAAGGGGCGGAAGACCTTGTTCGGGATAACAAGAGGATCGCGGCGATCGCCGACCTCTGGTCGGAAAGATTTAACGTCGACCGACAGCGCCTGCTGGCCTGGGCGGCGGCCAAATGTGCCCTCTCCATAGCCTGGCGTAGTGACGGGGCGCTCGAACAGGATCAGGAATTCGATCTTCTGGCTGCCCTGATTGCAGCCGCCGATGCGCATCGGATCTTTTGAACAAATTTGGCGATGATACAGTGCGGATTGTAACGGTAAGCTTGTTCGTACAGGAGACGCTCTATGTCGCGGCGCGGTAGAATTCCAGTTGGAACGTCACCTTTCCAGTCACTCTGACCCGATGGGGAACTTCCGGTTCGATCAGCGCGAAGTTTCCCGCCTCGACCGTCAGACCTTCGTCCGGACGGCCTTCAAGAATGTAGTCGATCGAGCCTGCGCTCACGACGGCTTTGGCCCAGACACCGGCCTTTGTGCGGTGATGCTTTTGCAGCGCCTCCGGCACCGTTTCCTCGGTGAAGACCGGCGATGTGCTATAGCGCATCAATCCGTCGGGAATTACGTTCAGCATGATCTCATCTCGCCGTCCCCCTGATCAGAATGCCCCAGACACCCGCAACGCACAAAATTACGAATTTCAGCAATTCCGCCGCGATGAATCCGAAATGCAGACTGCTTGGCGCAACCGGCTCCCCGGCAATGATCCGCACTGTTCTTTCCTCAAGCGTCGGCATGATCAGAATTTCCTGGCCCAGAAAAATCGCAACGGGCAGCAGAAAAAGCAGGAGAACCGCCCCCCTGGCCCACACCAGTGCCGAGACGGTGACTGCGCCGGCAAACAGCCATTCCGCTCCCGAGAGCCAATCGAACTGCGCGCGCCCAACCTGCAACAAGGCCTGCATCGGCAGACCGGGCGCTTGAAACTTTGCCGTCGCCGCGATCATGTTTCCGCCGAGAGAGAGGCCGGCCCAGATCAGGGCGACGGCTGCCGCAATGCCCGTGAGGTGTCGCATCTGCTTGCCCATGATATATTATGCATTTTAAATACGTATTTAAAAATACCCTGTCAACACCGCCGGCAACGTTCTGAAAAAACCATTACAATCAAGGTCACGATTTTGACCATCATGCGCGTCAGTGTATTGTTCACGCCCAAACCGGGCGCCGCAAAATCCAGGCGGAGATTATTGCCGATGACACAGACCTTCAAAACCTGGTCACCAAGATCGCGACATCGGAGGCCGGTTCACGCTGTTTTGGCATTCTTCCTATCCATCCTCGGTATTACTGCAACGCAGTCGGAACCGGCGAAACCTCCCGTCATTGCCTCGGGACAAAAGGTCGAGATGTCCTCTGGGCTTATCGCCGGCCTGTCTGCCTACGGCCTGGAATCGGTCGAGATCGTATCGTGGTCGCCGGACGGTACCCGTGTCGCGACTGCAGGCGGAAGTGCTGTTGCCCAAATCTGGGACGCCGAAACCGGCCGCCGGACGGCCGTTCTCTACGGGCATACGGAACATATTCAGGCCCTCACCTGGTCGCCGGACAGCGCGCGGATCGCGACCAGCGCCGACAGCGAAACGATCCGGATCTGGGATTCCCGCACCGGTCACCAGATCGGACAGGCCGAAATCGACCGATACTCTTCAAAGGCCCTGGACTGGTCGTCGGACGGCCGATTCCTTGCCACAATAGTATCGGGTGGCGTGATAATCTGGAATGCGAAGAGTGAAGCGATCGCCGGGTTTCAGGCGACGTTTTCGACAGCACAGTCTCTTGCGTGGTCGCCGGACGACACGATGCTGGCGGCTGCTACGACGAACTACCTTACACAACCTTACGGCCGCGATATCCTTATCTGGACCCCGGTTGACGGCAAGCTTCACGCCACATTGAAAGGGCACTCCGGGGAGATAAATTCGCTAAGCTGGTCACCGCGCGGCACGAAACTGGCGAGCGGGTCGACAGACGGAACGGCGAAGATATGGGACGCAAAAACAGGCAAGCCGGTCCTGCAGATCGAATCCTTCGACAAGGAAACCAAACAGGGACTGAGCTGGTCGCCGGACGGCAAACGCCTTGCCGTCTCGGCGCCCGGGAATGAAACGCAGATCTGGGATCCCGATACGGGCGCACAAATTGCGCGAATGTCGGTCGAAGGCGCAAAACATGACAACTCGGGCGTCAAATGGTCACCGGACGGCAAGCGGATCGCCATCGCAAACGATGAGGGTGAGGTCCATGTATGGAAAACCGGGCAATACAAATTGCAAACCGTCCTGACCGGGCATGAATACGGTGTCAACGCAATCGCGTGGTCCCCGGACAGCACACGGATCGCTTCCGGGTCCAATGATGACACCGCCCGTATTTGGGACGCCGAATCGGGAACCTCACGCGCGATACTGACCGGCCGGGCACATTCGGTTGACCGTGTCGCATGGTCGCCGAACTCCGAGCACGCCGCGGCCGCCCTGCACGACGGCAGTATCATTGTCTGGAATGTTGCGACAGGACGCCCCCTGCACCGGCTGGAGGGGCACAGGGCGGAGATACTCGTTGTGGCCTGGGCGCCCGATGGCCGACGACTGGCCAGCAGCGACCGCAAAGAGTCGAATTTCGTATGGGATACGCAAACCGGTCAGCAAATCGCCGCGATTCGCGGCCATTCAAACGACATCCTGTCGATCGCATGGTCGCCGGACGGAACCCGCCTCGCGACCGGTTCGTATGATGATACGGCCCGCCTTTGGGACCCGACGACCGGTGCACAGACCGCGCTCCTGTCCGGTCACACCGACAGTGTCAGAGACGTGGCCTGGTCGCCCGACGGTCGCCATGTCGCGACGGCGGGTTATGATTCCGTCGTACGCATCTTCGATGCCGGGACCGGAGAGGAGATCGCCCGCCATGAGGACCATGAGGACAGTGTTCTCAACGTCGGTTGGTCACCGGACGGCACGCTTCTGGCAAGTGCGGCGGAAGACGGTTCGGTGCGGCTTTGGGATGCCGAAAAAAAAACCGTCTCGAAAGTCATATGTTGCTCGGTCGACCTCACCGCACCGCTCGCCTGGGCACCGGACGGGTCCCATCTGGCCTCCTCGGCCGATGCTCGTGTAGTACTGTGGAATCGCGCCACTGGCAGCATTATCCCGACAGAATCCCGCCATTCCCACTATCCGGAATTTCTTGTCTGGTCGCCGGACAGCGAGTTCATCGCAGCCGGTTCGTTGTTTGCGCCGGCAAAGGTCTTCGGCGTGAAATATGGCTGGCGCGTGCGGGGTTTCAACGAAGGCTCGCGTCTTTTCAATTCCCTGGCCTGGAATCGGGACGGAAACCTGATCCTGACCGGCGACAGCAATGGCCTGACGGAAAGCTGGACGACATTCGGCGAACCGCGAAAGGTTTTGCTCTACGACCGAGACGGTCGGTGGGTCTCCTGCGACTGGACGACGTCATCCTGTCAACGCAATGACGACGGCGCGCTGTTGCAGGCGGTTCGCGCGGGCGGATTGGAGACGATCACCATGCCCGAAGCGATTTCCTCAAAGAAATAGACGCTGGCGGTTACCGGAATGTCAGGGCACCAGGTCTCCGAACACCATGAAGCGCGCGCCCGTTCCTTCGGCAATGAGCGTCCAATGGCTGAAATCACTCTCGCTTGTGCATGTGTTTCCGCGGCCGTGAAAGATCAATCTGATCTGTGTCGCGGTTTTCCCGTTCAATATCGCCGGACCATTCAAGCGCCACTCCTTGTAGAGCACCGGACCGCCCGCCCCGGTCCGCACGGTCCCGTCATGCAGATCGACATGAAACTGTTCGATCTCCCGGGGTACGGGAAATACGATTGTTCCCTGTAACACGCCTTTATCGGCGAAGTTGAATGTCCAACGACCCGCTCCGAACGCCGTCTCCAGCGAAAAACCGTAAAAATCCCCGGAATCGTCATAACTCGGAACCGGCAAACCCTCGATATCGAATTCGGGCGACGCCAGAGACGCCATGCCGTCAAATCGGATCGCCGCAAGGACATCGCGCTCATACGGCTCGATAATGCCTGTCCTCTCAAAACGGTAGCCGGCGTCGGCACAACAGGCACAAGAGCGGGCGTGACCGGCACTGCCGATAGTCATGAGCGCAAACAGCGCCAGTCCGACAGAGAATCGAACCATGCCTCGCGTCCGGTCATTTGGGACGATTGATGTCCGCATCCTGTTTCCAATGTTCACGATCGGCAAACAGCGTAGTCCCCGATGGATCAGCAGGCAACAAGCGCGTCATTGGAGGTCGGCAAGGCCTGAAATCGTGTAGATCGCGGTCTCGTGGTCATGTCCTTTCAGCACTTCCCGGGCCACAGGCGGCAGGCCTTCGTTCACCTGCTCGGCAAATTCCCCGGATACCAGCACCGGTTTGCCATGTTTTACGCACAATCCCTCAATCCGGGCGGCAATGTTGACCGCCTGTCCAAGAACGGTGAAATCCAGTCGGGTCTTTGAACCGATATTGCCGTAAAGCACTGTGCCGAAATGCAATCCAATGCCGAATGCCAGACCAAGCGGCGGATCCTGGTTTCCGGCGCTCTCAAGCGCCTGGCGCGCGGCAGCAAGCCCCCTCTCGCACGCCCCTGCCACATCCACACCGTCATCGTCCGTCGGGAAGATTGCAAGAACACCGTCGCCGATGAATTTGAGGACCTCGCCACCATTGCCTTCAACAGCTTCAGCAACGATCTCGAAATACCGATTTGCCAGCGCCAGGGTTTCGTTCGCGGAAAGTCGGGCGTTGAGACCGGTCCAGTCGCGGATATCGCTGACAAGGACAGCCGCGTCGATCGTCTCGATATCGCCGCGCGTGATCCGGCCGTCGAGTACGCGCCGACCCGTCCGCGGGCCGAGATAGGCTTCCGCGACAGCAACAGAAATGTTTCGGGAACGATAGACTTCCGTAATCGGTGCAAGCACGGATGCAATCCGCTTGAAGCGCGCAAGATCGGCTTCCGAAAATCCTGATGTGGAATCCGTCGTAAAGACCAGGTTCGCGGACGCGCCGTCCAGCAGAAACAGCGGCAGGCCATAATAGTCCGTCCCGCCCTGAGCCTTGAGTTCGTGCAGGATATTGTGGTCGCGCCCGGACAGTTCATCGGCGAGCTTCACCCGGAAAGGCGCCCGGGTTCGTCCGATGATTTCAAGCGGGCTGCCGATATATCCCGAGCGTCCTTCCAGGCCGTGCGCGGCCTGAATGCGCCGCACCTCAACCCGATCCCGCTCCCACATTGCGGTCACGGCCGCGACCAACGGATGCAACGTTCGCATGGACAGGCGCACGCGCCAGACCGGGGCGTCGGCCGCATACATTTTCTCACCGAGACAACGCGTCAGATCGTAGATGTCGGGCAACAAACGGCCTTCCTCCAGGAGCCATTCGATGATCGGGCCGGCGTCCCATCCGGTCGGTTGCGTGTCGTTCGGTGTTTCGGACATGGCGTGTCAGGGTCTGTGGACAGTCAGCTTATATCGGGTGCATCAGCAAAGTAAGCACTCGGTCAGGCAATTACACCGGGCACCGGGACGCAGCCGAGCGACGCCGTTGCATCGCCAGCCCGCCGGGTTTAAGACCGGACAACACCAACAGACCGGGATTGCCATGTCCTTCATTCCCCAGGAAATCATCCGCAAGAAACGCGACGGCGGCACGCTTTCGGCCGGCGAAATCCAGGCCTTCGTTGCAGGCCTGACAAGCGGTGCCGTCACCAATGAACAGGTTTCGGCGCTTGCCATGGCCGTATTCTTTCGCGGAATGGACCTCGACGAACGGGTGGCGCTCACACTCGCGATGCGGGATTCCGGCAGCGTGATGCACTGGGAGGGATTCGACGGACCGATTGTCGACAAACATTCGACCGGCGGCATCGGTGACAACGTTTCCCTGATGCTGGCGCCGATGCTGGCTGCCTGCGGATGTTACGTACCGATGATTTCCGGGCGCGGGCTCGGGCATACCGGCGGCACCCTCGACAAACTCGATTCGGTTCCCGGCTATCAGACCAATCCGGACAATATTCTGTTTCGTGACGTGGTCACCGGAACCGGTTGCGCAATCATTGGCCAGACGGACGATCTCGCGCCGGCCGACCGGAAATTCTATGCCATCCGCGACGTCACCGGAACGGTGGAATCCCTCGATCTGATAACGGCGTCGATCCTGTCAAAAAAGCTGGCCGCCGGACTCGAGGCCCTGGTTCTCGACGTCAAATGCGGTTCCGGGGCCTTCATGGCGACGCGCGACGACGCCATTGGGCTTGCCGAAAGCCTGGTCCGGGTCGCCAACGGAGCGGGCACAAAAACAGTGGCCCTGTTGACCGACATGGACCAGCCGCTCGCCAACGCGGCCGGCAATGCGCTGGAGGTACAAGCTGCGGTCGATTTCCTCACCGGCGCCGTCGCCCGGGACCGCCTGTTCGACGTCACCGTGGCACTGGGTGGCGAATTGATGGCAACGACCGGCCTCACACCGACGCCCGAAGAGGGAAGAGCCAGACTGGAAGCCTGTCTGACAAGCGGCGCCGCCGCGGAGCGGTTCGCGCAGATGATCGCCGGACTGGGCGGCCCGGCGGATTTTCTGGAGAAATCCGCGCAGCATCTCCCGGCGGCGAATGTGATCAAACCGGTTTTCGCCCGCGATTCGGGATATGTCGCCCGCATCGACACTCGTGCCATAGGCATTGCCGTGATCGAACTCGGTGGCGGCCGCCGCAATGTCAGCGACAGGATCGATCCATCGGTCGGATTTTCCGGTCTCGCCCGGATCGGCGAGGCGGTTGGCCCGGATCGACCGATCGGTACGGTTCATGCCGCCTCCCGGGCCGATGCTGAACGGGCCGAGCAAAGCCTGCTGGCGCTCTATCACGTCGAAAACGGGCCTGTATCAGCGAATTCGGTTATTCTGGACAGAATTTCAGGATAGAAGCATCCTCCGATTCGACGAGTGAGCCCGCCAGAGCTTTTCCTGTTCAGACGGAATCGGCTGAACAGATATGAATGGGGGGCAGCAGGAGCAGAGCCATGGCGCGCGCATTCTTATTCGTGCTGGATTCCTTCGGGATCGGAGGCGCACCGGACGCCGCCGCTTTCGGCGATGCCGGATCCGACACGTTCGGACATATCGCTGCGGCCTGTGCCGAGGGACACGCCGACAAGACCGGTCTGCGCCAGGGGCCGCTGACCCTGCCGAACATGGATCGACTCGGCCTCGGCCTGGCATCACAGGCGTCCAACGGCGCGCTGCCTCCGGGCTTTTCGCAGAACCCAGAGATTTCGGGTCTCTGGGGCTTCGGGTCGGAGCGATCCAGGGGCAAGGACACACCGTCGGGCCACTGGGAGATTGCCGGCGTACCGGTCGCCTTCGACTGGGGGTATTTTCCCGACACGGAGCCCACATTTCCTTCCGATCTGATTGCCGCCTTTGTGGACAAGGCGAACCTGCCCGGCATCCTCGGCGACAAACGGGCATCGGGAACGGAAATCATCGCCGAACTGGGTGAAGATCATGTCAGAACCGGCAAGCCGATCTGCTACACCTCGGCCGATTCCGTTTTCCAGATCGCTGCGCACGAAACCCATTTCGGCCTGGA
>Ga0207422_1001506_pt1 | contig 44770 bp, 40 predicted proteins | sample MarCyaLeptolynsp_FD_187757 | JGI IMG/M metagenome (GOLD analysis project Ga0207422, IMG submission 187757) | Marine cyanobacterial communities from Panama - species 1 Leptolyngbya sp. (SPAdes) | ecosystem: Environmental > Aquatic > Marine > Unclassified | place: Panama: Panama City | collected... | reverse complement strand
GCGAGCGAGCGCGGCAAGTTGCTTGCGGAACTCGGGCGCCGGCTTGAAGAAAATGCGGAAGAAGTTGCCCGGGTCCTTGCTGCGGAAAGCGGCAATGCCATCAAGACCCAATCGCGCGGAGAAGCCATGGGCGCTGCTGGCGTCCTGAAATACTACGGCGGGGTTGCAGTCGAGCAAAAAGGCGAGACGCTGCCGCTCGGACCGGGGATATTCAGTTATTCCACCCGCGAACCGCATGGTGTCGTCGGCTCGATCATTCCCTGGAACTCGCCACTGCAGCTCGGATCCGTCAAAATTTCCATGGCACTTGCGACGGGCAACTGCCTTGTGCTGAAACCCGCCGAAGATGCACCGCTGGCCATATTGAAACTCGCCGAGCTTGCCGACGGTCTGTTCCCGCCGGGCGTCTTCAATGTTGTTACAGGCCTCGGCGAAGAAGCGGGTGCTGCCCTGGCGTCGCATCCGGATATCGATAAGGTTTCGTTCACCGGATCGTCTGAAGTCGGCAGGCTGATCGGTCATGCGACAGCCGACCGTATCGCCAAACTAACGCTCGAGCTTGGCGGCAAGTCACCGACAATTGTCTTTCCCGATGCGGTCGAGGAGGGACGTCTCGATGCGACTGCCCAGCAGGTTGCCAATGCCATGCGGTTTGCGCGCCAGGGCCAGAGCTGTACCGCCGGATCCCGATTGTTCGTGCACAAGGACATCTGGAACCTTCTGATGCCGCGCGTCGCGGAAAAGTCGGCAGCGTTGAAGGTTGGTGACGCGCTCGACCCGGATGTCGACATGGGGGCTGTTGTCAATTCGGAGCGCTACGGCGAGATCAGGGCCTATGTCGCCGAGGCGGCAGAGCAGGGGGCAGAATTTCTGATCGGCAAGATCCCCGAAGAAGACCCGGCCGGTTTCAATCCGGTTCCGACAATCATTGCCGGTGTCGACAACACCTGGCGGATTGCCCGTGAAGAAGTGTTCGGGCCGGTTATGGTCGCCATTCCCTTTGAAAGCGAAGCCGACGTGATCGAGATGGCGAACGATACGCATTACGGGCTGGCTGCCTTCCTTTTTACTCATGATTTCAGTCGAATTACCCGTCTGACGCGGGCGATTGATGCAGGCTGGATCCAGGTCAATCAGGGGGGTGGCCAGATCCCGGGCATGTCCTATGGCGGTACCAAGCAGTCCGGCACTGGGAGCGAATATTCCATCGAAGGTGCGTTGGAGGCCTATACCTATCGCAAGTGCGTCACGGTCAATGTGGAGCCTGGTGCATGACGTCCGACCGGTTTGGCAATGCACTCGACCCCGGGGTCGGCTACGCAAGAGGCGAGCTGCTGAGGTCATCTGCCGATGAGGTGCGGCGCCTGAGGCATGCCGGCACGCTTGCTGCGGACTTCGTTGCCCGCAACGGCATGGAGCGTATCGGTATTTTCACGGGCAATCTGCGGCACTATCCGGTCAGCCAGGAGGACATGCTGGAGCTGTGTGAGGAATGGGTCGGGCCGGGGCTCTTTGGTGAAGACCTCAGACAAGCTGCGATCAAACATCTCGGTGGTCTCGGACATGAACAGGCGACTGTGGTGAACCGGACCAGCGCAGGCATTGTCGCTGCTGTTCTGGCGTTGTCTGACGGAAGGCCTGTCGTCTCGCTCGTCCCTTCCGGAGACCGGTCTCACGCGTCGGTAGGCCGGGGCGCCCGGCTTGCCGGTGTTCCGGTCATCGAAGTTTACGAGATCCCGGAACTCAAGACAGCACTGGAAGCCCACCAACCGTCCCTGACGATTGTCACAACGGTTACGTCTGAACTCTCGATGCTGCCGGACAGCGTAACGCAACAGGCCGTGCAGCTGGCGAAGGCCGCAAATTCCTGCGTGCTGATGGACGAGGCCTATGGCGCGCGCTTCAGGCCGGTCCTCCATAACGGGGCGCCGTCTCTTTCCTTCGGTGCTGATCTTGTCATCACCAACACCGACAAGGCGGGCTTGCCGGGTCCCAGGGCCGGTGTCCTTTGCGGAGCGGCCGATGCACTTGTCTCTGTTGCCGCAAAGGCCTCGGAGCTTGGCATGGAAGCCCGGGCACCCGTGGCCGTTGGAGCGATGCGTTCCCTGATGGCCTTCACCCCGGACCTTCTGATCGAGGAAGTGAAAGACGGGCAAGTCCTCGCGGACGCACTCGAGACCGTCTTCGGTGTCGGGGCGGTTAAGCGCTCGCCGCTCGGGCCGAAAATCAGCGAAGAAGACGCCCATGCCCATGTCCTGAAAATTGCCGGCACCGAACATTCGATCCGCGTTCCCGCCGAGACAACCGCAGCGATCGGCATGCTCATGTTGCAGACACTTGGCATCGTCACGGTCAACACGCATGGTCAACCCGGAGGGCGCGTGTCCCTCCGGCTCAAACCGACTGCCGGCGCGCTGAAACGTGTCGGTGGTGCCTCGGCGCTGGCAGATTGCCTTAAGGCTGCCATGACCGAAACGGCCGGTCACCTGGAGGACGCTGACTGGTTTTCAGAGTTGTTGTTTGGAGACGTATGAATGCCGGAAGACGGACACACTGCGCGGCTGGATGCCCGGCTCGACCAGCTCGTCAACATTGATATGGGCGAGCGTGGCGTCGAACATCTGTTCGCTGCCGCCCGGGAGCTTCAGGGCGGTTCGCTGATCGGGGCGGCGGCAGACCAATTGATGGCTGTGCCTGAGGGTGGAACGGTTGTGATGACGACCGGCTCGGTGTCCCGGGCCTGGATAACGCCTCATCTTGGCGAAAATGATGGCCCCTCCGGCGCCGCTGCTGTTGCCCGTGCGCTTGTGCTTGGGCGCAATGCCACTGTTGTCATGCTCTGCGAAGAAACACTTCTGGCAGCGATCCGCAATGTCATGCAGGCAGCGGGATTGTTTCCGGTAACACTCGAGCAGGCGGCCATCGCACGAGCGGACAAAAGCCTTGCGACCATCGTGATGCAGTCCTATCCGACCGACGACGAAGCCGGGAAGGCGCAGGCCGCACCACTAATCGACGAACTGAAGCCAGACCTGTTGTTTTCAACCGAGCGCGTTGGGCGAAACGCGTTCGGCATCTACCATTCCATGCGCGGTATTGATTACGGCATGGGTCGTGCGCGCGTGGATTTTCTGCTTGACGAAGCACTGGAACGCAGCATTCCGGTGGTGGCCGTTGGAGACGGCGGCAATGAAATCGGCATGGGGAAGGTTGCCGAACATGTCCGCAAGCACGTGCCTTACGGTGATCGCTGCCAATGCGGCTGCGGCGGCGGTATCGGGGCGGTCACGGGCTGCGATGTCCTCGTCACCGGAGCATGTTCGAACTGGGCGTGCACAGCGATCTGCGCCGCCATGGCGGTGCGCGCGGGCAGTTCCGCCTTGCTGCACACCCCGGAACGCGAAGCGCTGCTGCTCGACACCATGGTTGCCAACGGTCTGATCAACTCCACCCACGGAATCGTCGACGACAGTGTTGACGGATTCCCCAGACAAAGTCATATCGGCATCGCGGAGCTGTGCCGCACCATCGTCAGCAAGGCTCTTTAGGATCTTCAGGACTTTAAAATGATACAAAACGATACCGCCCTGATCGCGGCGATCAGAGACCGCTTTGCCCACGTGGACAGTTGTCCGTTCCAGGGTCCGCGCATTTTCTTCGAAAATGCCGGCGGTGCGCTGACCCTCAAGTCCGTCGTCGAGACTTCATCCTTCTACGCCGCGCTGCCGGACAATCCTGGCCGGATCAATCCTGCTGGTCAGGCGACCCAAACCACTATCGACAAGGCGAAAGCCGATCTGGCGATCTTCATGAACGCCTCTTCCGGGCAATTCTTTGCCGGCGAAAGCGGTACGGAGCTGCTCTTCCGGCTCGTGCGGACAGCATGCGTGAACGCACCTGCGGGGGCAAAAGTCATTGGCTCGTCCATCGAGCATCCGGCAACCCGCAGTGCCGCACGCCGGTGGGCGGAAATCGCCGGCCTCACCTATGTGAACGTTCCGCATGACGACGCAACCGGCCTCGTCACGGCGGACGATTATGCCGCGTTGGTCACTCCAGATGTTGCGGTTGCCACGATCCTGCATGCATCTCCGGTATCGGGCATGGCCATGGATGTCGCGGCGATTTCCAAAGCGATCCGGGCAGTCGCTCCCGATTGTCTCATTATTGTCGACGGCATTCAGCACGCTGCCCACGGCCAGCTCGATCTCGACAGCTACAATATCGACGGCTACGCGATCTCACCCTACAAGGTCTTCTCGCGCCACGGCTACGGCATCGCCTGGATCTCCGACAAGCTGAGCGCGATGCCGCATGACATGCTCATCGATGCTCCTGCTACAGGATGGGAATTCGGCACCCGCGATGCCGGCACATACGCCGCTGTCTCAGATGTTGTCGGCTACTTCGAATGGCTCGGCGGTGAAGTATCTGCGGAAACCGGGCGGCGCGAAAAGATCGAGGCTGCGGGGCGTGCGATCCATCAATACGAAGCCTTTTTGATCGACGCCATGATCAACGGGACGGGCAACCTGCCAGGCCTGAAGGACCTTCAGCATGTAACGATCATCGCAGGAGCCGACAATCCGGCGCGCGAAGGACTGGTTTCCATTTCGGTGGACGGCATGTCATCGCCGGACGTGGTCGAGGCGCTTAACCAGCAGGGCATCCGCACCCACACGCGCAAGGCAGATCATTACAGCGGCAATGTACTTTCTCCGCTGGGTCTCGAAGATTGCGTGCGCGTGTCGCTGTGCCATTACAATTCGGTCCAGGAAGTTGCCGAATTCCTCGCCGCGATCAAGGACATAGAAGCACGCCTTGCGGCCTGATCGTGTTGTCGTCCAGCAATTGCCGTGCGACGCACAAACAGATATTGACGATTGGGTTTTCAGGCAAATTTCGAACTCTTTCATAACTCCTTCAGGTTTTCCGTACCGGCTTCCGCTAGATCGAAAAGCAGAAACACCGGAGGCGAGCCAGTTCCGGCGTGTCGGCCGTTTGGCGGGTGTGCCGGTATCGGAGCAGAAAGATGACACCAGTCCTTCCCATCGCAGATGGCCGGCTCCGACCGGCCACAGTGCACGATCTTGACCGGGTCCTAGGTCTTCTTCACGACGAAACCGTGCGCCGCTATCTTTGTGACGAAATCTGTCTGCCGCGCGAGACCGTTCGCGACATGCTCACACGAAGCGAAACCCTGGCAGAGACCGGCCTCGGTTTCTGGGTCATCGAGCAACGACCAAGTGGTTTTTCCGGTATGGTCGGCCTGCAGCCGGTGTCGACGCACGTCATGAAGTCTCCCCTTATGAAAGACGGAATCGAGCCGTTGATTGCGCTTAAGCCGAGCTGCACAGGGCTTGGTCTCGCGAGTGCAGCGCTGCGTTCCGTCATGAGGTACGCTGGGACTAGTCTTGCTCTCGACCGGTTGGTCGCGGCCGTGGATGAACCAAATGAACGATCCCGTCGTCTGATGCAGCGAACGGGGTTCAAGGAGGTCGGTCGCCTAAAGGGCCCGGCACATGGACTTGTGCTTTACGAATGTCAGCTTGTCGCTGACCCGGCGCCGTCCGGAAACAACTGCGTGCAACAGTCGCAGTGATTTCACAAGAGGCCGAACATGAGCCAACTTGATATCATTCCCTTTGCCGCTGAACACCGGGAAGATTTGCTTGCGCTGACGATTGACGCCTGGACGCCGGTCTTCGCCAAAACCGAATCCGGAGTTCCAAGGTTCGTCTTCGATGCCTTTTATCCCGACGGTTGGCAGGTTCGCCAAATCAAGGATGTCGCTGATCTGCTGGAAAATGAACCGGAAAACATCCGCGTTGCATTCCTGGACGGGGAGCTGGCTGGCTTCATCGGACTTCGCGTTCACCCCGAAGACCAGATGGGCGAAATCTACATCCTGGCGGTTTCACCCCGTTTTCAGCGCAGGGGGATCGGGCACACGCTCATGAAATATGCGGAAGATTACATTCGTACCCAGGGCATGAAGATGGTCATGGTGGAGACCGGTGGCGATGACGGTCACGCGCCGGCCCGGGAGACTTATGAATCATTCGGCTTTGTCCGCTGGCCCGTCGCGCGGTACTTCAAGGAGCTTTAGGATACGATGACCTTTCAATTGGAAGGCAGAGCGGCCGAGACTTATGAAGAGGTCCTCGTGCCCTTGTGGTTCGGCCGGTGGGCGGAAGCTCTGGTCGACCTTGTCGATCTTCACCCGTCAGATCGTGTTCTGGATGTCGCCTGTGGGACCGGTGTCACGACCCGGTTGGCGCGGCGCATGGTCGGACACGAAGGCCGGATTGACGGTCTCGACATCAACGCCTCGATGCTGGAAATCGCCAGGGAGCTGGCCGAAGGGCTGGACATCGGCTGGATAGAGAGCGACGTCACCGAGATCGGGCTTTCCTCGTTGTCCTGTGACGTGGTCATGGCTCAGCACGGATATCACTACTTTCCCGACAAACCGGCAGCCCTGGCGGAGTTCCGCCGTCTGCTGGCCCCTCGCGGGCGCCTCGCGCTGTCGGTCTGGGACGGGCACAGTCCCTATACAGAGGCGCTTTGTAATGCCGTTGAGCACCACATCTCACCTGATGTGGCCCGAAAGCAGCGGGCACAGAGGGAAACGCCCTCCGCCGATGAATTGACCTCGCAGATTCAAGCCGCAGGATTTGCGGATGTTTCTGTCTATCGGCAGGAGCTCCTGATCGAAGTTCCTCTGATGCAGGAATTCGTGCCATTGCACCTTTCTTCCATGCCGATTGCGGGCGCATTTCTTGCTCTTGATCAACTTGCCAGGCAAGGCCTGATCGACGACGTGGCCGCAGCGCTTGAACCCTACGTCCAGGAGGACAAGGTCGCTTACCCGGACGCCGTTCTCGTCGCCGTTGGGATCAGGACGTGAAAGCGGTCTTCTCATGAACATCTGCGACCCATTCGGAAAAGACATCTGGATCGTCGATGGTGACGTTGTGAGGATGTACGGCGTCCTGCCATTTACCACACGCATGACGGTAGTACGGCTTGGTTCGGGAAACTTGTGGCTTCACTCTCCCGTCAAGCCGGCGCCGGAGATTTTGTCAGCGGTCAATGCCTTGGGACCGGTGAAATATCTTGTTGCTCCCAACAAGATCCACAGCCTTGGAATATCGCCCTGGAAAGCAAAACATCCGGTTGCCGACGTCTGGGGATCACCGCAGTTCAACCAGCGTCATCCGGATATCAGTCTTGATGGCGTTCTTGCCGATGATGGGGTCAATCCGTGGGAAGGCGAAATTGCACGGCAAACCATCGACGGCCATTCGTTTCTTGATGAAGTCGTCTTTCTTCACAAAGCATCGGCAACGCTGATCGTTACCGATCTGATCCAGAAGCACGAGCGGTCAAAACAGACCTGGTTCTGGAAAATCGTCAAAGGTCTTGTTGGCGTTCTCGGCAGAAAGGGAGGCGTTCCCCGGGACGTTCAATGGAGCTTTCATGACCGCAAGGCAGCGCGGCAAAGCCTGGAAGAAATCCTCGATTGGGAGTTTGATAACCTGATCGTTTCGCACGGGATCTGTCTCAAGGGCGGGGCGAAGAAAGACGTGGAACGCTGCTTTTCCCATTTGCTTGGCTGATCTTTGCGCCAAGCTTTTCAGGCAGCTGCGAGCAGTTCGTTCAACCGCATGAAACGGGGGTTGCTGTGAAGGTGCTTCAATGTGTCTTCCTGAAGCAGCCAGCGCGGGTCGCGGTAGCCCTCGTCAACTGCCCTTTCGATCGCCTCCATGGCAAGGCGTGTTTCCCCAAGAGCGCCATAGCCGAAAGCGAGGTGGATCGCGCAGTAGGTGTCGACCTGCGGGATGTCGTTCAGGTTTTTCCAGGCCGTTTCAGGTTGCCCGGCGAGAGCCAGGGCCGGGCCGAGCGTGTAAAGGGAACGGACGTCATAAGGATCTCTGGCAAGTTTTTGCCGGAGCGCAGCAACGCACCGCTCTGCCACCCGCCCGGACTTTGCCGTATCGAAGTGCCTTGCGCTGCGCGCTGCCAGGAAGAGCGGACGTGAGGGATCGGAGACGAGTTCCGCGGTGCGCAGGCAAAGACCAAACGCGATGCGGTGCTCACCTGCGGCAAAGGCGTGTCGTGCGGCCAGATAGTGCCCTTCACCAGATGTATCGCCTTGAGTGATGCTCGCCGTGAACCTGTCTTTCGCGTCCCCATAAGATTCCAAAGCACTCAAAACATATCCAAGTGCCGCATGGCTCTCTGACGATGTTTTCAAGACCCTGGTGGCGCGTTCCGCATAGGCCAGTGCCTTGGCAAAGTCCCGCCGGTCTCCCGCGCCGTAAAGCCCGCGGACGGCAAGCGCGTAAGCATAAAAACTGTTGGCCTGCGCGCAGTCCGGCGCGATCTCGACAACCTCTCTGCCGCATTCGACCGCATTGGCGACCGCACCGCTTTCGGCCCGGACCAAGAGGGATTCAGCCTCGACGATCAATGCGTAGGCTGCCAGATCCATAGGCGCGGTCTTGTTCGGATCGGTGCCGGATACACCACCTGTGGTCATCGGCTTTGTGAGCAGCCTGTAGCCGGTGCGCGAAACGGTCGCGATCATCCTGGTGTCCAGACCGTCCGCCCTGAACGCCCGCCGCAGTTCGGAGACTGCCTGGGTAAGGCTTTCGTCCGTGACCGTCACGTTCGGCCAGACAGCATCAAGAAGCGCATGGCGCGAGACGGTCGCCGTGCCGGCTTTCACCAGTTCTTTCAGCACGTCGATCGCACGCGGAGAGACATTCACCTCTGTGCCGCCGCTTGAAAGACGGCGGGAGGTAAAATCGATTGTCCAGCTGCCAAGACGAACAGAGTCAAGCATTGTGGCACCAGTAGTCTCAGAAAACGCGGGTTCTTGGCAATTTTCGATCAGGATTGCCGGGAACGCTGCCCGGTGAATGACAGAAATCCGCGGTTTGGTCAAGAAATGCTGCCCTCAGCGAGGGCGGTTCGCCAATGCCTGATCAGGGTGTCGAGGGAGGCATTCGACACTTTCAGAAATTCTTCAGATCAGTTTCAGGAGTTTCGTTTCAAAGCGCATTACCACGTTGCCACCCAACCATGTGCCTTGGAGGCACAAGACCGGAAGGAACGAAAATGACGCTTTCTATCAACAGTACCGCGCCTGACTTTGTTGCTGACAGCACCGAGGGTCAAATCCGTTTTCATGATTGGATCGGCGATGCCTGGTGTGTCCTGTTTTCCCACCCCAAGGACTTCACACCTGTCTGTACCACCGAACTTGGTGTGGTGGCCCGGATGAAGCCGGAATTCGACCGTCGAGGTGTCAAACTGATCGGTGTCTCGATCGATCCGGTGGCGGACCACATGCGCTGGTCGGAAGATATCCGCACGGCTGTCGGTCAGGCACCGAACTATCCACTGATCGGTGACACGAACCTGAAAGTCGCCAAGCTTTATCACATGCTTCCAGAGGACGCCGGTGATAGCGCGCAAGGCCGCACCGCCGCCGACAATGCTACGGCCCGTACGCTGTTCGTGATCGGCCCGGACAAGAAAATCAAGCTCACCATCTCCTATCCCATGACGACCGGCCGGGACTTCAACGAAGTTCTTCGCGCCATCGACAGTCTGCAACTGACGGCGCGCCATCAGCTGGCAACACCTGCAAACTGGTCCGCCGGCGAGGATGTGGTGATTGTCCCATCGGTTTCCGACGACGCCGCGCGCGAACGGTTTCCAAATGGCTGGAAAAGTCCGGTTCCTTATCTGCGCCTTGTTTCGGCGCCGTCCTGACATTCAATTTCAAGGATCAACACAATGTCTTACAAACTTTCCCGGCGCCAATTCGCCGCGATCACTCTTGCCGCAGCGTGCGTCACCTTGCCTGGTGCCGCGTGGGCAAAGGTTTCAGACTACGCCAATCCGCATCTTCTGATGGAACCGGAACAGCTCATCAATATGGTGCCGGCGACCAAGGGTGCGGCATCTGCGAGCGAGACTGCCGGTCTTGTCGTTGTCGACGTTCGACCCCGTGAGCAATTCGACGAAGGCCACATCCCAGGGGCGCGCCATCTTGATCCGAACGCGGTTGTTGCACGCCACAGCCCGATTGACGGTACCTTGCTGTCCGTTCCTGAACTTGAAAAGCGCCTCTCGGATCTCGGGATTGCCGCAGACCGCCGGATTGTCTTCTACGATGACCGGGGCGGGTTCCATGCGGCCCGCATGTTCTGGCTGATGGAGTATCTCGGACACAGGAACGTTGCCATTCTGAATGGCGGCTGGTCGGGCTGGCGCGCTGCAGATGGGCCGGTCTCCAAGGATGAGGCCTCCTTTCAGCCGGCAAAATTCCAGGCCGCGCCGAGCCCCCGGCGGCACGCGAGTGCCGAAGACGTTTTGGGGCACCGCCATGAGCCCTACAGCGTCCTGATCGATGTGCGCCCGCCGAAGATGTATGACGAAGGCCATATCCCGTGGGCCATAAACGTTCCATGGGCCAAGAACCTTGGTGAGGATGGCCGGTTCCTGGACGCTGAGTCCTTGCTGGCGCATTTTGCGGCCTTCGGCATAAAGCCGAAAAGCAATGTGGTCATGCATTGCCAGAACGGGCTTGCATCCGCACACAGCTACGTCGCGCTTCGGCTGCTGGGGTTCCCTAGGGTTCGCGTCTATCATCGGTCCTGGGCCGAATGGGGCAAGGATCCGTCGCTACCCAAAGCGGCATCGTGACGGGTGACGCGTGATAGTGTTGGCTGGCGCGAGGAATATCGGGCCAGCCAACTTTCAGTCCAGACACGCGGTAGCAGTCAGTGCCCATTATCCGCATGTCTTTCAAACCATTATTGAGCCGGCAAATGAAAACGACGTCTGAGCACGTAATGTTCAGATTTGGCGAGGCACTTGACTTGAGCCGCCTTGCCAAAGCCTCTGAAGAATTGACCACCATGATTTCCCGTGGCTCCTGTCGCTCGTTCCAGGACCGGGAGGTCAACCCGGAGCTTTCCAGGCTGTTGTGCGCTGCTGCGTTGGCATCGCCCACGAAGAGCGACCTGCAACAGCGGGATATCATTCTCGTTCGTGACCCGGCTGTGAAGGACAGGTTGCTTGAGCTGGCAGGATCCGAGGGCTGGACCCGGAAGACCCCGAATGTTGCTGTTTTCTGCGGCAACAATCTGCGCCAAAGGCAGTTGCATGCGTTTCGCGGGCTGCCATTTGCAAACGACCATTTCGACGCGTTTTTCAATGCAGCCGTTGATGCCGCGGTCGCTCTTTCTGCCTTCGTGACAGCCGCCGAGGCCGTCGGGCTCGGTTGTTGCCCGATCAGTGCTGTGCGCAACGAAGCTGCAAGGGTCAGTGATCTCTTGAAATTGCCGGGCTATGTCTTCCCCGTGGCGGGACTGGCATTCGGGTATCCGCTTTCCAACACCCCAACCGTCAGCATGCGTTTGCCTCTGTCTGCGACTGTTCATGAAGACAGGTACGGTGAGGACAATCCTGTGACTGTGTTTTCCGACTATGACGCGCGCAGACAGGCAGAGCAGCCCTATCCAAGACAACGAGCAACGGACACCTATGGCATCTCGGACTCCTATGGCTGGTCGGAAGATAAATGCCGCCAGTATTCGCTGCCCGAACGCAAGCACTTCGGTGCCTTCATCCGGGCCAAGGGTTTCGACCTGACTTGAGCGGAAGATGCAAGTTAGGGTAGAGAAGAGCCGCGACGAAATAGTGTGCTGTTAAGATTTGATCAACTTTCTTTCTGGAGTAAGTCTATCGATCTAATCGTCATCGACTTTAAGTATATTAGATAAATCGTCCTATTTTCGTTATATGCATAACAGTCTCCGAGATTAGTTGTTACTCTTGATCAAGAACAACATAAATTTGAGCCGTATTCGGTCAGCAGTTCCGTTCGAGTGAGGGTCTGTTGTCGGTTATCCGGAGAAGCAGACTTTTTGTCAGCAACCAGTAAGCGCTTTCCTTATTTCAGCGCCATTCGGCGCTTCAAAGGACACCGACCGCCAAAGACGGTTTTTCTGGCGCTTCTTCTAGCGCTTGGTGCTTCAATTGTTTACTTCGCGATCGCGACGGCAAAACTTGTTCAGTCGGAACATGCAAGACAGGGGCAGTTGATTGACCTCACCAACGCGTTCACGAAGGTCTATTCTGACGAGCGTACTCAAGACGCGATTGTTCCGGCAGTTTTCAGACGGATCGGGATGCATGAGTTCAGTGCTAATTCTGATCTTATGTCCAATTCCAAGGTGGCCAGTGTTTCCATGCGGATGCCCGGAGTGCCGGGTCTGGAGCTGAAAACGATAGAAACCAGTGCGACTATCCTCCAGTACATTCGGGGCATGGCGCGAGACAAATCTAGCCGCGGCCTGAAAGAGTTCACTTTGGAGGATGGCAAGGCGATTGCCCGAAGAATAGTGCCTTCCATCGCTTCTGCGGAAAGCTGTGTTTCGTGCCACAACAAGCTTCTAGACGGCGACGTGTACGCGCTGGGCGACGTTATGGGAGCCTTTGTCGTCGAAACCGATCTGACCAAGCCGATCAGGCTGAATGCCCTTTTCGCCGTTGGTGCCTTTTTTTCGGTTCTATTCGCTTCCCTTTTGGTCACCAAGCGCGAGAACCTGCGCATGCAGAATGTTGTGAACGCTCTCACCGGCCGCGTGAAGGCGGAGAGCTACGCAAATTTCCTGGCCTCTCACGATTCGCTCACAGATCTACCCAACCGAAAACTCTTTCTCGAGCGGTTGGATTTAGACTTCGCAAAATTTCGCGAAAAGACCTGCAAGAACGTAATTGTCGCTATCGTCGATGTCGATGACTTCAAGTTGGTCAATGACACCATGGGACATGATGTCGGTGATGCACTCCTAAAGGAGATCGGCGCGAAAATGTCCGGCTTGCTGACGAGATATGGCGGGTTTACCGCTCGTCTTGGAGGCGACGAATTCGCCGGCGTCGTCACCGTCTGCGACGGTGGCCTATGGCCTGAAGACCTGGGTTCCGATCTGCTTGACGTACTGTGCGTTCTTTATGAATGCAATGGTGTCTCGGTCTATCCGAAAGTATCGATAGGCGTCTCTGGTCTGAACGACCTCGATGAGCGCGGACCGACGCAATTACTGAAAGCCGCAGATGTTGCGCTTTACGCTTCGAAACGCAAAGGCAAGTTTTGTGCAAGCATCTTCGACGACGACCTGCGGAACGAATTCGGCCGGCAGACCTATCTCACCAGTGTGCTGCCAAGAGCCATCAACTCCGGTGAAATAAAAGCAATTCTGCAGCCTCAAGTCGACGCGAAAACCCATGAACTCGTCGGGTTTGAAGCGCTTGCACGCTGGACCCATAACGGACAATCAATTTCCCCTGCCGAATTTATTCCCCTCGCAGAAGACACCGGTCTGATTGGATACCTTGATGTTGCGGTCCTGAAACACGCCATCGCTCTTCTGCGGCAACTGGTGACGCGTTCTGAACGCGGGTTCAGACTCTCTTTCAACGTGAGCACCAAAGACCTTCAGACGGACGATATTGTCAAGAATATCGGGGACGTGTTGTGTTCCAGCGGGTTTGATCCACAGCTGCTGACACTCGAAATCACGGAGTCCGTTTTCCTCGAAGACTGGTCCTCGGCGCGTCGGCGTTTGGACCAGCTGAAAAGCCTCGGTCTGAAAATTGCCCTCGACGATTTCGGAACCGGATATTCGGCGCTTTCCTACCTGACGCAGTTTTCCTTTGATGTCATCAAAATCGATCGCAGTTTCCTGCAGCAACTCGATGAAGACGAAACAAGATCGATCCTCCTCAGTCATGTAATCAAACTTGCGACCAACCTGGGGAAGACTGTGGTTGCGGAAGGTGTCGAAAGAAGCGATCAAGCGGAGATGGTCGCCGAGCTCGGAGCACATGTTCTCCAGGGGGCTCATTTCGGCCTGAACATCGACGCTGTTCCGGAGTTGTTTCTGCGGTCTTCAGTAACGCATCGCATGAGCGCCTAGTGATGTGAATCTGAACTTTAGCTCAGCATCGTGGAGCGTCCTTCAGCAAGATACGTTCGCATTTCATGTCCGTACCCTAGACTCAGAGAGCCGTTCAGGGCGGAAAGGGTGCCAAAAGTGGCCGATGAACGCACCCGACTGTGCGCACGCCCATCGGCCAGGTGCCAGGAGAGGGAAGGTTCGAGGTAACGCTCCTGGTTGGGAAACTTGTGAGAGTGGCCTTTACGCGATCAGGAACAGCCCCCGATGCCGGCGATGCAGCCGTATTTCAGTTCGGTGAATTCTTCGATGCCGTGACGAGATCCTTCCCGTGAATTCCCGCTCTCCTTGACGCCGCCAAAGGGCGCAAGTTCTGTAGAGATCAAGCCGGTGTTCACACCCACCATGCCGTATTCCAACTGCTCCATGACCCTGAAGATCCGCGCCGCATCCCGCGTGTAAAAATAAGCGGCAAGACCGGTTTCTGTGTCATTGGCAGCCGCAATCACTTCGTCCTCGGATTGGAACTTGTAGACGGCGGCCAGCGGCCCGAATGTTTCTTCCTGCGAGAGCTTCATGTCTGCGGTCGCACCAACAAGGACCGTCGGCTGGAAAAAGGTTTGGCCAAGCTCGTGTCGGTTGCCTCCCGCGATGACCTTGGCGCCTTTCGAGACAGCGTCGGCAATATGGTGCTCGACCTTGGCAACTGCTCGCTGGTTGATCAAAGGACCCTGAACGACACCATCGCTGAAGCCGTTTCCGACGTTGAGCGCTGCGACTTTCTCTGCGACTCTCTCGACAAACCGGTCATGAATTCCGGCTTGCGCATAAAAGCGGTTGGTGCAGACGCAAGTCTGTCCCATGTTGCGGAACTTTGACACCATCGCACCTTCTACAGCCGCATCCAGATCGGCGTCGTCGAAAACGATGAAGGGAGCGTTGCCGCCGAGTTCGAGAGCGACTTTCTTAACGGTGGATGCGGCCTGAGACATCAGGAGTTTGCCGACCGGCGTTGAGCCGGTGAATCCAACCAGACGCACCTTGGGGTGTGTTGTCAGAACCTGCCCGATCGCGACCGCGTCTCCGGTGATGATGTTGACGGTGCCTGCCGGGAACCCGGCGCGCTGAGCCAATTCCGCCAGCGCGAGCGCAGTGAGCGGTGTCTCCGGCGCCGGTTTGACGACGACCGTACACCCGGCAGCAAGAGCTGGCGCGATCTTTCGCGTGATCATCGCAGCGGGAAAATTCCAGGGTGTTATCGCTGCGACCACGCCGATCGGCTGGCGCAATACCGTGATCCGGGCGTCGGCGCGGTGTGAGGGTAGGATCTCGCCGGCAACCCGTTTTGCCTCTTCCGCATAGTACTCAACATAAGACGCGGCGTAGTCGATCTCTCCCAAAGCCTCGGCCAGCGGCTTGCCTTGTTCGGAGGTCAGGAGTGTCGCCAGGTCCTCACGATTGGCAAGGAGCAACTCAAACCATCGGCGCAGGATAGCGCTGCGCTCTTTTGCTGTTTTCGCCGCCCAGGGTCGAAAAGAGCGAGATGCTGCTTCAACGGCCCTTTCCGTAATCTCAGTTCCGAAATTCGGGACGCGGGCAATCTCCTCGCCGGTCGCCGGATCGGTAACCGGCAAGACCGCATCACCGGTGAATTTGCCGTCGACGAAGGCCTGCTGCCTTAGCAGGCTTGGGTCTTTCAGATGCAGCATAAGTTCAGTTTCCTGCGTTTCGCGCAGCCTTGAGAGCGCCTTCGAGCAGGACAAGTCCCTCTTCAAAAACGTCATCGGAAATCGTGAGGGGATTGAGAAGACGGATCGTGTTGGCGTGGACACCGCAAGAGAGCAGCACCAGGCCCGCATCAAGCGCCGCCTGAGTGACGCGCTTGGTTGCAGCAGCGTCCGGGGTGTCGCCGCCAGCGTCGGAAACGATGTCGAATGCGACCATTGCACCGGGCCCACGGATTGCAGAAATGGGCACAACATCGTTTCTTTTCGAGATTGCTTCGAGCCGCGTCTTGGTCCGCTCTCCCAGTTCATTGGCACGATCGACGAGCTTTTCTTCCGCTATCACGTCCAGAACGGCAAGGGCAGCGGCACAGGCCATCGGACTGCCGGCATAGGTGCCGCCAAGTCCGCCGGGCTCTGCTGCCTCCATGACATCCGCCCGGCCAATGACACCCGAGAGCGGAAATCCGCCGGCCATCGACTTGGCAACGGTCATGAGGTCAGGGGAGACGCCGGAATGCTCGATACCGAACATCTTGCCAGTACGGGCAAATCCTGTCTGAACCTCGTCGGCAATCAGCAAGATGCCGTGCCGGTCACAGATCTCGCGCAAGTTTTCAAGAAGCTCCGTGGGGGCCGGGTGAAAACCGCCTTCGCCCTGGACCGGCTCAATGATGATTGCAGCGACGTCGTCCGGACCGACATCTGCACGGAACAGATAATCGAGTGCGTTGAGCGCGTCCGCCACACTTGTGCCGTGCTGAGGAACGGGGAAGGGGACGTGATAGATACCCGGCGGCGAGATGCCGAACTTGACCTTGTACGGCGCGACTTTCCCGGTGAGTGCCATGGTCATCGCCGTCCGGCCGTGAAAGCCGCCCGAAAAAGCGATGACACCCGGTCTGCCGGTGGCGGCGCGCGCTATCTTGACGGCATTCTCCACCGCTTCGGCGCCGGTTGAAAACAGGATTGCCTTTGCGCTTTTGATCGGCGCCAATGCCGCCAGCCGCTCGCAGACCTTCACGTAAGGTTCGTAAGGCAAAATCTGAAACGCTGTGTGTGTATAGGCATCGAGCTGCCTCTTGACGGCTTCGATAACCTTGGGGTGGCGATGACCTGTGTTCAGCACCGCAATTCCACCGGCAAAATCAACGTAGCGGTTTCCCTCAACGTCCCAGATCTCGGAATTGGAAGCGTGGTCGACGAATTTGGGATATGCGGTTGCTATGCCGCGCGGAACCGCGGCGAGGCGGCGATGCTGGAGGCTATCGTTGTTCATATTCCTGTCCTCAACGGCAACTGTGATTGCCGAAGAGTAGTGCCGGATGAAACCCTTCAGGTAGCAGATTGATTATGATACTGTGGTACATCCAATGCACCACAGGTCAAATCCTCAATGCCAGCGCTAGCCAGATCAAGACCGCCAAGAAGCGTCCGTTTTGACGCGGAGCGGCCGCTTGCCGGACGGTTGCCGCCACTCAACATGCTCAGGGCGTTCGAGGCAGCCGGGCGAACCGGCAGCATGCGGAAGGCGGCCCAGGACATCGGCATCAGTCACACGGTCGTCAGCCGGCACATTCGGAACCTGGAAGCCTGGATGGGCTGGAAGCTGCTCAACGCCGGGCCGCGTGGGATCACACTGACGCAGGAGGGTTCGACTCTGTTTTCGGTCGTAACGAACGCGTTTCAGTCGATTGCAGGCACGTCTGCCCAATTGCGGTCGAAGGCGGGGACGGATGCCTTGCATATCTGGTGCATTCCAGGTCTTGCAACACGCTTCCTTACGCCGCGCCTGGATGATATCCGCCAGTCCGTTTCGTGTGGCGAAGTCCTGCTGCGGGCAATCGACCGAATGCCGGATTTCAGCCGAGCGGAAGCCGACCTCATGATCGGCTTTACTGATTTTGATCGCCTGCCGGACGGTGCGATACCGTTGCTGCAGCCGCGCATGTTTCCGGTTGTCAGTCCGGCGTGGCTGGACGGGAATGGCAGCCCTTCATCGCTGGAGAACCTCACACGCCAACCGCTCATTCATGAAGAGTCTTACGAACAATGGGCGACCTGGTTCAAGAAGGCCGGACTTGCAATCAATCACAGTTTGACCGGCCCTCGGCTTTGGGATGCAAATCTTGGATTTGATGCGGCTCTCGCCGGGCAGGGTATTGCCTTGACCAGCAATTTATTGGCCGCACGCGAGCTCGAAGACGGACGGCTTGTCGAACTGTTTGAGACCGACATTCGTGTCGGCGGGTATTTTCTCCTGAAGCGTTCATCGAGTGCTGCGGACGAGCAATTGCAAAGATTCCAGTTGTGGATCGAACGCCTGATCCGTGAGGCAGAATGACCGGTGCCTTTGGAGGCTTGGACAACCGCCTGCGGGAAGACCTTTCTGACTTTCTGGCAACAAAAGCGTCCTGGGCAAATGCCTTCCGGAAACAAAAAAAGCGCGGCTCGGCGGCCGCGCTTTCCAGGTTTGATGACAGGCTTCAGGCTCAGTGCCGGTTGGGCCGCAGCAATTTCCAGATCATGGGCAAGAGTGCTGCGGCAAGGAGCAGTTTTGCAGCATCGCCAAAAAGGAAAGGCGTCATGCCCCATGCAAGGACCGGCTTGTCCCACCCGACAATTGTTCCGAGCCAGAGCAGACCTGGAATGTAGATAAGGACGTTTCCAAGAAACATTGCCACGGCAGCGGTGAAGACGTTGCGGTCGAACCCCCGCTCTGCAAGGTAGCCGACAGCTCCTGCCGCGAGAAGATATCCCAGCAAATAGCCACCTGTCGGGCCCATCATGTAGGCAAGTCCGATCCCTTTTTCCGGTGTGCCCGCAAAGACAGGCAATCCGGTCATGCCCTCTGCAAGATAGAGCGCGATGGTTGCAACGCCGAGCCGCATTCCGAACGCTATTCCGATCGCAAGAACCACGAATGTCTGCATTGTGATCGGGACAGGATAAAAGGGCACCTGGATCTTTGCTGACATCCAGAGAGCTGCGCTGCCGAGGATTGCGAGCACCACATTGCGAAGGAGGGTGTTGTCTGTTTGCCAGAGGCGGTCGGCAAGCGTTGAGTGCGTTTGTGTGTTGATCATAACGTCTGTTCCTTTCCCGTCAGGCAAACGTTTGCCGGATACTGTCGAGAGCCGCTGCGCGTTCCCGGCGTGCTGAAAGTGCCGTATGCATGTTGACCCTGACGAAGCGGGTCTCTGTGTGCGGCTGGAGCTGTCCTATCAAGTCCATATCCGCTGAAATCACGGTTCCGACCATGAAGTAACCGCCCCCGGAGACCGCATCCCTGTGCAGGATGATCGGTTCCGTTCCGCTGGGGATCTGGATCGAACCATAGGGATAGCAGGCATCGGTGATGTTGGACGGATCCGACCCTGCCCCGAAGGGCGGCTCCCGGTCCACAAACTCAATCGGAGAACCGCCCTGAAAGCGGTATCCCATCCGGTCGGCTTCGGACGCCACTTTCCAGCTGTCACTGAAGAACCGGTCAAGGGACTCTTCCGTCACCCGATGGACATAAAGCCCGGGCAGGACACGAAGCTCGGCAGGGTTGCCGGGCATCCGTCTGAGGTTCCGGGGGACACTCGTTCCCTCCGCCACATTGCGAAAATCGCGGCCGACCGGAATCGCGTCGCCGGGCTGAATTGCGCGGCCGTCGATCCCGCCGAGAGCGCCTATGGCGTATGTCGATCGGCTGCCGAGATTTGCGGCGGTGTCGATACCGCCGGCAACGGCAATATAGGCGCGAGCGCCGGCGCGAAGGTAGTCGAAGCTGAGCACCTGGCCTTTCCTGACCGACAGGGTCGTCCAGGTTTCCCTGGCCTCACCGTCGATTTTGGGTGGCAGCTCGGCCCCTGTCACGGCGATTTGCGTGTCTTCGGTAAATTCAAGCTCTGGGCCCATGAACACGGCTTCGAGACAGGCAGCCCCTTCGTCATTGCCGACGAGCATGTTTGCGGCACGCAGTGCCAGACGGTCCATAGCGCCGCCGACCGGAATCCCCAGATGGTAGTAACCCGGGCGACCGAGATCCTGAATGGTGGTCGCAAGGCCTGCTGATTTGACATTAATCGGCATTGAGAACCTCCAGCAGTTTGGCATTGGTGCCGTCGATGTCCCGGTTGAATTCATCGAGCGAGAAAACGACTTCGCGAATGCGGGGTGCGAATGTGTTTGCTTCGACTTCGCTGAGGTTTTTGTCGTATTCCTCACGCGTAATCGGCTTCCATTTCACAATGTCTCCCGGCTTGAAGAACACCAGGAAGTCTTTCAGGTAATTGACCTTTTGCTCCGGATCGTAGATCGGCATCGGCGTGATGCCGAACATCTGGTACCCGCCGGCACCCCTGACCGAATAGATGCAGGAGAAGCAGCCGCCATACCCAACGGTTAATTTCGGCGTATCCGTGCGCGGGCGAAGGTATTTCGGAACCTGGATCTGCCGGTCCCGGTCGACCATCTGGTACAGGAACGGCAGTCCCGAAACGAAGCCAACCATGGACACGAACCATGGTGAGGCCGAATGCGCCGTGACGAAGTCGTCGACACTGTCGTAGCCGTTGATCCGGGCTGCGTATTCGATGTCTGTTGCGTTCGGGTCCTGATGCCTTTCCCGGAACCGCATCAGGGTTTCGTGTGTCCAGGGGTCCTGGTAGTAGACCGGGATTTCGATGATGCGGGTGTTGAGTACAGCTTCCGCCTTGTCGGCAATCTCTTCCATCCGTTTCAATTCGTTCATCAGATCGTCGGGATGAATGACATCCGGATCGAATTTGATCTGAAACGAGGCATTGGCCGGACAGATTTCCGTGACGCCCTTGATGTCGGCATCCCGGACGGCATTGGTCATGGAGAGCGCTTTGAAAAACGCCTCGAGAGACATTTCCTCGCTCACCTCCACGAAGATATGCTCATCACCTCCGAACGTATATCTTGAGCTCATGTGGACCTCCCTAGTGCCCTGAGAGTTTGTCGGAATTGGCTTCGAGCCATGGTTCGAGCCATTTCGTGTGCACGGACCCGGACAGGACATCCGGTGTCTCCGCGAGGGCCGTGAACAACGGCGCCGTGGTCTTGAGATCGCCAAGTCCAAGCTCGCCGATCGCGCGTTTCAAACGAATGATGGCTTTCTCCCGCGTGTCCGCGCTGACGATCAGTTTGCCAAGCAGGGAGTCGTAAAATGGCGGGATCTGGTAGCCTTGGTAGAGCATATGATCGAAGCGCACACCGGGCCCTCCCGGCACACGCAGATCGCCGACCACACCCGGGAATGGCATGAAGTTGGCCGCCGGGTCTTCGGCGTTGATCCGAACTTCAATCGCGTGTCCGCGGAAGGAGACGTCCTCCTGGCGGATTGACAAGGGTTGCCCGTCCGCGACCTTGATCATCTCCGCGAGCAGGTCAATGCCGGTAATGCTCTCCGTGACGGGATGTTCGACCTGAATGCGGGTGTTCATTTCGATGAAGTAAAAGTCACCGCTGACATCGTCGTATAAATATTCGATCGTGCCGGCGCCGCAGTATTTCACCGCTGCGGCGAGGGCGACTGCTGACGCGCACAAACGCTCGCGCACGTCAGGTGTCAGAGCTGCCGACGGCGCCTCTTCCCAGACCTTCTGCCGGCGGCGCTGCAAGGAGCATTCCCGCTCAAAGCAATGAATGAAATTCTCGCCGTCACCGAGGATCTGTACCTCGATATGCCGGGCACGCTCGATCACCTTTTCAAGATAAAGTCCGCCATCGCCAAACGCGGCCGATGCTTCGGAAGACGCCTGGGGCGCCAGCGTCATGAATTCCTCGGCGCTGTTCGCGATCCGGATGCCGCGTCCACCACCCCCCGCCGTCGCCTTGATCATGACAGGGAAGCCGATCTGCTGTGCAAGGGCGCAGGCTTCTGTGAGATCACCGATCACGCCATCGCTTCCGGGCACGGTCGGCACGCCGGCTTCCTTCGCCGCTTTGCGCGCCGAGGCCTTGTCACCCATCCGGCGGATCACGTCGCCACTCGGTCCGACAAAGCTTATGCCTGCGGCGGCAACGGCATCGGCAAACTCTGCGTTTTCAGCCAAAAATCCATACCCTGGATGAATGGCATCAGCGCCTGTTTTCTCTGCTGCGGCAAGTACGGCTGCCACATCGAGATAAGATTTCTTTGCAGCCGGCGGGCCAATTTCGACGGCTTCATCCGCCAGTTGAACGGCAAGCGAGGTTTCGTCCGCGGCGCTGTAGACCTGGACTGTCTTGAGACCCAGCTCCTGCGCTGCGCGAATGATGCGCACCGCGATCTCGCCTCTGTTTGCTATCAGGATTTTGGTCAGGGACATGACGGCTCCGATCAGACTTCGATCTCTGCCAGAACCTGTCCCGGCATGATGGCTTCCTCGTTGTCTGCCTGAAAGGACGTGATGGTCCCGTCTGCGTCGGCGACAACTTCATGAAAGGACTTCATGACCTCGATCAGGCCGATTACGTCACCCTTGGTGACGCTGTCTCCGGCTTCCTTGTAACTTGGGTCATCTGGCGACGGCTTGCGGTAGAAGATGCCGGGCATCATCGCCCTGACTTCGTGAATTGCCATGTCTGGAACTCCCCTCTTGTTGGAATGACACCAGCCGGATCAGGCTGCTTTGATGTGGTCAGCAAGGGCGGCCCTGGTCGCCTTTGCGATCTCGACAACATTCGGCGTGTCAGAGTGAATGCAGATCGTCTGTGCTTTCACCGGAACATCGTTTCCGGTGTTGGACGTCACCTTGCCCTCCGTCACCGCACGCAGGGCTTTCTCGCCGACCGCCATCGGATCAAGTTCGGGATGTTCGCGCGTGATGATGAGGTTGCCCTCGGCGTCGTAGTCGAGATCAGCGAAGAACTCGGCCACAAACTCGAGCCCGCGCGCCGTATAGATTTCCTCGTGAAGGGTTCCGCTCAGTCCGAAGACCGGGACACCATAGATTTCGCAGGCATCGCAGATAGCATGGGCGATGTGTTCGTCGCGCGCGGCCATCCCGTAAAGAGCCCCGTGCGGTTTCATATGGTTGAGTTTCAGGCCGGCAGCATCGAGAAAGCCCTTGAGCGCGCCAATCTGGTAAAGGACGATGTTGGCCATCTCCGGCCGGTCGATCTTCATTTCCCGCCTGCCGAAACCGGGCAGGTCGGGGAGTGAGAAATGGGCTCCAACCTTGACCCCGTACCGTGCGCATAATTCGACGGTTTTGCGGATGTGGTTCGGGTCCGAGCCATGAAAGCCGCAGGCAATGTTTGCTTCGGTGATGTAGGGCATGACGGCCTCGTCATTGCCCATCTTGTAGATCCCGAAGCTCTCTCCCATGTCGCAGTTTATTGTGGTTTTCATGTCCGAGCTCTTAGTCTTTGAGTGAGGCGACGTAGCGCAAACGGATCTGGTCGGCGATGACGGCAAGGATCAAAAGCCCGCCGAGAACGACCGTTTGCAAATAAGACTCAATGCGCGCCAGGTTCATGCCGTTCTGGACAAGACCGATGAAGAGCGCTCCGAGGATGACGTTCTCCAGTCTGCCAACACCACCGCGCAGGCTCACGCCGGCGATCACGCAGGCGGCGATCGATTCCAGCGGCATGGAGGCGCCGATATTGGCCTCACCGGTATCGAGACGCGCCGTCAGCAGCATTCCGGCAACCGAGGCCATGCCGGCACACATGATGTAGGTCCAAAGCAGGGTTGCCCTGGTGTTGATCCCGGAAAGCGCCGCCGCTTTGGTGTTGCCGCCAACGGCATAGATGAACCGGCCGAACGGTGTCCGGTAGAGATAGATGAAAAGCAGGATTGCCAGGATCACGGCGACATAGATTGGCGTATGGATGCCGAGAAAGGACCCGAAGCCGAAGATGTCGCCGAAGGTCTGAGGCATTCCGTAGACCGGTGTTCCACCCGTCAGAAACAGGGCAATGCCGAAACCCACGGAGGTCATGCCGAGAGACATCATGAAGGGCGATACGCCGAAAAAGGCGACGCCGACACCGTTGCAGACCCCGATCAGCGTTCCGGCCGCGATGCCTGCAAAGCAGCCAATGAGAATGGCAAGCCAGACGGCGTCAGGCATTGCCGCATAGGCGGCGGCCATCGTCATGGCGCCGACAACCGAGGTCACGGCAAGCGTGGTCCCGACGGACAGATCGAAGCCGCCGGTCAAGAGCGCCAGCATCTGGCCCATGGAAACAATCGTCAGAAAGACCGATTGTCTAAGAACATTCAGAAGATTGCGTCCTGTCAGGAAGTTGTCCGACATGAACGTGAAAACGACAACCGCGATGACCAGCAGAAACGGAAGGATCCCGAGCCTGACAAAAAGCCGTTTCGGCAGATCCGCCCAGTTCATCGGGCTTGCTGCAGAGTTATCAGATGAGACGGTCACTTAAACCTCCTCCCGTTCAAAGAAGTGGGCCAGAACATTTGCTTCGGTGATGTCGTCTCCGGCGAACTCTGCCTGGACCTCGCCCTTGTAGAAGACGTATGCTCTGTTGGTCAGATGAAGGATCTCCGGGAGATCGGACGAAATCAGAAGAATGGCCGCGCCGTTTTCGCAAAGCTCGGCAATGAACTCGTAGATCGCCGCGCGCGTGCCGACATCGACACCGACGGTCGGCTCGTCAAAGACAATCAGGTCGAATTTACGCGTAAGGCTGCGGGCAAGCATGAGTTTTTGCTGGTTGCCACCCGAAAACTGGCCGGCCAGCCGCTCAATCCGCCGCGGCGAAAGATTGAGGCGATCCGCGAGATCGGATGTAACCCTGTTTTCAGCCTTCGTGTTCAGGAAGAGCCCGTTGCTGACCGGACTGTTCATCAGGGATGCGAGACTGATGTTTTCGCGGGCTGGCCGCATCATCATCAGTCCGTCTGAACGCCGGTCTGACGGCAGATACATGAAGCCGCGCTTGAGCATCTCCCGCGTCTTGGGTGACTGGACGGTCTGCCCCTTGAACCGGATATGACCGCTTTCTATTGGGAAGGACCCAAAGCAGGCCTGGGCAAATTTGGATTTTCCCGATCCAACGAGCCCTGCGAAACCCACGATCTCGCCGCGCCGGACAACAGCCGAAGCTCCGTTAAGGCCGCCTGCTCCCGGGGTGTGCAGGTCCTCCACCTCGAGGATGGTCTCACCCGGACTATAGGCAACGGCCGGAAAAATCTGACCAACCACCCGGCCCGTCATCAACTCGACGAGACGGTCTTCGCCGGTTGACTTTGCGTCGACAGTATCGATGTACCGGCCGTCCCGCAGGATCGTGATGCGATCACCGATCTCTCTGATCTCGGCCATGCGGTGCGTGATGTAGATGATGCCGACGCCGCGCTGTTTCAGCTTGTTGACGAGTTTGAAGAGCTGTTCGGTCTCGTGATTTGTCAGCGACGCGGTCGGTTCGTCGAGAATGAGGACGGACGGATCAGTCCGGAACGCCTTGGCGATTTCCACCATCTGTTGCTCGGCGCGTGTGAGATGGTCCACCCGTCGTCCGGGCTTCAGGTGAAAATCAAGGCTTTTGAGAATCTCTTCGGCCTTTCGCTTCTGCTCCTTTGAGCGAAGGAATCCGGCCTGCGTCGGTTCGGCCCCGAGGAACATGTTCTCGGCAACCGTCATTTGAGGTATCAGCGAGAACTCCTGAAAGACGGCGCTGATGCCAAGATCCCGTGCTTCGTGCACGCTGCCCAGATGAACTTCCTCACCATCAAATAGGATCTTGCCACTTGTCGGGTGGTTGGCGCCCGCGAGCATGGAAATCAGCGTGGACTTTCCAGCTCCGTTTTCTCCGAACAGAATGTGGACTTCACCACTGCGCAACTCGAAGTTCATTTCGCTCAGCGCGCGAATGCCCGGATAGTCCTTTGTCAGACCCTCGGTCCTGAGGAGCGGATGCGCGCTTGAACGCGCATCCTCCCCGGCCGCCCGAGTGGGTTCTGAGGCGAGGTGGGTCATTTTCAGTCGACCCGGAACACTGGCTTGAAGCTGTCGGGCGCGAGGGTCGACGTCGCGTCGAATTCCGCCAGATTGCCCTGGTGAACGACATAGAGTTCAGGTCCGACATGTTTTTCGAACGGTTCGCCCTCGAGCGCCCGCACCGCGATGTCGACCGCGATCCGTCCTTGCAGAACGGTCGAGTCTGTCGGGGCGGCAAGTATCTGGCCCCGCTTCAGGCCCTGGGCGACGCCCGGCGTGAAGTAGTAGGAGGCGACCTTGATCTGATCCGTCAGGCCGCGGGATCTCAGGATCGGAATGGCAACTTCGGCAGTAACGGCAGTGCCGACAATATAGGAAAGGTCAGGATGGGCTTCGAGCGTGTCCTCGACCAGCTTTGCCTGGACTTCCTTGCCGGTGTCTCCGTACTTGGTTTCGACCAGCTCGATATCGCTGCCTTCGATTGCCTTGGCGAAACCGGCATTTCCAGCTTCGACCCAGCCGGCACCCGACGGACCGGGGAACCAGGCAGCTTTGACCTTCCCTGAACCGGATGGATGAATCTTGGCGAGGTATTCACCGGTTTTAGCCCCCATTTCACCGAACGAAACAAGAGACTTCGCCGTGATTTCGTTGGACGAAATGCCGTTGATGACATCAATGACAGGGATGTCCTTTGCTCTGACTTCCTGGATGACGTTGTTCAGGCCGTCTGCGGAAATGGCGCCGATGATGACCGCCTCCGCGCCGGCTGATACACAATCCTCGATTTGCGAGATCTGCTTGTTGAGTTCGGTGTAGCCACCCGCCTCAACCACTTGCATCTTGACGCCCAGACGCTTGGCTTCTTCGGTAACGCCATAATCCACACCCAGCCAATACGCGTCCTTCATGTGCGGGAAAGAGACGCAGATTTCCCAGGGTTTGGAGGCTTTTTCGAGGGGGACGTAAGACATTTCCCGCCTCGGGCTGTCCATGTCGAATGCAGGCTCCCAGACTTGAACCGGAACCGGATACCAGTCTGCGGCGGCGGGAATTGTAAAAGATGCAAACGTGATTGCCGTTGAGGCCAGCAGGCCCGCTAATGTGCGTTTCATGGGTTCATGTTCCCCTTGCTTGAATGCCTGGAAGATGTCGAATTCCTCGGCCCGGCGGACCTCATTCAGGGTCTTCTGCTGCGGACATCCAAGCTTATGAAGGGAGTTGAGATATTGTAAAATATAAAAATAGATAAAGTAATATCTGAAAAACAGATAATATGGCCTGATTGATCCCGCGCCTGCCAGTTTGCATAAGTTTTATCGGTTTGTTTATAAGTATCTGAAAAAAATAGCTTAAATAACGAATGCTCTCATCAATTGGTCTTTTCCATGGTTTTTGTGGCATCACTTGTGGGATGGTGAATTGAGATTTTGCTATAAATCGAATCGGAAAATCAGATGGACCTTTCCCTTAGGCAAATCCGCTACTTTCTCGCTGCTGCGAATGCCGGTCAGATTTCAAGAGCTGCAATGGAGATCAACGTCTCCCAATCGGCGATCACAACGGCGATCAAGTCTTTGGAAGACGTCATTGGGACAAGTCTGTTCGAGCGTCATGCGGGAGGCGTTTCGCTGACCTATGAAGGCAATCTGTTTCTGGAACATGCCCGGCACATCACCGAGTCGGTGGAGGAGGCCGTCCGGATCCCGCGCCGGATCCGGGACGATGTCAAAGGCTCGATCAATCTGGCAGTGACCTACACGATGTCGGGTTACTTCCTGCCGCCGTTTCTCGCGCGCTTCTCGCGTGCGTTTCCGAATGTCCAGATCAATCTGTCCGAGGCCGATCGCCCTTCCATCGAAGAAGGGTTGATGACAGGCGGTTTCGACCTCGCCGTGATGCTCACGTCGAACATCGTCAATCACGAGGGCTTGTCACACGACACACTATGGAAGTCCCGGCGCAGGCTCTGGGTCGATGCGCACCACAAGTTTTTGCAAAAAACATCGGTCACGCTGCAGGAAGTTTCTGAAGAGCCGTACATCATGCTGACTGTCGATGAGGCCAGCAATACGGCTCAGCGCTATTGGAACAGAACGCCCTACAGGCCGAATGTCGTCTTCCGAACCTCCTCAACGGAGGCGGTACGCAGCATGGTCGCCAATGGAATGGGGGTCTCCATTCTGTCCGATTTGGTGCACCGTCCCTGGTCGCTGGAGGGACGACGGGTAGAAGTGATCGAGATTACCGATGCGGTTCCCACCATGGATGCAGGTGTCGCCTGGTGCAATGCGCGTGAACCGGGTGAGGCTGCAAAGGCATTTCTGGACTTCATGCATCTTGGCATGGGCGCGAACCAGCCGCATAACTTCCCTGGCAGCGAAGTGCGGTCCCGAATGCCGTGATGGAAGCCGTAACGGTGCCCGGGTCCGGCCCAAATCTGGAGATCAGCCCCGACGGTAGTCAAAAACTCATTGAGCTTTCTGATGGAGAGGGCCTTCGGAACCCTACCGGAATTGTGGGAATCAAAGATCAGATCGTAATCGTGGACGGGAATCAGGTGATTTCCACTTCGACCGACGGTACCGTCACCTGGCGCAAAAGCCTCGATGAGGACGGTGTTTTCTTCTACGACATCGAAGCACTGGACGAAGCAACGCTCCTTGTCAGCGATTTCGGGCGCGGGGTCTTTGTGCGTGTAGCGTCGGACACCGGCACTATTCAGCCCTATCTTCCGGAAATCCAAATCAGTGGCCTCGCCCGTTTCGAACTGGACGGCGACAAGATCTTTGCAGCATCGTGGGGTGCTGACGGTGCCTGGGACAGCGCTATCTATCGTGTCTCGGATCTAGATGAGACTGCGGTGTCCGAAAAGCTTTCGGATGGTTTTGGCAATCTGGAATCTGTCGAAGTGATTGACGGGCAAGTGATCCTCGGCGCCTATCGCGGGCATGAAGACCATCAAACAACCAAGCTCTTGAAACTGGACGCCAGAGAGAAAGTAAAGCCATTGCAACTTGGCTCGGACACGCAAGGCGTTTCGGACATCTATTTCGATGGCAAGAGAGTGTGGCTGACCCATTTCTATGACGCATCGTTTTCAGCGCACCCAGCCGAACATGTGTCGGTCGTGCGACGAGAGAACTGACGCACTGTCAGGTGGAACAGCGTTCCTGCACCAGTCGAAATTCAAGCGTCCTTGCCCTTCACTAAATAACTGGAAGCTCGCCTGGCGCGCGCTCTGTCAGGAGCTCGGCGCCATGCTCACGCACGACAATGTTTTCTTCATGGACCATGATGCGGCCGTCGCCGTAACTCAGCGAAGGCTCCAGTGTCAGGACCATGTTTTTTTCAATGACCGTATCGTCAAAGGCGGCGTGTGACGGCCATTCGGTGAGCTGCATCCCCAGTCCGTGCCCGAGACGGCCAACGTCACCCCCCTGATTGTCCATTTCTTCAATGACGGCCTGCATCGTCGCGAAAAGTTGCCGGCAAGTGGTTCCCACTCGAGCTGCGTTAATGCCCGCCTCGGTCGCCCGCCACAAGACGTCGTAGGCGCGGCGGGACGCGTCATCCGCGTTCCCGATGGCAAAGTTGCGGTCGAAGTCGCAAAAATATCCGTCCCAGGTGGCGCCTGTATCGAGCATCAGGATATCGCCACGGGTCAAGGGCCGGCTTGAGGGTGGCGAGATCACATCATGGTAGCCGCCCTGATCCGCTCCTCCGACCAGGTAAGGAACATCATCTGCACCTTGCGAAAGACATTCGCGCCGGAAGGCGCGGAACAGGTCTTCAAGGGCCAGGCCTTCTTCTGCCAACTCGGGAACTCTCGCGAAAGTCCGCGATCCGATGCCGCAAATATGAGAAATTTTCTCGATTTCCCGCTCGGACTTGACCATGCGCAGGCCCCTGACAAGTCCGGTTGCGTCCGCAATCGTTAGGCCCGGAAGGCCATCTACCAGCCGTTCGTAGTCGCCCAAAGGCATGCGCAGCGATGTTTCATGACCCTTCATCACACCGATGGTCTTGCGCGCATCGGCGAGAGGCGCGAGCAACTCCGTCAAAAGACTCAGGCCGTCATCGTCAGGCCTGGGAGCGCTCCAGGTTCGGATATCGTCCAGCCACGTGGTGCGCATGAGTTCTGCGCCAATTTCAGGGATAACGGCGACCGGTTTGCCGGTCAGCGGGACAAAGACAAACCAGGGCCGGGTCGGACTTTGCCAAAACAAGGTGTGAAAGCCACTGAAGTAGCGAACTTCTGCTTCGCTCATGAGCAACAGACCGTCCAGGCCCGACGCGCGCATTCGTGCCTGTGCCTGGTCCGTCCGTGCTGCAAATTCCGCTTCAGAAAATCCGCGTGAAGGTACTCGGGTCACTTGTTGTCCTTTCGCGCAGGCAGCCTGTCACGAACAAGCTGCACCCAGAATTCCGCGCCGATGGGCAGCAGTGCATCGTTGAAATCGTAGTCCGAAGCGTGGAGCGGGCGGCCGTTCGCGCCGGTCTCGCCATTGCCCATCAACAGGAAACAGCCCGGCACCGCGGCAGAGAAATACGCGAAGTCTTCGAAAAAGCTCATCGGCAGGCGATCCCTTACAATCTCACAGCCTGCGGCTTCGGCAGCCCGATAGACAGCGGTCGTTGGCTCCTGTGCGTTGATCGTTTCGATGAATTCGGTAGCACATTTCACCTTCACGGAGACATCATGGGCCGCGGCGACGCCGTCGGCGATCTGTCGCATGAACGTTTCCACGGCAACCCGGTCTTCGGGCGATCGGGCGCGGTAGTCTCCCTTCAGAGTAGCCCGCCCGGGCAGAACATTGCGCTGCCCATCCGTCAAAAACTCAGTCACGGACACGACCGCACCGGCGCCCGGCGGCAGCTTTCGGGCAACAATTGTCTGCAGCGCGAGGACAAGTTCTGCGCCGACGGTGATCGCGTCGACACCCATCTGTGGCATCGACGCATGTCCGCCACGACCCTCTATTTCGATTTCAAACAGGGTTTCGCTGTTGCAGATGATGCCGGTCCGGGTTGAGACCTGACCGGTCGGAGCGCCCGGGAGATTGTGGATCGCATAAATTTCGTCGACCGGGAAACGTTCCAACACGCCTTCGTCGATCATCGCCTGGGCTCCGAGCCCATGCTCCTCGTTCGGCTGGAACAGGAACACGACCGTGCCGTCAAAGTCCGGACACTCCGAAAGGCGTACAGCCGCACCCAACAGCATCGTCATATGACCATCGTGGCCGCACGCATGCATGACGCCGGGCGTATCTGACGGATAATCGTGAGTGGACATTTCGGGAATTGGCAGCGCGTCCATATCTGCGCGCAGTGCAATGGCACGGTTTCCCTGGCCGCTGCGCAGGACACCGACAACACCGGCGCCTTCGTGGACCTCAAGACCGAGCGCGCGCAATTCGCGCGCGATTTCGCGCTTGGTTCTCGTCTCCTGAAATCCGAGCTCAGGATTACGATGAAAGTCTCGCCGGCGCTCCGTCAGACGTTGCTCAAACGCGTTCATGGTATGGCTCCCGTCCCATTCGTCTTTAATTACAACGTCCCACCAGGTGGGCGGCGTCGATTTTGATCTGCTTTTGACGAAAAACATTGAGCTTAGGGCAAAATACGATCAATTTCGGAACATGGATGAGAAAGATCTGGAAATCTTGCGCCTTGTTCAGCGCAATGCCCGCATGACGGCGGAGGCGATCAGTCAGGACGTGGGCCTGTCCCCGCCGGCGGTGCAGAAACGTCTGAAAAGGCTTCGTGAGACCGGGGTGATCGAAAAGGACATTGCCGTTCTTTCACCCTCGCGCATCGGTCGCGACATGACAATTATTGTTGACGTTATTCTGGAGCGTGAAAGCCGCCGGCATCTTGATGAGTTCAAACGCAAAATGCGCAACGCCCGGTGCGTGCAGCAGTGTTATTACACGACCGGCGAGGCGGACTTTATGCTGATCCTTACCGTTCAGGACATCAAGGAATATGAAGAGTTCACCCAGGAACATTTCTTCGATGAATCAAACATAAGCCGGTTCAAAACGTCAGTGGTGATGGACAGGGTCAAGGTGTCGCTCGACGTTTTGTAAGCTCAACGCAGTCTCTCCGGGATCGTGGCAATTTTGACTGCTGGAGCTGGAATTGTTTGTTCTCAGATTTCCAAGAGCGCAGTCAACCGGATTAGTTCAGTCACAACGGCAGATCTGAACGTTGGCCGGTCTTCTTTGCTAAAGCCTATTCGGTCAGCATCAGCAATTTCGTTGGTTTCGACGATTTCTTTCGTCTTGAAGCATCCTGGCGATGAAAATAGTCAAGAAAGCCTAGGTATTTGAGAATTGGAATAATGTGGACGTGCTAAATTGCGACGCATGAAACATCCAGACACTCTCGATTTTGAACCGGATTTCATGCGGGCTGCCGCATTCTTTCGGTCGCAGAAAAACTATGCGGTTTCACCGCTGCGACGATTGCAGGGACCGGGCGCGTATTCTGTTTGGGCCAAAGACGAAACCGATCGGATGGGCCTGGGAGCCTTCAAGGCACTTGGCGCCCCTTATGCCGTCGCGCGGTTGGTGGGGGATGCCTGGTTTGAGAAGACAGGTGAGATCCTTACACCTGAGCGGCTCACGGATGCTGATGTGCGTGAGGTCGCAAAAACGCAAACCTTTGTTTGCGCGAGCGCCGGCAATCATGGTCTTGGAGTGGCCGCTGGTGCGCGGCTTGTGGGTGCCAAATCACGGATCCATCTGGCGAGAACCGTTCCTGCAGGCTTTGCCGACCGGCTGCGTGCACAGGGCGCGGAGGTGGTCCGGTCGGGCGATGTCTACGACGACAGCGTGGCCGCCGCGATCGTTGACGCCGACCAAAGCGGTGCAACGTTGCTCGCCGACGGGACATGGCCCGGATACACCGAGATACCGAAATGGGTGATGGAAGGCTATTGCGTCATCGCCGAGGAATTACGCGTCGCATTCGAGGCCAACGGCCAATGGCCGACGCATGTCTACTTGCAGGCCGGTGTCGGTGGTCTTGCCGCCGCGATGGCGCATATGATCCGGCTTAACTGGAGCGTTCAGCCGAAGCTGATTGTTGTCGAACCGGAGGCCGCGGCCTGCCTGAAGGCCAGCCATGAAGCCGGTGTTGCGACCCGGTCCGACGGTCCGGATTCGAACATGGGCCGCCTGGACTGCAAGGAGCCCTCTATCGTCGCCTGGCAGGCGCTTGAGCGCTGCAACGTCACCTATGAGACGCTCACCGAAGAAGACGGGATGGCCGCGGCAGAGGCTGTCACGAAACTGGGCATTGCCACCACACCGTCGGGTGCCGCAGGGTTTGGCGCCCTATGCAAACAGCTTCCGCAGGTGGCGGCCGGCAGCGGTTTCTTGCCGCTTGTCATTATCTCCGAAGGCCCGGCCTGACTTGCCTGTTGATTGCAGCACAATTCGAATTCCGGCGTGGTCTTCGTAATTAGGCGTCTTGGAGAGTTGGGGCTGCGTTTTGCTCCGCACCCTGGTTGCGTCGAACGCCTTACGATCCTGGCCCGCGCACGGTCGAGATCGCTGCGCCCGACAAACCGGGTCTCATCACGTATTTTCTGTCTTTGATCGAAAATGATCATTTAAGGTCGTTTTTGATCATATTATGCATTATGCCTCTATCAATCTGATCAATTCGGATGATATCGGAAGATCCCGGGAGGCAAAATGATCAAGAAGCAACGCCAAAAACGCATACTCGATATTCTTCGCAAGGAAGGTGTTCTGGATCTGAACGATCTGTCACGGACCTTGCCGGAAGTGTCGAAGGTGACGCTTCGCCGGGATATTGCCGAACTGGCGGACGCTGGTGCCCTGAAGAAGACCCACGGCGGCGCGGTCTTGCCGGATGCCGATCTGGTCAGTGTCAACAAAGCTCAGGTCGAAACACCGGAGAGTGACTTCGCATCCCTGGTTGACCGCCTCGACGCGATCATCCTGCCGCCCATTACCGGTCGTGGTGCCGATGCTTTGCGCCGCCAGGTCATTCGGCGTCACATTCCCTTCGTTGCTGAAAGCGCCCTTCAGCTGGGCGGGGCTTATCTGGGGCCGGACAACCGCAAGGCCGCCATGGAACTTGGTGTCGAAGCTGCCAGGAACGCGGTGGAACAAGATATTTCGCTGCTCATCGTCGGCCAACCCGAGCTGACCAACACCAGAGACCGCGCGCAAGGGTTCGAAGACGGTCTGAAAGACCGGTTTGAGGGTTCTGTTGCCACAACGCACGTGAACGGGCAGGGTCGGTACAAGACGGCATACCGGGTCGCGCTCGATGCGCTGAAGGCACACGAGGACATTTCCGTTGTCTTTGCCGTGAATGATCATTCCGCAGTTGCAGCGATTGAAGCCGCCGACGCACTGGACCGCCGGATAGCGGTCTATTCGACAGGAGGTGAGTCTGCCGACTTTTTGAAGCGGCTTGGTCAAAATGGGCCACTGAAAGCGGTCGCGGCTTTCTTTCCGGAAGTTGTCGGCGCAGTTGCTATTCGGAACATCATCGCGGACGCCACCGGTCTGCAGTCGCTTCAACCGACACAAACACCGCACGCAATTCTGACCGCTGCCAACCTCTCGTCCTTCTACGATGCGGAAACCTCTTCGCTCTTGCCCGCTTGCCGCGATGATCTTCTTTCGCGCATGCAAGGTCCGCAGGCGCTGCCGAGAGCCAATCTCAAAATCGGTTTTCTGCCCCATTATCCGGCTCACGACTGGTACAGGATCATGATCCAGTCCATGCGCGAGACCGCCGCGCTGCACGGTTGTGAACTGGTGATTGCTCCGCCGCATCATGGCATTGCGGCAGAGCTGTCCCGTCTGCGGCGCGAGATCGCAACGCTTGCAGCGGACCGGATCGAAAAAGGATCGACCGTAATTTTGGGAGAAGGCGAAGCAACGCTGCTCCTTGCGGAGGAAATCCGCTCCCGCTGCCATCACCACAGCGAAACCCTTTCAGGCCTTACCGTTATCACCAACTCCCTCGATGTCATGCATTGCCTTCAGGGAGTGGCGTCCCTGAAAATCATCATGACGTCCGGTGAATATCAGGCCGCGGACCGTTGCCTCGTTGGGCCGAGTCTTGGCGCGCTCTTTGAACTGATGCGCGCAGACGCGGCGTTTTTGTCTGTTTCAGGGGTATCGCCTGAGTTTGGCATTACCCAGGTCGATGAGCGTCTGGCGCTCGCCGGCTCCCGCTTTGTCAAAGCCGCACGCCGGACAATCGTCCTGGCCGATCACACGCTGGTTGGCAGCGATGCGAACTACCGGATCGTTGGCACGGCACAAATCCATGAAGTCATCACCGACGACGGCGCCCTTTTGGATGACCGTCAACGGCTCAGAGCTGTTGGTGTCGAGGTTCTCATCGCAGGAGAGGAAGCTGAGGACCCGACGCTGCCAGCATCTCAACCGGACCTTCGGGCGGTTCAGCACGGCTAGGTCTTTCAATCACTCGGGAGGAATGAAATGAAACAAACACTCTTTGCTGCCGTTGCAAGTCTTGCGCTTCTTGCCGGAACCGCGGCTCAGGCGGAAGAAGTTACCCTCAAGTTCTGGGACAACCAGCAGACCGAAAGCGGTCTTTCGGATGTTCAGCAGGAGGCTGTCGACCGGTTCATGGCTGAAAACCCGGATATCAAAGTGGAAGTGACGACCATTCCTTATCCGGAGTACCAGCAGCGTCTGTTGACGGCAGTCCAGGGCGGCAATGCCCCCGATATTGCGACACTTGACCAGATCTGGGTGGCGGCCTTTGCGGAAGCTGGTGCTGTAAGCGATTTGACGGACAAGGCGAAGGAGAGCGGCCTTGAGCGCAGCCAGTTCTTTGGCGGCGCCTGGGACTCTGCAGTTTACAAGGATGCTCTTTACGGCGTTCCCTTCAACGTCGATGTCTGGCAGTTCAGCTTCTACAACAAGGATCTACTGGACGGTGCCGGTATTGACCCGCAAAGCCTGGCTTCCTGGGAAGGGCTTAAGGCCGCTTCGGAGAAACTTACAGGTGACGGCAAATTCGGTGTCGGTCTTTTTGGGCACCGCGGTGAAGACACCGTCGTGGTTGTCAATTCCTTCATCTTCTCCAACGGCGGCGAGGTCCTTGATGCGGCCGGTAAATGTGCGCTGAACCAACCGCCTGCTGTCGAGGCCATGACCTACTTGCAGGACCTTGCACAATACGCTCCGGAAGGCATCTTGAATGCGAATTCCGGCAACATGCGCGAACTGTTTCTCAACGGCTCGCTGGCTGTCGAATTCTGGCCCGCGCTTGAGCAGCCGACGCTTCAGAAATCCGACATCAACTGGGGGTTCGTGAATGGCACGGCTCCTGAAGGCAAGCAGGCGATCGGGACCTATGGCGGTTGGAACCTGGCGGTGTTTGAATCGTCCGAGCACAAGGATGCTGCCTGGAAGTTCATCGAATTCATGGTGCGTGAAGACGTCAACGGTGACGTTGTCGATCTGATCCCGGCGAACAAGGCTGCCGCGGAGAAATTCCTGGCCGAAAACCGCGAAGGTCCGCAGCAGATCATCGAGCATCTGTCGCTTGCGAAACCGCGCCCGCTGTCGGCTCGTTATCTTGAAGTGGCGGAAATCCAGATGACCCTTTTCCAGGATGTGTTCGCCGGCAAAGAAGTCCAGGAAGCGGCCAATGCTGCCTGCTCTGAAATCGATGCTCTGAACTGACGCGCCGCAACAACTGTCGTCCGGCGGCTCAGGCCGCCGGCGTCTTTTCAAAACGCATTGTTTGAAAGTTCGTCATGACCAGTTCGGACCAGCGGCTCGTTTGGGCCTTTCTTGCTCCGACCCTGCTGCTTTTGGGCGTATTTCTTTATTACCCCATGATCGGCACGGTGATTGAAAGTTTCTACGACACGTCCTTCATTTCGCCGGAGCCGCGGTTTGTCGGGTGGTCCGTCTACGAGAAGGTCCTGTCTTCGCGCGCCTTTCCGGAAGTGGTCTGGAACTCCATCATGTGGACGCTCGGTGTCGTGCTGTTGCAAAACCTGCTCGGCTTCTTCACCGCGATGCTTTTGAACCAGGGGTTGCCCGCCCAGGGAATGACGCGCGCACTGGTCCTTCTGCCGTTTGTTCTGCCGGGCGTCGTCACCGCTATCTTGTGGCGGTTCATGTACGATCCGCAGCTTGGCCTCATCAATTCGATTCTGATCCGCCTTGGTGTTCTCCAGGAAAATGCCGCCTGGCTGGCATCATCGGACACCGCCATGGCTGCCGTCATTTTCGTCGCGGTGTGGAAGGGGTTCCCGTTCTCGATGCTGATCTACCTGGCAGCGCTTCAAAATGTCGACAAGAGCCAGCTGGAAGCTGCCACCCTGGACGGCGCCGGTCCGGTGCGGCGCCTGATCGATGTGACGTTGCCGGCCATCAAGGATGTCATCCTCGTCAACATCGTGCTGACGCTGATCCTGACCTTCAACTATTTCGACATCGTCTGGGTCATGACACGCGGGGGACCGCAAAACGCGACGCACATCTTCCCGACCAAGATATTCGAAACCGGCTTCGGCCAGTTCCGGTTCGGAGAGGCGGCCACCTATGGCGTGTTCTCGATCCTGGTTCTCGCTGTTCTTGTCGCAATCTACATCATCGTGCAGCGTTCGGCTGCGGCACGGAGGCCGGTCGGATGAAGCAAAGCGCTGCCACACGCTGGATGCTGATCGGTTTCCAGATCCTGCTTGCACTCTTTGTGCTGCTGCCGTTTTTCTGGATGCTGTCGGTCAGCCTGAAGCCGGCCACGGAACCGTTCGCTATTCCGGCAAGGCTGTGGCCGCAGGCACCGACACTGGAGAACTATGTTACCGCCTTTCGCCCGGAATTCAGAACCTATTTCATGAATTCCATGATTGTCTCCGGCGCGTCGGTGCTGATCACGGTGTCCCTTGGCCTGCTGGCTGCCTATTCCTTCACCCGAGGACGTTTGCTTGTCATCACGGCATTGATGGGCCTGGTCGTGCTGGCGCAGATGTTTCCGCACTCCGCCATCATCATTCCATTCTACAAGCTGATGCGCAGCGCGGACCTCCTCAACACCTATGCGAGCCTCATTCTGGCTTACGTGTCGGTGACGCTGCCTGTCGCGGTCTGGATGCTGCGCGGCTTTCTGCAGAAGTTACCCGTTTCCCTTGAAGAGGCCGCGGCAATCGACGGTGCGGCGCCTTTGCGGATCTTTTGGGAGATTGTCGTTCCCCTTGCCCGTCCGGGCATTATCGCAACCGCAGTCTATGTGCTGATCGTGACCTGGCAGGAGTTTTTGTTCGCGCTCTCCTTCACGTCGACCAAGGACATGCGGACGCTCCCGGTCGGGCTGAACGATTTCATCGGTCAATATGGCATCCGCTACGGTGAACTGATGGCCTCTTCGGTCATGGTTTCCGTTCCGGTGATCGCGGTTTTCTTCTTCCTTCAACGCTATTTCGTTGCCGGACTGACGGCCGGTGCAGTGAAGGGATAGGTGCAATGACCTTAATCGGAAAAGGGTCGCAAAGGCCCGGTGTCAAAGAGGTTCGGGAGGAAAGATGTCCCTGATCGAAAAAGAAGAACTGGCCCCAGGCGTTGTCCAGCTGCTGTTCAACCGGCCCGACAAGCTGAATGCTCTGTCGACCCCCTTGATGGCGGAGTTCGATGCGGCACTGGACGAAGCGGCGCGGGATCCGGACGTCCGCGTGCTGGTCCTGCGGGGTGCAGGCGGCAAAGCCTTCGTCGCTGGTGCGGACATTGCCGAATACCAGGGGGACAAGCGGCCGGAGTTCATTGCCTATCAGATGAATTCGCGCCGCGTGTTCGACAAGCTCGAGCGGCTGTCCAAGCCGGTCATATGTGCAATCGACGGGTTCGCCCTTGGGGGCGGCTTCGAGATTGCGCTGTGTTGCGACATTCTCATCGTCTCCGATACGGCGCAGCTTGGTTTGCCGGAGGGGCGCCTGGGATTGTCCCCCGGCGGAGGCGGGACACAAAGACTTGTGCGTGCGGTCGGCAAATATGCCGCCTCCGACCTGATGCTCGCGGGTTGGCGTATGAGCGGCCGGCGCGCCTTCGAACTTGGCCTCGCCGCAGAGGTGGTTGTAGCGGAGGAACTTGGCGATGCCGTTTTGAAGCGTGCCCGGGCTTGTCTCAAGATGGCACCTCTTGCCCAGGCCGAGATGAAACGGCTGATGCGGGAAGGTTTCGACGCTCCAGTCGAGAGCGCCAAAAGCTACGAGCAGGAAGTCCTCTTCCGTCTCTATTCGACGGCTGACGGTCAGGAAGGCATCAACGCCTTCCTTGAAAAACGTGATCCCCGGTTCAAGGGAGCCTGAGCCATGGAATTTGAAGGAAAGGTTGCAGTCATCACCGGTGCGGCCAACGGGATCGGACGATCCTGTGCAGAGCTCATCATTGAACGTGGCGGGTCGCTGGTCCTGGGAGACATTGATCTTGACGAGGGTCTGAAACTCCAGAACGAGCTGGGAGAAAGAGCGCTCTTTGTCGAGGCCAACGTGCGTAACCTCGCGGCCATTCAGGCCTTGGCTGATAAAGCTGTGAACCACTTTGGCGGACTGGACATTCTCGTCAACAACGCCGCCGTCGCCCTGAACGGTGTGGTCGACGAAATAGACGAGGACCGTTGGCAGACGGTCATCGACACCAATCTCACCGGCTTCTGGCGTGCAATGAAGGCTTGTGTTCCGCATATGCGCGAACGAGGGGGCGGATCGATCGTGAACATGTCGTCCGTGCAGGGGTTGCGCGCCTTCAAGGGTTGGCCTGCCTATGCCGCAGCGAAGGGCGCCATCAACGCACTGACGGTTCAAACGGCCGCCGATCTTGCTCCAGCCGGCATTCGCGTCAACGCGGTTGCCCCGGGTACGATCATGACGCCGATGAACGAAAAGATCTTTGCGGCGATGGACGATCCAAGCGAGTTGATCGACCGGTGGAACAAGGCGCATCCCATCGGCCGTTTCGGCTATCCGAACGAAGTCGCCGAAACAGTCGCGTTTCTTGCTTCTGACCGGTCCAGCTTCATTACCGGCGAAATCCTTCGCGTTGATGGCGGTCTGGCTATCAAGGGGGACTGATGCACGCTGAAACGTTCATAAAGCTGGAGTCGGATTGCGGTTCGCTGATGTTCGATCCGTCGATCGGGAACCTGCCGTCTCTGCGTTTCCGGACAGACGGAAGCGAACTGAAGCCGTTGCACACCGCCGACTGGGTGGGGTCTGCGGAAGCAGAAGCAGACCCGGGCATGTCGCCGTCGTTGAAGCGCTTGTCCGGAGATTTCTTCTGCGCACCATTTGGCGCCAACGACCTGGAAGACGGTCCGGCGCACGGCTTGAGTGCAAATTCCCACTGGATGCTTGAGCGGCAAAGTACAAAGGACGCCACGTTCCGGCTTGAGCGGCCGGTCATGGGAGCGACCTTGAGAAAGAACATCCGCCTTTGTGAGCGGGCTCCGGTTCTTTATCAGACCCATTGGCTTGAAGGCGGTGAGGGAGGCGTAACCTGCGCTCATCACCCGATGATCCGGCTGACGGGCAAAGGCCGTTTCTTTGCGTCTCCGAAGCGAAAGGCGATCACACCGGAGCAGGCCCTGGATGCAGGCCGCAACAAGCTCGCCTGCCCGGGCGAAAGCGCTTCGATCTTCGCGTTTCCAGCGCGTTCCGGGCCAGACGTTGATTTGTCACAGCTTCCGATTGGCGAAACGCATGAAGACTTCGTCACCCTGATCGAGGCTGAACCATCTTCGATTGGCTGGTCAGCTATCCTGCGTGAAGAGGAGGGAGATATCGTCTTTTTCCTCAAGGACAGCTCTGTCCTTCCGATCACCATGTTGTGGCATTCCAACGGGGGGCGCGACTACTGGCCCTGGAACGGGGCCCACAAGGGTGTTCTCGGCGTGGAGGACGGCAGAGCGGCTGGCGCGGAGGGGCACCGTGCGTCGCTTTGTGACAATGCGGTCGCGCGCTGCGGCGTCCCGACATTCTTTCCGCTCGAGAGCGGAAAAACCCATCGCATCGCCCATGTTTGCGGGGCAATCAAAACACCACCGGGCTGGGCTGATATTTCAGACATACAGCTGGGCAGTGGCGAGTTGCACATTCTGGAACGCAGCGGCGCTCGAGTGGCGCTTCCGTTCGACACCGATTTCTTCCAGCGAGACGAGACTCATGGCAACCGTTGAACTCAAGAACCTTCGAAAAAATTTCGGCAGCTTCGTTGCGCTCGAAGGTTTGAACCTGTCGATCGAAGATGGTGAATTTCTTGTTCTTCTTGGACCGTCAGGCTGTGGCAAGTCGACGACGATGCGGCTTGTGGCCGGTCTTGAAGAACCGTCTGACGGTGACATTCTGATCGCCGGCAGCAGGGTCAACGATATTCCGGCGCGCGACCGTGACCTTGCGATGGTGTTCCAGAACTACGCGCTCTATCCGCACATGACGGTGGGAGAGAACATCAGTTATCCGCTCAAGATTGCCCGCATTCCGAAAGCCGAACGGCTGCGCCGGGCAAAGGAGGCCGCGGCTAAGGTCGAGATGGACCATCTCCTGACACGCCGCCCGGCAGAGCTCTCCGGTGGGCAGCGTCAGCGGGTTGCCCTTGCCCGCGCGATTGTGCGCACGCCGCGCCTTTTCCTGATGGACGAACCGCTATCAAACCTTGATGCCAAACTGCGCACGGTGATGCGCGCGGAGCTGAAGCATCTGCAAAAGGAACTGGCGACGACGACGATCTACGTCACGCATGACCAGGTTGAAGCGATGACGCTGGCGGACAGGATCGTGATCCTCAACAATGCCGTGATCCAGCAAATGGGCACGCCTGCTGAAATCTACGCCAGACCCGCCAATACATTCGTCGCCGGCTTTATCGGATCACCTCCGATGAACCTCATCGCTGGTGCGGTCAATGGCGGTACCTTCGCCTATAAGGGCGGGACGATGCAGGTTGCCACCGCCGACGGGTCGGTCACACTCGGCATTCGTCCCGAAGATATTTCCCTCTCAAAGGGCGATGCCGACATCGAGGGCAAAGTCTATTCCTCTGAGCTTCTCGGCGATTGCACGCTTTTGAATGTGCGTGTCGGCGACAGCCTTGTCGCGGCCAAGGTCGGCGCCGACGAGGGGATGGAAATGGACACGCCAGTCGGGTTGAAGCTGCGTCCGGACCGCCTGCACTTTTTCGACACCGACAGCGGCAACCGACGGGAGACGTGAGAATGCCGTTCCAGTTCTCCACGTCCGACAATCCGGTCCTGCCGTTGGATAGGGCTTCGGTGCTCTTTGACGGGATTTTTTCAACGCCGAAACTCAGCCACCCGGAAGGGGTGGCAGTCGGCCCGGACGGCTGGATCTGGGCAGGCAACCAGGATGGTGACATCTGCCGTATCTCTCCGGACGGCACACGGTTCGAAAAGGTTGCGTCCACCGGCGGCTTTGCACTCGGACTGGCATTTCATGGAACGCAGGCACTTTTCGTGTGCGACCTGAAACATGCTGCGGTTTTCCGTCTGGATCTTGCAACAGGAGATCTTGACCGGTTTACGGCACCCGGCATCAAGATCCCGAACTATCCCTTGGTTGATGTGGCCCGGAACCGGCTCTTCGTGTCGGACAGCCACGCTTCCGGCACGCCGGGGCCGGGGATCTGGAGCTACGATCTTGTGTCTGGCGACGGCGGGCTCTGGTACGACAGGAACCTCAATTTCGCCAACGGACTGGCGAAGCGTGCGGGTGAGGACTCACTCTATGTCTGCGAAACCTTCGCGACCGCGATCACCCGCATAACCATTGAACCCGACGGATCGGCTGGGCCGGAGGAAACCTTCGCCGACGACCTGCCGGGTCTTCCGGACGGCATTGCGTTCGACCGAGAGGGCAATCTGATCGTCGGGTGTTACGAACCGTCCCGCCTTTTGCGCGTCTCCCGAGACGGCACTCAAATCGACGTTCTGATCGAAGATCCGACGGCTCATGTTCTGTGTCACCCGACCAATGTCGCCTTTGCCGGCGAGAGGCTCTACACCGCAAATCTCGGCCGCTGGCACGTGAGCGAGGTGCTGATGGACATCGGTGCCGATCCGCTGTGGAGCGCCGCATGACCTTTATCGGCCTAACATGGGATCATCCACGCGGGTACGACGCGCTTGCGGAAGCCGCGCGTCAGGTCAATTCCGGCCGGGCGTCACCGCTGATCCGCTGGGACAAGCAACCCCTGGAAGGATTTGAAAGTGCTCCGATCGCGGAGCTGGCGGCTGCCCACGATCTGCTTGTTCTGGATCACCCCCATATCGGCGAGGCGGTTGCCGAAGACTGCCTGGTCCCGCTTGAAGATCTGTTCACACAGGAGACGATCGAAGCGTGGAACAGGCAATCGGTTGGTCTGTCGCTTGCCTCTTACCGGTGGCAAGGCAAAACCTGGGCGTTGCCGCTCGATGTTGCAACGCAGGTGATGGTCCGTCGGCCTGACCGCGTATCGGCTCCGCCGCAGGAGTGGGGCGCCATTCTGAATCTGGCAAGCACGCATCCGGTCGCTCAATCGCTTGCAGGCCCGCATGCATTTCTCACCCTGATATCCATGGCAGCCGGGGAGGGGGCGTGGGCAAAAGGGGACATCCTGCTGGCAGATGAAGTCGCCGAAGCGCAACTCGAACGTATGCAAGCGCTCTTTGAGCTGAGGCCTCAGGGATCAGAAAAGCTGAACCCGATCGCGCTTTCCGAAGCACTGTCTTCAACGGACGACATTGTCCTGGTGCCACTGGTCTTCGGATATGTGACCTATGCGCAGGTCCGTCCGGGCGGAAACCGTCTGGCGTTTTCCGACACCGTGCGAAAACCCAGCGGTGCAGGCGGCGTTCTGGGCGGAACCGGTATCGGCTTCACGAAGCGGTGCCAACCGGATCCAGCTCTGCTCGAGCATATCGCCTGGCTGATGAAGCCGGAGACGCAGAGCGGTATGATCCCGAATTTCGGCGGCCAGCCCTCTGCACGCGCCGCCTGGCAAGACACGGCTGTCGATGCGGCCTGGGGCGCCTTTTACTCCCGGACGCTGGAAACCGCCGAACACGCACTGCTGCGACCGAGATTTGACGGTTACATCGCCTTTCAAACCAAAGCTGCCGAAATCATCCGCCAATCGCTTGCGGACCGGCAGGAACCATCAAAAACACTCACCGCCCTGAGGCAGGTCTGGCGCGCGGCACGCGCCGGAGCGAGGGGCGATCTCGATGATAAGAGAGGACCTCACCGATGAGCGAGAACGCGCTTTCAGGCGTCACCATCCTGGATTTCTCCCACTTGCTTCAGGGTCCGTTTGCCACACAGTTGCTGGCTGATCTGGGCGCAGACGTGATCAAGATCGAACGGCCAGGCTCGGGAGATCTGTTCCGTTCGCTCACGTTCCGCAACAAGTGGGTTGGTGGCAGCGAGAGCCCGAACTTCCTTGCCTGGAACCGGAACAAGCGCAGCCTTGCCCTCAATCTGAAAGCGCCGGAGGCGCGGGATATCATCATGAAATTGGCGGAAACCGCCGATGTCGTGGTGCAGAACTTCCGCCCCGGCGTCATGGATCGGCTCGGCTATGGCTATGCCGACTTCAAAGCTGTGAACCCGCGCATCGTCTACTGCTCCGGCTCCGGGTATGGTGAAGACGGGCCTTATGTATCCCGCCCGGGACAGGACATGCTGGTTCAGGGTCTGACCGGGATCATGGCCGCGACCGGCCAGGCCAGCAACCCGCCGACCCCGGTCGGCGCCGGCTTTTCCGATCAGGTCGGTGCCATGAACATGGTCTACGGAATTCTTGCAGCGTTGCTGTGGCGGGAAAAGTCCGGCCAAGGTCAAGAAGTCAAGATCAACCTGCTTGCCGGAATGCTTGCGCACCAGAACCAGGAAATGGTGATGGCAATGAATTTCAACGAGGATTTCCAGCGCCCCGATTCCGGCATCGGCCACCCGGGAATGGATGCACCCTTTGGAACCTATCCAACGCAGGATGGCTGGGTCACGATTGCAATGAGCCCCTATAAAACCCTGGTCGGTGTGCTCGGCAACGACGACCTTCTTGCCTATGACGATCCGGAGACCTTGTTCGACAAGCGCGACGAAGTCTGGCGCAGGCTGGCA